>Ga0193726_1000036_pt1 | contig 316530 bp, 259 predicted proteins | sample H2c1metaG_FD_144928 | JGI IMG/M metagenome (GOLD analysis project Ga0193726, IMG submission 144928) | Soil microbial communities from a riparian zone of the East river system, Colorado, United States - H2c1 | ecosystem: Environmental > Terrestrial > Soil > Riparian zone | place: USA: East...
TTTTAGATTAAAAATGCGATTGAGACCCGCGAAATTACTTCACAAAGCCGGAATAGCCAAATGAGACCAAGCGCACATGCTCCCCGGGGACGATCAGGAAGAGGGCCGGGTGGTACCCGTGCCGGATAAAATTCCGGTCCCGCTCCATTACCGTAAAAGCGGTACTTTTGGGCGCTTAAAATTTTTATCCGCTGGTGCGGGCATAATACCCGCTGCAACGGTTCATTAATATTTACCAGATGAAGCTTGATATTCTCGCGATAGCGGTACACCCCGACGATATGGAACTCGGCTGTTCCGGCACTTTGCTGATGGAGAAAATGAATGGCAAAAAGACGGGCGTTGTGGACCTTACCCGGGGAGAGCTCGGGACAAGGGGAACACCCGAACTGAGGCTCGAAGAAGCGGCCCGGGCAGCTGCCCTCCTGCGCCTGGATGCCAGGGAGAACCTCGGCATGGCGGATGGATTTTTCCGGAATGACGAGGCCCACCAGCGACAGCTGATCCAGGCCATCCGGAAATACCGGCCGGAGATCGTGCTGGCCAATGCGCTGGCGGACCGTCACCCCGACCATGGAAGGGCCGGGCATCTCATCACTGAATCCTGTTTTCTCAGTGGGCTGAGAAAGATCGCCACGGTGGGCGCCGACGGTCAGCCCCAGGAGCACTGGCGCCCTAAATATGTATTCCATTTTATCCAGGACCGGTATGCCGATCCCTCCTTTGTGTATGACATTACGCCGGTCTTTGAAAAGAAGCTGGAATCGATAAGGGCTTATTCCTCGCAATTCCATTCGGCCCAATATGGAAAAGAAGAGCCCCAGACCTATATTTCCAGCCCTGAATTCCTCAGCGCCATCATCGGGAGGCACCAGATGTTTGGTAAAATGATCGGAGTGCCTTATGCAGAGGGCTTTATCACCGAAAAAATGATCGGGATAAGGGATTTTGACAGCCTGGTAAGGGTGGATACTTAAAACAGGAAAAAGGGTAAAACAAATCCCCCATCTCCACGTTATTATATTATGGGCTTTTTAACACCTGATCCGCTGCGAAAGAGCTAAATTTGCACATTATTTAATACTATTTAACCGGCTTACCATGGCAATGCCCAAATTTTCCAATGTCCCCCATTCATTTCACACCGAACTGAAGAACCGGATAAGCAATTATTTTGAGGCGGTTGGCAAATCCACTACGGGTAATTCCAACCTTTTTCTCAAGGCCGTGATCCTGATGGTAAGCTTTGTATTCGTCTATATTCACCTTGTTTTTTTTACGCCTCCGGTCCTCTGGTCGATCCTGGAATGTGTGTTGCTGGGAGGGGTGGTCGCCGCGATCGGTTTTAATGTCATGCATGACGGAGCGCATGGCAGCTTTTCCAAATACAAATGGGTAAACCACTTTGCGGCTTTTTCGCTGAATATACTGGGTGGTAACAGCTTTATGTGGAATATGAAGCACAATGTCATCCACCATGCTTTTACCAATGTGGACGGGATCGATGACGATATCGATATCCAACCCTGGATGCGCATGAGCGCAACGCAGAAGAAGTATAAGCTGCACAAATACCAGCATCTGTATTTCTGGTTCCTGTATTCCCTGCTGTATATTTTCTGGATCTTCGTGCTGGACTACCAGAAATATTTTAAGAGCAAGGTTGGGAATATGCCCCTTAAGAAAATGACCGTTTCTGATCATTTTGTTTTCTGGGGATTCAAATTGTTTCATTTATTCCTGTTCGTAGCCATGCCGATCTATATGCTGGGATTTACGGACTGGCTTATCGGATTTGTCATATTCACCTGTGTTGCCGGTTTTGTGCTGAGCCTTGTGTTCCAGCTGGCGCATACCGTCGAGCATACCGCCTTTCCAGTCGCTAATGTGGAGACCGGTAAACTGGAGGACGAATGGGCCGTGCACCAGATCAAGACAACGGCAAATTTCGCCACGAATAATCCAGTAGTTTCCTGGCTGGTCGGAGGCCTGAATTTTCAGATCGAGCATCATCTTTTCCCCAAAATATCTCATGTCCACTATCCCGCGATCAGCAAGATCATCCGGCAGGCCTGCCAGGAATATGGTCTTGTCTATATCGAATTCCCCAGAGTGCGTTATGCCGTTGCGTCACACGTTGCCTTCCTGAGACAGATGGGAAGGAATTAAGGCAATGACCTCAGCTTATTTTATGATGAAGGGATAGTAGGGCAAGGTTTCATCTTTAATGGTCCTGAACCCCTGGTCAATCCGGTCGCCCCTCATTTCAATTTCTCCGGTATAGAATAACCTGCAGGGAAGGTCCGTATTTATACATTCATGCTTGCTATCTCCAAGGTATAGTTTTACCCCATTGCGGAGGGTCGCATAGGGAAAATCCGCTTTATTATTCTTATACCGGATATCTTTCAGGGGGTACAACCAGCAATCCGCCAGGGTAAATGGATAGGTGGAGGGCTTACTATATCCCGTTTTTATATAGTATAAGGCGGCCAACATGAAAAGAAGATTTATCAGGAATGAAAATCGCTTCGGTCTGCGTTCTGGGTGTCCATGCTGCCAGGCAAGAAAGGGAAAAATAAAGGATAGCGAAAAAATCACCGCGCCAAATCGGAAGTTGCCTACCATGAATAACCAGACCCAGAGACCTGAATAGATGATCAACCATCCAGGGAGCATGCTGTATATCGCTTTCCGGCTCCTGCCATAAAGAACAAGCCAATACAAAGGAGAAAGGATGGCGGCAACCAAAAGCAATAAGTTGGCAGACCAGTTCCTGAAAGAAAATAGCTGCGGAGAAAAAAACCATCTCGCGAATGACACCCCAGGCCGATCACTATAGACAAAGAAAACATTATATTTTAAAACATTAAAGGATACTTGCCAATCCGGATGGAAAAAAATAAGGTAGGGGAAAGGATATATTATATAGCCACTCATTATATAATTCCTTACCATCCAGGGTAGGTATAGGAATAAGCAAATTCCAGAAACTTTCAAGAAGAAGGGATATTTTTTTTCTTTTTTGGGGAGAAGAAAATAAATGTAAGGCAGCGCTGATAATATGGGAAAGGCATAGAGCTTGGCAGTTACCGAATACAATATTACCAGGGTTGGGATGAGGAACTGAGAAAGTCCGGCCTTACCGGAAACCAGGATCTCGTATAATCGGATCATCGCATAGGCCATGCAAATATCCACCAGGGCATCGGAGGAGGTAGAGGAAATATTGATCAGCAAAATTCTGTAGAACATAAAAATCAATACCGCATAGATCAGTCCCGCCCGCAGATCTTTTGTCCTCAGCAATTTCAACACGAGCCATGCGAAAAACATGCCGGTAAGAACGCCGTTCAGCGGATAAATGGACTGTCCCAGAGGCCGGGTAAAGGAATAGGCCGCCTGAATGATAAAAGAGACGGAATTAAAAGCCAGGCGAGCGTGGATATTGGCCAGTCCCGGCACAACTTTATAGGTTTCATACCACAGGATAGACAAATAATGGTAGCCTGCGCTGTCTGTATTTCCGGAAGGGATGATACCGTAGAAAATCAGTGTGGCTGCCAGGCACAAAGAGACGATCCGGTTGGGCGGGGAAAAAACATATTCAAGGGTATGCCGGATGGAATAACGGATTTGCCGGACGCGAGCTGGAAAGAACCAGAGGACGGCAAGGCTAAGGATAAATAGAGGTATCAGGGTGAAGAAGTTGACGGGCAGCCAAAAGGACAGCATGTTAAAATAGATGCCGGATGCGATAAGCCCTGTCAGGAATATCTCTAAAATATTGGCAGGAACTGGTAAACCGAAGAGTTTTTCCAACCCGGATACCGACAGGACGCCAAGGCTAAGGGTGATGAAGACCAGCAAAAGGGCATCTGCCAACAGCAAGAGCATAGGAGAGATTGGTTAGAAGCGTTTAAGGTATGACAAGTTATGAAATCTATTAAAGATCCGACTTTTCCCCTGTTTGCACGGAATCTTGTAAATTTGCACCTCAAATCGGACTCCGATCTATAGTAAAGACCGGGATGCGATAAATTGATCCAGGACAAATATGAGCAAAATTAAAATAGGGCTGGTTCAGATGAGCTGTTCTGCAGATAAAGCAGCCAATCTTAAAAAGGCTACTGAAAAAGTAAAGGAGGCAGCCGCAAAGGGCGCACAGATCGTATGCCTCCAGGAATTGTTCACCTCTCTCTATTTTTGTGATGTAGAAAACTACGACAACTTCAATCTTGCCGAGCCTGTCCCGGGTCCTTCCACAGACGCGCTGGCTAAGCTGGCCGGAGAACTGAAGGTCGTGATCATCGCTTCACTTTTTGAAAAACGAACCCAGGGCATTTATCATAATACGACTGCCGTGCTGGATGCAGACGGCGCCTATCTCGGAAAGTACAGGAAAATGCATATCCCGGACGACCCCGCTTATTTCGAGAAATTCTATTTTACCCCGGGCGATCTCGGGTATAAGGTCTTCAAGACAAAATACGCGCCCATCGGCGTGCTGATCTGCTGGGACCAATGGTACCCCGAAGCGGCCAGGATCACTGCCCTGATGGGTGCGGAGATCCTGTTCTATCCTACGGCCATCGGCTGGGCGACCAATCAGGATGAAGCGACGAATACCGAGCAATACAATGCCTGGCAGACTATCCAGCGCAGTCATGCCATAGCCAACGGCGTCCATGTCGTGAGTGTGAACAGAGTGGGTGAAGAGCAGAACGGCGCCATGAAGTTCTGGGGAGGTTCATTCGTATCCAATCCGTTTGGAACGTTGTTGTACAAGGCATCGCACGACGAGGAGGAAACGACCATCGTAGAGATAGACACCGCGAAAACGGACAGCTACCGGACGCACTGGCCGTTTATGCGGGACAGACGTATTGATTCTTACCAGCCCATAACGAAGAGGTTCATCGATGAGGACTGAGGCTGCGGACCGCGGCAAGCTAAATATCCCAATTGCGAACTGAGAAAATTGACGAATGAACAATGTATCAACCCCCCGTCAGCAAGGATATTTTTTTCCGGCGGAGTTCGCCCCGCATGTGGCGACCTGGCTGAGCTGGCCGCATAAGGAAGCATCCTGGCCGGGCAGGATCCTGTCCATCTATCCTTATTACAGCCGCTTCATCAAAGAGCTCGCCCTTGGCGAGAAGGTGTGTATCAATGTGAACGATGAGGCTACCCGGGCCTTTGCTGTAAGCTGTCTCAGCGCAGCCGGTGTGAATATGGATCAGGTGAAATTCTTTTTTCATCCCACTAATGACGCCTGGTGCAGGGATCATGGCCCTGCCTTTCTCATCAAACCTGGAGCGGACATCCCAAAAGTAATTGTCGACTGGAACTATAATGCCTGGGGAAATAAATATCCTCCTTTCGATCTGGACGATGTTGTCCCGACCCTTGTCGGCAAGGCCCTGAACATCCCGGTGTACCATCCAGGTATTATCATGGAGGGGGGATCGGTCGATTTCAATGGGAAGGGAACCCTGATCACGTCGACCTGCTGTCTGCTCAACAAGAACCGCAATCCGCAGCTCAGCCAGGCACAGATCGAAACATACCTGAAGGACTATTATGGCGTGGAGCAGGTGTTGTGGGTAAAGGATGGCATCGTGGGGGACGATACGGATGGGCATATCGACGACACGGTACGGTTCGTCAACGAGGACACCGTTATCACCGTGATCGAAGAGGACAAGGGGGATGAGAACTATGCGCTTTTGCAACAAAATTTATCCGACCTGAAAAAAATGCGCCTGGCGGATGGCAGGCAGCTGAACATCGCAGAGCTGCCGATGCCCGATGCTGTCATTTACGAAGATCAGCGCCTGCCGGCTTCTTACGCAAATTTTTATATCGCAAACCAATCTGTTATCGTACCTACCTTCCGCTGCGACAAGGATGAAAAGGCGCTGGAGATCATCGCCGGTTGTTTTCCGGATCGCCGGGTGACCGGTATCGATTCCACGGAGATTATCTGGGGACTGGGAAGCTTTCATTGTCTGAGCCAGCAGGAACCGGATCCGGTTCCTCCGCAATAAAGAAATCCCAATAAGCTGTTGTCCAGCGTTGGCTTTGTCATGCTCAGGCGTTGAGCGCTACGATCGGCACATGGCTGTGATAGGCTAGTTTCTTTGTATTCGTGGTCTTGAAAATATTGCTGAGGAATGAGTGTTTTCTGGGAAAGCTCAGGATCAGGTCGATATTTTTGTCGGTTACGAACTGATTGATGGCTTCCATGAAATCGAACATACGGATAAAATAGAAAGCGGGGTGATAGCCACTCAGCATGTCTTCCAGCTTGGCCCTTTCCGCCTTGTATTCGTCGGTGAGCTCTACGTAATGTTCGTGATCTACGTTGACGATGTGCAGGCTTGGGCTGAACATGTCCAGGATCCATTTCACGGGCATTTCCGGGATGGTATTCTCGATATCCTTGAAGTCGGTGAGCAGCATGACATTCTTGGCCGAATGTGATCTTGCATCGGGTGGCACGATGATGACGGGCACGATATCCCGTTTGATCAGGTTGAGGGTATTGCTGCCCATGAAGATCTGACCAAGCCTGGTCGAGCCCGTGATCCCCATGATCACCAACTGTATATGATGATTACGGACATATTTTTCCAGCGTGTCGAGGAAGCGGTTGTGCTCTTCTGCTACGCAGGAGATCTTTGCGCCGGTGATAACGGACAATTCTGATCTGACACTTTCCAGTGCCAGTTCCATAAGCCGCTGTCTCCCTGCATCCTCTTCGGCATCTGTGCCCAGGGGGCTGCTGTCTACTCCCAGTTCCAGAGGATCAAAAACATTATAAAGAATAAGATGGGTATCGGGCACCAGCGTACTGATATGGGCTGCATACCTGGCTGCGTTCTTGGATGTTTCGGAGAAGTCAATTGGAACTAGAAAATTAGTCATACAGTATTGATTTGTTCTTTATAAAGTTCAAAATAAGTCTTAAAATTAAAAACGGGTAAAATTATTTTCAGGGGGGTGTTCCCGGGCAGGCAAAAATAGCTGGAATTAACTGAATTTCAATTTTTTATATCCGTATTCCATTCTAAATTCCCATATATTCCGGGCACTGTTCCGCGCTGCCGCCGGGATCATGTTTTCTTATTCACCACTTTTCAACAGGGACGAGCAGAATCGATCATTTTAATGTAGGTTTGCCGTCCGACCAAATATATAGTATTGTGCGATTAAAGAGCTTAGATATCAAAGGTTTTAAGAGTTTTGCCGATAAGACCCATATCAGTTTCGATGAAGGGATTACTGGTATTATTGGTCCGAATGGCTGTGGGAAAAGCAATATTATCGACAGCATCCGCTGGGTGATCGGGGAGCAGAAGATCAGTCATCTCCGGTCGGAAAACCTGGAGAGCCTGGTGTTCAATGGCAGCAGGACCCGTTCGGCCTCGGGGCTGGCGGAGGTGAGCCTGACCTTTGAAAATACCCGCAATCTCCTGCCTACGGAGTTCAGCACGGTGACGGTCACCCGCAAATTCTACAAGAGCGGGGAAAGCGAATACCGTCTCAATGATGTTTCATGCCGCCTGAAAGATATACAGAACCTGTTCATGGACACGGGCATCAGCACCGACAGCTATGCCATCATCGAGCTGGGCATGGTGGACGATATCATCAAAGACAAAGAAAACAGCCGTCGGCGCATGCTGGAACAGGCAGCCGGCATTACCATCTATAAAACGAGAAAAAAAGAGGCAAAGCAGAAACTGGATGCTACGGAGCAGGACCTTGCGCGTATCGAAGACCTGTTGTTCGAGATCAACAACCAGCTCAAGAGTCTGGAGAACCAGGCAAAGAAGGCGGAGAAATATTATGAGATCAGAAAGGAATACCGTGAGCTGAGCATCGAGCTGGCAAAAGCCGCTCTGGAAGGGTTTAACCTTACCTACCGCGAGCTGAACGAACAGGCGGAGACGGAGACGAATAAAAAGGTGAGGCTTGAGGCTGTGATCGCCCAGGGAGAGGCAAACCTCGAACAGGAAAAGGTGGGCTTTATCGAAAAAGAAAGGGCCCTGCAATCCCTGCAGCATGAGTTCAATGATCTTCAGCAGAACCTGCGGGGGAAAGAAAATGAGAGGAACCTGGCTTCACAGCGGCTGAATTTCCTGAAAGAAAAGGAAGGCAGCCTGCATGAATTCCTTATGAAAGGGGAAGGACAGCTGAAGGGGCTGGAAGAAAGCATTGTATTCACCAGCGAGCAGGTGGTGGAAGAAGAAAATAAATTGTCCGGGCTCGAGGAACAGCTGGAATCTCTGAAATATTCGGTAGATGAGACGCGTCGGGTGTTCGATGGGAAAAGAGGATCGGTGGACGATCTGCGGAGAGAGAACGCACAGATCCAGCGCGATCAGTTCGATGCGGAAAAGAAAGTGGCGGTAGCGGATACGTCTATCCAGAACCTTCAGCGCGGCATCCGGCAGTTGGAAGAGGAAAGAACGATCCGGGAAAGCCAGCTCAAGCAGTTGGAAGAAGAGCGCCAGTTGAAAGAGCAGGAGCTGGAAATGAAGAAAACGGGGTTGCGGCAGCTACAGGATCACCACGAAAGGACGAAAGAGAGCATATTGCAGACGCAGGGACAGCTGGAGCAACTGCGTCAGGAGCTGGCGGATGAAAGCAGGAAGCTCGACTCGAAGAAGAATGAGCACGACCTGCTGAAAAGCCTGATCGACTCCATGGAAGGCTATCCCGAAAGCATAAAATTCCTGCATAAGAACCCGGCATGGAACCATAAGGCGCCGATCCTTTCCGACATCATCTATGTTAAAGAGGAATTCCGGGCTGCCGTGGAGAATGTCCTTGAGCCATACCTGAATTACTATGTTGTCGGCGATCTCCGGGAAGGGCTTCAGGCCGTACATTTACTGGACGACAATAAAAAGGGAAAGGCCAATTTCTTTCTGCTTGATAAGATCGGCGATCAGCCCGCAGCGGCCATACATCAGGTCGACGGATTGATCCCGGCCATGAGCGTGATCGAGGTGGACAACCAATACCGCAAGCTGGCAGAGCACCTGCTGGGCAATGTATTCATAGCTGAGAATGAAGAAGCCCTGGAGAACAGCAATGGCGCCGTCGTGCTGGAAAAGACGGGTAAATATGTCAAAGGAAAATATTTCCTTACCGGCGGCAGCGTGGGGCTTTTCGAAGGAAAGAAAATTGGCCGCGCCAAGAACCTCGAGAAATTACGCGAAGAAGTCGGGTCGAGGGAGAAGGTGGTGAACGGGCTGAAAGCGTCTATACAGGAAAAGCAGAATGAAGTGATCGCCTTTAATGATCAACTGAAGGAGCAGGCGATCCGCCAGACCCAGGATGACATCAACCGCCTGACGAATTTCGTTTTCTCGCTTCAGAATAAGGTGGAGAACCTGCATGCCCAGCAGCATTCTTCACAGGGCAGGCTGGAAGAATTACAGCTCAACCTCGAAGAGACGATCGCCGCCATCGAGGATACCCGTAAAGAGTGGGTGGAGCTGGTGAAAGTGGTAGCAGAGCTGAAGGAAAAAACACGGATTGTCGAAGAGGAATATAAATCCGCAGAGCTGGCGTATAACAACGCATCGGCGGGCTATAATGAATTCAATCTGCAGGTCACGCGTCAGCATAGCCGCATCAATGGGCTGAAGCAGGAAATGGAATTCAAGAGCAACCAGCTGCAGGACCTGCGCAATCAGATCGAAGTGAACGCCTCTCAGCTCAAGCAGACCCATGAAAGCATTGCAGAGAGTGAGGACCAGCTCGGTAATTCCGAAGGAGCGCTGTTGGAGCTGATGCGGAAGAAAGAAGAGGAAGAAAAGAAGCTGAATGAGGCTGACCAGGCCTATTACAACCTGCGGAATGCGCTTGGAGAAAAAGAAAGCGAATTACGCCATACGGTGAAGGAGAAAGAACAGCTGGAACACCTGCTGAGCGAGATAAAGGATAGGCTCAATGAGCTGAAACTACAACTTGCGGGGATGAAGGAGCGGCTGAACGTAGAGTTCAGGATCAACCTGGACGATATTATCGATCAGGCGCGCACCGGTGATACGCCTGTGGAGGAATTGCAGGAAAAGGTCGACAGGATGAAGAAGCGTCTGGAGAACCTCGGGGAGGTCAACCCTACCGCGATAGAGGCGTTCCAGGAAATGAAAAAAAGGTATGAGTTCATTCTGGAGCAGAAGAACGATCTGGTCAGCGCGAAAGAAAGCCTGCTGCAGACCATACAGGAAGTGGAAGCCACTGCCAACCAGCAGTTCCTGGATACCTTCAATAAGGTCAGGGAAAATTTCCAGAAAGTATTTAAAGCGTTATTCTCGGATGAAGATACGGCCGATATGGTGCTGGAGAACCCGGAGAACCTGGCCGATACGGGGATCGATATCGTTGCTAAGCCAAAAGGAAAGCGGCCTTCTTCGATCACGCAGCTGAGCGGGGGAGAAAAGACGCTTACGGCTACGGCGCTGTTGTTCGCCATTTACCTGATCAAGCCAGCTCCGTTCTGTATCCTCGATGAGGTGGATGCGCCGCTGGATGATGCCAACGTCGGGAAGTTCACCAATATGATCCGTCAGTTCAGCGAGAACTCGCAGTTCATCATTGTTACGCATAATAAAATGACCATGAGCTCGGTGGATGTGATCTATGGGGTCACTATGCAGGAGCCGGGGGTCAGCAAACTGGTACCCGTGGATTTCAGAGGGCTGAACTAGCTCCGGCTGATCTGCGGGTTCGCATCGGGATTACGGTACCAGCCGCGCGATCCTTCCTCTGCCGCCTGCGAGGAATACGGCCTCCCCTTTTTTAGCTTTGCGACAGACATGGAAACCTTCTTTTGAGATGAGCTGCCAGTTCATGCCGTCATCTGTCGAAAGATCGATACCAGAAGTGCCGCAGGTAAGAACCTTTTCACCCCCGATGTATTCGACGCAGCTGCGATAGCCATGCGGTGGAGTCTGCGGTGCAATCCAGGTCTTGCCTCCGTCATGCGTAAGAAAACAATTTTTTTCCCGCGAGGTATCTCTTGCAAAATCGCCTCCTACCACGATGAGGTGCTGGCCCCCATGTAATTTGTCATGATCTTTTACGGCGACGGAATTGCCGCCAGTGCTGGCGCTGCCTTGCAGCAGGGGCAGCTCGATGGCTTTGTCGCGGATGAAGAGGCGCGAGCGAAGTTTCCCCCCGCTGATAAAGCAGGCTTCATCCTTATCGATGGCGCGGATATTGGTGCCGCTCGAAGCGAAACAGCCTTCGCCTGAATCGGCAACAGTGGAATATTTAAAGGGAATATCCTGCCAGCTGTCGCCCCCGTCGACCGTGCGGGACACAAAAAATTTTCCGTTGACCGGATCACCGACCACGATGCCGTTATTACTATCCCAGAATTCCATGGCATCGAGGAACATGCCGGGCGTTTTATTCTCATAGACCAGCTTCCAGGTCTTACCGCCATCGGTTGTCTTTAAGATATCCGCGGGTTCGGCAATAGCCATGATGACGGCCGTTTTTTCGTCGAAGGCTTCGATATCGCGGAAATCCCTTTTTTCATATCCAGGGACCGGCACCCACTCCCAGGTCCGGCCGTTGTCCAGAGACCTGCCTACGGAGCCATTGCTGCCGCTGGCCCAGACGATCTTGTCCGTTACAACGCTCAGGCCGCGGAGGGATGCATGGGAACCGGTGGTGAGGATCTCTATCTTCTGGGCCTGGGTAGTATTGGCGATCAACAGAAAATAGCCGGCGGTCAGGATAAGAAAAGATCTTGTACGCATAGTTTTAAAATGTAGTTCCTTCCGGATTTTGGGAAAAAATGGTGGCGGTTTCGGAAAAATAGCACAATATTGGCATAATGGGGCTTATGCAGGTAAAGAGAAATAGGGCGGCAATAAAAATAACGACCGGGCTTCTTATACTGTGCTTTTTCCTTTCTTCCGGAAAAGGCTGGGCACAGACGCCCAAGGATATGCTTATTGCCCCGGCCAGCAGCGCTGTAAGAAATACGGATACGGCAGGCCAGCATGACCTGATCGGAATCTTCCTCCACGTCACCAGGATCCATATAAAACATCCGCTGGCCGTGGATGGCAGAAGGGTATATTATTCCCTTTTACCGCTGAGCACCTCCGTTCCGGGGGGAGGGACCGCCCTTATTACCTCCACCACGGCAGGTTTCTATCTGGGAAACCGGAAAGAGACCTATATTTCGAGCGCGACCTTCTCGCCCAGCTTCAACTTCCGGGGGCAATTCAATTTTCCTATCCGCGCCAATATCTGGTCGGCCAATAATGCCTGGAATTATCAGATGGATACCCGGTTTTCCATTTATCCGCTGTTCACCTGGGGGCTTGGGGGCAAACAGCCCGAAGATCACCGGATCCTGCTGCGATACAAATATTACCGCATGTATGCGAGTGCCCTGAAGAAGATCACCCCTTATCTGTTGGCGGGGGCCGGTTATTCTCTGGACTATGATATCCATATCCGTCCGGATGTCGACACCGTCAGTATTCAGCAATTCACAGGGTATAAGTATGGGACGGTCAATCACAGCAATGCCTTTTCTTCCGGCCTTACGCTTAACCTGTTGTACGATACCCGCAATAACTCCATCAATCCATTACCCGGCGCCTATTTCAATATGGTCTACCGGGTGAACACCCAGTTCCTGGGCAGTAATACCAACTGGCATTCCCTGTATCTGGATGCCCGTAAGTATATATCATTCAGCGAGAAAGGTCAGAATGTGCTGGCCTTATGGAGTTATTTCTGGACTACCCTGGGCAGTAATCCTCCTTATCTCCAGCTCCCGGGCATCGGCCAGGAGCCTTACCAGCGTTCGGGACGGGGATTCTATCCCAGCCGGTATGTCGGCAAGACCTTGTTTTATTTCGAGACGGAATATCGGAAAGATATTACGAACGATGGATTGTTTGGCTTTGTGCTGTTCGCCAACCTGAACACGGTAACGGAGCCGCATACCGCCAATTTCGCTTATCTGCATCCGGCCGCAGGCCCCGGTCTTCGTATAAAATTCAATAAGCACTCCGGTACCAATGTAGGGATCGATTATGGGTTCAGCAAAGGGTACAATGCGGTTTACTTCAACCTGGGGGAAACTTTCTAGGTCTCCCGTTGCCCACGCGCATGACCTGGTGGCGCATTGTTCTGGATCGTGCCGGTCGACAGCGATCCGCGTAATATTTTACCCAGATTGAGGAATTGGGTGGCTCCTTCACAGACGCCCCGCATCAGGGGGAATGAAAATCCTGTTAAAATTATTTTGTACGTCGGTCCTGATATTTTGCCTCGTTGATCATTTTATTTTGCCGCGACCAATCCTTCCTTGCTCATGTTCTTTACGACGACTTTGCTGTAGGCTCTTCCCATATCGGCTGCGGAAGATGGATTGAAGGATTCGGACTGGACAGAATAGAGCAGCTTCTTCGTGCTGACATCGTAGAGATTGCTTTCCCAGAAGAAACGGGTTTTTACGGAAATATATCCCGGGCTGTATGCCTGGCCATACATATAGCTGTAATAGCCCCAGAAGGGAGCGTATCCATAAGCGGGCTGATAGTCTTTTTCTTTCGATCTGTCGAGGAGAGAGATGGTGAACACCTCATCGATGCCGCTGTTGTGCAGTTGGGCGAGGGCGGGCTCTTCCTTGCCCGCAAACGTTTTCGGACCGTACAGCGTATACGCAGATACTGCAAGGTATCCTTTCGCCTTCAGCGCGTCCACCAGATAGCCTTCCATCTGCATGCGCAGGCGCATGTCCTTTTCCTGGATGATGCCCAGCACGAGGATCTTATTGCCCGTGGCGATGGGGGTAGCATTGGAGGCTTTCCAGGAGGAGGTGACCTTGGTATTGGCGCAGGAGGCGAAGAGGAAGAGGAGGGCTATGATGCCCGCGAGCGTTCCTGATGTTATCAGATTTTTTAATGTTGTCCGCTTTTTGAATGCCGCGAGCGTTTCGAATGATTTTCGCATGATCCGGGTTTTCGTTAAGAAATAGATGCCTGATGGGTTCCGCAGGATTATACGTACAAAATAGCCAAAAGGCATTCCATTTCTTCAGGAAGGATACGATAATAACAAATCGTTAAGCAATCGTAATATCCTTATCCAGATATACATCCTGTATAGATTGTATCATATCTACCCCTTCGGAGAAGGGGCGCTGGAAGGCTTTGCGGCCGAGGATCAGGCCCATGCCGCCTGCACGCTTGTTGACGACAGCGGTGAATACGGCGTCGGCCATATCGGACGCGCCCTTGCTTTCTCCGCCGCTGTTGATGAGACCGACACGACCGCTGTAACAGTTCAGCACCTGATAGCGGGTAAGATCGATGGGATGATTGTCCGGGTGGGTCAGCTGTGAATAGACCAGCGGAGAGGTCTTGCCGTGTTTGGTGGCCAGATAGCCGCCGTTATTGGTTGGTAATTTCTGTTTGATGATATCGGCCTGGATGGTGACGCCGAGATGATTGGCCTGACCAGTGAAGTCGGCGGCGGTATGGTAGTCCACGCCGTCCACCTTGAATCCGTTGTTACGGGTATAGCACCACAGGATGGTGGCCATGCCCAGCTCATGCGCCAGCTCGAAGGCTTCCGCAATCTCTTTTAATTGGCGGGTGCTCTCCTCGCTGCCCCAGTAGACGGTAGCGCCGACGGCAACCGCGCCCATATTCCAGGCATCCTTTACGGAGCCGAAAAGGACCTGATCATAGCGGTTGGGCAGGCTGAGGAACTCATTATGGTTGATCTTGACGACAAAGGGGATGCGGTGCGCATATTTGCGGCTCATGATGCCCAGCACGCCAAAGGTGGATGCGACGGCATTGCAACCTGCTTCGACGGCGAGTCTGATGATGTTCTCGGGATCGAAATACATGGGGTTGGGGGCAAAGGAGGCGCCGGCGCTGTGCTCTACACCCTGGTCGACGGGAAAAATGGACATATAACCGGTGTTGGCCAGTCTGCCATGGCTCAGGAGGGTCTGCAGGCTTCCGAGGACCCTGTTGTTGCGGTTGGAGTTTATCCAGATCTCTTCCAGATGGGTCGGGGAGGGCAGGCTGAGGATGGACTTGTCGATGACAGGCTTGTGGTCAAGGAGGTAGGAGACTTTGTCGCCGAGGAGGCCGAGGATTTTTTTGGAAGGCATGGTCGTAGTGGTTTTGATTGCCAGGCAAAGATAGGCCGTCTGCGCAAACAAAAAAGCCCCGGCTTTAAAGCCGGGGCAGGGAACAATTTCTTTTCGATTTTTTGCGACCGGAGAGAGCCTACGCGTTCCTGTTGATGCAATTCAGGTCTTCGAAAGCAACTTCCAGCCGTTTGATAAAGCTTTCTTCTGCCTTGCGCAGCCAGACCCGGGGATCATAATATTTTTTATTGGGCTTGTCCTTGCCTTCGGGATTGCCGAGCTGACCTTGAAGGTACCCTTCATTCTTTTTATAATAGCCCTGCACGCCTTCCCAGAATGCCCATTGCAGATCGGTGTCGATATTCATTTTTATGGCGCCGTAACTGATCGCTTCGCGGATCTGGTGCTGCGGGCTTCCGCTGCCGCCGTGGAAAACGAAATACACGGGCTTGGGGCCCGTCTTCAGTTCCTTTTCAATGTAGTCCTGGCTGTTCTTCAGGATGATGGGACGGAGCTCCACATTTCCTGGGCTGTATACACCATGTACATTCCCGAAGGCGGCAGCTACGCTGAAAAGGCGACTGACCTTGCTCAGCTCGGTATAGGAGTAAGCGACATGCTGCGGCTGCGTATACAATTTGTCGTTCTCCACGCCGCTGTTGTCGACGCCATCTTCCTCACCGCCGGTGACGCCCAGCTCGATCTCGATGGCCATGCCCAGGGGCTGCATCCGTTTGAAGAATTCTACGGACGTATGGATATTCTCTTCCAGCGGCTCTTCGGAAAGATCCAGCATATGCGAGCTGAAGAGAGGTTGTTTCTTTTCTTTAAAATATTCTTCGCCGGCATCGATGAGCCCGCTGATCCAGGGAAGCCATTTTTTGGAAGCGTGGTCGGTATGCAGAATGACGGGTACGCCATAATATTTAGCCACATTATGGATGTGCAGGGCTCCGGAGACCCCCCCGGAGATATTCCCCTGGAGCTTATCATTGGGCATGCCTTTCCCGGCGATAAACTGAGCGCCACCATTGGAAAACTGGATGATCACGGGAGAATTGACCTTTGCGGCCGTTTCCAGCACGGCATTGATCGTATTCGTGCCGATGGTATTCACGGCCGGCAGCGCGAACTGGTTAGCTTTTGCATCTTTGTAGAGGGATTCCAGTTCATCGCCAAATAATACGCCTGCTGAGTATTTCTTCATTTTTGAAACGTTTTTTCGTTTTTTACACTATTAAATACAGAAAAGTTTGAAAATTATTAAAGAGCAAGCGTCGTTTGTTGAAATAAGCTGCGAATATACGGTTTCAATCCGGCTCAATCCTCGAATTTGCTAAGGTTTTTTTGGATGAGGGCCAGGTTCTTCTGGAGGGTTTGTTTCAACTGGCGTTTGACCAGCTGGCCCATGGATCTGCACTTGAGGAAGGCGCCGCTCTCAAAGAAACCGGCCAGCTCCGTCCTGAGCTGCTGTAATTTTTCCGGGGTGGAAATATGGTCACTGGTCATGATGTTCAGCAGGTCCATCAGCCTGAACCGGGAAGAGGCTACCCGGAAGGCCATCATGGTCCTTTCTTCCGTCTGGTATTGTTCCATCGATTCTTTGTTGAGATGCCGGAGGCAAAGCTCGACGAACTCGTTGTTCTCTTTAAAGAATTGCGGGACATAGAGGTTCTTCCGTCCTTCATAAGACTGCTGGTCGAAGTCGATAGCGCGGATGCGGTACTGATAATCTTCGATATCAGGGGTGATATCCACCACAAAATTATAGGACCGCATATCGCCGAGCAGGCGGACGAAACAGCGTTCATTGAATTTTACAAATTCCTTGGACAGGCGGATCTGATTGGTCAGGGGTTCATTGAGATAGTTCTTTATGAACAGATCGCCGGGTATGCCGGGAATATGTTCTTCGACGAGGGTATTGAGATGGGTGAAAAAGGTGATGCGGTTGGGAGACAGCAAGTGTTCCAGCTCCAGGCCATAGACTCGTGAAGCATCGGCCTGCTTGATATAGTAGTGATCATAATTATCGTTGAACTTGTTTACGATACGGATGCGGAAAGGGCTGGAATTCGCAAAATGACAGATGTCGATGCGGGCCACGTCCAGGTGTTTTGTAAAGGTGAAATCTCCCTCCGTCTTCAGGATGGCGTAGATCTGCACGAGCCCTTCCCTGATAAAGTCCCAGTGCCGCATATCATACAGGGCGGTCTCCCACAGCGTGTCCTGGCCATTCTTATCCTTGAGCGGAACGGAATACGTCATGTGCTGTAAAAGGTCGCGGTAGGTCACGGGTAGCCTTACCTCCCGGCCATGTTGCTTGAGATAGCTGCGCAGGGGATCTATGATCGGGAAGATGGGCTTCTTCCGGGAAGGTTGGTTCATGCGCTTTCTGCTTTGCCCCCCTTTGGCTCTTTTGGTTCCGGTTTGCTCAAAAGTGAAGACACCAGATGGAACAGCGGTCCGATAGCGGTGACAAATCCCATGATCTTCTGATAAATGTCGTCCTGCGTGATGAATATGAAAAGGCCGGGGATCGCCAGGATCAGCAACAAGGGCATTTTCATATTTTGCCAGGAGCCCTGCTCCTGTCCTTTTTTCATCACGGCGGCTATCTCTGGCGATGCGTACTGACGCAGTACCCATTCCCGGAAGCTCAGGCTCATGAACCGGAGATGCTGATGATCGACCGTGAGGACCCCTTTGCTGATCAGCCGGGATAACGTAATACCGTTCTTATAATTGGCAAAGCCATCTGAGGCAAAATCATAAAGGAAGAATTTCTCTTCCGGTGACAGCTGATCCCATACTTTATGGTACAGCGTGTCAAACCTTGCGCACATATCGAGGATAGTCCGCTCGGTGGTCAGTTCGCCCAGTGGTAAATTCATTTCGTACCGGCAGAGCTCTTCCATCGAGCGGTGGCCCTCATCCTCGGCATAGGCCAGGAACAGGGTTGCCAGTTCATTGTCGGAAGCAGGGGCGGCCGATGCAAGTGGATCGGCAGGGGAGGTAAGGGTCGCCCCGTGTGCGTCGGAAAGGGGAATGGGATGGGGCGTTCTATGTGAACTGGGCGCTGCGGGGAGAACCGGCATGTCAGGCAAAATATCGAGCAGGAAGATCCTTCTGGCCAGCGAATAGGTAAGCTTCACGGTGAGCAGCAGGATCAGGATAAGCGCTAAGAAATACAGGAATGTATAAATAGCCGACGCGGAAAAGGTTTCGTGCATCATCAGGGAAAAAGAGGTGAGGGAGGCCGTGGAATCGGTCTGGAGCAACAGGGAGCTGTTCTCGACGCCATCCCACTGATTGTTGTACAGCAGCTGGGGCCCGCACCATTTTCCATGGATCCCGCGCAGGAAATACCATGAGCCGTCGCTGGCAGAATCCGGATGATCGGACCAGGCCAGGGCCGTGCTGTCCTCGGGGAAAAAGAAACGGTGGATCCGGTTGTACTCCGGGGATATCAGATAAGAAGGCCGTTCATGCCATTGTTCATGGGTGTCGATGGTATCGCTGTTCAGGAGATAGACGCCATATCTGAATTTAAGCCGGTGGAGGTTCACGCTGTCCTGGATATGGCGGGAGTAAGCGCCACTGTCCGCATTGTCCGCATAATCGTATTTGTATTCGGCTATGCGTTCGTTCACGGTGGTCCTACGCTGATCGACGGACCGGGCGTAATTAAGTCTCGAGCTGTTAAAGGCCAGCGTGCTTTCCTGCCTGAAGATCAGCCAGAAAATACTACAGGCGGGGATGATGCTGATCAGGACGATGCCAATTACGATGGCCTTGACATAATGATCCAGCCATTTATCCGTCTTTCTGGATTTTTTTTCGGGATGGAACATGAATTTTGAAACGGCGATGCCTGCCAGGAAAAAAAGCTGCACGATCACCAGGGGGAAGGGTGAGGAACGCAGTTCCCAGAAAGCATAGAAGTTGATGATCACGACCAGGATACCCAGGAAGGCGAGGGTGTATGGATGCGGGATGATAAAGCTATGTTCTTGTTTTTCCCGGAGCAGGTAATAATGGAACGCTACATAGATAGGGAAAAGCAGTGAAATGAAGAAAAGCGAGAATTCATATTGCGGAGGCAGCGCCTCTATAAAGATCCAGGCTGCGAGGAACAGTCCTAACAGGAACAGCATGCCCCGGATCAGGTGGTGGTAATATTGCTCTTTGAGCGCGGTAGGCTGGAGCCACTCAAAATGTTGGGAAGGAGTGAGCAGGATCCCGTTCTTCTTATCCGACCACTCTTTGATCAGCGCGGAAAGAATGAGCAGGATAAGGACGACTCCTCCGAAAAAAGCGGACAAGCCGATGAGGTGTGCCTGGAAATCGTCGGCTCCGGAAAGGTCATAATAGACAAGGAGGGCATAGGGAAAGCCTTTCATGGGGGTAGCCAGGAGCGCCCGTTGCTGTCCTCTTAACATATAGGACGAAAAATAGCGTTCGTTCCGGTGGCGGACGGTGGCGAGGATGGCGGAGGGGTCCTCCGTTTCCTTCAGGATAGTGGAGAGCAGAGCGCGGCCCGGTTTCGAATCATACAGGATATCTCCGTCGTCGTTGATGATGCTGAAATTATAACCGGCGGGCAGCAGGGGTTTGCAGACGGAATACATGCTGGTGGACAAGCCGACCAACCGGGGCTTCCGCATCGGTTTTTTCCATTTCCATTCGGGAGAAGGGCTGCTGGGCATCACCACGGTGACGGTATATTCTCCATCGAATTTAGACAGGGTAGGCTGAACGGTAAAAGAATCCGGAGGGTAGGAGCCGGGCAGGGTGAGGATATTATAATGCAGGAAGTCCTGGTAATAGCGTCTGTCCGATACCGTTAACAAGCTGGTCTTATTGAAAACCTTCTTCGTATTCCAGGTCGCGACCCAGGTCCCTCCCTTCTCGATCCAGAAGACATAGTCAAGATAGGGGTAGGTGCGGGGATAGAGCAAGCTGTCGACCCGTTTCTTTTCAGCCCTGGCTTTTGGCAACGTGTCGGGCTGGGCATCCGGCAGCAGGACATCGGATATTACCCCCGCGCTGTCGGTCCGGATCACCTGTGAGCTATCCCATTCTTTCAATTGTTTGCAGATGCTGGTGATCTCACCCTGGAAGGTCTGCTGCACCTGGGCGGAAATATCCTGGAGATGGGAATAGTTATGCACCGACTGAACATGCTGCAGAAAGATCCTCGAAAAAAGGAAGAAGGCAAGGAAGGCAGCCGTAAAGTAAGTGCCGATGATCATGCGTATGTTAAAGTCCGTGATCCTTTCATACCTTCCCAGCACGAAGATCTTTAAAATGGGAAGGTGCATGAACAGCAGCAACACCAGCACCGCCGTCAGCATGACCAGACTGAACGGGATCTGTTTATACCCATCGTTGTAGTCATCGAGGGCGATCATTCCCGTGAGGATGATCCTTTCTTTTCCCAGCTGAAGCGGATACAGGAATATTTTGAAGGGGCTGCCTTCGACGAGGGCATCATGGATAGTGATCAGGTTCAGGCCGTCGTTCTTCTGGATCAGGCTGTCCGTACTTATCCGGTAGTCCACGGATAAGCTGCCGGAATTGAATACGACTACACCTTTGCGCAGGCTGTCGCCGCGATCCACGTTCCGGAGACCCGATCCCTGCCGCCGGTCACGGATCACGAGATAATTGCTGAAGATGTCTTTATACGTGGATATGACGGGCCGCAGGACCGTGTCGAGGCTGGTGGCCATCTGCGTGATGAGGCTGTCATTGCTGCCGAAGACGGGAAAAGCGATCTGCCACTCCCCGCTCTGGTCATTTTTTTCAAGGATCATTTGTCCTGCGTGTAACGGGTTGGTTGCACCGGTGCCTGGTAAGGGGGATGGGTAGGCGCTGAAAGAATGCAGCAATGGAGCCGGTCCGGCCTGTTTTTTATTCAGATAGATGTTGATGGCTCCGTAGTAGGCCTCGTTCTTATTCTGAAGGGCAGTCCCGATCTGTTCAAGCTCGCGGAATGCTCTTCCATTATAGGCCGATTGTTGTTTGGGAATATATCCGAGAAAATACAGACAGAAGAAAATACCCAGCAGCACCAGGATGACGATAACACCGATCATTTTGCCCAAGGAAACAGTTATGTTCTGAAGGAATCCCATAGTATCAGCGGTTTAGCTTTTCTCGGTCAGGGTAGGGATGAAATGACGACAAGGTATAAACTAAGTTTAAAATTAACCTTTTTTGTAATGTGCCGCAATACTCTGAACCGGGTAGTGCGCTCAGGGTATCTTCCTGCCGAGCAAATTCTGAAAATAAGCAGGCGCCTCCAGCAGGCGACTGCCATACCAACTGAACAGCTCTCCATCTGCCAGCCTGATGTCGGCCTGCGGTAATACGGCCCTGATCTCCGCGATATGTTTTTCCCTGAACGGATAAGGTTCCGAGGACAGGAGTACGAGCTCGCAGCCACTTGCAGCCAATGCTTCCAGTTCTATAGACGGATAACGCGCCTTATCGGCAAACAAGTTGGTGAGGCCGCATCTGTGCAACATGTCGTGGATGAAGGTATCACCACCGGCCACCATCCACGGCCTGCGCCAGATGAAGTAAGCGGTGCGCGGAGGAGTTGCGGGGGAAAGGCCTTGGTGCGGGAGCGATGTAACAGAATGCTGTGGGACCTTTAGCGTGGCGAACCGGTCGCCGATCTCGGTGGCAAGCGCCCGGGCCTCTTTTTCTTTTCCGGTGAGCTCTCCGATGGCGGTTATCATTTGAAGGGCTTCGGTCAGGGTTCCGATATCACTTATCCAGACGGGATAATGCCGGGATAATTCTTCGATCTGTTCCTTATCGTTTTCTTCTTTGTTGGCGATGATGAGGTCCGGCTTCAGCTCCCGGACGCTGGCGATGCGGACATCCTTTGTTCCGCCTACCCGTGGTTTGCTCCGGAACCATGTTTCGGGATGGACGCAGAATTTTGTAATGCCGGTCACTTCTTCGTTAAGGCCCAGCGAATACAGCAGCTCGGTCTGGGAAGGCACCAGGGATATGATCCGTCGGGGGCGTTGATCGAGTGTGATCGTCCTGCCCAGCTGATCCGTGAAATGAGACATGAAAACAAGAATTGTTTCCTGCAAGGTAAGAGAGAAAGTGAGTACCTCCTGCTAAATTCACGCACTAATCAGAGCTTAGCAGGAGGGTACTGGAAATTAAAGCAGTTTGGTCATTCACTTGGATTGGATACTGCCTTGACTGGTTTTTCTTTCAGGACTTTGGATCTTAAAATTGGTTTTTCGGATACGGTCTGGTTGGTTTTTCAGTGGTCTGGACTCAGATGGTTCTTCAATGGTCTGGATTCAGATGGTCTTTTCAACGGCTTGGATGCTGGCGGTCTTTCAGAGGCTAAGGTTGGGTTTCTCAGTGGTCTGGACTCAGATGGTGCTTCAACGGCTTTGGATCGGGTTTTTCAGCGGCAATGGATTCTGGTGGTCTTTCAGGGATATCAGGTTCAGGGTTCAGGGTATTGGAAAAATTAGAAGTTGACTGATATTGGATTTTTGGAATTTCTTGGATATTGGGTTTCGGGCTTTAAACTGGATATTGGATATTCGCTGGTTTTTCTGGATACTGGGTGATTGATGCTATCAATCAACTTCTATAGTAAAGCTAATTTGTTAAAGCTGTTAACACAATAGAGGTTTTGCTTTATTTTCCGGTGGCAGCATTTACTAACACACTCGTAATCATCGCATAATGTCGTAGTACATTTACATCGTAAAAGGGCCGCGGGGAGACGGCGGCCCTTTTACTAAAAATTTGACTATCAATTGTTTAGCGCCTGAATGACGTCGTATTTTGTGACGATATGAAAATTGCCACTGTCGTCCTTCGCCAGCACGGCGCCGTTCTCCCGGGTGATCAGCTTGCTCAGTCTTTCGAGGGGAGTATCGAAGGCAACGACAGGATAGGACTTCTCCAGGACCTCGGCGATCGGCTTGGTCTTGATATCCACCCCGTTATTCATCATCCTGGCAAACAGCCCGCTCTCGCTGATGGCGCCCAATACCTGACCCTTCTGTAAAACGGGAAGGTTCTCCACATTGTATTTCTGCATGAGCACTACCGCTTCGGCCACCGTTTGTTCGGGAGACACCGTTATCAATTTCTTATGCCCCCGGCCGGCTACGATGTCGGAGAAGGTCTTGACATCGAGGAAACCGCGTTCCATCATCCACTGGTCGTTATAGATCTTTGCCACATAGCGGCTGCCATGGTCGTGCAGGATCACCACCGGCAGGTCTCCTTTCTTCAGCAGGTCCTTTAGCTGGAGCATGCCCTGAAGGGCCGTCCCCGCACTATAACCGCAGAACAAGCCTTCTTCCCTTGCGATGCGGCGGGCCATAATGGCCGCGTCCTTGTCCGTCACCTGCTCGAATACATCGATATATTTCATGTCGTAGTTCTGGGGTACGAAATCTTCCCCGATGCCCTCGCTGATATAGGGATGCACCTCATTCATGTCTGCCTCGCCGGTGCGGAAATATTTGGTGAGCAGGGAGCCGAACGGGTCCATGGCCCAGATCTGGATCGCGGGGTTCTTTTCTTTCAGGTACATGGCCGTTCCGGTGACCGTCCCACCGGTGCCGGTGGCTGCGATAAGATGGGTGACCTTTCCGTCGGTCTGTTTCCAGATCTCCGGCCCCGTGGTCTCATAATGAGCCAGGCGGTTGGCCAGGTTATCGTACTGATTGGAATGGAACGAGCCCGGGATCTCCTTTGCCAGGCGGCGTGCGATGGAATAATAGGAGCGTGGATCCTCCGGCTCTACATTCGTAGGGCAGACGATCACTTCCGCGCCCAGCGCCTTCAGGATATCGATCTTTTCCTTGGATTGCTTATCGGTGGTCGTGAAAATACACTTATAGCCTTTTACGACTGCGGCGAGGGCCAGTCCCATACCGGTATTGCCTGATGTGCATTCGATGATCGTACCGCCGGGCTTCAGCTTGCCTTCCTGTTCGGCCACTTCCACCATCTTCAGGGCCATCCGGTCCTTGATGGAATTTCCGGGGTTGAAATATTCCACTTTCGCCAGCACCGGGCAAGGCAGGTCTTTTGTTATTTTATTCAGCCGGATCAATGGAGTGTTTCCGATCGTTTCGAGAATGCTGTTTTTGATATCCATAAAGGGTGTTGATAAAGGGCGAAGTTAAGAAGAAGTTAGCAGCCTTGCGGATCATGAATTATGTCTACATTTGCCCCCCGATTATCGTAATAAAAATTGCTGACTACCTCTTTATGGAAACCATCTATATACAAAAGATCGCCCAAAAAATAAATCTCTCTTTAAAGCAGATCAATAATGTTCACGACCTGCACAGCGGAGGCGCCACCATCCCTTTCATGGCCCGTTACCGCAAGGAGGCTACCGGGAATCTCGATGAGGTGCAGATCAATGATATCGTCGAACAGATAAAATACTTCTCCGAGCTGGACAAGCGGAAGGAGACGGTGCTGAAGACCATCGAAGGTCTCGGCAAGCTGGCCCCGGAACTGAAGGAAAGGATCGTCAACTGTTATGATGCTACGGAGCTGGAAGATATTTATCTCCCCTATAAGCCCAAACGCAAGACCCGGGCGACCACAGCCATGGAAAAAGGTCTGGAACCCCTGGCCAGGCTCATTTTTGAACAAGGGTCCGGAAATCCGGAACAGCATGCCGCCGGATTCATCGGCGAACAGGTAAAAGATACCAAAGAGGCCCTGCAGGGCGCACGGGATATCATCGCGGAATGGATCGCCGAAAATGAGCAGGCCCGTAACAGGGTCAGACATCAGTTCACGGAAAGCGCCTTGCTCAGCTCGAAGGTATTGACCAGTAAGAAAGACGAAGAAGAAGGTCAGAAGTACCGCGATTATTTTGAGTTCAGCGAGCCGCTGGCGGCCTGTCCTTCGCATCGTATCCTGGCCATCCGCCGGGGTGAGAAGGAAGGCTATCTGATCATGGATATCCATATCGACAAGCAGGCGGCAGTCGACGGGCTGGACAGAATATTTATAAAAGGCGCTAATCCATCCGCAGCGGAAATGAAGAAGGCGACGGAAGATTCGTTCGACCGGCTGCTGAAGCCATCCATCGAAAATGAATTCCGGCTGATCGGGAAGAACAAGGCCGATGAAGAAGCGATCCGGGTGTTTGCGGAAAATCTTCGTCAGCTGTTGCTGGCCTCCCCGCTGGGATCGAAGAAGATCCTGGCCCTGGACCCCGGGTTCCGCACGGGCTGTAAGCTGGTATGTCTGGATGCGCAGGGAAATTTTTTGCACAACAGCACCATCTATCCGCATCCTCCTCAGCAGGAATCGCAGAAGAGCGCCGAGGCGATCAAACAACTGGTAGCACGGTATGATATCGAGGCCATCGGCATCGGCAATGGAACGGCGGGAAGAGAGACCGAGCAACTGGTGCGGGGGATCGACTTTGGAAAAAAGGTGAGCATCTTTATGGTCAATGAGAGCGGGGCCTCTATTTATTCCGCATCGGACGTGGCGAGAGAGGAGTTCCCCGACCAGGATATCACCGTGCGTGGGGCTGTGAGCATCGGACGGCGGTTGCTCGATCCGCTGAGCGAACTGGTGAAGATCGATCCCAAATCGATCGGTGTCGGCCAGTACCAGCACGATGTGAACCAGGTGAAGTTGAAAGAGGAGCTGGACCGGGTAGTGGAAAGCTGCGTGAACCATGTGGGGGTCGATCTGAATACGGCCAGCAAACATTTACTGACCTATGTGTCGGGCCTGAGCGCGGGCCTTGCTAAGAACATAGTGGAGTACCGCGCTAAGAACGGCGCCTTCAGCAGCCGGGATGAGCTGAAGAAAGTAAGCCTGATGGGTCCCAAGAGCTTCGAGCAGTGCGCGGGGTTCCTACGGATCAGGGACGCAAAGAACCCGCTGGACAACAGTGCGGTGCACCCGGAGACCTACGGCGTGGTCGAGGCCATGGCAAAAGACCTGAACTGCAGCATGCCCGATCTTATCGGCAAGGGGGACCTGCGCAAGCAGATCAACCGGAAGAAATATATTTCGGAGACGGTGGGAGAATTTACCATCGACGATATTCTGAAAGAGCTGGAGAAACCCGGCAGAGACCCGCGCAGCCAGATCGAAGAATTCCGGTTTGAAGAGACCATCAGGACCATGGAAGATCTGAAACAGGGCATGACCGTGCCGGGCATCGTCACCAACATCACGAATTTTGGCGTCTTCGTCGATATCGGCGTCAAGCAGGACGGGCTGGTGCATATCTCTCAGCTCAGCAATACGTATGTATCGGATCCCAATACCGTGGTAAAGCTCCAGCAAAAAGTAATGGTGACGGTCATGGAGGTGGATGTGGCGCGTAAGCGGATCTCCTTGTCGATGAAGGGGGCGCCGGGAAGCACTCCTGCCGGGAAGCAGTTGGGGCAGGCCGCTGTCGGCAAAGGACAGCCTGGCGGCAGACCAGGTGGGGCACAGACGGGTCCGGGTCAGCGCGAAGCTGTACGCCCGGGTGCTGCCGGAGCCGTAAAAGGGCGGGATAAAAAAGAGGAGACTCCGGATGCCTTTCAGGCCAAGCTGCTGGAGCTGAAAAAGAAATTCAAAGACTGACCTTCGCTTTTTCTTTGCGGCGCTGGAGGTACATGTCGAGCAGGAACAAGCCCAGCACCGTGTTGATCATGATAAAGATGTTTACGTAGGTATTGCTGAAGACCTTGCCCCATGGGAGCTTGTCCATGCCATTCGTCAGGCTCGTCCCATATTGCGAAAGGATCCCCGATGCTGTGTCCGGGTGGCCAACAAAACCAGACCATTGGAACTGGCCGAGGATATAAATAAAGAATCCGGCGATCATCAGCAGAAAAAAGGCGCCGATGCTGCGGACAATATTCTTGTTGATATAGGTCCTGGTCGCAGGTGCGACCTGATGCCGCGCGATCTCTTCCATCACATTTTTGGTAAAGCGCATGGAAGGGGCTTCCAGCTCCGAGGCATTCAGCAGCTGGTGGGCTGTCAGTAATTCGCTGTATCTGATCTGCCATTCCCTGTTGCTGGCGATCAGCTGATCGATCTCGGACCTTTCATCCGGGCTGCTGAGCCCGTCGATATAATCCCATAAACGTTCTTCTATCTCTTCCGTCTGCATAAGACCTGATTTAATTGAATAATGCGAATCCTTGTTCCATTCAGGCCCTTTGTCCGAGGGCCGGCCGTTCCGGTCAATCATCGTGTAGTTCCTGTACTTCATGGCTGAAATGTTTTTCCATTCTGTCCTTCAGGCGTTGACGCGCCCGGTGGAGCTTTACTTTTACGGTGTTGGGCTCGAGGGCCATGATCCTGCCGATATCCTCCAGGCTTTGCTCTCCTTTATAGAACAGCGTGATGACCTGTCTGTCGTCGGGGCTGAGCATAAGGATCGCTTCATTGACCATGGCATGCCGGGATTTTTTTTCTACCGTATCGGCCCTGAACCCCGACTCTTTGTTTTCCAGCTGGATAAGCGCCTTTTCGTTGTCGATGGAGACGGTATCCAGCTTTTTTTTGCGTAAGAAAGTGATACAGCTTGTCCTTACTATGGTGTACAGCCAGGTGCTGAATTTCGATTCGCCCCGGAAATCGGCCAGTGACCGGAATGCTTTTACAAAGATATCCTGGGAGATCTCTTCAGCGTCTTCCCGGCTGTCGGTAAAACGGAGGACGAGGGTGAATACATAGTTCTGGTAGCGTTCAACCAATTGGGCAAAACTGGCCTGCTCTCCACGCAGAACCTTGCTAATGATCTCGGTATCAGTGACTCCGGTATGTATCACGACAGTAAGACAACAACCTGGGTTGGCAGGTTACAGGTTAAGATACAAATTTTAAATGTAACCTTGCCGGTGTAACCTTGGCCGACGGGGGATAGTCTGAATAGTTGCAATAAGGCAACGAGCTCTGGAAAAGATTTTTTAAAAAAACTGTAACATCGTGCGACCTGCAGTAGTCCGATGAAGAGCGAGCCCTTAGATTCATTACTAATTAAAATTTTAAACAATGGGACCAGATCAATTGGTGTTTTTATGGCTGATAGTTAGTTCGCTGTCACTTTTCGCCATGATATTCGGAATAACCTACATCCGCAACAAGGAAAATATGGCCATGATCGAAAAGGGCCTTGACCCGAAGATGAGGCCGCTGCGCCCCCGCCCCGCACCTTTCCGTAATCTGAAATGGGGGTTATTGCTGGTCGGCGCCGGTCTTGGCCTGTTCATCGCGTATCTCCTGGATAACTTCCTGCTGTATCATGTCAGCCATCAGAGGGATTGGGGGAATGACGGGGCGAACGTGCCCATCTATTTCGCGCTGATCGCCATCGGCGGAGGCCTTGGACTGATTGTTTCCTACAAGATCGAAAAGAAGGAGCTGCTGGACAAAGAGGACCGCTCATAGACCCGAAACAACCTCACGAAATTCAGAATCCCGGCCTGGCCGGGATTTTTTTATTGGCACCCGGATCTTATTTGTGCCGCGGTTTATTTGTCGCCGGTTACTTCCAGGGCTTTGGCCACGACAGGATCATAAGCGTTGCTTACTTCATAGTATCCTTCCGTGCGCCAGGCCTGCATGGCCATCAGGGCTTTGATGCGATGCTGCAGGATCTGTTTGTCCCGCTGATTGATAGAGCGCATATCGATCGTATCGCGGGCGGTATAGGCAATGAGGTTGTTCCATACCTTTTCGTCCTCCTTAAAGCCGGCGACAAAATCGGCAGGCGCCTTGAATTGCTGAAAGACCGGCAGGTGCTGGATGTACCAGGTATAGATGAAACGTTTGAGTGTTCCATCCACATACAGCGCCGTGATGTTCTTTGCAAGGGTACTGGTATCGAACCCGACGAAGATATCCGGGGTAATGCCGCCGCCGCCGTAAACGGTGCGTTTCCCGCTGCCCAGGGTCTTATAGGGGGGTCCCGGGTGGGTAGCGGATGTATCGCCATGGAGTACTTCCCCGTCATGGAAGCGTTTGATCACTTCGTCATTATAATCATCATGGCCTTTGTCATAAGGCTTCTGGATACTGCGCCCGGTGGGAGTATAATATCTGGCCACGGTAAGCCGGAGGGCCGATCCGTCGCTCAGCTGATATTGTTCCTGTACGAGGCCTTTGCCAAAGGTCCTTCTGCCGATAATCGTCGCCCGGTCCCAGTCCTGAACGGCCCCGGTAAGGATCTCGCTGGCGGAGGCGGTGCCCTCATCGGTCAGCAGCACCAGCTTGCCTTTTTCAAACAGACCGTCCCGGCGACACCGGTATTCCACTTTTGGGGAACGTGACCCCTGGGTGTAAACGATCAGCTTATCCCCGTCGAGAAAATCGTCCGCGATCTCTATCGATTCCTGCAAAATGCCGCCGCCATTGCCCCGGAGGTCCAGGATGAGCTTCTGAAGGCCCTGTTCCTGTAGTTTCTGGAGGGCCTGGGCAAATTCGCCATGGGTGGTCTCGGAGAACTTATTGATCCGGATATAGCCGGTGGCCTTCCGGATCATATAGGATACATCCACGGAAGGCAGCGGGATGGTGCCGCGCTGGACCGAAACCTGCATGGTCTTGTGATTGCTTTCCCTCAACAGCGTTATGTTCACTTTGCTGGCCCCGGGGCCTCTCAGCAGCTTTCTGATCTTTTCATTATTGATCCTGGTTCCGGCAACGACAGCGTCATCCACCTTTAAGAATTTGTCCCCTGTCTGGAGACCTGCCCGGTCACTCGGACCGCCTGCTAACACGTTCACAACGTTCACAGTATCATCGAATATCTGGAATTCTACCCCAATGCCTTCGAAATTGCCCTGGAGATCTTCGTTGATCTCGGAGAGGTCGACGGCTGGAATAAACACGGAATGGGGGTCGAGGTGGGTCAGCAAGCCCTGGATCGCATCATCGCCCAGGGAATCCATGGCTACCTGATCGACATATTTCATATTGATCAGTTCCATCACTTCCTGTACGGGAGCTTGCTTGCGGGTCTTAAAAAAACCGGTGGAAGGGATATTTCCTCTTAGCCTGAAACCGATGAGCATGCCCACTATCATTACAACCGCGAAAAGCAAGGGGAGCCAAACCTGTAGTTTTTTCATTCGAAAATAATTAGAAGGCTGCAAATTAAGCAATCATATTTTAACTTGCAGTCCGAAGATCAAACGATACCGATGAATATATTAATAGCAGACAGCGGGGCGACCAAATGCGAATGGTGCCTGCTGGGAGGGGGGAAAAAGAAGAAAATCGACACCCAGGGGATCAGTCCTTATTTCCTGGACACGGCCCAGATAGCGGAGATCCTGACCAGGGAACTGGCGCCCGAGCTGAAAAATCTCTCCGTGGACCAGGTCTTTTATTATGGCACCGGATGTAACAACCCTGATAACCGGAAGATCGTTCATAAGGGTATTCAGTCCGTTTACCCGAAGGCGAAGATAGCCGTCGCCACCGATCTGATGGGGGCAGCCCTTGCCTTATGCGGGGATTCAAAGGGAATTGCCTGTATTTTGGGTACAGGCTGTAATTCTTGTTATTTTGACGGGAGGAAAATAGGGAAGAACAGTCCCGGGCTTGGCTATGTGCTGGGTGATGAAGGCAGCGGGGCCTATCTGGGTAAAAAAGTCTTACAATATTATCTCTATAATACTTTTGATGAGGAATTGCGCTATAAATTCGATGTAAAATATGCGACCAGCGGCAAGGAGATCCTTGAAAATGTGTACAAAAAGCCGTTGCCTAACCGTTATCTGGCTTCCTTTACCCTGTTCCTGGTAGAGAACAGGGGGCACTATATGATAGAGAACATCATCGAGGATGGCCTGAATGATTTTTTCTTCACTCATTTGTGCAAGTACCGGGAAAGCTGGAAATTACCCATCCATTTTGTCGGGAGTGTGGCTTATGGGTTCAGAGACGTCATAAAAGAGCTTTGCGGGGCTTATGAATTCGAGCTCGGGAAGATCCTGCACAAACCGATGGACGGGCTTATTAAATATCACAGTCAGAAAGTAAAGTTAAAATAATTATAAAGTATGGCATTTGAGAAGATCACCGAGGAGCCTAGCCGGTATCATTTTCTGGAAAAGATGAGCCCCAATGAGATCCTTACCTGTATCAACCAGGAGGACAGGGAAGTCCCGGGTGCAGTAGAGAAAGCAATTCCGCAGATCGAAAGACTGGTCGTAGCCATTACCGACAAAATGCTGGCCGGGGGCCGGGTGTTCTATATCGGGGCAGGGACGAGCGGAAGACTGGGCGTGCTGGACGCCAGCGAGATCCCACCTACCTATGGAATGCCTTTTGACCTGATCATCGGGGTCATTGCGGGAGGGGAAGACGCTATCCGGAAGCCCATCGAGAATGCGGAGGATAATAAAGAGCAGGGCTGGGCGGACCTTGTGGCGTATAAGGTAAATGACAAGGACGTGGTCGTCGGTATCGCTGCAAGCGGCACCACACCTTATGTGATCGGCGCCCTGGAGGAGAGCCGGAAGAGGGGCATAATGACCGGCTGTATCGTCTGCAACCCCGGCTCGCCGGTGGCCGAGCATGCCGACCATCCTATCGAAGTGGTGGTGGGCCCTGAATTCGTAACCGGGAGCACGCGGATGAAGAGCGGCACCGCCCAGAAACTGGTGCTCAACATGATCTCCACGGCCGTGATGATCCAGATAGGCAGGGTAGAGGACAACCGGATGGTGAATATGCAGCTGACCAATAGCAAGATCGTGGACCGGGGCACGAAAATGGTAATGGAAAAAGCGGGGCTGTCCGATTATGATAAGGCCAGGGACCTGTTGTTAAGGTCGGGAAGCGTAAAAAAAGCCGTGGATTCCGTAATAAACCGATAATCGCTCAGCGCTTATGCATGAAATAGAACCATTTTATAACTGGCGGCACCTCTACGTTAGCGAAGAGGATGAGCGATCGCCTTTTTATGGAAGGATCTATTCCGAATTCGAATTTTCCCAGACGATCTATAACTATTATATCCATCCGCAGTGGGATGATTTTGGCTCAAGGACCCTTTATATGAAGGTGCTGCTGGCGGATTACGAGGAGCAATATGTGGTGATCGAGCTTTTCGGGGAATGGAACGACGCCATCGAGAACGATATCATGAACCTGAAGCGGGAGGTCGTCGATAAGTTCTTCGAAGGGGGGATCATCAAATTCCTGATCATAGCGGAGAACGTGCTTAATTTTCACAGCGGCGATAAGGATTATTACGATGAATGGTTCGAAGAGGTGACGGACGCAGGCGGATGGATCGCGATCATCAATATGCCGCCCCAGACGCAGCATGATTTCCGCAAGGCGAAGCTGCACCGGTTCATCGAGCTGATCGAGCTGGAGAACTGGAGAACCTATAAGCCTTTCCATCTGTTCAAGCTGATCGATGAACAGATCATGAAGAGGCTGGAGTGAGGGGCCCCGCCCGCGCGACCACCGACGCGGATTGTCCGGACGATTAGCCAATTTTCAAGAATTTTCGGGAATGGTTAAAATAAATTTTATTTTTCCGGATAAGTCTTTAATTTTGTTCCATTATATGATCACCACGAAGGCATACCGTTATTTTTATTTTTACTTTTTTTTCTACTTTACCAGTAGACCGGGAATGCTTTTGTTAACCAATCAATAAATAAACAGATTAACATAAAGAGTCCCGGTCAGAAGCCGGGACTTTTTCATTTTAAGCATATGCCAAAAGTCTCCATACAGGGTTTCGAAGGCAGTTTCCACCAGGTGGCGGCGCAGCAGTTCTTTGGGAAGGACGTAGAAGTGGTCACCTGCTCCACTTTCAGGGAAGCTGTCCGGGTCGCCGGCAGTAAAAGGGAGAGCGACGGGGGCGTAATGGCCATCGAGAACTCGATCGCCGGCAGCATACTCCCGAACTACAATTTGCTCCAGAAAAGCAATCTCCGCATCGTCGGGGAGATCTACCTCCAGATCCGGCAGGACCTTCTGGTGAATCCCGGGGTGAAGCTGGAGGATATCCGGGAAGTGCATTCCCATCATATGGCCCTGCTGCAATGCATCGATTTCCTTGAAAAACACCCCAGTTGGAAACTGGTGGAGACGGAAGATACGGCCCTCAGCGCCAAGCTGCTGCACCAGCACCGCAGCAAACATGTCGCGGCCATCGCCAGCAAGCTGGCGGCCGAGCTGTTCTCTCTGGATATATTGGCCCCCGGCATTCAGACCATGAAAAATAACTATACCCGTTTTCTGATCCTGCAACGGGAAGACCGGGCGGTAAAGGTCGAGAACGCCGATAAGGCCTCCGTTAATTTTCATACAGACCATTCGAGAGGCAGCCTGGCGAGGGTGCTGACCAAAATTGCCGAAGGAGGGATCAACCTGAGCAAGCTGCAATCTTTTCCCATCCCCGGCAGCGAGTGGGAATATTCCTTTCATGCCGATATGGAATTCGGGGATATAGGGCAATTCGAGCGGGTGATCGAATCGATCAGGCCGATCACGGCTGAGCTGAAGATATATGGAGCGTATAAAAAGGGCAGGACGGTGTAAATAAAAAATTAACAATGAAGACATCAGAAAGACTGGAAGGTATCGGCGAATACTATTTCTCGCAAAAACTGCGGGAGATCGACGAGCTGAACATGCAGGGCAAGAACATTATCAATCTGGGGATCGGAAGCCCCGACCTGCCCCCTCATCCCGACGTGATCAGGGTATTGCAGGAGGAGAGCGCAAAGCCCAATACGCATGCGTACCAGTCCTATAAAGGATCGCCCGTATTGCGCAAGGCCATTGCCGCCTGGTACAGCCAGTGGTATGGAGTAACAGCCGATCCCGACACGGAGATCCTGCCGCTGATCGGCTCCAAGGAAGGCATCATGCATATCTGTATGACCTATCTGGACAAAGGGGATATCGCTCTGGTGCCCAATCCAGGGTATCCTACCTATCGCAGCGCCGTAAAGCTGGCCGGTGGTGTCTGCATGGATTATGAACTGAAGGAAGAAAATAACTGGCGTCCGGATTTTGACGGATTGGAAAGGATGGTGGCTGCGGCAGGCGACGGTAAGAGCGCAAATGGGCAAGGGGTAGGGCAGGGTAGTGCGCAGGGCGGCGGTCAGGTCACAGGTGGCAGCGGGTCGGGCAGGGTCAAGCTGATGTGGGTCAACTATCCGCATATGCCGACGGGTCAATTGCCCGATGACGAATTATTCGGAAAGATCGTGGCCTTCGGCAGGAAGCACGGGATCCTGATCTGTCATGATAATCCATACAGCTTTATCCTGAATGAGCATCCCAGGAGCCTGCTGGACGTTCCGGGAGCCAAAGACACGGTGATCGAGCTGAATTCCCTGAGCAAGTCGCAGAATATGGCCGGATGGAGGGTAGGGACGCTGGTCGGGGCTAAGGAACGCATCGACGAGATCCTGCGGTTCAAGTCCAATATGGACAGCGGTATGTTCCTGCCCGTACAACTGGCGGCGGCCAAAGCGTTGTCCCTTGGTAAGGATTGGTATGACAGCGTCAATGCGGTGTACCGGAGCAGAAGGGTCAGGGTATTCGAGCTGCTGCAACTGCTGGACTGTAGCTTCAGCAGGGAGCAGGCGGGGATGTTCGTATGGGCAAGGATACCTTCCGGTTACAAGAACGGCTTTGAGCTGAGCGATGCCGTGCTGGGCCAGGCAAATGTATTCCTTACGCCTGGCGGGATCTTCGGGAGTGCGGGGGATGGTTATATACGGGTGAGCCTTTGCACGCCGGAAGAAAAATTACTGGAGAGCATAGAAAGGGTAAAAGCGGGAGTAGCGCGGATAAAATCAAAAATAAACAGCTAGTCATGTTTGATTCAATTACGATAGTCGGCGTGGGGCTTATCAGCGGCAGCTTCAGCCTGGCCCTGAAGGATCGCGGCCTGGTAAAGAATGTCATCGGCGTGAGCCGTACGACCGCCAGTATAGAAAAAGCCCTTGAGCTGGGTCTGATCGACGAGGCGCTGCCCCTCGATGAGGCAGTGGATAAGAGTGGGCTCATTTACGTGGCTATCCCCGTGGATGTAACGGTGCCGGTAATGCGCCAGATCATGGACAGGGTCGGGGAAGGGCAGATCGTGGCGGATGCCGGGTCCACCAAGCAGGTGCTTTGCGAGTCGCTGGCGGACCACCCCATGCGCCGGAGGTTTGTCGCCACTCACCCCATGTGGGGCACGGAATACAGCGGGCCGGAAGCGGCTGTCCGGGATGCCTTTGCAGGTCGTTCCTGCGTGATCTGTGAAAAGGAAAAGAGCGCCCCCGATGCCCTGGCGACGATGGAAGAGATCTATAAACTACTCGATATGCATATGGTATACATGAATGCGGACAGCCATGACATGCACGCGGCCTATATCAGCCATATCGCGCATATCACCTCCTTCGCCCTTGCGAACACCGTATTGGAAAAAGAGAAGGAGGAGAACGCCATTTTCGACCTGGCGGGGGGCGGCTTCGAAAGCACCGTGCGGCTGGCCAAGAGTAACCCGGCGATGTGGCTGCCCATTTTCAAACAGAACCGGGAGCATGTATTAGACGTTCTCAATGAACATATTACCCAGCTTAGAAAGTTCAAGAGCTGTCTGGAAAAAGAGAATTATGGCTATCTGAACGACCTGATGGAGAATGCGAACAAGATAAAAAGAATATTAAAATAAAGGGTTGAAGGACAGGGCCTCCGGGGGCAGACCCCGCAAACAAAAATCGGCCTGAAGGGCCTCAAATCGGGCGGGCCCGATGGCCGAAGGCCCGACATTAGAGGGTTTGCGCCTGAGGGTAAATTTCGGGAGCCCTCAGGCGCAAATAGCGTACCTTTGCGCCAAATTTTTAACGTATATGGCGACATTTGATGAGTTGGGATTAGATGCCAGGCTGGTGCAGGCCACCGACGCGCTTGGATATAAAGAACCGACGCCCATACAGGCGCAGGCAATCCCTGTTTTATTGAGCGGCACCAAGGACCTGGTAGGCCTGGCGCAAACAGGCACCGGAAAGACGGCTGCCTTTGGCCTGCCTCTTCTGCAGCTCGTGGATGAAGGGCAGAAGCATCCCCAGGCGCTGGTGGTGTGTCCGACAAGAGAATTATGCCTGCAGATAGTCAGTGAGATCGAACTTTTTAAGAAATTCATACCAGGCATGCATGTGATCGCCGTATACGGGGGTACCTCCATCGGTCTTCAGATCCGTGACCTGAAAAGGGGAGTGCAGATCGTGGTCGCTACGCCTGGAAGGCTGATCGATCTGATCGAGCGCAAAGCGATCAACCTCGAGCAGATCAAATACGTTGTGCTGGATGAGGCGGATGAGATGCTGAATATGGGTTTCCAGGACGATATCGAGTTCATTTTGCAGAATACGCCCAAACGGGAAGCTACCTGGCTTTTCAGCGCCACGATGCCTCCCGAGATCCGCCGGGTCAGCAAGAAATACATGCAGAGTCCCATGGAGATCACGGTGGGCAAAATGAATACGGCGAATAAGAATGTCGATCACCAGTATTATGTGGCCTCGGCGCATCACCGCTACGAGACCCTGAAAAGGATCATCGATTTCAACCCCGGCATTTATGGGATCATCTTTACCCGGACCAAGGCGGACGCGCAGAACATCGCGGAAAAGCTCACCCGCGAGGGATATGATATCGATGCGCTGCATGGCGATCTGACGCAGCAGCAGCGGGATAAGGTGATGGGAGAGTTCCGGGAGAAATCCCTTCAGTTGCTGATCGCGACCGATGTGGCTGCGAGAGGCATCGACGTAAAGGAGATCACCCACGTGATCAATTATGAATTGCCGGATGACGTGGAAGTGTACACGCACCGCAGCGGCCGTACCGGCAGGGCCGGCAACACGGGGATCTGTCTGTCGATCGTACACAGCCGGGAGATCGGTAAGCTCCGGCAGATCGAAAGGATGGTGCAGGTGCCTTTTCATAAGCTCGAGATACCCAGCGGAAAAGATGTTTGCCGCAAGCAGTTCTTTCATTTTATGGACAAATTGTTACAGACCGATATCAGTCATGGCGATTATGAATCCTATGTTCCGATGCTGGCCGAGAAATTCGCCGATGTCAGCAAGGAAGACGTGCTGAAGAGAGTAGCAGCCATGGAATTCGACCGCTTCCTGAAATATTATGAAAATGCGGAAGACCTGAATGTGCGGGAAAGGGTCCGGGAATACGGCAGCAGGGACAGAGACAGTTCGCCCCGTGTCGGAAGTGGAGAAAAACGCGAATACGGCCGCAGGGAAGGCGCGGCGCCGAGGGCGAGGGAATACAATGGGAATGGCGATTATGCCAAGCTGTTCGTTAACCTGGGCACCAAGGATGGTTTTTACAAGGCGAGCTTCCTGCAGTTCATCCTCGACATGAGCGACCTGCGGAAAGAGGTGCTGGGCCGGATCGATATGAAGGAAATGAACACGTGGATCGAGATCGAAAAGAGTTCGGCTCCCCAGATGATCAGAGCCATCGACGGCAAGAATTACAAAGGCAGACGTATCAGGATGAACGATGCGAACAGCAAGTAAACAGATTCTATTTTAAGTCAAAATAAATTGTTATGGAAGCGACAGCGACAAAAAGCGCGAAAGACATCGTTCAGGCGGCCTGGAACAAACGCCCCCTGATCATTTCCGGCCCCTGCTCGGCAGAAACGGAGACACAGGTACTGGAAACGGCTGCACGCCTGGCGGCAACGGGCAAAGTAGATATGCTGCGCGCCGGTATCTGGAAACCCCGTACCCGCCCGGGCAGCTTTGAAGGCATCGGCACCAAGGGGTTGCCCTGGATGCAGCAGGCCAAGAAACTGACGGGCCTTCCCGTCACGGTGGAAGTAGCTACAGGCAAGCAGGTGGAAGATGCCCTGCATTTCGACGTCGACGTTTTATGGATCGGCGCCAGGACTACGGTGAACCCCTTCAGCGTACAGGAAGTGGCGGATGCCCTGCGCGGAGTGGATGTGCCCGTGCTGATCAAGAACCCTATCAATCCGGACCTTGAGTTGTGGACCGGAGCCGTGGAAAGGGTTGCCAAGGCGGGTATAAAGCAGATAGGCCTGATCCATCGGGGGTTCAGCTCCTATGGCAATACGGAATACCGCAACGCGCCCATGTGGCACCTCGCCATCGATATGAAGCTGCGTAATCCCGGGATGATGATGATCAATGATCCTTCTCATATCAGCGGCCGCCGGGACATCCTCCTGGACGTGGCGCAGAAAGCGATCGATCTGGATTTTGACGGACTGATCATCGAAAGCCATATCGACCCCGACAACGCATGGAGCGACGCCAAACAGCAGATCACTCCCGAAAAACTGGGTGAATTGCTTGGCAGCATTAAATGGCGTCACGAGACGACCACGGAAAAGGAATTTATCAGCGCCCTCGAAAAGCTCAGGGAACAGATCAACCATATCGATGACGAACTGATGCAGCTGCTGGGTCAGCGTATGAAGATCGCCGATAGGATCGGAACCTACAAGAGAGACAACAATATCACTATCCTCCAGACCAACCGGTGGAATTCCATCCTGGAAAGGGCATTCGTGAAAGGGGAGAAGCTGGGCCTGGGCAAGGAGTTCATCACGAAATATTATGACGCCGTGCATATGGAGTCGATCAACCACCAGAACAAGATCATGAATTCATAATAAAACAGCATGATCGACCTCCCAAAAGCGTACCTGTTCGTTCACGCGATCTGGTGCGTGCAGAACCGGGAACCTTTGCTGACGAAGCCGGTAAGGAAGATCCTGTTCGCACATATACAGAAGGATTCTGAAGAAAAGGGAATGAGGGTACTGGCCATCAACGGCGTGGAGGATCATGTGCACTGCATGCTGCAGCTGTTGCCTTCCCAGAATCTCGCGCAAGTCATAAAAAGCATCAGGGGATCATCTTCGGGCTGGCTGAATGGCAATAAGCTGCTGGCGACGCCCTTTGAATGGGAAGAAGGCTATGCCGCTTATTCCGTGAGCCCCAGCAGCCTGAAGCAGGTGATGGATTTTATCGGCAAACAGGAAGACCATCATAAATCAAAGACCCTGGAAAGCGAGCTGGAAGTATTCGAGAAACTTAAAGAATCCTTGTAATGCAAAAAGTTCAGTACAAATTCTCTGCAAAGACTACGACCTGTTATTTCGACGCCGATCTTTCCCACCTGGAAAAGTTGGTGGATAAAAGCCAGGCGGTCATTGTTACGGATGAGAATATTTTCAGGACCAACCCAAAAAGATTCGGGGGCTGGAATACCATTGTCATCAGAAGTGGCGAAGAGTTCAAGATACAGGCGACGGTGGATTCCATCCTTGAGCAGCTCATAGCATTCGGTGCGGACCGGTCGACTTTCCTGATCGGTGTCGGGGGAGGCGTGGTCACTGATATAGCCGGTTTTGCGGCATCTGTTTACATGCGGGGTATTTCGTTCGGCTTTGCGCCGACCTCCATACTGGCCATGGTAGATGCCTCCATCGGCGGGAAGAACGGCATAGACATCGGCGTGTACAAGAACCTTGCGGGTACGATCCGGCAACCCGACTTCCTGCTTTATGATTTCAGCTTGCTGAAGTCCCTTCCGAAAGCCGAATGGATCAATGGTTTTGCGGAGATCATCAAGCACGCGTGTATCAAAGATGCGGTCCTGTTCAGGGAGCTGGAGAAGAACAAGCTTGGTTTTTATCAGAAAGACAAGGCAGCCCTTGCAAAGCTTATACGGAAGAATGTGGCCATTAAATCTCTGGTCGTGCAGAAGGACGAATTCGAAAAGGGCGACAGGCGTCTGCTAAATTTCGGGCATACGCTGGGCCATGCCATCGAGAATTTATACGAACTGTCGCATGGACAGGCCATATCGATCGGCATGACCGGGGCCTCCATGATCTCGGAAGAGTACACGAAGTTTACGGATACGGGCAGGGTGATCAGCGTCCTGAAAAAATATGGGCTGCCAACCGAGGCGGAGTTCGATGCAAAAAAAGTGCTGAACGTCCTGAAGATGGATAAGAAGAAAGAGAAGGAAGCCATAAACTATGTACTGCTGAACAAGATCGGGCAGGGTGTCGTCCGCAAGATCCCGATCGTGGAACTGGATAAACTGTTACAGTCAATCCTAGCTGCCAGGGGCAGCTCGTCCGCAAGGACAAATATTTAACCATTTGCGGACGAAGCGCTATTTTTCTGGAAGCGCTTTGTCCGAAAATATAACGGCACGCTGATCATGCTGACAACGATAACACCATCTGTGATAAAAGGCGCTGTCCAGGCGCCAGCTTCGAAGAGCTCGATGCAGCGGGCATGTGCGGCTGCGCTCTTGTGTGGCGAAGAAACGATTGTCCGCAACCCGGGTCATTCCAACGACGACCGGGCCGCCCTCGGCGTGATCCAGGGCCTGGGCGCGACCGTGAAGAACTCAGAGGATGGATCGCTGAGGATAATACCGGCGGCGGCAGGGACAGGCATGAACGCAGCGGCAAGTGTTCCGGGCCAGGGAAGATTTCAGGCACCCGCCAACGTCATCAACTGTGGAGAGAGTGGCCTTGGCTTCCGCATGTTCGCGCCGATCATTGCCATGAGCAGCCAGCCGGTGACCGTGACGGGAGAAGGCAGTCTGCTGACCCGGCCTATGGATTTTTTTGATGAGATCTTTCCGCAATTGGGCGTACAGATCGTCTCGGATAAGGGAAGGCTTCCTTTGCAGATAAAAGGACCGCTGAAGCCACACGATATTGAAATAGATGGATCGCTCAGCTCTCAGTTCCTGACGGGCTTGCTGTTCGCTTTTGCCGCCTCAGGCGTGGACGGGGTATCGATCCGTGTGAACAATCTGAAGAGCCGGCCCTATATCGACCTGACGCTGCAGGTCTTGCTTCATTTCGGATGGGAGGTGGAGAACAAAGGCCATCGTTATGAGGAATTTTATTTTGGTGGAAGCACGGCCCGGAAGCCCGGCAATGCGCTGCGATCCGAGGCCCCGCATCAGGCTGGTACCCTGCTCTCTTACACCGTCGAAGGCGACTGGAGCGGAGGCGCTTTCCTGCTGGTGGCAGGTGCGATAGCGGGGAAGATAAAGATAAGGGGGCTGGATATTCATTCTACCCAGGCCGACAAAGCCGTGCTGCAGGCGTTGAAAGACTGCGGGGCTCATGTATCCGTCGGCGGGGAGAACGAGATCGAAATAGGACCGGGGAAGACAGGACTCAGGGCATTTGAATTCGATGCCACCGACTGTCCTGACCTGTTCCCACCGCTGGTTGCCCTCGCATCCTTTTGTGAAGGAACGACGGTGATCAAAGGCGTGAGCCGTCTTGCGCATAAAGAAAGCAACCGGGGGCTGACCTTGCAGGAAGAGTTTGGAAAGATGGGTGTGGTCATCGGTCTTGACGGCGACAGGATGCTGATCATCGGAGGAAGAAAGGTGAACGGCGTGGCCGTACATTCCCGGCATGACCATCGCATTGCCATGGCCTGTGCGGTAGCGGCCTTGCGGGCAGAGAACGAGACGGTCATTGCAGAGGCGCAGGCCATCGATAAATCCTATCCGGATTTTTACGAGCACCTTCGGTTGCTGGGCGCCGGGGTAAAAATTACTTCTATATGAATTCATCCGGTCGTTTATTCAGAATAACCATCTTTGGCGAATCCCATGGGGAAAGCGTTGGCGTGAACATCGACGGATGCCCCGCCGGCTTGCCCATAAGCCTTGAAGATTTTTTACCGGACCTGGAAAGACGCAAGGGCGGCACACAGAAAGGGACTACTCCGCGCAAGGAAGACGATCTTCCCATTTTCAAAAGCGGGATCTTTAACGGGAGGGCCACTGGAGCGCCGATCACTATCCTTTTTGAGAACAACAATACCCGGTCCGGAGATTATGAAAAGCAGCGTGCCGTCCCTCGACCGGGGCATGCAGACCTTGTAGCCAGCCAGAAATTCGGCGGGTTTGAAGATTTCCGTGGCGGCGGCCATTTTTCCGGCAGGCTGACCGTGGCCCTTGTTGCTGCGGGCGTGATCGCGAAGCGTTTGCTGGCGCGCATAACTGCCGGTCCGGGATCTGCAGCAGGATCATCGGCGCTGTCTGGCCACGGCGAACTCCGCGTATCCGCGTCCATCCTCGAGATCGGCGGAGAGACGGATATGGAGAAAGGCCTGCAGAGAGCCATTGATGCAAAGGATACCATCGGAGGCATCGTGGAATGTCGTGTGGCGGGATTGCCGGCCGGATTGGGCGAGCCCTTTTTCGATTCCGTGGAATCAATGCTGAGCCATGCCGTATTTGCGATCCCGGCCATAAGGGGCATCGAGTTCGGCACTGGGTTTGCGGCTGCAAAGATGTTCGGCAGCGAGCACAATGATCCGATAGAGGACATGAGCGGCAAGACCAGGACCAATCATGCAGGCGGCGTAGTGGGTGGCATCACGAATGGCAATGAGCTTGTTTTCCGTATCGCGGTCAAGCCGACTTCCTCTACTCCGAAAGAACAGCAGACGCTCAACCGGGAAACGGGCGCCGTTGAGCCTTTTTCCGTGAAAGGCCGTCATGATCTGTGTATCGCGCTGCGGGTGCCGGTCGTGCTGGAGGCCGTTACGGCGATCGTGCTGGCGGACCTGCTGCTGCTGGAACAACGTATAAACAGAATTATCCCTTAATCAACCAATACCCCTCCGATGTCAACCATTTATCACCTGACCACAGCAACTGAGTGGCAGCAGGCAAAGCACAAAGGCCGTTACGAATCTTCCAACCTTGCGGAGGAAGGATTTATCCATTGCAGCGAAGAAAGACAGATCCCTGGCGTGCTGGAGCGTTATTATTCAGGGAAAAAAGACCTGGTAAAACTCGTGATCGAGACGACACTGCTGACAAGCCCGCTGTATTATGACTGGTCTCCTTCGATAGAAGATACTTTCCCGCATATTTATGGGCCCATCAATCTGGACGCGGTCACTGCGGTGGAACCGATGTAGCGATGGTAAATGGGTAGCATTCAACCCCGTAACAGCTTCCGCGCCGCTGGTAAATAGTTGAAAAAATAGTTATGCATAATTATAAAAAATTAGCGGGTTGTATTATATTGTAAGCTGATTGATACCGGTCTCCAATGAATTATCGAAAGTGTTCCATCCAAATCTTTTTTTTCGCGTTATTACAGATAGTTCTTTTTTCCTGCCGGGATCAACAAAAGGATATTGAGAAGGACAACGTGAAGAAGCCTCCTCCGAAAGAGGTGCATGTCAGCGAGCATATCAAAATAATGCTGGAATCCGCGGCAGGCGATCATAACAAGCTGAATGACTCCACTACGCTGAATTACCTCAAATTACTGGGCAGCCTTTATGAGAATAACGGGTACAACCCTGTCTGGAGCGGCAACGGGAAATGGCTGTATCCTGCCGATTCGCTGTTCCAGTTTATCGAGAACAGCAAAGCGTATGGTCTTTTTCCATCCGATTATCATTATACTTCTCTGGTCTTTTCCCGGCGCGTCCTGACCGACAGCCTTGCCCGCAAGAATACGGCTATGTGGGCGAGGGCCGACCTGATGCTGACCGATGCTTTCTTTACCCTGGTCAGGCACCTGAAACAAGGCAGGCTTCCTTACGACAGCGTTACCCTCCGCAAGGACACGGTATTACCGGACAGCATTTATACAAGGACCTTGTCAGCCGCGCTGCACCCGGATAGTCTTGGCTTCAGCGGCCCGCTGCAAGCCCTGGAGCCCAGGCATAAAGGGTATGATTCGCTGAAAACTTATTTAAAAGAATTTTTGGTGTCGGCGCATTTCAGAAAACTGACCTGGCTGCCTTATCCTTTTAAGGATTCCGTAAGCTTCTATCAGTCACTGGCCCGCAGGTTGCAGGAAGTTGGATATATAGATTCTGCGGTTACGGTCAGCAGCATAGACACCGCTTCGCTTGCCCATGCGATAAAGAGTTATCAGCGTGCGAACAGCCTGACCGTTAACGGAAAGGTGTCGGAGGCGCTGGTCAGCATGATGGATAACAACGACTGGGAAAAATTCAAGCGGATCGCCATTACCATGGACAGGTACAAGCTGCTGCCGGACTCACTGCCTTCTATATACGTGTGGGTCAATCTGCCTTCTTTTTATCTGCAGGTCGTGAAATCCGATACGGTGATGCTGGAATCCAGGATCATCGTAGGAGCGCCCAAGACGAGGACACCGCTGCTGAGCAGTGAAATATCCAATTTCGTTACGCTGCCCCAGTGGACGGTGCCGGAGAGCATTATTTTTAAAGAGATGCTGCCCAGGATCAAAGAAAATATCAGTTATCTTCAGAAACAGAATCTGATGGTGGTCGATAATAATGACAGCATACGCGATCCGGCGAAGATCAACTGGCGGCGGCTGAATAAAAATAATTTCCCTTATCAGCTCAAGCAGCGTCAGGGAGACGATAATTCCCTTGGCGTGCTGAAGTTCAATTTCCGGAATAAATATGACGTTTACCTCCATGATACGAATGTCCGCTGGATGTTTGGCAAATCATTCAGGGCGCTCAGCCATGGGTGTGTACGGGTGAAAGAATGGCAGAAGCTGGCGGATTTCCTGGTCCGCAACGACAGTGTGAAATATAATCCCGACACGCTGCGTGCCTGGATCACACGAAAGGAAAAACATACGGTCTACGGGTTCCCCAGGGTGCCCATTTTTCTGCGATATTTTACTTGTGAGGGTAAAAAGGGCAAAATTGTCTTTTATGACGATATTTATGCCGAGGATAGACGTCTCCGCGAGGGATACTTTGCTGATAAGCCAATTTATTGATATATTGGTGACCCAAATGGGCTGAGGCGCAAGAAATTGGGTCGTTGGTCCTCATCCTTTGAAACAAATCTATCGTCATGCCTAGAAAAATCGGAGCGGGAATACTTGCCTGTTTCTTATTCCCCATGGCTGTTATAAGCCGGGATACGGGCCCTTTGCGAGACGCTGAACAGGTCAGCAGGCCTCAGAAGCCGGATAAGGCCGCTAAGCGGGGCAAAGCAGAAAAGCCGGATAAGACCGGTAAGCCCGGCAAAACTTCAGCAAAGACCGCCAGGGGCTCCCACAAGCCCAATAAAGTGCAGTATGGAACGGCCAGCTTTTATGCCAACAAATTCGAAGGAAGGAAGACCTATACGGATGAGATATTCAGTCAGAAGAAACTGACGGCAGCTAGCAATACGCTTCCCATGCATACCTGGGTCCGGGTGACCAACCTGCGGAACCATCTTTCGGTAGTGCTGAGGATCAACGATAAGATGCATCCGCGTAACAAGCGCCTGATCGATCTCAGCCATGCCGCAGCCGAAAGACTTGGTTATGCCTCCCGGGGGTTGACAAGGGTAAAGGTTGAGGTGCTGGGTAAGAAAAAACCATCCGGGGCCGGCGCGGAATTAGCCTCGAAGCAGGAATGAGAAATCAAGCATAAAAACATACAAATGAATACAAATATTGGGATCACTCCGAAAAACCTTCAGGCCGTAGCTACGGAGCTGTGCAAATTATTGGCAGACGAATTCGTTCTTTACACCAAGACGCGTAATGCCCACTGGAACGTGGAAGGCCCCGACTTCCATTCCATGCATGTTTTTTTCGAATCTCAGTATGATCAGCTTGATGAGGTGATGGACAGCGTAGCGGAAAGGATCCGTCAGCTGGGGCATTATGCGCCGGCGACGCTGCAAAGCTTTCTTTCCCTGACACATCTTACGGAAAAGCTGGGTGAAAAGAATAGCAGCCATGGATTTATCAAGGAGCTGGTCATGGACCATGAAAGCGTCATCGTATTCATCCGCGAGAATATCAACAGATTTGCCAATGAATATGGAGATGCAGGCTCCAGTGATTTTATCACGGGCCTCATCGAAGAGCATGAGAAAATGGCCTGGATGCTGAGAGCCCATCTGTAGCCGGGCGCGTATCCGTAGCTGGCTCGGGTTAAGAGCCGGGCGCGTACCTGCTTCATTTCCGATGCTATTCCTGCTTATCCTTCTTCCCGCCGAATAAACGCTTGAAGAACCCTTCTTTTTTCTTTGGTGGGGGTTTCTTTTCGGCATCCGTGACGGTGATCTTAACGGAACCCGCTTTGTCGGTCCTGTTGGTACTGGCTTCCCTCAGCACCTTTTGCTCATCGGGGGACAGCCTGGAATCGATGGGGACGGAAGGAGCGCTGGTGTCGAGATATTGATTAGCCTTTCCATTTCCTTCGTTGGCGCCTTCGGCGCCTGGAGGGGCGGTCTTTTCAATGGCGTTCATATAATCGTACATCATTTCATTCCGCATATTTTCCGGCTGGATGAATTTCGCCTGTCTGTCGATTCCCAGTGTTTTATCATTGAGGACCTTTGAGAAAAAGTACTCCCAGATGGGACGTGCCGCCTGTGCGCCATAACCCAGTCCGCCTTCGAGGTGGATGAAGCGGGCGTCGCAGCCGATCCATGCTCCGGCCATCAGCTGCGGGGTATAGCCCATGAACCAGGCATCCGAATTATCGTTGGTGGTGCCGGTCTTTGCTCCCATCTCGGATACGTTCAGACGGCTTCTCAGACCTGCCGCGGTGCCGAAATCCGCTGCGCCCTGCATCATGCGGGTCATCGTATAGGCCGTCGACTGGCTGATCACTTCTTTTCTTTCGGTGTCGAAACGGTCGAGGACATTCCCGTTCTTATCCTCTATGCGGGAAAGATAGTATGGCCGGGTGCTGAAGCCTCCTGAGGGGAACATCGTGTATCCCCAGAGCATTTCAAAAAGGGAAAGGTCACAGGCGCCCAGCGCCATGGACGGATAGGGCTCTATTTTGGTAGGGATATTGATCTGTTTGATGAAATCGGCAAAACGTTTGGGCCCGACCTGCTTCATGATATAAGCGGCCACGCCATTGACGGACCATGCCAGACCTGTGGCCATGGCCATCGTCCCGGTGTGCTTGTCGGGTCTTGCCGGAACATAGCCAAAGCCAGGAAAATACTGCTGTCCGGCTTCGCACTCCGTTTCCGGCGTAAAATTGAAATCTTCTATGGCCAGACTGTAAAGGAATGGTTTGATCGAGCTGCCGACCTGGCGTTTAGTATTGATATTGACGTGATCGAATTTATAGGTCTTGAAGTCGATGCCGCCTATCCAGGCCTTCACGGCGCCTGTGCCGGGGTCCATCACCATAAAAGCGGTCTGGAGCATCTGCTGACTGTACCGGATAGAGTCCATCGGGGACATGACCGTATCCTTTTCCCGCTTGGCATTCCACGCAAATACTTTCATCTGAACGGGATGCAGGAAAGTCTTGCGGATATCCTCATCGCTCATTCCCTCATTTTCGAGGTTCCTCCAGCGGTCGCTGTTCCGCATAGCGGCGTCGAGGATATTCTGGTGATCCTTCCAGATGGCCCCTTTGCGAAGGCTGTACTGGGAGCTCAGCGCTTTCTGGAGGACGGGCATTTGCTTTGCTACCGCCTCCTCCGCATACAGCTGCATGCGTGGATTGATCGTGGTGTAGACCCGGAGGCCATCTTCATAAAGGCTGTAAGGATCGCCGGTAGCCGGGTTCTTGTGCTCTTTACACCATTTTTTCAGTTCGTCCCGGATAACGTCGCGGAAATAGGGGGCCAGCCCGTTGTTCTCGTCCATCTTCTTATAATTGCTCATGTCGATGGGTTTCGATTTGAGCTTGACGGCCTCGGCTTCCAACAAATAATTATTTTTTACCATCTGGTTCATGACCGTATTGCGTCTTTCGATGGCGGCTTTGGGATTTTTGCGGGGATTGTACAGGGTATTGCCTTTCAGCATGCCGATCAGCACAGCGGCCTCATCGACATTCAGCCGGTCGGGCTCTTTTCCAAAAAAAGTACGGGAAGCGTTGCGGACCCCGTATACGTTATCGCCGAAAGGGACTTCGTTCAGGTACAGCGCGATGATCTCCTGTTTGGTAAAATTGCGTTCCAGCTTGATGGCGATGATCCATTCCTTCAGCTTTTCCACGAAACGGCGGAACATATTCCTCGACCCCTGCTCCAGCATGTTCTTGGCCAGCTGCTGGGTGATGGTGCTGCCCCCGCCATCCCTGCCGAGCTTGGCGACGGCGCGCATCACGGCGAAGCCATCGATACCGGAGTGCTCGTAGAAACGTTCGTCTTCGGTGGCTACCAGGGCGTTGACGACATTGAGAGAAATATCTTTGTATTCGACGTTGCTGCGGTTGCCTCTGTCCTTATAATATTTTCCCATGGGAGTACCGTCTTCTGCAAAGACTTCCGTCGCCAGGGTGATGGATGGGTTCTCAAGCTCTTTCAGAGAGGGCAGGGAGCCAAATACGCCCAGATTGATAAGGATCAGGAAAAGAACAAAGGCGGCGAGGCCATAGAAAAAAACCCTCCAGAAAATGCGGACCATTTTTGTCATGTTACTGAGAATTAAAGCAAAGATCGTACTCGAAAATTACAAAAGAACAAGGGGTCGGATCACCGGATGTTAAAATTTACCCGGAAATGCGGCCTGAAGGAACTTTTTGTATGCGGGCATATCCTTATTGGTCTTCAGCAGATCCAGGTTCGGGCCCGATATGATCAGGAACGAATATTTGTTTGCCGGAAGCCAGGGGACGATTGCCCTTGGCGCCATGGCCCTGGTCTTTGTAAGGTAGTCCAGCGCGGCTGCGGAATTCTCAAAACTGCCGATGACCACCAGCTTTAGCGAATCGCTCAGCGATGAATTATCGATGGTGAGCCCCAGGCTGTAATAGTTCTCCAGATTATACCGGTTGAATGCATTCTTTGCCTCCGAAACATATACCGGATCCACCTTGTCCATTACGATCATTATGGAATGAGGTTTTTCAGGCCCATAGGCAAAGGCCGAATTCAGGGCCCGGATATTTCCAACCAGCTGTGCGGTATCGGCCTGCAGTTTTTGCAGGACTGCGCGCAAGGAATCCGACCGGTGCTGCAACGTAGCCATTTTGAGGGAGTCGGCCTTTTTCCCGGACCTGACCAGCGCCACCGAGTCTGCAAAGGCTTTTTTCATGGCAGACTCCAGGGAATCAGCCTGTTTTCTCAGACGGGCCAGTTCACCGGCATCCATTTTGATGCGGGTCAGGTTGCCGGTATCGACCTGGAGCTTCTGTCCCGGCGCACCTACCGAAGGAGGTTTCTGACCAATGACCTGTGGGTGATATTTTGCCAGCGCGAGGCGCAGACTGTCTCTCTGCGCCATCTTTGCGGAATCGGGCAGGACGGGCTTACCCTGCACGAGCGGGGAAGGCGCGGTGACCACCGTATCATCATCCTTTGCCCTTTCGATCTTCAGGTTGGTAAGATAGTTCTCTATCTGCTGACGACGGCCCAGCACATCTATGAGAGCCGCCGCTTTCCCCGCCATGGGATCTTTTGGATATTTCTGTACGATGTTCCCGAGGATCATTTTGGCCTGCCCATCTCTCCTGCTGCGGATCAGGTAGACGGATTCGATATAGAGCAGCTGGGGAGTCCAGTATTTATCGCCATAGATACTGTCGGCAACTCTTTTTTCATCCATTGCCTCATCGAACCGCCCTTCTATAAATGAATTGTAGATCTTTTCATATTGCGTGGTAGCCTCGGCCTTTCTCTTGCTGCTGACCCGGTCTGCGGCATAAGGATCGATCGCCTTTGCCGTGAACTGACCATCCGGATATTTTTGTTTCATTAATTTCAATATCCTGTCTGCATTCGCTTCGTCTCCCATCTTTTTATAGCAGTAATATACGTTGAACAAGGTGGGCTCGATAACCGTGATGTCCTGGGTCCTTTGCAGCAGGCTGTCATAAATGGATATGGCCGATGCATAATCGGGTAGCCCCTCCTGATAAGCTTTGCCCAGCGCGAACATCGCTTTTTCTACGGAATCGGAGGATTTCTTCTGAGCTTCAGGGGTAAGGGGGAGGTTGGCCAGCAAGGCCTTGTAGCTGATCTCGACGGGCTTTGCCGAGGCGGCCTCTTTATTGTTCAGGTCCAGGCTGCCAGGAGCGAGGCGTTCTCCGGGTCTGGCGACCCGCTGGCTGGCGGACGACGACAGTTGCCAGTTGTCGACGTTCGGCCGGTTGCCCCATTTCGTTTTAAAGTCGGAATAACCTTTGGATTTCAGGGAAGGGTTGTTAAAGTACCAGTCCGTGCTGCCCTGCCCCGAACTGAAAAGATCGGGGGCGGCCCCTTTATTATTATTGAAGGAGAATGCCGGGTCGGATGGATCCTGCTGGTCATCATCGCGTAATCCCTTCTGCCTGCGCAGGGTCTTTACCAATTTTTTTATATAGGCGTCCCTGTCAGCGGGGGGCATGGCCGCGATCCGCTGCAGACTGTCCTGTCTGGCAAGAATGCGAAGCTGGATAACGATGCTTGCCAGTGCGGCCTTCCGGTCGGGTAACCATGCGATATCACCAAGGGAATTATCTCCGGCCCTCACGCTGTCGTAATAATTTTTAGCGACCGGGTAATTCTTTTCCGCAAAAGAAATATTGCCCAGCTGCAGGAAAGCCTTGTTCTTATAACTGCTCTGTCCGCCGTCGCCGACCGGGCCCGTGCGGGTACACAGGAGCAGGAATGCTTTTGCGCCGGGCTTGTTGTCCCTTTCCAGCTCTATCTGTGCGGCGGTGTACCAGATGATGTCGCGATAGGGTTCATAACGGTCTTTGTGCCCCATCTTCACCAGCGCATCGATATTCTTCTGGATATAATCTTCTTCTTTGTTCTTGTTCTGCCGGATGGAGTTGAGGCGTGCATAGACCTCCAGGATAGGATCGAAAGTATGGCGGACGGTCCTCTCGTAAAAATTTTTGGATTCGGAGGAATTTTCCGCCCTTTCGTAGAGCTGCGCGATCAGATATTCCCAGCGGGCCATTTCTTCTTTTGTAGAGGCTCCCGGCAATGCTCTTTCCAGATGCCATGCAGCGCTGTCCCAACTGGATTGTTTGTAGAAATACAGGGCCTGCATTTCTTCGAGGTCCGGCGCGAGGCGGAGTGGGAATTGCGGATCGTGCCTGAGGATGGTTATGAGGGCAGCCGCATCCGGGAATTTATCTTTTGCCAGATAGGTTCTTATCTGCCAGACCAGGGATTCATTGCGGCTGGGTGGAAGGGAGAAGATCTTCTGGGCTATATTCCTTTTTTCTTTGGAGGAAACGATATAGTTACTGCCACCCTCATCGGCATACATGTTGCTGGCGATGACCTTGTCATAGCCATCCTTTTCTTTCGGGGCAAAGGCGAAGTTCAGGAACTGAAAAGTGATATAGGCCGAATCGAAATCTTTTTTCAGGAAATAGGCTTTACCGATCAGCAGGTACAGATTGTCGATCCAGTCGTTGCGGGTGTCATGGAGGAGGATGCCGGCCGTGCATTTGTAGATCACGGAATCCAGATCCCTTTTTTGAGATAAGGTGGCGTCCAGGGTATAATTGTAAAAGGGGAGGAGCCTGGTATAATCGTCCCGGGTCAGGGCTTTGGCCTTTGCGAGGACCTCGTTCAGCTTATTATTGGCGTTGAAATAGAAATTGTAGTGGGTAACGGTGTTTTGCAGGAAATGGCGGGGCTTACCGAATTTCCGTTCGGTGGACTTCTCGGAGGCGAGGGTCCTGTTCTCGAATTTTGCCGGTTTTTTCAGGTCATAGACAACCCCTACCTGCCCGAAGACGGCCAGGGAAAAAAATGAAAGTACAGGGAGAAGCAGAATTTTACTTCGAGTCACAACGTCCATTTGGGTTTGCACCGCAAGCTAGCTAATTCTTAATAACTGATTTTCATGAAATTTATTATCTTTATCAGCAATCAGTCTGTATGGCCAAATTCGATGCCAATTCTACGTTGAAACGGTTGCAGAACCGCTACCGTCTGGTAGTCATGAATGATGATACGTATGAGGAGGTTGTTACATTCAAGTTGTCCCGTCTAAGCGTTTACGTAGTTCTTTGCACGATTTTTGTCGTATTAACGGGACTGACGGTGGCGCTTATTGTATTCACCCCCTTAAAGTTGTATATTCCGGGTTATGGTGATGTGAATAATACAAAGGACCTGCGCGAACTAAAAATACGGACTGATTCGTTAGAGCATGAAGTGAGGTATAAGGACCAGTATCTGGAAAGCATCAGGAACGTCCTGCAGGGCAATACCACCGTGAAAATGGATACGACGATGCTGAAGATACCCAAAGCTGAGAAGATTAATGATTGATTTTCAATATTTTACGTTATAACTAAAATCTGATACTTATGTTTAATGGAAAATCCAAATCGGATGTCCTGGGGGAAGTTCCTGCAGGCACCAGCACAAGCCTTATCGGGGCAGGCACTTCTATGAAAGGAGATATCACCAGCAACGGAGATCTTCGCATTGACGGCACACTGGTAGGCAATATACATTGCACGGCCAAGGTGGTCATCGGAGCGAATGGCGTTGTCCAGGGGGATATCAATGGCCAGCTAGCCGATATAATGGGCAAAGTCACCGGCACCATCAAAGTAAAAGACCTTCTGCAGTTAAAAGGGGGCAGCATCCTGAACGGCAATATCCAGGCAGCCAAGCTGCAGATAGAGCCTGCCGCCAACTTTAACGGGGAATGCCATATGTCCGCCAGCGGCAATGGAGCAACCGCAGCGGGCAAACCCGTCCAGGAGGCAAGGAGAGAATTTAAGCATGAGATCGCCCCTGCCTGATAATAACCGGGATTTCAACGATGATCGCAGAAAGTCCGACAACCGTCGCGAATTGTGGCGCTATGCGGGATTGTCCACCCAGGTCGCTGCCTCGGTGGGCTTATCTGTTTTTATTGGTCTCAAAGCCGATAAATGGTTTCATTTTACTTTTCCGATACTGGCCTGCGGCTTACCTTTGCTGGTAATAGTGGTATTAATCGTGAAACTGGTAAAAGAATCCTCAAGCCGTGGAGACAGGAAGCAAAAAGATGGAAAATAGTATTTTCAGCCGGGCCTTCCGGCCCATATTCGTTTTGTTTGTAGGGATAGATCTCCTGCTGATCCTTGCCGGATGGCTGGGAGAGAGCTGGAATATCCCTGTCAAGGTGCTGGCGGCAGGAAATGTGCTGCTGTTTGCCGCTACGGGACTTTCCTTTTTTCTCTATCGCAAAGGGCTGGTCGATAAAAATGTCCACGTTTTTCTTCGCATGATGTACAGCAGCCTTCTTTTAAAGATGGGCGTCTGTCTTGCGGCCGTGCTGATCTATATCTACCTCGCCGGTAAGGATGTCAGCAAAACCGGTATCCTCGGCTGTTTTGCCCTGTATATGCTCTATACATTCCTCGAAGTAAAAATTTTAATGGGTCTGAGCAAGCTCCAAAAAAATGCCTAAGAAAGAAGCGCCGCTCGAATATCTCCGTCAATTTATTCCCGAAGGGGCCGTGGCCCTGGTGTTGGAGTACCTGAATCATTACCATGTCCATCTGACGATCACCAAAGAGCGCAAAAGCGTGCTGGGAGACTACCGCCATGCCACCCATGGCCAGAATCACCGGATCAGCGTCAATGGCGGCCTGAACGGATATTCTTTTTTAATAACGCTTATCCATGAGCTGGCGCATCTGGTCACTTTTATGGAATATGGGAACGGGGTGCAATCGCACGGGAAGGAATGGAAGAAAGTGTATCGTAAGATGCTCGAGGACTTCCTGCGTTTGTCCATTTTTCCCGATGATATCCTCGCCGCCCTGAAAAAGAACCTGCATGATCTGCCGGCCAGCAGTTGTGCCGATGAGGGGCTGATGCGGATCCTGAAAAAATATGATAAGAACCCAAAGAATCTCCTGTTGGTGGAGCAGATCGCGGAAGGCGATTGCTTTATCACGGACGATGGAAGGGTCTTCCGGAAAAGTAAGAAACTGAGGAAAAGGTTCCAGTGTGTCGAGCTGGCGACCGGGAAGCTATACCTGTTCAGTCCGATCTATGAGGTAAAGCCGGCACCGGAGGTGTCTGCGCCAAAGAAACCATCGAAATAAGCCGCTAAATAAGATGTTGAGGCCCAGCTTTCGCGTCAGGCCAATCCTTCATTCCTGAACCGTTTTGGCTAGCTTAAGATAGCGATCAGGCTGTAAAGAAGGGCAATGGAGACGATGATAAGGCCGATAAAGGGTTTGTCCGCGTTTTTCATGCTGTAACTATCTGAGGTTGAGGTAATTTATACTAGTAACGCTTAGGAATTACAAATAGTGTGCCGATAAGGCATAAAAAGCGGCGGCTTCTTCCAGTATATTCCGGTCGGTTTCCACCAGGTGCCGCAACTCCTCTTCCGTTGGCAGGTAAAGCATATATTTTGCTGCAAAAAGCTGTCTGTTCTCTTGTAAAACCGAATATTTTACGACGGCATTATCTTTTTCGCTGCACAGGATAATGCCAATGGTAGGGTTATCTTCAGGAGCCTTTTTCAGGTCTTCGTACATCCTTATATACATATCCATCTGACCGATGTCCTGGTGGGTGAGCTTGTCCATTTTCAGGTCTATGAGGACAAAGCATTTCAACAGATAATTGTAGAAAACCAGGTCAATAAAGAAGTCGGCATTATCCGTCCGGATATGTTGCTGGCGGCCTATAAATGCAAAGCCTTTACCCAACTCAAGCATAAAATGCTGAATATGGCTGATAATGGCTTTTTCCAGGTCTTTTTCTTTGTAGCTGATATTGGTCGGCAGATTCAGAAATTCCAGTACGAGCGGATCTTTCAGTATCTCCTCCGGTTGCATGGAAGGCGCGTACATTTCCAGTTCAAGGGATTTTTTATCCTGAGAGCTCAGCAATCTTTCATAATAGAAGCTATTAATATGCCTTTCCAGGGTGCGCACTTTCCATTGCTGGGTGGCTGCTTCCTTGACATAGTAATTTCGTGCATCGGCATTTTGCACCTTGATAATCAGCCTGTAATGCGACCAGGACAAAACGTGCCACAGTGTGGCGCGAATTGGAAATGTCATGAAAAATTGGCGATATCTGCGCAAAGCAGGTTCACTGAAGCCCGGACCAAAATCCCTGGTGAGCTTTGCGGATAGTTCTTTAATAATGGCCTTCCCATACGAAGCGCGGCGTTTACCGGCCTGTTCATTTTCCACGATCAGACGTCCGGTTTCCCAATAGGCTTGCACCATGGAGAAATTTACGGCCTGGTATGTATTATTGCGCGCCTGTTGTAATACTTCCCTGACAGATTCATACAGGGATGGAGGGATGGGATGATTCATACAGGTAAAGTTTAATCCTGCAAAACTAGACAAACTATACATGCGGAATCGAACAACTCATACGGTGGTCAGAAAATGTTCCATGCCGTAGAGCGGTTTACTTTATGACACAGGCTGGCGCTGATCGCGATCTCCTACAGATCCGAGAAATCCGTCGGATGAAGGAAGATATCATCGATATGGGAGACATTATGCTGGTATTCGGGCTGGGCGGACAGTTTCTTCCAGTATGGGTCGCTCCCGAATGCTTTCCAGTGCTCGTCGCGGGCGGCCTTGTTCACAAAGCTCGTCATATACATAAGATTGGGCATGTGTGCCCCCGAAATTACAGAGGCATAGAAAACGGCATTGAACCCTAATTTTTTAAAAAGCCCGATCTCATCACCCTGGTTGAACATCTGTACTTTATTGGAAAAATACTTTTCGGATGGGCCTTCGTAGCTGCGCAGCTCATAGATCCTTTCGGAGGCAGGAGAAGATCGGATAGCCATTGGCGCTTCATGCACCGGCATTCCGGGGAAGGCCTTTAGAATGATCGACTCGATGCGGGTATAGGCCGGGTCATTATACGTTACATCCAGATAATCTTTCCCGTCTTCCTGATATTGTTTGTCTTTTTCCAGCGATTCGGCGAGTTTGGCGAATTCATCCAGGGACTTGAAAGGGATCAGCACATAGACGCGGCGGACAGCCGCGGTGTCGTTATCTGCGGCTGTGAAAACGCCGACCTGTGGGATCCCCATCCGGTGGAGGGCCGGCAAAAAAGCGGCCTGCAGGAATTTCTTTACCTTCTCCTCCTGTTCTTTTGTTTTCAGCTGGTAAACTTTGATATTGTAGTATTCCTGTTTTGGAGCAAATTTTGGAGCAAAGGAGAATGTTTTTGTGCTGAACAGGACGATGCAAGCAAGGAAAAGGCAGGAGCGAAAAAAAGATTTCAGGGTCATAATCATACTATTGAATTGTTATAGTGATGGATCTTTACAGGGGATAAATGTAGTCAACTTTTAATTATATCGTATCTTATCGCGACAAAACGTTGCAATATGAAGATCATGGATACAGATGATCCGATGGGCAAAAAAACGCTGTTCCTGAGTGCCGACTGGGGAACCTCATCCCTTAGAATAAGGCTGGTGGATGCCGCCACCGGACAGGTGATCAGCGAGGATCGTTCTGGCATGGGCATCCGGCAATGCTTTCTTTCCTGGAGGGAAACAAAGGATACTGATCCCGGCAAAAGGATATCGTTCTATCTGGATATTATACGCGGGGCGCTGCGCAATATGGAAGAAAGCCTCGACCTCCCATTGCAGGGTATTCCGCTTGTTTTATCGGGAATGGCCTCTTCCTCGGCCGGCATGCTCGAATTGCCTTACCGGGAGATCCCGTTTGATATATACCATGAGGACCTCATCACGGAATGGCTGCCGGCCGGCGCAGGGCCCGGAGCTGGCGTGCTCCTGATCTCGGGTCTGAAAAGCGGCGATGATGTCATGCGGGGTGAGGAAACGCAGCTGATCGGATGTCTGTCCGGACCGGGAGGGTTTGCTGCCGAAGCCGCGCCGGATCACATTATGGCGCCAGATGTCAATATTGGCGATGGCCTCTATATCTTCCCGGGTACGCATTCCAAGCATATCCTTGTCAAAGACGGGACGATCATTGGATTCAAGACTTTCATGACCGGAGAAATATTCGAATTGCTTTCGGAAAAAAGCCTTCTGGCGGGCTCGGTCGAGAAGACCAGGGACCGGCCCGGTGATCGCGATTGGGCCAGTTTCCGGCGCGGTGTGCTGGAAGCATCCGGCGCTAATTTTTTGCAGGTGGCCTTCCACACCAGGGTCAACGATCTTTTCGGGCTCCTTTCCAAAAAAGAGAATTTTTATTACCTGAGCGGCTTACTGATCGGAACAGAGCTGCAGGATTTGCCCGCCAAAGATGCGAAAGATATTTATCTGTGTTGTGGCAACGCGCTCAAAGATCATTATGAAAAGGCCCTTGAGCTGATGAATGTTTGCGAAAGAGTTCATATATTCCCTGCCGAATTGGTGGACTTAGCAGCAGTCCAGGGTCAATGGGCGGTCCTTTCCAGAACAAAAACGCATAATAACGCAGATGGGCAAGCTTTTTTCAAGGGAAAGATTTGATGATGTTCCGGTTGTAGGCATCCTGAGGAATTTTCCCCGCAGCCAGATCGAAATGCTGGCAGAAAAATATTACACTGCTGGATTGACCACCCTGGAAATTACGATGAACTCTCCGGAAGCCCTCCCAACTATTTCTTCTCTTGTTAAAAAATTCGGTGGGCGGCTTAATATCGGCGCAGGCACCGTCTGCACAAAAAAAGATCTGGACAAGGCGCTGGATGCCGGCGCTTGTTTCATCGTCACTCCTGTCCTGGACAAAACCGTGATCAGGGCCTGCATGAAAAAGAAGATACCCGTTTTCCCCGGCGCGTATACGCCTACAGAAATATATAAGGCCTGGTCGCTGGGGGCAACCATGGTCAAAGTCTTTCCGGCCACCGACCTGGGACCGGGTTATATAAAAGAAGTATTGGCGCCGCTGGACAAGCTTGCTTTATTGCCTGTTGGCGGAGTCGATACGGAGAATTTTACAGCCTTCCTTCGTGCCGGGGCAAAAGGAGTAGGCATGGGTAGCCATTTATTTCCCAGAGATCTTATCGGAAATGGCCGCTGGGATGAGCTGGGCGAACATTTTGCCAACTTTGTCAGAGCGGTACGGGATCATCAATCATTCATTTAAAATTATATTATTGCTATGTCCGGATACAGAAGCAGGGATTGGTTCGGTAAAACAGACAAGATGGGTTTTATTTACCGGAGCTGGATGAAGAACCAGGGCTTCCCCGAAGATCTTTTCGATGGCAGGCCGGTGATCGGCATCTGTAATACCTGGTCGGAGCTAACTCCCTGCAATGCACATTTAAGGGAGCTGGCCGAGTCGGTCAAAAGAGGCGTATATGAGGCGGGAGGGTTTCCTGTTGAATTCCCCGTCATGTCCCTTGGGGAGACGCTGCTGAAGCCGACCGCCATGTTGTTCAGGAACCTGGCCAGCATGGACGCGGAAGAATCGATCAGGGGCAATCCGCTGGACGGGGTAGTGCTGCTGACCGGCTGCGATAAGACAACGCCTTCGACATTGATGGGTGCGTGCAGCGTGAACCTTCCTACCCTGGTCGTACCGGGTGGGCCGATGCTGAACGGAAAATTCCAGGGGAAGGACATCGGGTCGGGCACCAGCGTATGGAAGTTCGCCGATGACCGCAAAACGGGCAAAATGAGCGAGCAGGATTATAGGACTGCCGAAAGCTGCATGTCGAGGAGCGCGGGTCATTGTATGACCATGGGCACGGCTTCCACGATGGCGTGCATGGTGGAGTCCCTTGGCCTCACCCTGCCGGGCGCCGCGGCCATACCGGCTGTCGACTCCAGGAAGAAGGTCCTGGCCCAGCTTTCGGGTCGCAGGATCGTGAATATGGTAAAAGAAAACCTGCGGCTTTCCGATGTTCTCACCCGCCAGGCCTTCGAGAATGCCATCCGGGTAAATGCCGCCGTTGGCGGCAGCACGAATTTCATCATCCATCTTACGGCCATAGCCGGCAGGATCGGTGTGCCGCTGGAACTCGAAGACTTCGACCGGATCGGAAGCAGGATACCGCTGTTGCTGAATCTGATGCCTTCCGGAAAATATCTGATGGAGGATTTTTATTACTCCGGAGGACTACCGGTGATCCTGCATGAACTGGGGGATAAGCTGCACCTGGATGCCATCACCGTCACCGGTAAAAGCCACCGGGAAAATATTAAAGGGATGGACGCCTGTTACAACCGCGACGTGATCGCTGCTTATGAGGCCCCAGTGATCCCGGAAGCGGGGATCGCGGTGCTGAAAGGCAACCTGGCGGTGAATGGCGCCGTCATCAAGCCTTCCGCTGCAACACCCGCTCTTATGCAGCATCGCGGCAGGGCAGTGGTGTTCGAGAATATCGAAGACTATCACGCAAGGATAGACGATCCGTTACTGGAGATCGATGAGACCAGCATCATGGTCCTGAAAAGTGTCGGACCGGTCGGTTATCCCGGCATGGCGGAAGTAGGCAATATGGCTCTGCCTAAGAAATTACTGGATAAGGGAGTGACGGATATGGTGAGGATCTCCGATGGCCGGATGAGCGGAACGGCCTATGGAACGGTGGTCCTCCATGTTTCGCCGGAAGCGGCTATCGGCGGTACGCTGGCGCTTGTGGAGAACGGGGACTGGATAGAGCTCGATGTTGCCGGGCGCAGACTGCACCTCGAGGTCACGGACCAGGAGCTGGAAAAAAGAAAGAAGAGCTGGAAAAGATCGGGGCCACCGGTGGCGGACAGGGGATATGTCAGCCTGTATGTCCGGCATGTCCAGCAGGCCGATAAAGGAGCCGACCTCGATTTCCTCGTAGGCGGCTCAGGGCCGGAAGTAAGCCGTGACTCGCATTAGGCCCGCGCCCGCAGTCCCGAAGATCCTACAGCCCTGACGAATACAGGTAGCCCATTCAGTCATTAAAAACATTGTCTTCCCATATGACCCTATTCATCGTCGTTCTCGGCATTTTGCTCCTGGTCTGCCTCATTACATGGGGAAAGGTAAATGCCTTTCTGGCCTTCCTGATAGTATCCATTCTGACCGGGCTGCTGCTGGGCATACCGTTCAACGAGATCACCAAATCCGTATACAAGGGGATCGGGGATACCCTGGGACCCTTATCGATCGTCATCGTGCTCGGAGCCATGCTGGGTAAACTGGTGGCCGAGAGTGGCGCGGCGCAGAAGATCGCCACCGTGATGATGGGGGTCTTCGGAGAAAAGTATATTCAATGGGCGCTGATGGTCACCGGATTTATTATAGGCATCCCTCTTTTCTACAATGTGGGCTTTGTGCTGATGGTCCCCCTTATTTTTTCGGTGGTCTATAAGTATAAGTTACCGGCTGTATATATTGGCCTGCCTATGCTCGCCTCTTTATCCGTGACGCATGGTTTTTTGCCTCCCCATCCTTCACCGGCGGCCCTGGTGGGGCAGTTCAAGGCCAATATGGGCCTGACCCTGATGTACGGCATTCTCATAGCCATTCCTGCCATCATTATCGCCGGCCCCCTGTATTCCCGGACCCTGAGGAAAATGCAGTCTTCGCCCCTGGAAGGACTTGTGGCAAAGGAGTTGCCCGACGACCAGTTGCCTGGAGCGGCCAACAGTTTCATTTCCTCCCTGCTACCTGTCATTTTCCTGATGATAACGACCATTTTGCCGATGATCATGCCTCCTGTTGGCATGTGGAAGAACATCCTGGGATTCCTGGGCGATCCTGCCATCATTCTTTTGGTCGCTATCTGCATAGCGACCTGGAGCCTGGGCATCCGCACCGGCAAAAGCCTGAAGCAGGTCATGGATATCTATGGCGAGGCCGTAAAAGACATTGCGATGATCCTGCTGATCATCGCGGGTGCGGGCGCGCTGAAAGAGGTATTCCTCGACAGTGGCGTCAGCCGGGATATCGCCAACGCATTGCAGACCTGGCCCGTTCACCCCCTGGTGCTGGGCTGGCTGATCGCGGCGATCATAAGGATCTGTCTGGGTTCTGCGACGGTGGCCGGGCTGACCACGGCGGGCATTATCCTGCCGCTGATGACCCGGTCGCATGTCAATCCCAATCTTATGGTATTGTCTGTGGGAGCAGGGAGTCTGATGTTCTCGCACGTCAATGACGGTGGTTTCTGGTTGTTCAAAGAATATTTCAATCTTTCCATAAAAGATACCCTCCGGTCCTGGTCCATTATGGAGTCGATTGTGGCCGTTGTCGGGCTCGCCGGAGTACTGTGCCTAAACCTTTTTGTCAAATGACCGGGTAAGGCGGTACCGGAGGATCAACAGCATGATGACAACAAGGACCACGGAAGCCAGCGCCCATTTCAGCCCCCAAAAATGACCACCGGAGGATGTCCTGTTGGATGAGGAGGGCTTCATCCAGTCACCGGTATTAAGGGGTGCGGGATTGCCGAGGTAATTCAGGGCCGCCCAGTAATAAGGGAGTTTGTGAAGGTATGAAACCTCTTTATCGTTGAGCCAGCCCAGTTTGGACTGACGCAGGGCCCCTGCTGCATCCTGCCCGGAGACAAGAGAACTGTAAAATCCCTGCATAAGCTGTCCGGCCGCCGCATCATTGACATTCCACCAGCCAGCAACTACCGCGCGGGCGCCTCCGGCCGTAAATGCCCGGGCCAGACTCTGCACTCCTTCACCGGTGACCATTCTTCCATCACCTGTCCGGCAGGCGCTGAGCACTACAAGGTCCGGTCCATTTCCGAGGCCTTTCAGCTCGAACAAGTAAAAAGGCTCGTCATAGAGTTCAATATGCGGAGAATCAAGGGTATCTTTTCCCGTGAATGCGTGGGAGCTGATATGTATCACTGCAGAGCCCTGCAGCGCTTTCTTAAAGGTCGTGGCGGTGGCCTGTTCATTCGTGTACCAGTTCCCATTGGCAATGATATGCGTTATCCCATCTTTTTCAAGGGTTATTGCTCCCAGCAAAGGGGAATGACTGTTATTCCCGGATAGAAAGAACCCGGAAAAACCCTTGTTATGAACCTTATCATGATCCTGTTCCTCCAGGGTCCGCAAGGACCATGCGTAGGATATTTTCGCTTGCCTGATGACAAAAGGCCAGTCTTCCGGAGAAGGAGGACATGAGGGAGCCGTCACCAATGCGTCTACCGGCAACAGGCTAAGGGGCCCGTCGGGTAATAATATGTATTCACCGCCGGCCCGGAGAGGGTGTTCCCCGAATAATCTGGTGTAGATCGCATAGGCTTCCCGGCAGTAAGCGGAGGGTTTGTTGATCATGTGGTTCGCGCCCGTTTCGAAATATTCCCTGATAAACTGCCTTAGGCTGTCCTGCCATTGGCCGGGACAAGCCAGCCGCTCCGCAAAGCTGATCCCTGCATTATTCCATTCTATTGTGTAAACGGCCTGCGACCCTGCGAAAAAAGATCGGATGGATTGCCCGTTCCGCAGGAGGACCGGGAGGGAATCTGCAGAAAAAGGATTCATCAGAGGAAGCGTGGCGCTGCTGGTTTTCCTGGACCTCTTATATAATTGCGCAAGGTCCCATTCCGTTTGTTTTTCCTGAAGGGCTTTGACACCGGCCATACTATCCGTCTTGCCGGCCTGCAAAGCTTCTTTCCGGTAATAGATCAGCGCCCTTTCGAGCAAATGGATCCTGTTGCCGAGGCTGTCGCTGGGATTGCCGGACAACCGGTCATTCCGCTGTTGCAGCAATTCTTCCAGCAGTAACTGTGACTTGCTGCTTTCCATGAACCCGAGGATCGCCTGCCTGTACTTATTTTGCCCCGTTCTTTTCCATGCCTGCCATGCGGTATGGATTGCGGTCTCATAGCGCATACGGCTGTCCGATACGGACCTTTCTTTGGAGGAGCCGGTGATGAACTCATTGCGCAATTCTTTTTCTGTCGCAAAGCAGAGCCGGTATAAATGCAGGGCATCATCGGTCTTGTCCTCACCGTATAATCCGGCCCGGACGAACAGGAGATCGAGCAAGGTGTTCTCGGCATACAGATCGTCTTCCTTCAATGAGCCGATCTTTTCCCCCGGGACCAGTTCGGACAGGCATCGGTCCAGCCAGTATGCAGCGCGGGAAACTTGTCCCGACCTGGAATAAAGCTCGCCGAGCCGCAGGTAGAGCTTGGCCTGTTCCCGTTTGCGGGTGGCGCCCTGTTGCTCCATGAACCTTGTCTGGAGCGCTAATGCCTTATTGTAGAATTTCAGGGCCTGCAGGGGCTGCGCGGACCATATATCCCCTGCTTGCTGATAGGCCATGAGCAACCAGTAGCGGGTCTGGGGACCGGCAGTCTTCGCTGTTTCCAGCACGGCAATGCTTTTTTGAATGATTGCTCTGGCGGCTCCTGTCTGTTGCAGTTGTTCGCAGGCGTCCGCCTGTTCGGAGAGCAGAAGTCCACTGAGGGCGGAATGCTTTTCTGCCACTTCGAGTCCAAGACGGCAATAGTCCAGGGATTGACCGGGCTGGTGCATATTACTGGCGGTATTGGCCAGGTTGCTGTAAGTGCCGGCCACTGCATCCCTATCCTTCAGAGAAGAAGCGATGGCCAGTGCTTTCCGGTGTATGAACAGCGCTTGCTCATAATCCCCCAGGCGCGTATAGTTATTACCGAGAGGCTTCAGGATATTTTCCAGCACCAGGGATCCTTCGACCAATTCCTCGTTCTGCCGGGCCCATTGCCAGGCTGCCGTATAAGCATCGGTGGAATGAACGATATCCCCGCTTACGAGCAGCGCATATCCTTCGTTGATCAGCAGATCCAGCCAGGCCTGGACTTCTTCGTTGCTCCGGGGGTTACGCCATGCGCCGGCTGACGCATTGATCAGTTGGCCGGCTCTTGTGGCCGGGGCTGCGGCTACCCATTGGATCTGGCAATAGATCCATGCGGTAAGGGAATCCCTCGTCCGGTATTTCCCGAGCTGCTCTGCCAGGCCTGCCGGCAAAGGGGTTCGCGGCGTCTTCGGCTCCTGGTACGAGAGGAACAGCAGGCAGTACAGGAGAATACCTGCGGTCCGCGCGAAAATGCGCCTGTTCCGCTCATGCATGGCTTTGGCATGCACGTGAACGAACACGGCACGCCACCCTGTTTTTTTATAGAAGTTCGGAAACATTATAGTTTAAATCCCGCATACAGAAAAAACCGGTCGGTAATATCGCCTCTTAACAGGCGGAAATACCGGAGCCCCAGCACCGGCCCCGTTTTTACCCGGCCGAACTGGATATCTGCAAAAGGCGCGGCGTCCCAATTCCCGATCCAGCGGACCGATGATACGGAAGAGCTGACGGCTGTCATTGTATTCAACGGCAATTGCTGAGCGATGAAAAATACCTTTTTTTCCACTGTGGTCTTTTCGGAGATATTTACCTGCGCCATGGCCCCGATGCCAATCCCGATCCAGTCTCCGATATTATACCGGTAATGCAAAGGGGTTATTTCAATACTGTTCCGTTGCGTGGTGGTTTTCTGCGACCTTCCCGTGACCAGATATTTCTGGCCGTTGATGGCCGTATCCTGCTGAGTTCTGACTGTCGGGCCAGCGAATTCATCCTGCTGTAAAAGTCCTGCAAAAATTTCTACCTGGAAATAGGGCCTGGAAGGAGCATAGGGCGCCAGCACATACCCGAACTGTAGGGGCCCTTTGGCCGAATACCCTCCCTGAGAAGGTAATGCGCTGTAGCCTACCATGATCCCAGGCGAGATCCCTTTAATAAACCGGGCCGTCGCCTTGTTGGTCAGGACCGGTTCGTTCTTATCAAATATAATAGCCGCACGGCTGCTGAAAGGGATCTTTTTGGGCTTCTTTTTAAACCGGACAGAATACTCCACGAACCCTTTGGTGGAATCCTTATCGGTGACGCCATCCTGTTGCAGGCCGGGCAAGTATATATTGTTGAATACGAAATAAACGCTGTCTTTACGGTATATCGTGTCGATGCAGCTTTGCCTGTTGTAGGCCGAGTCGCACCAGCGGCATACCGGGCTCATGCTTTTCAATGTTATAGTGCTGGTATTAAGTTGTTGGGGAATGGCTATGCCGATAGATATTTTTTTCGCCGGGCCTTTTCCGGTATTCTGGAAATTGACCTTGTAGGTCAGCTCTTTCTTTTTGCCCATGAAGCGGTAATTGATGCGATGATGTATCAATTGCATCCGGTTGGGGTCATGCGAAGCAACGACCTGCATTTCCAGCTGGTACAGTTCAGGAGTGGCCGCCGGATTGTCGGGGATCAGCATAGCCGTCACGGTGACCGTAGCATTGGTATCCTGTATCATGGCAGGCATCGTATTCATGTCGAGGAACAAAAATTTTTCTTCCCCTTGTTTTATCTTTGGAAAATGCAGTACAGTATGCTGCTTGTAGGTGTTTTGCATCGACCGGAGCATGGACCTGGCTTCTTCAGCGCCAGCAGCAACTCCTGCTGCTTCTGTGGCAACTTCCCCGGCCCCTGTGGCAACTCCGGCGTCCGCTCCGGAAGATCCGGACTCCTGGTCGTTCAACCGGGCATCGGTCCATATTCTGGCATCAGCGCCGTAGTCCTTCAATTTATCAGGGTCGTTCGAGGCGAATGTGCCAAAACCCGGCCGCTCGGGAGGAAGGGCGGCCAGCAGATCATTGAAGGAGGAGCTGTCTTCGCCGTTATAACAGCGCTTTTCTGTAAGCGCAAAACCATCCTGACCGAACTGTCGTTCGTTGTAAAAGAGCACGATCGATCCTGCCAGGGAGTCGGAAGATTGATTGCGGTATCCGATGAGGGTTATGAAATCTTCCCCAGGCCGGGGATTGCGGTTGATCTTCATTTCAATGTTCCCGTTGCCATGAAAGAAATGGGAAGCCCAGGTATTCATTCCGCCTGTCTTCTTCTTTATTTTCACCGGGCGCGGCCTTGTAGGCGGAGCCTTTCCGTCATCATAATTGTTGGTAGCGTACAGGCGCACCTGGTATAGGCCGGTGTCCCTGTAAGAATAGAGGGGTTCCTTATCGAAGCTGAATCTTCCATCGCCTAATTCCCAGAAATAAGTATAAAAGGAGGCCGGGGCTCCTGCTATCTGCCTGAGGGGGCGGAGCTGGGCTGAAAAATGCATACTGTCGCCTCTTTCCTCTACCCTTATCTCCGGGGGTATCGAATCCTGCGCTTTACAGATGCCACTTATTGCCAGCGACAGGAATAGGATAAGAGCAGTTCGTTGCATAGTAATAAGTTAGTAAGTGAATTAACGAATAATAGTGCAGCACATTGTGCTGCACTATTATTGGTCCGGAGTTCGTTATTTAGCGCTCATCTGTGTGATCAGGCTGACCATCGTAGATTCTGAAACTTCCTGGGGGTCGAAGCTCAGTGTAGAATAATTGTTGCTCCCCGTGGGTGCTGCGATGGTTCCATCCTTCATATCGGCATAGAATTTACCGTTTTCCGTGCTTATTGCCAGAAAAGTGCCCTGCATGCCTACTGGCATAGCTGCTTCGTAGCTGATAAATCCCTGATTGGATCCCGTTGCCTTCAGAATGATATCATATAATTTGATCAGGATATTCTGATTATGGGGCTTGAAGTACAGCATGCTTGGCTGGTCACCCATATAGTCTGTTGCGGTCTGGCTGTTGTAATGACTGTTGAAATAACCGAGCAGCGTGGTTTTAGGTCCCGCATTGCTCACGATCTGGTCGCAGTTCCTCCATTGCACCAGGCTGTCGAGCTTGAAGTCGAGGGTGCCGTTCGAGGAATTGAAGAAGGCGTAACTGGCGCTGATCTGGTTCCAGGAAATTCCTTTTCGTACGGGCGCCTGTACAGAGATCGTAACGGCGGTGTTCAGGTAATCATAACCGCTCAGCGTATAGGTGGTCAGGGAATCCCCGTCCCACATCGGTATTTCCTGGACGCCATTCACCGGTTTGGCGGGCACCTGGACTTTTACGGCGCTATCCCTTTTCAGGAGCAGGGCCAGGTTGTTCTGCGCGGCTTTTACAAAGAACTCCCCGTAAGATAACAGCATCTGTCCGTCACTCGTCAGGGTAGGCTTGTCGGCCAGGATCATATCTGCCGCAGTGGTGATCTCTTTTACAGACACGGTCACCGATCCGGTCACTGCACCCCCTGCTGCCGTCACGAATGCTCCGGCAGGGATAGTGTATTTAATTCCTTTTGAAGAAGTAAAGGTTGCGCCTGCGGCGGCATCTACGGTAAAATCCTCGAATTTTGGCCCATGATCCTTCATGAATGCGGCCATCTGCTGCCCGTCAGGATTATTGTTATTCTGCTGGGCGGAAGTGTCGTTATTCTTTTTACAGGACATGACGCTTATGGCTGCAGCCGTTATCAGGGCCAGGGATTTAAATGCTGAATTTTTCATGTTACGTGTTTTGTTTGAAAGTATATCAGCGGGAACGGTAGATTGTTACCCCCCTTTTCCCTGTTTTTTTGTGATATTCGCCAAAAAACCTGCCCGGATGGCCATTCACCCCGATCAGCGATTGCTAGAAGGTTTGTTAGATAATGATAATCAAGTAGTTGAAGAGATATATCGGCGGTTTGCCCGGAAAATCACCTTTCATATCCTGCAAACAAGGGGGTCGGAGGAGGATGCAGCCGATATTTTTCAGGAGTCCCTGATAGATATATACAACCAGGCAAAATACAAGGGTCTTCAGCTTACCTGCCCCTTTGAGCCCTTTTTATTACTGGTCTGTAAAAGAAAATGGCTGAATGAAATAAAGAAAAGAGGCAATAGCCCGGTAACAAAGTCATCGGATGATGTATCTGATTATGGAGAAGATGTATTTGCAGCAGCCGAGCTGGTAGGAAGGGAGGAAGACAAAGCCCGTCTTTTTATGCTGCAATTTGAAAGATTGGGGGAGAAATGCCGGGAAATTTTGCGGCTGAGTCTTACGGGAGACAGACAGGAAAAGATAGCGGAAGCCCTGGGGGTCAGCTATGGCTACCTGCGTAAGAAGAAATCGGAATGTATGGCGACGCTGTTATCTTATATACAGGCGCAGAAAATTTAAATGCCGAGCATAGAAAACAAATAGTATTATGCCTGACTACGATAAAGAATATATCATCCGTTATGTGGACAACGAGCTGTCCGCAGAAGAAAGGCTCCGGTTTGAAGCAGTTCTCCATAAGGATGCTTTATTGGCAGCCGAGGTCGCTTTGTACCATGAGCTTAAGGCTACTCTCCAGCAGCGTCTGCCGGAAGATGACACCCTTGCGGCCTTGCGGAGCAGGATGTTGGCGATGAATGGGGAATATTTCAACGGGAGGGGAATGGGCATCTCCCAGACGCCGGGTGTTTCTGGCGGTACTGGCGGATCTTCACCGGCAGGAGCGAAGCGGATACCTCTTACCAGGTGGTTGGCTGGGCTGGCCGCCGCCGCATCCGTGCTCATCGCCGTCGTGTTATTATGGACCTCGCGGGATGGCAATTCCCTGGACAACCTGGGAAGGACACAGATGATCAGTACGACGGAAAGGGGCAGCAACGCCGATAGCTTATTACAGGAGGCCGCCGGCTATTTCAATAAGCAGGAGTTTGACAAGGCCCTCCCGCTCCTGAATCGCGCCGTAAAACAAGACAGCAGCAGTCAGTTGGCCTTATTTTACCGGGGAGTGGCGGAATGGAACACCGGCGCAACGGATTCGGCAAGGAAGGACCTGACCAGCGTATTTGAAGGCGGTTCGGCCCTGCAATATGAGGCGGCTTTTTATATAGCGCTGAGCTTTGCCCGGCAAAAAGACAGGTCAGCCGCAAGGGAATGGCTGAAAAAGATACCGGAAGGAGCGCCGATCTCGGCTAAGGCAAAGGAACTGCTAAAAAAACTCGGATAGGGGATGCTGACATAGGGTTGTCATAAGGCGGCCTGATCTTTGTTCCATGAACAGGATCGACAGATTAATTGGAATGCTCACGCTGCTGCAGTCGAAGAAATTCGTGACTGCGGGCCATTTTGCCAGAAAGTTCAATATCAGCGTCCGGACCGTTTACCGGGATATCAAGGCCTTGCTGAAGAGCAATGTGCCGGTGAGCTATGAGATCAACAGGGGCTATTTTGTAGTTCGTTGCTATTCTCTTCCGCCGGTGTCTTTTACGGCCGAAGAAGCGAATGCCATGATCATGATGGAGGCGATCGCCGGGCGGGTTGCCGACCAGTCTGTCAGACAGTATTATGGGTCTGCGCTGATCAAGATAAAGGGAGTTCTCCAGCTTGCGGGTACGGACGAAGGCAAACAAAATTTTGGATAATCCCTTATTCACTGCTATTTTTGGCATCTGATATGAACAACAAGGCACAACATCATCATCATTTTATCTTACCTCAGGGGTAGGCCGGTGATGTTTTGTTGCAGAAATAAACCATTAAAGGGCTTACCAAAAGGTAAGCCCTGATTTTTTATATGAACCGGAAGGTCCATCAGGCCCCTAAAAATTAATATTCACTGATGAACCGCAAGGTCCATCCGACCCGTAAAAATAAAAATTAACGGATGAAGCTAAAAATTGCAATACAGAAGTCCGGACGGCTGTACGACGACTCGGTGAAGATGCTGAAAGATTGCGGCATCGACCTGAAGAATGGCGTGAACAAATTAAAGACCGAATCGGATAATTTCCCAATGGAGATCTATTTCCTCCGGGACGACGATATTCCCCAGTATGTGGAAGACGCCGTGGCCGATATCGGCATAGTGGGTGAGAATGTGCTGTACGAGAAGAATAAGAAAGTGGATATTGTCGAGCATCTCGGTTTTGGAAAATGCCGTCTGGCCGTGGCCGTCGGCCGCAGCGAGCAGTATACGGATTGCAGCTATCTGTCGGGCAAGCGGATCGCCACCACTTACCCGGTGCTGGTACAGCAGTTCCTGGATAAGCATAAAGTGTATGCTGAGATCCATGAGATCAGCGGGTCGGTGGAGATCGCTCCGGGTATCGGCTTGTCCGATGCCATCGTCGATCTGGTAAGCAGCGGCAGCACCCTTTTTATGAATGGGCTGAAGGAAGTGGAGACGGTGTTGCAATCACAGGCTGTGCTGATCAGGAATGGCGGCCTCGGAAAGCTACAGCAACAGATCCTTGAAAAATTTCTTTTCCGTATCCGCGCTGTAAAAAAAGCCCGGAACAATAAATATATTCTGCTGAATGCCCCGAATGACAAGCTGAAGGAGATCATCCAGCTTCTTCCCGGCATGAAAAGCCCCACGGTGCTGCCCCTGGCGGAGCCGGGCTGGAGCAGCGTACACAGCGTGCTGAACGAAAATGATTTCTGGGATATTATTGAAAGACTGAAGGAGGCCGGCGCCCAGGGGATCCTGGTCGTGCCGATCGAGAAAATGATCATGTAGAAGGATTCCGAACACAAAAATGATGTATGAAGATTATCGACCTGAGAAATGCACAAGAAGGGACCGCGGGGAAACAGGAGCTGGGCGAATTGCTGGCGCGTCCTGTTTTTGATACCCGGTCGCTGGAGAACACCGTGGCGAATATTCTCAAGGAAGTCAGAGAGAATGGTGATGAGGCAGTGCGGAGATTTACCCTGATGTTCGACAAAGTGTCCCCGGACCATTTTGAAGTAAGCCAGACAGAACTGGCCGAGGCTGCTGCATCCCTGAGCCCGGAGCTGCGGTCGGCCATCCAGCAGGCCAAAACGAATATCGAGGCATTTCACGGCCGTCAGGCGCAGAGAGAGGCGCCCGTCGAGACCATGCCTGGCGTCACCTGCTGGCGCAGAACGGTGGCGATCGAAAAGGTCGGCCTTTATATACCGGGCGGCACGGCGCCTTTATTTTCCACGCTCCTGATGCTGGGGATACCCGCCATGATAGCAGGCTGCCGGGAGATCGTGCTCTGCTCTCCCCCGGATACAAAAGGCAAGCTGCATCCTGCAATCCTGTATGCGGCCGGACTGGTGGGCGTCACGAAGATCTTCAGGGTGGGCGGCGTTCAGGCCATCGCCGCCATGGCCTACGGCACAAAGTCGATACCAAAAGTGTATAAGATCTTCGGACCTGGCAATCAATATGTAATGTGCGCAAAACAGCTGGTGCAGAAAGATGGGACAGCGATCGATATGCCGGCAGGTCCCAGCGAGGTCGCCGTCTATGCAGATGAGACGGCAGATCCTGTCTTTACAGCTGCAGATCTTTTATCTCAGGCTGAACATGGCGTAGACAGCCAGGTGATCCTGGTCAGCCCTTTTTCATCCGTAGTGGATAGTGTGCTGGCGGAGATCGTCAGACAGACGGAAGAGCTGCCCCGCGCGGCTATCGCAAGGTCCGCACTGGAGAACAGCCGTGCTTTTCTTGTAAAAGACGAGCAGGAAGCCATGGAACTGCTGAATGAATATGCGCCGGAGCATCTGATACTCGCCTGCAGGAATGCAGACGGGCTGGCCGAACGCGTCATCAATGCGGGTTCGGTATTTATCGGGCATTTTTCTCCGGAGAGCGCAGGCGATTATGCCAGCGGTACCAATCACGTGTTGCCGACCAACGGGTATGCCAGGGCCTACAGCGGGGTCAGCCTGGACAGCTTTGTAAAGAAGATCACCTTTCAGAAAATAACAAAAGAAGGGATGCAGCATATCGGCAAGGCCGTCGAGCTGATGGCGGAGGCGGAAGGATTGCAGGCCCACGCGAATGCGGTAAGGGTAAGAATGAATAATCAATAATATGTTCCAGTTAGAAAATCTTTTAAGGGACAATATCAGGCGGCTGGTGCCTTATTCCTCCGCAAGGGATGAATTCAAGGGAGAGGCGCAATCGTTCCTTGACGCCAATGAGAACAGTCTGGGCTCGCCGTTGACAAAGTGGTACAACCGCTACCCTGACCCCCTGCAATGGAAAGTAAAAGAGTCCATTTCCCGGATAAAAGGGATACCCCCCCAGCATATTTTTCTGGGCAACGGCAGCGATGAATGCATCGATATCCTTTACCGCGCATTCTGCAATCCCGGAAAAGACAATGTCATCATCAATCCGCCTACCTACGGAATGTATGAGGTCAGCGCGCATATCAACGATATCGCCGTCCGCCGTTCCGTGTTGCAGGATGATTTTCAGCTGGATCTGGTACACCTGGAAAACCTCATCGACGAGAACACCCGGATCATCTGGGTCTGTTCTCCAAATAATCCGACGGCCAATTCCATGAACAGACAGGATGTCGAGACCGTCCTCAACAATTTTTCCGGTCTGGTGGTCATAGATGAAGCCTACATTAATTTTTCACGTCATAGATCCTTTATACAGGAACTGAAAGACTATCCGAACCTCGTGGTTTTGCAGACCATGAGCAAGGCCTGGGGTCTTGCCGGGCTGCGCTTAGGTATGGCTTTTGCAAGTGAAGCCATTATCGATATATATAATAAGGTCAAGCCTCCATATAATATCAGCCAGGCTACCCAGGAGCTGGCCCTGAAGGCGCTGGAAGAAGTAGGGCAGGTGAATGACATGATCGTTACCCTTGTAGCTTTGAGAGAGCGGCTTGTAAAGGATCTGGCTAAATTGCCGGTGGTGCGGAAGGTATATCCCAGCGATGCAAATTTCTTGCTGGTAAAAATGAGCGATGCCCGGGGGATCTATGATCATTTATTAAAGGACGGGATCGTCGTCCGGGATCGCAGCAAGGTGGAGTTGTGCGAGGGATGTCTGCGGATCACCGTAGGGACGGAAAAGGATAATGCTGACCTGATCGCTGCTTTGCAACAATATCCCGGAGCCATCTAGGATAATTTCGTTCCTGCTAACATAAAAATTAGTGGTCTTTAATAGGAATGCCCCTTTCTTTACGGCCGGATGAATAAGATTTTCAATTAAATTACACTTCGTAAAATGATTAACATGCTCCAATTATTGAAACAATCGAAGATGATCTTATCCAGGTCGCTGTACCTGATCCTGGGCTTGTGTATAACGGGGTTTTATGCCTATGCAGGTGGCCCGACCGATCATCCCGGAGAAAATCCGGCAACGGTCAGGCCGGCTAAGGACACCAGCATCAAGCTCCCGGCAGGCTTTACCGCCACCACGATCAGCGAAGGGCTGAGCAGGCCAAGGCATATCACGGTGACCAGCAATGGCATCATCTACGTCAAGCTCGCAAAACTTAAGGATGGCAAAGGCATCTACCGCCTGGACGGCAAGAATGGCGGAGGGGCAATCGATAAGGCCACCGGCTTTGGGAATTTTCCCGGCACGGGCATGGTGGTCAGGACTGGCTATCTCTATGCTTCATCCGATGAGGAAGTGTTCCGTTGGAAGCTGGATGCGGACAATAATGTAATCAGCCCCGATCAGCCTGAAAAGATCGTAACCGGACTGTTGCAGCGCGGCGAGCATGAAGCAAAGGCCATTACACTGGACTATGCGGGTAACCTGTATGTCAATATCGGGGCCTATTCCAATTCCTGCCAGGTGCAGGACAGGGCCACGGGCTCTCTGGGCAGGCAACCCTGCCCCATCCTGGATTCTGCAGGAGGTATCTGGCAGTTCAAGGCAGACAAGGCATCTCAGACCTATGGCGACGGCATACGTTATGCCACTGGCCTGCGCAATGTGGTCGGTCTCGACTGGAATACCGCTACCAACAGCCTGTTCGTGATGCAGCATGGCCGGGACCAGCTGCATTCCATTTTCCCTGCGATGTATGATGATAAGCAGAGTGCGGAACTGCCGGCCGAGTGCTTGTACGAACTGCATAAAGGTTCCAACTGTGGCTGGCCTTATATCTATTACGATCCTTTCCAGCACAAGAAGATACTGGCGCCGGAATATGGCGGCGATGGCAAGAAGACAGGGAGCGATGATATCCAGGACCCGGTCGTGGCTTTCCCCGCTCATCTGGCTCCCAATGGCCTCTTATTCTATACCGGCACGCAGTTTCCGGAAAAGTACAAGAACGGCGCATTCATCGCCTTTCATGGTTCCTGGAACAGGGCGCCCGAGCCCCAGAAAGGGTTCTTCGTGGCCTTTGTGCCTTTTAAGGATGGCAAGCCGAGCGGAGACTGGGAAATATTTGCGGACAATTTTTCCGGCGGACCTGAATTGACGGCCAGCGGGCGCGCAAAGCATCGCCCCTGCGGGCTTGCTCAGGGTCCCGATGGATCCATTTATGTTACGGACGATTCGAAAGGAACGATCTGGAAGATCACCTATAAGAAATAATAATATGCTTTGACCTCCCGGTTACAGGATAGATGTATTCTTGGAGCCGGGAGGTTCTTTTTTTAAGACATCCAACAAGGAAATGAAAAGAAACTACACAATCCTCATACTGGCAGGCGGCTTGCTGATGCTTGGTACGACATTGATGTCACAGACGACCAAACCCGCCGCGACGACACAAGCCAGGCCGGCATCGGCGACACAAACGGCTAAACCTGGAGCAACGCAAACAAAAAAACCGGCTGCTAACGGCTCCGCAACATTGGGCGCCGGTGAAATGAAGGCTTCCATGGACAGGGGCAAAAAAGTGTATCTTGAGCAGTGTCTGGCTTGTCATCAGGCGGATGCCGGAGGTGTACAGAATATGAACCCTCCTCTTATAAAGACGAAATGGGTCCTGGGGGATAAGACTACCCTCGTGCAGATCGTGTTGAAGGGACTGACCGGCGAGATCGAGGTCGACGGGGACAGCTATCACAATGTGATGGCGCCGCACAGTGAGCTCAGTGATCAGCAGATCGCAGATGTGCTGACCTACGTGCGGAATAATTTCGGTAACAAGGCGAAGGCGATCACTGCCGCCGAGGTAAAGGCGATCCGGGCTAAAACAAAATAATACCCGGACCAAACACTGAAAAATGAAAAGAATTTTATTTATAGACAGGGACGGAACCCTGATCAGAGAGGCGCCTCCCACCTATCAGATCGATGCGTTCGAAAAGCTCGAATTCTATCCCTTTATGTTCGAATACATGGGGAAGATCGCCCGGGAATTCGATTATGAGCTGGTGATGGTGACCAACCAGGACGGACTGGGGACCTCCGCGTTCCCGGAAGACCATTTCTGGCCAGTGCAGCACTTCATCATGAAATCTCTGGAGAACGAAGGCATCCATTTCAGCGCGGTGCATATCGACAAGAGCTTCCCGAAGGACAACGCGCCTACCCGAAAGCCGGGCGTCGGGATGCTGGAATCTTATTTTGATAATGAGGAATACGATATCGAAAACTCCTATGTGATAGGGGACAGGATCACGGACGTACAGCTGGCAAAGAACCTGGGATGCCAGGCCATCTGGCTGAACAACGATCCGGAACTGGGCGGAGCCGAGATCAGTGACGCACGCAAAGACCTGGATGAGACGATTGCCCTGGAGACGACGCAATGGAGCCAGATCTATGAGTTTATGAAGCTGGGCCTGCGCCGGGTGATCCATGAACGCAACACCAGCGAGACACAGATAAAGATCGAGCTGAATGTAGATGGCAGCGGCAAAGCGAATATCGTCACCGGCCTGGGCTTCTTCGATCATATGCTGGAGCAGATAGCGAGACATGGGAAGATGAACCTCACCGTGAGGGTAAATGGAGATCTGCATATCGACGAGCATCATACGATAGAGGATACCGGAATTGCGCTGGGCGAGACCTTTGCAAAAGCGCTGGCAGACAAGCGCGGCATGGAGCGTTATGGATTCGCTCTGCCGATGGATGAGGCCGATGCCAAAGTGCTGATCGATTTCGGTGGCCGCAACTGGATCGTCTGGAATGCAGAGTTCAAAAGAGAAAGGATAGGAGAGGTGCCTACCGAGATGTTCTTCCATTTCTTCAAATCGTTTTCCGATGCCGCCCGGTGCAATCTCAATATCGAGTGCCGGGGAGAAAATGAACACCATAAGATAGAAGCTATTTTCAAGGCCTTTGCCAAGGCCATCCGGATGGCCGTAAAAAGAGACCCGCTCAGTAATTATCTGCCCAGCACGAAAGGGGTGTTGTAGATCCATTGGGAGTGTAGCGATCCCTTAATACAACGACCGCAGCAACGCATATCCTTCCGGCCAGTTACCCAGACCGGACGCAGAATTGATATGCCCCAGAGGGCCAACATTCACAAGCCGGCTGCCCCAATGGTCTGCAAAATAAACCGCTCTGGAAAGGGTGACATAGAAATCATCAGTGCTGGCCACAGTGACTGATGGAAAGGGTAGTCTGAACAGCGGCATGGGGTCGAAGCCACTGGTACCCAGGGGATAACTGGGGGCATCTATGTCGCTGGGAGCTACCAGCAATGCCCCTTTGATGATCGGATTGGTCATGGGTTAAAATTAATTTGGAAAAATCATTTTTCCAATCCATATTTGCGTTGCAATGACAAAACAATTATTAAATAAAATTTGGTGGTGGCATACGAACTCCTGGCGGGGCAAGTAATGTTATTACTATTGTAGTACCATATTGGGCCCCGATCATTCGGGGCCTTTTTCATTTCGGGCAGGACCGCCCGCCCGGATAAAGATCACCCGGCCCAAATGAAGAACCGTCAGATCACCGATCAATGAAAACCGATCACCGCAAACGATCCCAGGTTATGAAGAAAATCGACATAAAGACGAATTGCAAAAAACTCCTTTCGGACATCTATACTCCGGTAGGCATCTATCTGCGGCTGCGGGACAGGTTCCGGGATACCATCCTGCTGGAAAGCACGGACTATCATGTGGCGGAGAACAGCTATTCCTTTATCTGCATCAACGCTATTGCGGGCATAGAGATCACCGACACGAAGAATGTCGAATTCAAACTGCCCGGTCAGCCGCCGGAAAAAACGGCTATCCGCAACTCATCGGACGTGCCGCGTTTGTTATGGGAATTCATGCAACGGTTCCAGACGAATCCTTCTCCGGAAAAACCGGTAAAGGCCGTGCAGGGACTGTTCGGCTATACGACCTTTGATGCCGTACAGTTCTTCGATACCGTTGCCTTCCGCGACCGCAGCGGTGAGGGCGATCCAACCACCGGCAGGACTACTGGACCCGCCACTGCGACTGGCAGACCTGCCGATGCAAAGGCTGCGGGTTCCGACTACGCATCCTCCAGCATCCCCCTCATGCGTTACCGGCTTTACCAGTATGTGATCGCCATCAACCATTTCAAGGACGAACTTTTTATCTGTGAAAATGAGGTTGCCGGTGTGGCGAGTGAGCTGCCGGTCGTGGAGTCCCTGATCAGAAGCAAGGACACTCCTGTCTATCCCTTTCATATAAAAGGAGAAGAGACTTCCAACATGAAAGACGAAGAATATATCCGGATGGTGGAAAAAGGAATTCAGAGCTGCTACCGGGGAGATGTATTTCAGATCGTGCTGAGCCGCCGCTTCCAGCAAGGTTTTACGGGTGATGAATTCAACGTATACCGCGCGTTGCGCAGCATCAACCCTTCTCCTTACCTGTTCTTTTTCGATTATGGCGACTATAAGCTGATGGGCTCATCACCCGAATCGCAGCTGATCATCCGCAACGGCCAGGCGATCGTGCATCCCATAGCCGGCACTTTCAAAAGAACGGGCGACGATGAGACAGACCAGCAGATGGCGGATAAATTACTGAAGGACCCGAAGGAGAATGCCGAGCACGTCATGCTGGTAGACCTGGCCCGCAACGATCTCAGCCGCCTCTGCGACGAGGTCACCGTAACCCAGTACCGGCAGGTGCAATACTATTCGCATGTGATCCATCTTGTGAGCGAGGTCAGGGGCAAGCTGAGGGAAGGCTGTAATCCTTTCGAATTACTGGCCACAACTTTCCCGGCCGGAACCCTGAGCGGAGCGCCGAAATTCAGGGCCATGGAGCTGATCGACGCGTATGAGCCCACTTCAAGAAGCTATTACGGTGGCGCCATCGGGTTCATGGGGTTCGACGGCAGCTGCAACCAGGCCATCATGATCCGCAGTTTCCTCAGCAGGCACAATACCCTCGTATATCAGGCCGGAGCCGGCGTGGTCGCCGCAAGCCAGCCGGAAAGCGAGTTGCGGGAAGTAGACAATAAATTGGGCGCTTTGCAAAAAGCTATCGTTTTTGCAGAAGAAATATCAAAATAGAAATAACGTGACACGGATCCTTGTTTTTGATAACTACGACTCTTTTACGTACAACCTCGTTCACCTGGTGGAGAAAATATCACACCTGAAGGTGGAGGTACACCGCAATGACCAGATACCCCTGGAAAAAATAAAGGAGTTCGACAAGATCATCCTGTCGCCGGGACCTGGCATCCCCTCCGAAGCGGGATTGTTGCTGCCCCTGATCAGAGAATACGCCGCATCGAAGCCGATCCTTGGCGTCTGTCTTGGGCATCAGGCCATCGGGGAAGCGTTCGGGGGCACGCTGGTCAACCTGAGCGCCGTTTATCACGGTGTGGCTACCCCGGTCAGGGTCATACGAAGGGAGGGTGCTCCCCGGGTGATGGAGGGTTCTTCTCCGCAAATGGGCAATGTCGCCTTACCGAAGGCTAACGGACACGCTGCCGCCGATCTGTTCAGGGGATTGCCGGATGAGCTGGAAGTCGGCCGTTATCATAGCTGGGTGATCCGGGAAGAAGGGTTTCCAGATGAGCTGGAAGTCACGGCAAGAGATGAGAGGAATATGATCATGGCCCTGAGACATAAGAACCTTGACGTACAGGGCGTGCAGTTCCATCCCGAGAGCGTGCTGACGCCAATGGGTGAGCAGATCATGAGGAACTGGCTGGCGGAATAAGAGATACCGGAATGTGGCAAGCCGGATCCCGCTCCGCAGTCCGGTGAACAATAAAACATATCATGAAAAAGATCTTACAATATCTATTCGAACACAAAACATTGACCAGGGAGCAGTCCCGCGAGATACTGTCGCAGATAGCCGGCGGCGCGTATAATGACAGCGAGATAGCCTCCTTCATTACCGTATTCCTGATGCGCAGCATCACCATCGCCGAGCTTCAGGGATTCAGGGATGCCCTGCTGGAACTCTGTATCCGGGTCGATCTCAATGGACATGATACGATCGATATAGTCGGAACGGGCGGGGACGGGAAGAATACCTTTAATATTTCCACACTGGCTTGTTTTATCGTAGCCGGCACGGGGCAGAAAGTAGCCAAACACGGGAATTACGGCGCCTCTTCGATCAGTGGTTCTTCGAATGTGATGGAACAGCTGGGTTATACATTCAAGAATGATGCAGGCAGATTAAAGAAGGAGGTGGAAGAAGCGAATATCTGTTTTCTCCACGCGCCTATGTTCCACCCTGCGCTGAAGGTCGTTGGCCCGGTGAGAAAGAACCTGGGGATACGGACTTTCTTTAACATGCTGGGCCCGATGGTGAACCCTGCCTTTCCGACCTTTCAGCTTGTAGGCGTCTATAACCTGGAAATGGCCAGGGTGTACAATTATCTCCTTCAGCAGGCAGAAGGCAGCTTTACCATCATTCATGGTCTGGACGGGTACGATGAGATCTCGCTTACCGGAGATACGAAGGTCATTACCAATGACGGAGAAAAGATCATGACGCCCGAACAATTGGGCAAACGTATGGTAAATGCTACCGATATTTATGGTGGCAATTCCGTGGAGGAAGCGGCAAAGCTGTTCACCAAAATATTAAAAGTGGAAGGCAGTTGGGCGCAGAACGCTGTGGTGCTGGCTAATGCGGCAATGGCGTTGCATTGTACGGGCAGTTATGGCAATTACGAAGGCGCTTATGCGGCGGCGGTGGATAGCCTGGAGAGCGGGAATGCATATGGTTCGTTACAGAAATTAATTGCATTGCAATAGGAGGCGAACCGTGCGTAGGATATAATCCTATGATGTTCGGTCAAGGCAAGGACAAAAGTAAAAAGATGAACATTCTCGAAAAAATAGTAGACTATAAAAGGGCGGAAGTCGCGCGGCGGAAAGAAGAGATGCCCGTGGCCATGCTGGAGATGAGCGCATTTTTCCCGAGGCCGACGCTGTCTCTCCGGGAATTCCTGACCGATCCCCTGAAGACCGGCATCATCGCCGAATTCAAGAGGCGTTCTCCTTCCAGGGGGATGATCAACGGTGAGGCCGATGTGGAAAAAGTGACGACCGGATATACTAGAAGCGGGGCTTCCTGTCTTTCCGTGCTGACGGATGAACACTTCTTCGGAGGCAGCAGCCAGGATCTCGAAAAAGCCCGCGTCAACGAAGTCCCGATCCTGAGAAAGGATTTCATGATCGACGAGTACCAGATCCTGGAGGCGAAAGCCATCGGCGCGGATGTGATCCTGCTGATCGCGGCCTGCCTTACACCCGCCGGGGTCAGGAGCCTCGCCCTGTTTGCCAGGTCCCTTGGACTGGAAGTATTGCTGGAAATTCACAACGAAGAAGAGTTGGGACATATCTGTGAGGAAACGGGCCTGGTGGGCGTGAACAACCGCGATCTGAAAACGTTCACCGTAGATGTGGAGCGTTCGGTCAGGCTGAGCAAAATGATCCCGGCGGGGAAGATCACTGTTGCCGAGAGCGGCATCGGCAAGGTAGAGACGATCCTTCATCTGAGAAAGTCCGGGTTTCAGGGTTTTCTCATCGGGGAGAATTTTATGAAAGAAGAAGACCCGGCGGCTGCATTTGAAAAATTTGTAAAAGAACTGGGATCGCGGAAATGATAACGATTGACTTGTCTCATTTGATAACCGTTTAAAAAAGGCCGGCGCCGTCAGGCGTCGGCCGGGAAACTACTTATGAGAGTAAAAGTCTGCGGAATGACCGAAATCGACCAGGTAAAACAGCTGGATGCCATGGGCGTGGATTTTGCCGGATTTATTTTCTACCCGAAATCTCCCCGTTATGTGGTCCGTCATTTGTCCGGCGAACAACTGAAGAAAGCGAAGCTACGATTGGGTAAAGTCGGTGTTTTCGTCAACGCCGGCTATGATGAGGTGATGAAGCAGGTAGACAACTATGGCCTGGATATGGTGCAGCTGCATGGGGACGAGACCCCGCGTTTCTGCGAGCAGCTGGCAAACTATATATCGGTCATAAAAGTTTTCCGGCTCGGCGAGGACGACCCCATCGACTGGATCGTCCGTCCCTATCAGGATTCCTGCGATATGTTCCTCTTCGATACGGAAGGTGCGGGTTATGGGGGCACGGGCAAGAAATTTAACTGGGACCTTTTGAAGCCTGCTCATATCGATAAACTTTTCTTTCTGAGCGGCGGCATCGAGCCAACGGATATGGAGAAGCTGAAGACTTTTGCAAAAGAGCCCGTAGCCCGGAAAATGTTTTCCATCGACATCAACAGCAAGTTCGAGCATAGTGCGGGGGTGAAGGACCTGAAAAAGATCAGGGCGTTGCTGGATGGGTTGAAACCCAGAGAATAGTGTGGAACCCAGGCAGGACGAAAGAAACGCCGGGAGCCAAAGGACGAGGCAGGTGGTAAGCGCGCCGATCGGATAATAACAGTAAAATATATTTTGCATGACAACGCAAGAAAATAAAAACACACTGACCAGCTACCGGTCGCCCGATGACCACGGCTACTATGGCCGGTTCGGCGGAGCGTATATCCCGGAAATGCTGTATCCCAATGTGGAAGAGCTGAGGACCCGTTATCTGGAGATCATGCACGAAGCATCTTTCCGCAAAGAGTTCCATTCCCTGCTGAAAAATTATGTGGGCCGCCCTACACCTTTATACCTGGCTAAACGGCTTAGCAAAAAATACAATGCGGAGATCTTCCTCAAAAGAGAGGACCTCTGCCATACCGGTGCGCATAAGATCAATAATACGATCGGTCAGATCCTGCTTGCACAGCGGCTGGGTAAGCATCGCATTATTGCGGAGACAGGAGCGGGGCAGCATGGGGTGGCAACAGCTACGGTGTGTGCGTTGAAGGGTATCGAATGCATCGTGTACATGGGAGAAAAGGATATAGACCGGCAGGCCCCGAACGTGGCCAGGATGAAAATGCTTGGAGCAAAGGTAGTACCGGCCACCAGCGGCAGCAAGACTTTAAAGGATGCCACGAATGAAGCGATACGCGACTGGATCAATCATCCCTCGGATACGCATTATATTATCGGCAGCGTCGTGGGCCCACATCCTTACCCGGATATGGTAGCGCGTTTCCAGAGTGTGATCAGCGAAGAGATAAGAGCGCAGCTGAAGGAAGAAACAGGGACGGGGTTGCCCACCAAGGTAATAGCCTGTGTAGGCGGTGGCAGTAATGCAGCCGGTGCGTTCTACCATTTTTTGGACGAGCCGTCGGTGGAACTCATCGCCGTCGAAGCTGCGGGGCATGGGATCAACAGCGGTCTGAGCGCAGCTACAACCCAACTCGGGAAGCCGGGCGTGCTGCATGGCAGCAAGAGCCTGGTGATGCAGACGGAAGATGGACAGGTCGTTGAGCCGCACAGTATCTCTGCGGGGCTGGATTATCCGGGAATAGGTCCTCTCCATGCGCATCTTTACGACAGCGGTCGGGCGACCTTTCTGAGCGCAACGGATGATGAAGCGCTGGCGGCGGCTTTTGAACTGGCGAGACTGGAAGGGATCATACCTGCGCTGGAATCGGCCCATGCGCTGGCGGCCCTGGATCAACTGAGCCTGAATGAAAAAAATACCATAGTCCTCTGTCTTAGCGGCCGGGGCGATAAGGATCTTGCGGCCTATATGCGATCGATGGAGGAGGAACAGTTATGAGCAGAATAAAAAAGCTATTTACGGATAAGAGCAGCCCGGTGCTGAATGTCTATTGTACGGCCGGCTATCCACGGCTGGACAGCACGCTGGAAGTCATAAAAGCGCTGGAAGAAAATGGCGCCGATCTGGTGGAGCTGGGCATGCCTTACAGCGACCCGCTGGCGGACGGTCCGGTGATCCAGGCCAGCGGCGGCAAGGCGCTGGAAAATGGCATGACGCTGGTGAAGCTTTTTCAGCAATTAAAAGGGCTCCGGCCCGCGTTCCGGGTGCCGGTGCTGCTGATGGGGTACATGAACCCCGTGCTGCAATACGGGTTCGAAAAATTTTGTGCGGATGCATCGGCTGCGGGTGTGGACGGTCTGATCCTGCCCGATCTGCCCATCTATGAGTTCGAAACGGAATACGGGCCCGTTATTAAAAAATATGGCCTTGACTTTATTTTTCTCGTGACGCCGGAGACTTCGGAGCCGCGTATCCGCAAGGTCGATTCGCTGAGCTCGGGATTTCTGTATGCGGTCAGCTCTTCCTCCACCACGGGCAAGGACAAGGATATGGCGGGCCAGCAGACCTATTTTGAAAGGCTCCGGAAAATGAAACTGAAAAACCCGGTGCTGGCGGGGTTTGGGATAAAAGACCGTCAGAGCTTTATGGAGGCCTGCGAACATACCAATGGAGCGATCATCGGTACGGCCTATATACGGGCGCTGGACAAAGACCCTGATATCGCGGAGGCGACAAAACAATTCTTAATGACCATACTAAAACAGGAGCCCCGGCGCAGGGGAGAAGAGGCATGAAGGTAGCGATCGTGAAATATAACGCAGGCAATATCCAGTCCGTGCTCTATGCGCTGGAGCGGATCGGGATGCAGGCGCAGGTGACGGATGATCATGAACAGATCCGCACCGCGGATAAAGTGATCTTCCCGGGGGTCGGCGAGGCGAGCACGGCCATGAATTATTTAAAAGAAAGAGGGCTGGACCTGCTAATCAAAGACCTTCGTCAGCCGGTGCTGGGCATTTGCCTGGGCATGCAGCTTATGTGCCGGTACAGCGAAGAGAACGATACGGAATGCATGGGCATCTTCGGGGAGGAGGTAAAAAAATTCGTTCCTGGGGCGGCAGGGACCCTCAAGGTTCCGCAGATCGGATGGAATAATATTTATGATCTGAAGTCCGGGCTCTTCGATGCTGTGGCGGAAAACAGCTATTGCTATTTTGTGCATGGGTACTATGCTGCGCTGGGCGATCACACGATCGGGACTACCGATTATGTGCAGCCGTATAGTTCGGCCTTGCGGAAGGGGAATTTTTACGGGGTGCAGTTCCACCCCGAGAAGTCGGCGCAGGTGGGGGAGAGGATACTGAAGAATTTTATAAACGATCATCATTCATAGCATGGATAGCATAGAGATCATACCGGCGATCGATATCATAGACGGCAAATGCGTCCGCCTGACACAGGGGGACTACGACCAGAAGAAAGTCTATAACGAACATCCACTGGAAGTAGCGGCGGCCTTCGGCGATGCGGGGTTGAAAAGACTGCATCTGGTAGACCTGGACGGAGCAAGGACGGGCGCCGTGAAAAACTGGAAAGTGCTGGAGACGATCGCAGGCCGTACGGACCTGATCGTCGATTTCGGGGGTGGCATCAAGACCGCAAAGGATCTGGATATCGTTTTTAACTCCGGAGCGGCATTTGCTACCGTTGGCAGCATTGCGGTAAAGGACGAAGCGCTGCTCACGGAATGGTTGACGCAATATGGCGCAGGCAGCTTCTTGCTGGGGGCCGATGTAAAAGACGAGAAGATCGCAGTCGGAGGGTGGCTGGAAACCACGGAGCTATGGGTCTATGATTTTATCCGGGGATGGATCGAAAAAGGGATACTGCAGGTATTCTGCACGGATGTGAGCAAGGATGGCTTGTTGCAGGGTCCCTCGTTGGAATTGTATAAGAATATCAGAGCGGAATTCCCCAGGCTTCATTTTATCGCCAGCGGCGGAGTGAGCGTCCTTGACGATATCTATCGGCTGGATGAGATCGGATGCAGTGGCGTGATCATCGGGAAAGCGATCTATGAAGGGCGGATCACGCTGAAGGAGCTGTCGAAGATCATATCGGAATAAAAGATCGCGCCGGCATGGATCGCAAAAAGTATTCAATTCAATAAAAAAAATAAGCTTTGCTTACCAAGAGGATCATACCATGTCTGGATATTAAGGACGGCCGTGTCGTCAAGGGGATCAATTTTGAGAATATACGGGATGCGGGCGATCCGGTGGAATCGGGAGCATTGTATGCGCAGCAGGGCGCAGACGAGCTGGTGTTCCTCGATATTACCGCCACCATTGAAAACAGAAAGACCCTCAGCGCTCTGGTCAACCGTATTGCCCATCATATCAATATCCCGTTCACGGTGGGCGGAGGCATCAGCAGCGTGGAGGATGTGAGCATACTGTTGCAGAACGGGGCGGATAAGATCTCCGTAAATACTTCCGCGTACAAGAGGCCGGCCCTGCTGGGTGAGCTCGCAAAGGAATTCGGCAGCCAGTGTGTGGTCCTGGCCATCGACACCCGTCAGGAAGAGGATGGGGAATGGTATGTGTACCTGAACGGTGGAAGGGTGAGGACGGACGCGAAATGCGCGGACTGGGCCAGACAGGGGGTCGATCTGGGCGCAGGGGAGATCCTGCTGACCTCCATGAACCATGATGGCACCAAAAAAGGCTTTGCCATCGATATTACCCGTAAACTGGCAACATCTTTGCCTGTTCCTATCATAGCCTCCGGAGGAGGCGGAACGATGCCCCATTTCACGGATGTTTTTGAGAATGGGCGGGCGGATGCCGCGCTGGCCGCAAGCATTTTCCATTTTAAGGAAATCGGTATTCCGGAATTAAAAGGATATTTGCAGGACCGTCATATTGCGGTCCGGATATGATTCATCACTTATTGACATGCAAGATTTACAGATAGATTTCGGGAAATATTCAGACGGTCTGGTCCCTGCCATCATACAGGATGACGAAACGCAGAAAGTGCTGATGCTGGGGTATATGAATGCGGCAGCGCTGGAAATGACCTGGCAGGAAAAAAAGGTCACCTTCTTCAGCCGGTCGAAAGGCCGCCTGTGGACAAAGGGAGAGGAGAGCGGTAATTTTATGTTGCTGAAAAGCATTGCAGTGGATTGCGACCAGGATTGTCTGCTGATCAAGGCCGATCCGCTTGGGCCCGTATGCCATACGGGATCGGATACCTGCTGGAATGAAAAGAACCACCATGAAGAGTTCCTGTTCGGTCTCGAGGAGATCATTCAGTCACGGAGGCAGGCTTCCCCGGAAGACTCCTATGTGGCGAGCCTGTTTGCAAAGGGTCTCAATAAAATAGCCCAGAAGGTAGGGGAGGAGGCGGTGGAGCTCGTAATCGAGGCAAAAGATCACAATGAAAAGTTATTTTTGAACGAGTCGGCCGACCTTATCTTTCATTTCCTCGTTCTGTTAAACGTAAAAGGATATAATTTGCAGGATGTTATCGGCGTTCTGAAGGAACGTCACCATAAATAAACGTAAAACAACATTTTTCGATGAAATACTTCTTCTGGATGATCATGGCTCTTCCTGTGACCGGTGTCGCGCAGGGCACCAGCGAGCCTAAATTCCTCATTTCTGGTAATGTGAAAGGGATAACCGATAATTCAAGCGTTTTTCTGATCGATATGACCCGATCGGGCGATACCCTTGGCAGGGCGAAAATAATAGGTGGACAATTCGAGCTGAGCGGGCATCTGAGCGAACCCAGCATGTACGGGATCAGTTTTGGCAGCCGGGAGAAGACATTGCCGATGTTCATCGGGAATGATAAGATCAGCGTGACCGGCACCGTGGAAGACCTGGCTTCCATGAAAGTGACAGGCTCCTCTTCCAACGACGATTTTACGGAGTTTCAGCGGACATTCAATCCTTATTTCACGCACCTGACCGCAATGGACAAGCTGGCCAGATCGCCTGGAGGGGCCGGTAAACAGGATTCCCTCAGAATAGTGTACAAGGGCCTTATGGATTCTGTCCAGATGACCCTTGACCAGTTCATCGCGAAGAAGAGCGCTTCCTATGTCTCTCCCTTTGTGCTGATCGTACTCGGCCAGCTGACCCAAGATATAGCTCTCCAGGAGAAGAGATTCAACGCGCTCAGTCCGGAAGTAAAAACCGGTTATTATGGTCAGTACCTGCAAACACAGATCGACGAAGCGAAGGTCGGCGCATTGGGCACCGAGGCCATTGATTTTACACAAAGCGATACATCCGGCCGTGCCGTTACGCTGTCCTCTTTTAAAGGCAGGTATGTGTTGGTGGATTTCTGGGCCAGCTGGTGCGGGCCTTGCCGGATGGAGAATCCAAATGTGGTGGCAACTTACAAAAAATTCAAAAGCAAGAATTTCACGGTGCTCGGCGTTTCGCTGGACAAGACCAAAGACCCCTGGTTGAAAGCGATCAAGGCGGATGGCCTGGACTGGACACAGGTGAGCGACCTGAAGTTCTGGAATAACGAGGTGGCCGTGAAATATCACGTACAAAGCATACCTCAGAATTTCCTCATCGATCCCTCCGGGAGAATTATCGGCAAGAACCTGAGAGGGGCGGACCTCCAGGCCAGGCTCTGCGAACTGCTGGGTTGTAATTAGACGATTACGGGCCAGTCGGGCTTCTGGTCAGACCGGTCGTTGCGGCCTATCCGTCTGCATGATTGACCTTCCCGTTGCTAATTGATATCTTTCCCTTCCTGTAAGGTTTTTAAGGCTTTCTCGATATTGGTCTTGTTGCCATTGTCCGGCGCCTGGGCCAGGGCTTTCTTTGCATACTCAGTCGCTTTTTTGTAATCCCCCATGCCGGAATATCCTCTGGCCATTCCCATATTCGTCGTGAATTCATTGGGATGCCGGTCGTAGTTCATTTTAAACGCATCGAACGCATCCTTCGTTCTTTTCTGGGCCAGCAATTGTCTGGCGTACTGATGCACTTCGATCACCTTGCCCAGCGGCAGCGCCTCTTTCATCGCCAGGTCCGCCTCCTCTTTTTTCCCCTGGAGTACGAGGATCTGCGCCTTGGTGGAAAGGGTCTGGAAATTCTTATCTCCGAAAAAAGGTGAACTGACCGCTTCATTGGCCCAGACCAGTCCTTCATCGAGGTCCGTATTATGCAGTGCGCAGAACTGTGCGGCCTGGTCAAGGGCATTCCAGGTAAAGCCACTATTGTTGCGCAATTCGCGGCGGAAGGATGCCAGCTGCTGACCGATATAGTCTACATCGACCTTAAAAGGGATCATTAGTTTTTCCCATTCCACCGAGACGGTGGCCGAGCTGTCGGTCTGGTCCATGAACTCGTACTTCAGCCATTCCACGCTCTTGTCCAGCGGTGAAGGTTTGACTTTTACCCGCAGCGCGTCTTCCTTCGGATCGTAGAAGAAGCTTCCCCATGAAGAAGAATTCCGGGAAAAGATCAGCGTGCATTCATTGGGGTCATAGGCAATAAAGAGCCCATATTTTCCGGCAGCCAGGGGCTGTCCTTCGATCTTTACATCCGCGGTGAACTCAATGGTCGTATTTTCATTGGCGCCTGCTCTCCACGGCGCAGCCTTGCTGGTGCCGAAGCCCTGATCGGTATAACCCACAGGGATGAGCGAGCCCCAGATCTTCCCTTCTCTTCCCTTTACATGGGGCCGGTCATAATGAATGCTGACATCGGTGAGACCTATGCGCTCGGAAACGGAGGCTTTTTTATTTCCTCCGCCAGGTGCGGTAGACAGCTGGGCATGAGTGGTCAGGCAATATAATAACTGGAAGGCAAGCAGCATGCCTGTGGGCAGAGCTTTTTTCATAATGGAAGTTTTAATAGATTAGCAGTGGTTGCTGTATCCTTCCAAATATAAAATGATTTTATCTTATGCTAATTGCCGCTTATACAATTGAACGGTATTCTCATAGCCCAGATAAAGAGCGTCGCAGACGAGGGCATGGCCGATGGAGACTTCCTTTAGTCCTGGGATATTCCGGGCAAAATATTGCAGATTATGGAGATCGAGGTCATGGCCGGCATTCAGCCACAGACCGAGCTCACCGGCCCGGCGGGCTGCCGCCAGATAAGGAGCAAGGGCTTTTTCTTTGCCAGCGGAGTAACCATGGGCATAGGCTTCCGTGTACAATTCGATGCGGTCCGTTCCTGTTTCCGCGGCGCCTTCCACCATTGCGATCACTGGGTCTACAAAGATGGATACGCGGATACCGGCCTTTTTAAAAATGCCGATGACCTCTTTCAGATAATCTTTGTGACGGATAGTGTCCCAACCGTGATTGGATGTGAGCTGACCCAGCGCGTCCGGCACCAGCGTCACCTGTTCAGGCTTCACGTTAAGTACGAGGTCGATAAACTTCTGCTCCTGAGAGTTCCCTTCAATATTAAATTCTGTGGTAATGATCTTTTTGATATCATACACGTCCTGGTAACGGATATGTCTTTCGTCGGGGCGGGGATGAACGGTGACCCCATCGGCGCCAAACAGCTGGGCGTCGGTGGCGGCTTTTACCAGATCGGGATTATTGCCACCACGGCTGTTCCTGAGGGTGGCGAATTTATTGATATTTACCGAAAGCTTTACCATGGCCCAAAGGTAAAAAAGGCTTGCGAGATCCCGGAGGGAGTTTCACAAACCTTTCAGGGTTCAGGGATCAGGGTGCTTCTGTTATTGTTTGATAAGCTTTGTCTTGTAGATAGTATCTCCTTCGGAAGTCTTGATATCGAGCTGGTACGCGCCCAGCTGTAAAGACTGCAGGTTTTCGAGCGGGATCTTGTTGACGCCCTTGCCGAGACCAGCGCCCATCATCCTGATGATCTTAGAATTTTCAATATCCTCCAGAAGTATTATACAATCTTTGTCCTCTGCACACATTACTTCGATCGTAATAAAATAGTCGAACGGATTAGGGTAGACTGAAATCTCGATTGGCATATCTGATAATTATTGATTCTGATGCGGAAATTTGGTAACAACCCGAACCGGTATCAGTGCAGGCATTAATTCCTTTCGCATTTCGCTGGAGGTAAGTAAAGAGATCAACTGGGTAAGAATAGTAGTTTTCATGAGTACGTGTTTAGGCTGATAGATGCTAATACAAGGCCAAACACCTAAGATTTTGACAATCAGTCCATTACTGACCTTGAAACTAATCCTTTTGTCCCAGTTTGGGAAATTTCAATAAGCTTTGGGAAGAAAATGCGTAAAAATACGAGACGATATTGCGGAAAATACTAAAACCTGCCCACCAATTTCAGGTTCAGCAGGCGTGGGGTCAGGCGGTTGGGCAGGGCGTAGGTGGTATTGGAGAAATCTTTGATCAGCTGATAAGAGATCGTATTGGCGCGGTCGATCAGATTGAACACTTCAAGGGTCGCCCAGATATTCTCGAAATTGCGGAAAGGGCTGTGTCTGCGGCGGTTGCTTTTTTCACTGTCCAGCAATAATGCGCTGAACCCGATGTCGATGCGGATATAGGGATCGATGACGAGGGCATTGCGGTACCTGATATTGTTTGGGAGATTGAAAGGCAGATTGCTGCCATAGAGGAAATTCAGGTATACCTTCAGGTTCTTGTTCGTAGCCAGATAATCCTGGAGGTAGAGCCCGAAAGTGAACAGGCGGTCAGATGGGCGTGCACCCAGCCTGGATGAACCTTCGTGCTGTCCAGTGGATGGTTCAGCGAATCCAGTGTATAATTATAGAAAAAGGTATCGATCTTCTCCATGGTCTTCATAAAGCCCAGGCTGATCCAGCTCTCTGCATCTTTCACCAGCTCTCCGAACAACCGGAATTCTACACCAGTGGCATATGCTTTCGCATCGTTCAGCCCGAAATACTGGATGTGTACATTATTGATGTCATAAGGGTCTACCCTGGTGATCTGCTTGTAGTACGCTTCTGTGGTAAAACGGAAGGGACGATCACCCATCTTGAAATTATGATCGAGCCCCACTACCGCCTGCCAGCTTCTCTGCGCCTTCAATCCTTTGTTCAGCGTGCCGCCTGGCTGAAGCATCTCACGGAAGAAAGGCGGCTGATCGTAGACGCCCAATGCCCCCCGGTAAACAAAATCCTTTCTGGAGTTCTTTGGTTTCCAGGAAAACCCTGCCCTTGGTGAAAGGAGCAATTCGTTATTGAGGGTATTGTAGTTGTAGCGAAGACCTGCCTGCAAGGTAAAGCTGCCGGAATCCGAAAAAAGGATATTATCCTGGACGAATCCGGTCAGCCGGGTGATGGACAGGTCGGAAGCCGATTTTACGACGTTACTCAGCACGATAGATCCCGGCGTGTAGGGCAGGGAGTAACCGGCAGAATCCTGATATTGCCATTCATTCAGCTTGTCGTGGACGATCTGTTGTTCGGCGCTCAGTCCCCATTGCACAAAGTGCCTGCGCAGGTCCAGATAGCCTTTGTGGGTTGCGTTCCATACCGTTATATCGAGACGGTCACGGGCATAGTTCTGATAAACGCCCGCACCCAGCGGATTGGTGATCAGGCCGAATGTTGCGCTGCTCTTGTCGAAATCCCGGTCACCAAAGAGGTATGCGCCGGTGATGTCATAGGATTCCTTTTCATTATCGCCAAAGCGGGAAGCCATCCATTTCAGACGCAGGTTTTTTCTCACCTGCTGGGTCAGGGACAGCCCCACCATATTGGTCTGGTACCCATCCTTTTCCTGTCCGTCAAAAAAGATATCCAGGCCAAGGTTAGCCGTGTAATAAGGAGAAAATACGGAGGAGGTCAGCTGCGAGGATTGTGGGGCCAGATTGAATTTCGTCTGGGAAATAGTCCCCATAAGCTCCAGCAGATTCTTGTTATTCAGCTGCCAGGTGAGCAAGGCCTGTGCGTCGGATGAGGATGGCGAATAATTGCCTTTCGTCTCCTGGCTGCCCAGCAGGTTCTTGTTCGTTTTATTGCGCAACCCGATCAGGTATGTGAATTTATTATTGGCGCTTACCCCTTCCAGATGGAGACCCTGTTCCAGCAGGCTGATATAGGCGGTGCCGCCGAAACTGCGCGGCTTCCTGTACTGGATATCAAGCGCGGATGAGATCTTATCTCCATATTTCGCCTGGAAGCCACCGGTATAAAAGCTGACGCTTTTGGTCATTTCGGGATTGATAAAGCTCAGCCCTTCCTGTTGGGCATTGTTCACGAGGTAAGGACGGAACACTTCAAAATCGTTCACATAGATCAGGTTCTCGTCGTAGTTCCCGCCTCTTACGGTGTACTGGGAGGTCAGCTCGTTGTTGGAGCCGACGAAGATCTTGATCAGGCTTTCGATGCCGCCGATGGGGGTGGGGATATTGATGGCGTTCTTGGGATTGATCTTGACCAGACCGGCCTCCCTTCTCTCCCGCTGATCGGTGACCACGACCTCCTGGAGTTGCTTCCCGGCTTTTTCCAGTCTGAGGACCACCCTTTCCTGCTCATTCTCATTCAATAAAAAATTCCGTTGTTCGGTGCGATAACCTGTGAAGGAGAACACCAGGGCAAATGCCTTTTCCGCCGGAACCCTGATGCGGAAGGTGCCGGAGTCGGAGGTGACTATGCCCGATTGCTTGCCAAGGACCGTAACGGATACCCGGGGGAGAGCATTCTCATTTTCGTCCAGTATCCTGCCCGATACAGTAGCCGATTTCTTTTGCGCCGGCGATGACTGGAAGATCAACAGGGAAAGGATGAACAGGGCAAGCGGTACAATTCTCAATGAAAAGCTATTTTGGATGACCGAAATTAAACAGATTTGTCTTCTCAGAAAAACGCAATTACGGGGATTTTATGTTTATTTAGTAGTATGAACCGATGGTTATTCCTGACTTTATTTTGTTTTTGGGCCCTGGCCGCCTGTGAATCGAAGCGTGTCCGGGTCAGAGACACGCTCCGTCATGGAAAGTCGGATGACCGTTCCGGTAATGGGGAAGTCCATGGACAGGATGTGATACCGACCGGCGCTGAGCTGGACAGTTCTCTGCTGTCGTTAAAAAAGGGCCCATGGGCGGCTACCGATGATGTGATGAGCCAGGACTGGAAACTGGATGATGCCGACCAGCCGCACTGGAATGAGGTCTTCTGGGATTCGTCCAGCGATACCCGGCAATATCCCGAACTGGCCCTTTTCCGCGATTATTCGGTGACCGAAAATGCCCGCTGCCGTATGCGGACGGGGAAATGGAAATTATATAAAGAAAGCAGGGCGCTGATCCTGAGGTTCGGGGATGGCTTTTCCCGTATCTATTTTATAAAGGGGATCGCCATGAAGCAAATGGAGCTTATATGGAGAAAGACACCAAACGATTCGGTGCTTATAAAGCTATCCGCAGACGCGGCCATACATAAACGCTCAGCCGAAGACCCTTATCATCCCGTCAATAACGACTGGCGGATAAAGCCCAAAGCTTCCGAAACGGATGAGCAGTTGCGGTTGCGGTTGAAACAATGCGTACATTTTTATGCCCTGTTCTTCCATGACAACAACCAGCGGCAACTGACGGAGATCTCATTCAGCGGTCTGCCCACTTGTTTCGTCTGGTACAACGGAGGGATCGGGATGGAGGCCAGGGCCGACCTGGACAAAAAATGGATCGATTGTTTCTATTCCACCTTCCAGGCCCTTAAAGCCTATGAAATGTTGTCATCCATATTGAGGAAGCACGATCTGAAATGGCCGGAACATCCTACCAGCTGGGTGAAGCAGACTGCGGAAGTGCTGGACCAGCTTTGCGATAAATTATAGCTCCATCGCAGCCTGACCGGCAGGAATGGGGTTGTCCGATAACCTGAATGGCGGCTACTCGATGCTTTTAAGGGTGCGGATCGTGGCCTTGGGATCGGCGGAGCTGAACACGGTATTCCCGGCCACCAGGACGTTTACACCGGCTTTTACCAGGCTTGCGGCGTTTTCTGTCGTTACACCCCCGTCGACCTCTATGAGCGTGGCTAATCCCCTTTCCTGGATCATGCGCCGCAGATTGCGGATCTTCTGGTAGGAATGCGGGATGAATTCCTGTCCGCCAAAGCCGGGGTTGACACTCATAATAAGCACCATGTCGAGGTCATGGAGGACATCGCTCAGCAGCTCAACGGGGGTATGTGGGTTAAGCGCCACGCCGGCCTTCATGCCGAGGGATCTTATCTGCTGGATATTGCGGTGAAGATGCGGGCAGACCTCGTAATGCACGGTGAGCCGGTCGGCCCCCGCTTTCCTGAATGCTTCCGCATATTTTTCAGGTTCAAGGATCATGAGATGGACGTCGAAGTCCTTGGTCGTCGCCTTCCGTAACTGTGCGATCACCGGAAGCCCATAACTGATATTGGGGACAAAGCGGCCATCCATGACATCCAGGTGGTACCAGTCGGCCTGGCTTTCATTCAGCATTTTACATTCTTCTTCCAGTCTGAGAAAATTGGATGCGAGCAGAGACGGCGCAATTATCGGCATGGTTAAGTTTTTAATCTTTTTATTCCTTCTTTGGCTTCGGTGAAATCTTTATCAAGGGCCAGCGCTTCCTGATAGTATACGATGGCTTCATCCTTCTTTCCGGTGGCTTCAAAACAACGGGCCATCCAGTAATAGCCATCCGGATAGGTATTGGAAACGGTGATGGTCATCTGAAATGTTTTCAGGGCTTCTTCATAATTCTTCTGCTTATACAGAATGATCCCTTTTTCAAGGTAGGCATCGGTGAATTTCCAATCGCGGCGGATGCAGGAGTCGAACTGATCCATGGCCTTTTTATATTGTCTGGAATTGGAATAATAGATCCCTTTGATATACAGAGGGTCGATCAGCTCGCTGGCGAGGTCCTTGCTCAGGACTTCATCGCATAATTGCAGGGCCTGCGGGTTGCCGTTCTCGGCATAAAGGTGGGCGAGCTCCAGCGCATAGGTATTCACAGGCTGTATGGACCAGGCTTTTTTCAATGCCGTGATGGCGCCTGCCGTGTCTTTTGACTTTTCCAGCAGCAGGCCTTTTTCGTACCAGGCCTCAAAATTCAGGGAATCCTTTTCCAGGATATGATCATAAAGACCCAGGCCTTCCTTCAGCTTTCCCGACTGCACATAGATGTCTCCCAGCATTCCGGAAAAGCTGCTGTTGCCAGGGAATTTTTTCAGGCAATCCTGTAATAGCTTTATGGCTTCGTCGGTCTGGCCGGTGATCGAAAGGGTGGCCGCATACCGCAGACCCGTTGCTTCCCCGGGATGAAGCTCCCAGGATTTATGGTAATCATCCGCGGCGATCTCATGAAAGTTAGTTTTCGACAGGAGCTCGGCCCTCCGGAAATACAGACCCGCCAGACCATTGGGATCCGAATGGCGGATACTGTCCGTCAGGGCGGCGAATGGCGGTCTGGCCAGCAGAACCCCGATGTCGGTATCCTTCTTATTCTCCGGACCTTTGCAGGAAAGAAATAATATTCCAACCAGCAGTCCTGTCCGGCACAGCGACCGCAGGAATGAGCCTGGTCCCGATGACTTGTTCATTGGGTAAAACTACATTAATTTTCGTTTTCGGACCCCGGGTCGTAGATTTGAAGGATGTATAACACACTATTATTCCTGCATAGCCTCCTGAGATGGATCATTCTTCTCCTGGCCCTTATCGCTGTCTGGCGGAGTGGGTCCGGCATGTCCGGAGGCAAGCTTTTTACTGCTGCGGATAAGAAGACAGGTCTCTTCCTTATGATCGCTGCGCATATCAGCTTGCTGATCGGATTGTATCAGTGGGTCACCGGTCCACTGGGATTGAAAAATATCCAGAATATGGGGTTCGGCGCGGTGATGAAGGATCCGGTCTTCCGATTTTATGGAGTGGAGCATTTAACGGGTATGATCATAGCCATCATCCTCATTACCGTCGGGCGCGGGGTCAGCAAGAAAAATATCCCTGACGCGTTGAAGCATAAAAAGACCTTCTGGTTCTTTCTTATCGCGCTGATCATCATCCTGGCTTCCGTGCCCTGGCCTTTCCGTGCCGGGATCGGCAGGCCGTTGCTGCCTCATATGTAATGACTATCGGGCCGGGTATGTACCGTGCTCAGCATAAAAAAGCCGTCCGGACTTTTGGTCTGGACGGCTTAACTTTTTTAACAGGGGCCAACAATTCAGGTTGTTCAGGGGGATCATGGATAGATCGGGTTGGCTGTTCGGATGGTTTTTAAAAGGATTCAGGATCGGTTGGTTTTTCTGGATCTGGTCTTTTTCTGGATCTGGTCTTTCAAGGGATGGTGGCCTGGTGGTCTTTTAAAGGATGATCGTTCATTGGATCGGTGGTCTTTCAGTGGATAGCTGGTTTTGTCTTTTACAGGATCGGATCGTTGGTTTTAAAGGGTTTCAGGATCGGGATTCTTTGGTTTTTCAGCGGTATCGGTTATTTGCTGTTGCTGATACAAAGATGGTCAACCGATGAGGGGAAATGAAACTTTTTCGACCGGTATCCGGTTTTTTCCGACGAATCGACCATATGCCCGACGAATGGATCGCCCTGTCCTCTTTGGGGGATCCATAGAGGGGGATCAGAGGATATTCAGCCTTCTGACCAGTTCTTCCTTATGGTCCTTGCTTACGGGGATCTGGTTGCCCTGGAGATAGATCGTGTTACCTCTTATATCATCAATTTTGTTAATATTTATGATATAGGAGCGGTGGACCTTAAGAAAGGAGTTCCCGGTCAGTTTCTCCTCCAGGTTTTTCAGCGTGCTGTAGGTGATATAGCTTTTGCCCGCTGTTACAAACTTTACATAGTCCCGCATGCTCTCGATGAAAAAGATATCGTCTTTGACCAGTTTGACCAGCTTGTCCTCCGACTTGATGAACAGGAAATCGGTATCGCTCTGTACGGGTGACTGGGAGGGCTGCGTGGGCAGGATGGCTTTGGTTGACGTGGAGGACGAGCTGGCGGAGGCCTGATCTGTCTCATTGCCGATCTTTTGTACGGCTTCGAGGAAACGTTTATAGGTGAAGGGTTTTTTCAGATAATCGTTTACATGATACTGAAAGGCGTCGAATGCGTATTCTGTTTTGGAAGTGGTCAGAATGATCTTGGGAGAGTAGGTGAGGCGGTCCAGCAGCTCGAACCCGCTGGCGCCGGGCATTTCAACGTCCAGGAAGATAAGGTCCGCCTGGTCCTTGTCGAGGAAATCGAGGGCGTCCGCAACATTGAGGAAATGTCCTTTTACTTCGATAAGCCCGCTCTTATCACAGAATTTCTTCAGGAAATCGGCAGCGATCTGAATATCCTCTACTATAATGCAGCTTATTTTCATGGACATGGATTCAACATTCTCCGGCCGGCAGCCCGAAGATCCTTCGTTCAGCAGGTCGTATTGAATATTTTCAGTCTTTTAAATTCGTTTTCTATGACCTGCCGGGCTTCATCTTTCCGGGTCAGCAAAAGATGATAGTGCGGTCTTTCCTGCGCTGCCTGGTCCCCCGAGCAATTATCTTCCAGTTGCTGGCATAGCTGCTGTATATCGGTGAACCCTACATAACCGAACAATGTCTTGCATTTATGCACGGAAGTCCTGAGCCCATTGTTATCCCGGTTCATGTGCGCCGTCTCTACATCTTTCCAGTAACCGGGCAAATCTCTCAGAAAATCCTCGAATACGACCTGGGCATAGACGGAATCCCCTTCGAAAAGCTCGTCGAGGAAGGTCCTGTCCAGACGCTCATTAAAAATGAACCTATCCGGGTTGGGGTCTTTCATAGGAAGCGATTTTTAAATAATAACAACTTCGTCAATAGATTAGCTGTATTTTATAACAGTAAAATATTCAGATAAGGTTAGCGTTTAATCCATACGGGAAAATAGCCTGAATTATTGTTTAAAATCCAAATTTTGTTATGAAAAGGCCTGCATGAAGAATTTTCTCCATTTTTCAAAGAATGTCTCCGTACTGCCTGATGAAGCGCATACCCAGCTTTACAAGGTGCTTTTCGATTTTCTGGTCGAGCGCATTTCCGTTCCCGGGAACACGGAACAGCTGATCCAGCTGGGCTATAAATCCGTCGGGAAAGGAGTGGAGGAAGTGTTCCATACCTATCTGTTGTTTGAGAAATACCTGACCTCGTTCGAGCAGTCGGTGCAATATACCCGGAAGTCCCTGAGGGAAAGTGTGCGGCAAAGGTTCCCCGCCCTGTTGTGCGAGCCCATTTTTCACATTCTCTTTATTTCGGAGACGGAGCAGAAAAATACCCTGGCTACTCAGTTCCTTCATTCCTTCCTGAAAAATGGCGCCGATAAATTCGGTAGGGGAGGAGAGGGTTATTTTGAAAAGAAGCTGAGGGAGCTCGCTTTACTGGAGGAAAGAAAACAGGAGCCCGAAGTCTTCAGAAGGCTGCAGTCCCTGAGCTTCGAGGCCTTTCAGTTTGTGGGAGAGAATTATGGAACGACCCTCGCCGGAAAGATCTTCGAAAGGACCTACGAGGTCTTTTCGGTACGCTACAAAGAACTTGAATTCTTCCCGCACCTGCTCACCCTCATACCCAAGGATATTGTGGGCAGGGAACATCTGGGGATCTTTACCCAGGCGCAGATCGAACAGGTGTTCCTCGAAAAGCTGGCCGAATCGGAGCAGCTCAATATCGAGCTCGATCAGAAAATAAAGGAGAACGAAGAGACGCAGCGGTTGCTCCGTAAGAACGAGGTGATGCTCAGCAGCGTGATCTCATCCGCCATGGATGCCATTGTCATCATCAACAGGGAGGGCGGCATTATCCGCTGGAACAGTGCGGCCACCGATATTTTCGGACATACGGAAGAAGAAGTGAAGGGTAAGATCCTGACGGAGATCATCATACCAACTTCCTACAGGCAGCTGTACACCGATGGATTTCACCGCTTCCTTTCCGGAGGCAACAGCAACATCCTGAACAAGCGGCTGGAGCTGACCGGTATGCGGAAATGCGGTACGGAATTCCCGATCGAGCTGACGGTGACGGCAATACGCCACGAGAGCGAATTCTATTTTAACGGTTTTATCAGGGACATCTCCATCCGCAAGCAGCGGGAAGAGGAGCTGATGCAGATGAAGGAAAAAGCCGAGCAGGCCGTGAAGGCAAAATCACAGTTCCTCAGCGTGATGAGCCATGAGCTGCGCACGCCGCTCAATGCGGTGATCGGGATCACGCACCTGATGCTCCAGGGCAGTCCGCGTGAAGACCAGCAGGAAGACCTGCGCACGCTGCAATTCTCCGGCGAGAGCCTCCTGAATATCATTAACGATATCCTGGACTTTACCAAGCTCGATTCCGGCAAGATCGAATTGTCCGCCATCGATTTCAATCTGCGCGATCTGGTGCAGAGCCTTTATCAATCCTTCAGTTATAAAGCAAAAGAAAAGCATATCATATTCGACATCGAATATGACGAAAAAATGCCATTCATGGTCAAAGGGGACAGTTTCCGGCTTTCGCAGGTGCTGAACAACCTGATCAGCAATGCCGTAAAGTTCACCCAGGAAGGGTCTGTCAAGCTGAAAGTGGAAATGCAGAGGCCCGGCCCCGATTCGTTCCTTACGAAATTCTCGGTCATCGACACGGGTATCGGCATCCTCCCGGAAAAAAAGGATAAGATCTTCGAGCAGTTCACCCAGGCGGACAGCGATACCACCCGTCTTTACGGCGGCACAGGGCTTGGACTGTCCATCTCCTCCAAGCTTATCGAGCTGATGGACAGTACCATCCTGATCGAAAGTACTCCCGGCCAGGGGTCGGACTTCCATTTCAGCATTACCCTTCGGAAGGCCGATTCGTCGGAGTCAGGCATGCAGGCGGCGACTGTCGAGAAGAGCAATGACCTGTTCCGGGGCAAGCGTATCCTGCTGGCGGAAGACAATCCGTTCAATGCCAATATCGCCCGTCGGTTTATTACCGGCTGGGGCGCGGGAATGGATGTGGTGCTGGATGGACAGCAGGCCCTGGAATTCGCCCTGCGTAAGAAATACGACCTTATCCTTATGGATGTGCAGATGCCGGTGCTTGACGGCTTTGCCTGTACCCGCGCAATCCGCAAATATCTGCCGGATGTGCCGATCATCGCCGTTACTGCCTCTCCGAGGAACGAGATCATCAGCGAGATGATCGCCAGCGGGATGAATGATTTTGTCAGCAAGCCTTTCAAGCCAAACGAGCTTCGCAGTAAAATGCTGGAGTATCTGGAATAAGCCCGGTCTACGCTCCACATTTCCGGGCCGGGATTTATTCTCTCCCGGATGTGGCGCCAGCCGCCCTCGCCCCCAATTCGATCACCTCACAATCTTTCATGTCCTTCCCGTCGATGGTGAACCGGATCAGGGTACGGACCTTGTGCCATCCGTGATTACCGGCGGCCCCGGGGTTCATGTGCAGGCATTCCAGCGCAGGGTCGTACATTATCTTCAGGATATGCGAATGTCCGCAGATAAAGAGCTGTGGCCTGGAGGATGCCAGCTCTTTTTTGACGGCGGGGTTATATCTGGGTGGATAACCGCCGATATGGATCATGAACACGTTCACCTCTTCCGTCTTCCATTGTAACTTTTCGGGATAATGGCTTCTGATCCCATAGCTGTCGATATTTCCGTAAACCCCGCGCAGGGGCTTGAAAGCATTCAGGCGTACGGCTATCCCCGGGTCGCCGAAATCGCCGGCATGCCAGATCTCATCACAGGTCTCGAAATGGCGGAAGATATTTTCGTCAAGGAAATTATGCGTGTCGGATAGCAGTCCGATTCTTTTCATGCGGTAAAGTTAGATTTATTAACTTTCATTTAAATCCATTCAACATGCCTCACTATCATACGCTGGGAAAAATTCCCCATAAACGTCATACGCAGTTCCGCAGACCGGATGGCTCACTCTATGCCGAGCAGCTGTTTTCCACCGAAGGTTTTTCCAATGATTATTCTCTGTTATACCATTGTCATCCACCGACGGAGATCATACGGACCGACGATCCCTACGACGCGATGCCCCGAATAGCGGAGGAGAAAATGCTGAAGCACCGGAGCCTCGAGGGGTTTAAGATCCGGCCGGAAAAGGATTTCCTGCAAAGCCGCAAACCCATACTGGTCAATAACGACGTCCATATCGTGCTGGCCGCCCCGCAGGAGAGCATGCGGGATTATTTTTATAAGAATGCGGACGCGGATGAAATGATCTTTGTGCATGAAGGCAGCGGTACGCTGAAGACCATGTACGGCAACCTTGAATTCGGATACGGGGATTATCTGGTCATCCCACGGGGTACGATCTACCAGATGGAATTCAACAATGCGGACAACCGCTTGTTCATCGTGGAATCCTTCAGCCCCATGCGGTACCCTAAAAAATACCTGAGCAAATATGGGCAGCTGCTGGAGCATTCGCCGTATTGCGAAAGAGATATCCGCGCTCCAAGGGATCTGGTCACCGTGGATGAAAAAGGAGATTTTCTTATCCGCACCAAAAAGAAGGGCAGGGTTTACGGCATCCATTATGGTCATCATCCTTTCGATGTGATCGGGTGGGACGGCTGCTGTTATCCGTTTGCCTTCAGCATCCATGATTTTGAGCCCATCACCGGAAGGGTGCATCAGCCGCCACCGGTACATCAGACCTTTGAAGGAAATAATTATGTGGTCTGCTCTTTCTGTCCCCGGTTGTTCGATTATCATCCCCAGTCCATTCCGGCGCCTTATAATCACAGCAATATTGACAGCGACGAGCTTTTATATTATGTGGACGGAGACTTCATGAGCCGTAAGAACGTGACCCGTGGCATGCTCACGCTGCATCCCAGCGGTATTCCCCACGGGCCGCATCCGGGAGCGGTGGAGCGCAGCATCGGTGCAAAGGAGACAAAGGAGCTCGCGGTGATGGTCGATACCTTCCATCCCCTGAGCCTGACCGTTGAGGCCCTGGAGATCGAGAACCCCGGCTATACCATGAGCTGGGCGGAGTGATTTACGCGGGGACGCCACTATTGCGATTCTTAGTCAGGGGCAGACCGGGACCGGATCGTATTTGCCCTATATTCGTTCTATATCTAAATTATCCCGCTTATGCCCCGTAAACGACTGTTCTGCGCATGGATCTTTGCCCTGGCTCTACTGGCATGCCATCCGAGACAACGAGCAGACCTTATCCTGCACAATGGACGCGTGTATACCGTAGACAGCGCTTTCAGCCTGGCAGAAGCTTTTGCGGTAAGGGACGGCAAGATCCTGGCCACCGGCAGCAACCAGGAGATCCTGGACAAATACCAGTCCGACTCCGTGGTGGATGCTGGCGGAACGCCGGTCTATCCCGGCTTCATCGACGCGCATGCGCATTTTGTGGGGTACGGACAATCACTTTTTTCAGCAGGCCTGTTCGGGAGTGACAGTTTTGAGGAGGTGGTGCGGCGGGTGAAGGCATTTGCGGATAGTCATCCCGGTCAGGCCTGGATACTGGGCAGGGGTTGGGATCAGAATAAATTTCCCGGTAAGTCTTTCCCCGATAATACGCTCCTCAACGAGGCGTTCCCTTCCACACCGGTCGTGTTGGAAAGGGTGGATGGGCATGCCGTCATTGCCAATGCGAAAGCGCTGGAGCTGGCAGGTGCGGCCCCTCACCAGCAGCTGACGGGAGGCGAGGTAGAAACAAAAAATGGGAAGCTCACCGGCATCCTGATCGATAATGCCCAGCGCCTTGTCGGGTCGAAGATCCCGGGGTTATCGGCAGCCGATTATGAGCAGCGGCTGCTGGCGGCGCAGGCAAATTGCTTTGCCCAGGGCCTCACCACCGTAACCGATTGCGGTCTCAACAGGTATGATATTGAAAAGATCGATTCGCTGCAGAAAGCAGGTAAGCTGAAAATGCGGTTATACGTCATGTTGAGTGATAACCAGGACAACCTTTCTTACTATCTGCCGCGGGGACCTTATAAGACAGATCTGCTGTATGTAAAGGGGGTGAAAGCCTATGCCGATGGCGCGCTGGGAAGCCGGGGAGCTTGTCTGCTGCAGCCGTATGACGACAAGCCGGGCTGGCAGGGATTCCTCCTCAGCAATCCAGCGCATTTTGATTCACTGGCGAAATTATTGTCGGGTACGGATTTCCAGCTTTGCACGCATGCTATCGGAGATTCGGCCAACCGCGTCATCCTGAACGTGTATAATAAATATCTCGGAGGAAAAAACGACCGGCGCTGGCGTATAGAACATGCGCAGGTGATCAACGGGGAGGATTTTGTGCTGTTTGGAAAGAGCTCCATCGTTCCGTCCGTGCAGCCCACGCATGCCACCAGCGATATGTACTGGGCAGGCGAACGGCTTGGCGTTGCCCGGTTGAAAGGCGCGTATGCGTACCAGCAGCTTCTGCAACAGAATGGATGGCTGCCGCTGGGCACGGATTTTCCCGTGGAGGATATCAGCCCTTACAAGACCTTTCTGGCTGCCGTGTTCCGGGTGGATTCAAAAGGCTTTCCCGCAGGCGGGTTTCAGCCGGAAAATGCGCTTACCCGGGAAGAGGCCATACGTGGAATGACGATCTGGGCGGCGAAGGCGGATATGCTGGAAAAGGAGATCGGCAGCCTTGAAGCCGGTAAACGCGCCGATTTCATTATCCTCGACAAAGACCTGATGAAGGTCGCGCAGGCGGAAGTGTTACAGACCCATGTGATCTCGACCTGGAGCAGTGGGAAAAAAGTCAGCCAGGCGGGGATCCCCGGGGCCGGGGGGGACCGGCCCTGAGAACCCTGGAAATCCTGAGAACCCGGAAAAAATCAACTAAACGAATATGGAATACAGAGAATTGGGTCAGTCGGGTCTGTCGGCATCCGCGATCACCTTCGGCGCATGGGCCATCGGAGGATGGATGTGGGGAGGGGCGGAACGCAGAGATGCCGTGGCGGCGATAAGGGCCTCTTATGATGAAGGGGTCACATCGATCGATACGGCGCCTGTCTATGGTCAGGGTCTCAGTGAGGACATCGTGGGGGAGGCTCTTCAGGGCATCCCAAGGGACAGGGTGCAGATCATGACCAAGTACGGGATGCGGTGGGATGAAAAGAAAGGGGAATTCGGCTTCAGCAGCAAGGACAATTCCGGGGCTCCGCTGGAGATCTATAAGTGGGCTGGCAGGGCCAGCATCATTAAGGAATGCGAGGACAGCCTGCGCCGTCTGCGGACCGATTATATCGACCTGTATCAGATCCACTGGCCCGACAGTACGACCCCGGTGGCAGAAACGATGGAGACGGTAGCCGATCTGATCCGGCAGGGCAAGATCAGGGCAGCCGGGGTGTGCAATTATAATATGGAACTGATGAAAGAGGCGGAAAAGACGATCTCCCTGGCATCGGACCAGATGCCATACAGCATGGTAAACCGGGGGATCGAAAAGGAACTGGTGCCCTGGTGCATGAAGCATAAAAAGGCCATCCTTGCTTACAGCCCCTTGCAGAGGGGGGTGCTGACGGGAAAGATCGGACCAGGACATTCCTTCGGCGAGGGCGATACCAGGGCGGACAGCAGGTTCTATCAGCCCGTGAACCTTGTCCGCATCAATGCCTTTCTCGACAGCCTCCGGCCCCTGGCAGAGGAAAAGAAGGCCAGCCTTTCCCAGCTTGTCATCCGCTGGACCCTTGACCGCCCGGGCATCACCATTGCCCTCGTGGGGGCCAGGAATGCGGAACAGGCGGTCCAGAACGCAAGGGCTGCAGATGTGAAGCTTTCGGCGGAAGAGATCAGCTTTATCGACCATAAGCTGTATGCGCTGCAACTGGAGGGGTAGGGTGCGGGCCCGGCCCTGAGACGAGCAGGGGGTGCAGGTCAGCATGGATCGGGCAGAGCCTGGCGGGAGACCAGGCGCGGGGTCGGAAACCGGGTGGGGATGTAAGCTGCAAGGGCCTGCCCGGAAACCTTTTGGGCGTTAATTTCAGATTTTGTATATTCGAAATAATAAAAAAACGATTGCCATATGATCAAGTTCCATGAAATAAAGGCCGGGGATATAATTCTGGCGGAATATGAAGGACAACGTTCTGAGGGTGAGGTGATTGAGTTGAACAGGGACGATAAGGAAGTCTGTGTGCGCACCAGTGTGCAGGAATTCTGGTACACAACCGACCAGCTCTACCCGATCCCGCTGAATGATGAGCAGCTGGAGAAATTCCATTTCCAGAAGCAGGAGCTTCCCGATGGCAGCGTCAAGTACATGATGGGACCGTTCCGCATCCTTTTGCGTGCGAAAGGGGATTTTTCGGCTTTTGAGATCTGGTACCGCGAGGACAGGAGGCATATGGCGCAGCCGATCAGCGTCCATGAGCTGCAGAACCATTACCATGATATGACCAAGATAGACCTGGTGCGCGAACCCGCCGTCAGAGTCTGATTATCAAGGATTTTGGCCTTGGATTGCTATTTATGCACATAAATCCGGTTTTTTTCCACGGAATTTTCTTATTTCGTGTTTATATTCCTATCTTTGCGCTCCCAAAAACAGTATGGCTAAACAAGCACTCATTAAACAAGATGGTACGATCATAGAAGCCTTATCCAATGCTATGTTCAAAGTAAAACTGGAAAACGGGCACGAAATACTGGCCACCATCTCTGGGAAAATGAGAATGAATTACATACGGATCTTGCCGGGGGATAAAGTGGGAGTGGAAATGAGCCCGTACGATCTGACAAGGGGGAGAATCATATTCAGGTATAAATAATAATTACAAGATCCTGAACCGAGCGATAGCAAGGTCCATGATACCGATAAAAAGACAAATTATACATCATGAACTGAGCGATAGCGAAGTCCATGTTACCATTGAAAAGACAAATTATACAACATGAAAGTTCGTGCATCCATTAAAAAACGCAGTGCGGATTGCAAGATTGTGAGGAGAAAGGGCAAGCTCTACGTTATCAACAAAAAGAATCCCCGCTTCAAACAGAGGCAAGGATAACCGAGCGAATGCAAAGGCAACCGGGAGACGAGTGCAACTCAGCCGAAGGTTGCGGGCGGAGCCCAACGAGAAGGAGCAAAGCTCCAACGAAGTTCAATTATTTTAAATCGAAAACAAGAATAGATTATGGCTCGTATTGCCGGTGTAGACTTACCAAAAAATAAAAGAGGAGAGATCGGACTCACCTATATCTTCGGTATTGGCGTTTCCACAGCTAAGTATATCCTGAACAAGGCGGAGATCAGCCTGGATAAGAAAGTGCATGAGTGGAATGACGAAGAGCTGAATGCCATCCGTAATATCATTACGAATGAGTTCAAGGTGGAAGGCGCCCTCCGTTCGGAAGTCCAGATGAGCATCAAGCGTTTGCTGGATATCGCCTGCTACCGTGGATTGCGTCACCGTAAGGGCCTGCCGGTCCGTGGCCAGCGCACCCGTACCAACAGCAGAACGCGTAAGGGCAAGCGCAAGACCGTTGCCGGTAAGAAGAAGATAGCTAAGAAATAGAAAATTTTTCAGGCCGGCGGTCGTCAGCCTGATTTTTTTATATGCACCTTTTTTGAGTCAACTACGGATACCCGGTGCAGGAGGAGGGTTGATTCAGGTCCCGGACAGGGATTCATTTTAAAAGACAGATTACCTGATCATGGCAAAAGCACAGCAACCCAGCGCAAAAGCCGCTGCGAAAAAAAGAGTCGTTAAAGTTGATGTTTACGGAGATGCTCATATCACCGCCAGTTTCAACAACATCATCATCAGCATTACCAATAAGAACGGACAGGTCATTTCCTGGAGCAGCGCCGGTAAAATGGGCTTCAAAGGCTCCAAGAAGAACACACCGTATGCCGCCCAGATGGCTTCTTCCGATGCCGCCAAGACCGCTCTTGACGCAGGCCTGAAGAAAGTGGATGTGTTTGTAAAAGGCCCCGGCTCAGGCCGCGAAAGCTCCATACGTGCATTGTCCAATAACGGTATCGAGGTTGTGATGATCAAGGATGTCACTCCGCTGCCGCACAACGGCTGCCGTCCTCCCAAGAAACGCAGGGTATAACAACGCTGGTTCTGTCAATGGACGGAACTGAGCCGATTTAATATTTAAAAGCTGGGTAAGATTCAATTTTAAGATTTTTTAATAATCTTATCCGGGAACTAAAAAATCTAACAAATAAAATTATGGCACGTTACACAGGCCCAAAAACCAGAATTTGCCGCATTTTCGGCGAGCCTATCCTGGGCAATGGCAAATGGTTAACCAAGAACAGTTTCCCTCCAGGTCAGCATGGTCCTACCAAGAAGCGTAAAGCTCCGGGTGAATATGCATTACAGCTGAAAGAAAAGCAGAAAGCGAAATATACCTATGGTATCCTTGAGCGCCAGTTCCGCAAGATCTTCGAAGAAGCCGTCCGCAAAAAAGGCGTTACGGGCGAGAACCTGATCAAATTGCTGGAAGGTCGTCTGGATAACACCGTTTACAGGCTGGGCATCGCCCCGTCCCGTCCTGCGGCCCGCCAGCTGGTTACGCACAAACACATTACGGTAAATGGGGAAGTGGTGAATATCCCTTCTTACCAGCTCCGCCCGGGAGATAGCATCAGCCTTAAAGAAACTACCCAGGGCAATGCCGGCATCACCGCTCTTATCCGCGGCAAGAATGCAAAATTCAGCTGGTTGGATTGGTCCGAGAGCGAATTCAAAGGCACTTTCATCGCTTATCCCGAGCGTGAGAATGTTCCTGAGAACATTAAGGAGCAGTTGATTGTTGAATTGTATTCCAAGTAATCCACTCCGGGCGATCCGGTAGTGAAGGTTGAATTAAAATCGTTAAATCGTAAATTTAAATATGGCCATTTTAAATTTCCAGAAACCAGACAAGATCATTCTTCAAAAAGCGACTGATTTCGAAGCTCAATTCGAATTCCGTCCTTTGGAGCCGGGTTACGGCGTGACGGTCGGCAACGCTCTTCGCAGGGTATTGCTGAGCTCTCTCGAAGGTTACGCCATCATCGGCGTCAAGATCGAAGGAGCAGATCACGAATTCGCTACCCTGAAGGGGGTAACGGAAGACGTGGTGGAAATTATCCTGAATCTTAAACAAGTTCGTTTTAAGAAGAAGGTAGAACATGAAGTTGCCCAGGAAAAAATTACGCTTAGCCTGAAGAACAGAACGGATTTTACCGCTGGTACGCTGGGCGAAGCCACTCCGAGCTTCGAAGTGATGAACCCGGGCCTGCTCATCTGCACCCTGGATTCTTCTGCAAAGCTGGACATCGAAATAACCATCGGCAAGGGCCGGGGATATGTTCCTGCTGAAGACAACAAGCCAAAGGACGCGCCATTCGGATATATTCCTACGGATTCTATCTTTACGCCGATCAAGAACGTAAAGTACACGATCGAGAATACCCGTGTGGAACAGCGCACCGACTTCGAAAAGCTGATCATGGAAGTCTCCACCGACGGAACGATCCACCCGGAAGAAGCCGTCAAACAGGCTTCCCGTATCCTGATCCAGCACCTGATGATCATCACGGACGAGAACATCACCTTTGATAATAAAGAAGAAAAGAAGGAAGACCTGGTCGACGAACAGACCCTTCAGCTGCGCAAGATATTGAAGACCCCGCTGGAAGACCTCGATCTTTCCGTACGTGCCTTCAACTGTCTGAAAGCAGCCAAGATCAACAGCCTCAGCGAGCTGGTGACCTACGAGCAGGAAGACCTTATGAAATTCCGGAATTTCGGTCAGAAATCACTGGCTGAGATCGAGCAGGTGCTGGGCGAAAGAGGCCTTCACTTCGGAATGGACCTCGGCAAGCTGAAAGTAGATGATGAATGATTTTTAACATAGGGCCCGGCGTAGCCGGGCCTCTGTATTTTCTAATATAGTCTTGTAATTCCTGACACGGTACAAGGCTTTTAAACACAAACGTCATGCGTCACGGAGACAAAATCAACAACCTCAGCAGGACCGCTTCCCACCGGAGAGCGCTGCTCAGCAATCTGGCCATCCAGCTGATCACGCACAAGAAGATCGTCACCACACTGGCCAAGGCCAAGGCCCTGCGGACCTATGTAGAGCCGCTGATCACCAAAGCAAAAGAGAACAGCACGCACCAGCGTCGTATCGTATTCAGCTATCTTCAGGATAAAGAAGCCATCACCGAACTGTTCGGGAACGTCGCTACCAAAATAGCCGGCCGTCCCGGCGGTTATACCCGGATCATCAAGCTGGGCGCCCGTGTAGGAGACAATGCAGAGACAGCGCTTATCGAACTGGTGGATTTCAACGAGATCTACGGCAAGGGCAAAGGAGAAGCTAAAGAGGCGACAGGTAAGAAGACACGCCGTGCGGGTGGAGCAAAGAAAAAGGCCGGAGGGAAGTCCGAAGACACCGTCGCCAGCGCTGAAGAAGCTCCAGCGGAAGAAGTCAAAAAAGAAACGAAAAAAGAGAAGAAAGCAGCCGAATAGCATGTTAACTTAATCGATATAAAGGCAGGACTTTTTTCAGAGTCCTGCCTTTTTGCATAATATTCATTTACTTTGCAAAACTTTTTACGATAAATGTCCATCACAACGACCCAAGCGCCGGCCATCCTGCTACTCGAAGATGGTTCCGTTCATCATGGCAAAGCATTTGGAAAGAAAGGCACCACCTCCGGCGAGATCTGTTTCAATACCGGAATGACCGGATATCAGGAAGTATTTACCGACCCCAGCTATTTCGGACAGGTGCTGATCATGAACAGCGTACATATCGGCAATTACGGGGTCAAGGATAGCGATATCGAATCCGGCAGCGTAAAGATCCGCGGGCTGATAGGCCGGAACCTTGAGGAACAATTTTCGCGCAAACAGGCCAGGGGCTCGCTCGATGAGTACCTGAAGTTGAATAATATCATCTGCATAGAAGGGGTGGACACCCGCTCGCTGGTCGCGCATATACGCACCCAGGGGGCGATGAACTGCATTATTTCCACCGAGATAACGGATATAAAGGAACTGAAGGCTGCTCTGGCAAAAACGCCTTCCATGGATGGGCTGGAACTGGCCTCCGTCGTCAGCACGGAGATAGAATACGAAATGGGAGATCCCGAGGCTTCCGTCCGGATAGCGGTGATGGATTATGGCGTCAAGCAGCATATCCTCAAATGCATGGTGGAGCGCGGGGCCTTTGTAAAGGTATTCCCGGCTAAGACAGCGCTTGCCAGGGTCAGAGAATTCCAGCCCCATGGCTATTTCCTTTCCAACGGCCCCGGCGACCCGGCCCCGATGGACTATGCCATCTCGACGGTTAAAGAGATCCTGAAAGAGAAAAAGCCCCTGTTCGGCATCTGCCTTGGCCACCAGTTACTGGCCCTGGCCAATGATATCCCGACCTTCAAAATGCATCATGGGCACCGGGGCCTCAACCACCCGGTAAAGAACCTGGTCACGGGAAGGTGTGAGATCACCACCCAGAACCATGGATTCGGCGTGGACCCCGCCTCCGTCCGCAAGGCCTCGAATATCGAGATCACCCATGTCAACCTGAATGACGAATCCATTGAAGGGATACGCCTGAAGGACCGTCCTGCCTTTTCCGTACAATACCATCCCGAAGCTACCCCCGGTCCCCATGACAGCCGTTATCTGTTCGATGACTTTATGGAGCTGATAAAAAATCAATCATAGCCACATGAAAATAGCCATCATCAACGGACCCAATCTCAATCTGCTCGGTACACGGGAGCCGGAAGTTTATGGCAGCCAGACCTTTGAGCAATATTTCGCGGAGCTGCAGAAAAAATATCCAGACATCGTGTTCACCTATTTTCAGAGCAATGTTGAGGGGGAGCTGGTCAATGAATTACAGAAGGCAGGGTCTTCTGCGGACGGAATTATCCTCAATCCGGGAGGCTATACGCATACCTCCGTAGCCATTGGAGATGCCATTGCCGCCATCGCGGCGCCGGTGATCGAAGTGCATATCAGCAATGTACAGGCCCGGGAAGATTTCCGCAAGATCTCCCATGTATCCGCAAAGGCAAAAGGGACTATTGCCGGACTGGGGCTGACGGGCTATGAGCTGGCCCTGCGATACTTTCTCTGATTAAGCCTCCTGAACAAGCTACGGCTCCGATTACTGCTCCCGCCGGCGCAAATTATAAGAATACCCGCATCATCAGGGCAAAGCCCGTATCCTGCCTGGGGTCTTCGGTCTTCCGGATGATATGCAAGCCATTCGGGCTCCAGATCTTGAATACTTCTCCTTTCTTCCTCAGCGCGACCTCGTGCTCTATTGTGGGCATCAGGACACCGCGGGCTATCCATCCCAGGTCACCCCTTGTGGGCCCTTCTCCTCCCATCGTATAGGTCTGGGCAAGCTGTTCGAAGCTGGCCGATCCCGTCTTCAGCCTTTCCAGTATGCTGTTGCCGATGGAGTCGGCGATCCGGTACCGGAAAACGGAAGTGTCGATAAAGATCTGGCTGATACGGTAGAAGAGGTTCGGCGCCTTTGTCAATACCTGAACCAGGAACTGGCTGCCCTTTTTCCCGTATGGACCATAGACTTTTTTCTCCTTTCCTTTGTACGCAATGCTGTCCGCCAGGCTGTTGAAAAAACTGGTGCGGGTCACGACGATCGTATCGATCTTAAATCTTTTTTTCAGCACCTGTTTGGCATATAACGGAGGATTTGGGGATTTTTCCAGTTCCGTCTTCATCTGGGCGATGGTCATCTGTTGCTGTCCCTGGGCAAAACCGCCCGTGGCGATCAGCAGCAAAAGGACAAATACGAGTCGTTTTTCCATATATATTTCTTCCGGGGTTAGCCTTACCGGGGCGTAGCCTTCAATATTAAAGAATTGTAAGGATTTGCGAGCATAAATTGGAACGATTTTCGTTATTTAAACGGCAGGAACACCTTTAACAAGAAAATCCTTTATAAATGCGTACGATCTTACTGTTGTTTTGCCTGATCTCCTTAAATGGGTATTCCCAGTGGAAGGATTATATTATCGGGGCAAAAGGAGATACCCTGAATTGCGTGGACAAGCAGGACAAAAAGCAGGGGAGATGGGTCCATCACTTCGATGAAGTACGTGGCGAGCCTGGATATGAGGAAGAAGGAGAATACCGCAACAACCGTAAGGAAGGCACCTGGCGGGTCTACTCCCTCACCGGCGATCTGAAAGGGGTAGAGTTTTACAAGTGGGGAAATAAAGATGGCTTATGCCAGTATTTTACCACGAGCGGCGAGGTGGTGCGGGAAGAGAACTGGAGGGCGCTGAATCCTTATAAACAATACGATACGCTGCAGGTAGAAGACGTCGACCACCTCGACCACTATAAGACCGTGATCGTAAAGAATGAAGGAGTGGCTATCAAGGATGGCGTCTGGAAATTCTATGATCCCATTACGGGCATGGTGGCCAGAACAGAGACCTATACACTCGGTAAGCTGGAATCCAGGTCTGCCGGGGCCGCGCCTACCGCCAATGCTCTCAAGCCCGGCACCAAGCCTAAAGAAGTCCTTGAATTCGAAAAAAAGACCGGCAAGAAGAAAGTCCGGGTACAGGATGGAAGTACATTCTGATCTTTTCTCCATTATTTCCGGACCGGCTACCGGTCAGGCTTTCAGCGCTTATTGTTCATGATATTCAATCTGTTTTGCTGGTTCGGTCATTTGACCGAATTTTGAGCTGGTTCGGTCATTTGACCGAACTTCGGGTTAGTTCGGTCATTTAACCGAACTTTGGGTTAGTTCGGTCATTTAACCGAACTTTTGGTTAGTTCGGTCATTTAGCCGAACTTTGGGTTAGTTCGGTCATTTAACCGAACTTTTAATTCAGGTAGTATGATCATAGCTAAAACAGCCAGGAAGCTTACGCATGCAGTCCTGACGGCCGATATCGTCAATTCGACCAAGCTCGATAGGGTGATGGGAAAGGCGCTGTTAAAGGAATTGGAAAAGATACTGAAGCCTTACAAGTTTGAGTTTTACAGAGGCGACAGTTTCCAGGCGTATATGAAAGAGCCGGAGAAGTCCCTGCAGGTGGCCTTGTTGTGCAGAACAGCTGCCATAAGCATGACGGCCGGGGAAGGGGATGTTCCAATATCCGATCTGAAGATAAGCATTGGTTTAGGATCGGTCAGCGGTCCTGTAAGAACGCTTGGTACGGCAAAAGGAGAAGCGTTCCTGTTGTCTGGCAGGTCGATGGATTATATGCAGAGCACAGGAAGGCGGCTTTCTGTGGTAGCCAGCAACGACGTGGCCGAAATCGGCTTCGAGGTGATAGCGGATTTTATGGATGCTATCTGCAAGAAGATGACCGCCAAGCAGGCGGAGGCGATCTACGGCTTACTGAAAGGGAGGACACAGCAACAGCTGGCGCAGGACCTGGAGAAATCGAAGAGCACCGTCTCCCAGCTGGTTGGCTCGGGAGGATGGCCCGAGATCGAAAGACTATTACGACAATACGAATACCTTATCAAACATTTGCCATGATAACCGGATCGCTCTGGCTTACGAAATTAATACTTGCGCATCTGCTGACGGATTTCGTCCTGCAGCCCTCGCAATGGGTGGCTGATCGCAATGAGAAGCACTTTGCATCTGCAAAACTATACCTGCATGGGATTGTTACGGCCCTTGTCGCCTGGGGGATGGTCGGTTGGGCATACTGGTTGACAGCCCTGGTCGTCCTGGTGACCCATACGGTCATAGACGGATGGAAATCTTATCAGGAGAGGAATGCCCGCTATTTTCTGGTCGATCAGCTCTTACACCTGGCAGTCATCGCCAGCCTGTGGTACTTTATATTTGACGGTGGCGGTATTATCCGTTTGTACTGGCAGCGGCTGAATGCCGATCCTCACAGCTGGACGGTGATCGCGGCCTTTGTGTTCGTGACGACACCGGCCGGTGTCCTTATCGGGCAATTGACCAAACAATGGAGCCGGAAGATCAGCGATGCGGATAACAGCCTGGCCAATGCGGGTAAATGGATCGGCATAGCCGAGCGCATCATCGTGCTGATCCTTGTGTTGCAGAACCAGTATTCGGCAATCGGCCTGCTGGTAACGGCCAAAGGCATCATCCGGTTCAGCGAGAAGGACAGACCGGAGGTCAAGACGGAATACCTGGTGATAGGCACCCTGCTAAGCATCGGCACGGCCATAATTGCGGGGATGCTGACTAAAATATAAAGACCCGGCCGCGTTCGCGGCCGGGTCTTTATGGAAGATGTTTTAGAATGCTTTCTTCTCCGTTGCCTGCTGCATCGGGTTGTTCGTCTGTGGAATGCTGCGCAGTTGTTGCTGTTTGGCCTTAAAGGCCTGGAATTTGCTTTCCGTTTTTACTGTCGGCCAGCTGTTATTGCTCTCGTCGATATCGGCCGTTTCCCTGTTGGGGTCGAGCCGGATGCTCTGCACCTCTTTATCTTTTATGAACACTTTGGTGATATGCGATTCATTCTTGCGCCAGATCTGGGCAGGGATGCGTTCTATTTCCTTAGTGCCGTCCTTGTAGGTCCACTCGATGATGAGCGGCATGACCAGCCCGCCTTTATTGCTGAACTGGAGCTCATAGAATTGCTTGCTGTTGATCTTTTCTTTGGTAGCCTCATCCATCGGCTCGTCATACTGGATGACATGCTGTGCATAATGGGAGGTATCATAAGGGATCTGCCCGCGCGTGTATTTCCAGTAGAAATCATGGAGTGATGTGTCCGCATCTGCGGCGAAGGTGATCGTCTTATCGGTCCGGTTGCGTTCTTTGGATACGTCTTCGGGGAATTTGCCGGTAGGCAGGGGCTTATCGATGCTCCTCATGATCGTGGTATCCACCTTTGCGGGCGGGTTGCTCAGGTCGGCGGTGAAATGCTTCACGCTGTCGAGCGAAATATCCACGGCGTCGGTGCTGTAGAACCAGCCGCGCCAGAACCAGTCGAGGTTTTCGGCGCTGGCATCGTTCATCGTGCGGAACAGGTCTGCTGGCGTGGGATGCTTGAAGGCCCAGCGACGGGCATATTCCTTGAAGGCATAATCGAACAGCTCGCGGCCCATGATCGTTTCACGCAGCATGTTCAGCCCGGTAGCGGGCTTGGTATACGCATTGGGACCGAACCCGATGATATTCTCGGAATTGGTCATGATCGGCTCCAGCTGGTCTTTCGGCAATTTCATATAATCCACGATGGCCCAGGCCGGCCCTTTGCCGCGGACGGGGAACTTATTGTCCCAGAGCTCTTCGGTGAGGTATTCGACAAAAGAATTCAACCCTTCATCCATCCAGGACCACTGCCTTTCATCGCTGTTGATGATCATGGGGAAGAAGTTGTGGCCCACTTCATGAATGACCACGCCCAGCATCCCGTATTTGGTGGCTTCGCTGTAGGAGCCGTCTTTTTCCGTCCTGCCGAAGTTGAAGCAGATCATCGGATATTCCATCCCATTGGACGCCTCGACGCTCTGGGCTACGGGGTAGGGGAACGGAATGGTGAAATGGGAGTAGGTCTTGATGGTATGGGCGACCGCCTTCGTGGAGAACCTGCGGTATAAAGGATAAGCTTCTTTGCCATAATAGCTCATACACATCACTTTCTTCCCTTCCACATAGGCGGGCATGGCGTCCATGACGAATTTCCGGGATGAGCCCCAGGCGAAATCACGTACGTTGTCCGCCTTGAAGATCCAGGTCTTTTTTTCTTTATTCTTTTTCACCTCGGATGCTTTTGCTTCGGCGAGGGTAACGATCTCCACGGGTTCTTTGCTGGTCTGAGCCTGCTGCCAGCGCGCAAACTGCGCCGGGGCCAGCACCTGCTGGTAGTTCTGGCATTCGCCGGTGGCGCCGATGATATGGTCGGCAGGCACCGTCATCTGCACTTTGAAATTACCGAACGTAAGCGCAAACTCGCCGCGTCCCGTGAACTGGTTGTTCTGCCAGCCCTGGAAATCGCTGTACACGCATAGGCGGGGATACCACTGGGTGATGGTGAAGAGATAGTTGCCATCATCCGGGAAATATTCATAACCACCGCGGCCGCCATATTTCATGCGGTCCGAAATATGATAATTCCAGTCGATCTTAAAAATGAATTTTTGTCCGGGCTTCAGCACGGCCGGCAGCTCCACGCGCATCATCGTCTTGTTGAGGTGATGCTCAAGGGTCTTGCCCAGCGCGTCCGTGATCTTGACGATGTTCACGCCGAAGTCATTGTCCTTTGTTGCCCTGTCCATCTGGTCGATGGCCTGATCGCTGATGATCTTCCGCATGGTGCTGGCGTCCTGATAATTGGCATTGTTCTTCGAGCTGTGCTCGTTCTCGTCCAATTGCAGCCAGAGAAAGGTCAGTTCATTGGGAGAGTTGTTGGAATACGTGATGGTCTCGGAGCCGGTAAGGCGCTGCTTATCCTCGTCCAGATCGCATTTGATGTCATAGTCGGCTTTCTGTTGCCAGTATTTGGGACCTGGGGCGCCACTGGCGGTGCGGTATTCATTCGGGGATGGCAGAATGGTGCCCAATGCCTCGAATTTATTACCGTGGTTAGAATTCGAATTGTTCTGTGTATTCTGGGCCAGCAGGATGCCGGCGGGACAGAAACCCAGTAACATAAGCAGAAATTTTTTCATGTGTGTGTATGTTTGGTTTTTAGTTGAATTTTGTCCTCTGCCGGGGACGGCATGTTGTCATTCTTATCCGTCCGGCTCATTTGCGCTGTAGTCAACCCGGCCACCGCTCTACGGCCATCTTCAACGACAGCACCAGAATGAGCGCCGAAGCGCCCCGCACCCACCACAACCGCCTCAGTTTCACCATTTGCACGAAAATAAAAGAAATTAACAGAATTACGGCTACCACTAATAACTGAGCTGCCTCGATGCCCAGGTTGAAGGCGAGCAGATGCAATACCAACCCCTCTTTCCCCTCCAGGCTCAGGAAGGTGTTGGCATAGGCCATACCATGGATCAGCCCGAAGAACAGCGCAAAGAAATAGATCAGGGGCAATTTTGAAGGATGCTCCATCCCGGCATTCTTCTGGCCCAGATTGTTTACGGCAGTAGCCACGATCGTCAGCGGGATGAGGAATTCGATCCAGCGGGTCGGCAGGTGGATCAGGCCCATAGCGCTCAGCGCAAGGGTCATGGAATGGCCGATGGTAAAGGCCGTCACGAGTACGATCACTTTTTTCCAGTCATTCAGCTGGTAGCGGAGACAGAGTGCGGCCACGAATAAGATATGATCCAGCGCTTCCCAGGTGAGGATATGTTCCGTGCCCAGTTTGAAATATAGATTGAATTCCTGCATATTATTGAGAGTTGTCAAAATTATCCAGACTTTTGTACCATAAAAATTTAAATTTTAAATGGCAGCATCACTATTTAAATGGTTTTTGGCGGTAAGTTTGACTGCGGCAAGCCTGCCAACGCATCCCTTGTATATCACCGTCACCGAGATCAGCCATAATGCAAAGGACCGGACACTGGAGATCAGCTGTAAGATCTTTACCAATGATTTCGAGACCGTGCTCGGGAAACTGACCACTGCCAAGGTGGACCTCACGACGCCCAAAGACAAAAAAGCCACGGAGAAGCTGATATCCGATTATGTGGAGAAGCACCTGCAGCTGAAAGTGGATGGCAAGCCGGTGGTCCTGCATTTTGTGGGGAGTGAAAACCAGCAGGAAGCTACCTGGAGTTATTATCAGGCGAACGATATACCTTCTCTTAAGAAGATCGAGATCACGAACAACCTGCTCTATGATGGGTTCGACCAGGAGATCAATATCATGCATGTAACGGTGGGGGGTGAACGCAGAAGTACCCGGCTGAACTATCCCGATGTGAACGTCGTGGTGGAGTTCTGAGGTATTCCTACTCGTCTTTGACCATTTCCTGCCGGATCTCGGCCGAGACGGTCACCAGCACCTTATCGATGCGCTGGGCATCCATGTCGATGATCTCGAAGGTGAACCCTCTCCAGGCCATTTTTTCTCCTGTGGTGGGAATATGTTCCAGCTCATTCAGGATAAACCCTGCCAGGGTATCGAATTCATGATCGCCTTCGTTCATCCATTCCGTTTTATGGAACCTGGTCAGGAAGTCATAGAAAGGGATCTGCGCATCGACCAAAAAGCTGCCATCCTCGCGGTCCAGGATTTCATAATCCGGTACATCGGGCTGCGCGATATCCCCTACGATGGCTTCGAGGATGTCATTGAGCGTGATCAGACCTTCGAGGCTGCCGTATTCGTCGACGATGAAGCAGCAATGGATCCTCGATTGCTTGAACTTTTCCAGGACCACATAAGCCGAATTGTTTTCTGGAATGAAGAGGGCCGGCTCCATGATCTCCTTGAAGAGCACCGTATCATCCGTCACATAGAGGTCCTTGATGGATACCACGCCTTTTATATTGTCGATATCGCCGTCACAGATCGGGTATACCGAATGCGGTTCTTTGATTATCTTTTCCTTTATCTGTTCTTCATTCTCGTTCAGGTCGAACCAGATGATGTCGCTCCGGTGCGTCATCAGGGAAGTGATATTCCGGTCCCCGAGATGGAATACGCGTTCGATGATCTCCTGTTCGGCCTCCTCGATCGTCCCCTGCTCCGTTCCTTCGTGGATGATGGCCTTGATCTCGTCTTCCGTGACGGCCCCATCCTGAGAGGGGGTGATGGGAAAGAACTTAAAGAAGAGATTGCTGGTGCCGTTCAGCAGCCATACGATCGGATGGGTGATGATAGACAGGATCCGCACCGGTCTGGCTACCAGGCGGGCGATCCATTCCGCCCGCAGCAGTCCGATGCGTTTGGGGATGAGCTCTCCGAATATGATGGAGAGCAGGGTAACGATGATCAGGATCAGGGCAGTGGAGATATTTGAGGCATAAGGTTTCAGAACAGGGATCTTTTCAATATAGGGTTTAAGGTCGGCGCTGAACTTTTCTCCGGAATAGAACCCCACCAGCACCGCCACCAGGGTGATGCCTATCTGGGCCGTCGAAAGAAAGAGCTCGGGATTTTCAGCCAGCCTCAGGGCCGCTCTGGCCTTGTCATCCCCCTTGTCGGCGAGATTTTCAAGCCGGCTTTTACGCGCAGAAACGAGCGCGATCTCTGCCATAACGAACAACCCATTGAGGAAGATCAGACAAATTAAGATGATGATCTCAAGCATGGGTATGATTATAGGTTTGCAAATTCAGCGATCCGAACTGATGATGAAAGACGCGGCTGGTCCCATAGCCGATCAGGGTGCCGATAAGGGCCCCGCAAACGATATCCATCGGATAATGGACGCCCACATAGACCTGTGCATAGCAGATAAAAAAGGCCCAGGCATAGATGAGGCTCCACCAGCGGCTTGTTTTATGAAGGGTTATGAATATAAACGTGGCCAGTGCGAAATGGTTGCAGGCGTGTGACGAGGTGAAGCTGGAGCTGACGGGACAATAGCTTGCGAGGACCCTTATATTGTCTGCTATCGCAGGATTACGGCAGGGGCGCAGGCGAAAAACAAGGTGTTTGATGAGGCTGCTGCTGGTAAGGTCGCTGATGATCGCCGTCATGATCAGGGACAGGGACCACCACCATCCCTTCGCTTTAAAATTCAGGGTGATAAAGACCAGCAGGAACAGATAGAAAGGCACCCAGAATTCCGCTTCCCTCAGATAGATGAAAATGGTGTCAAAAAATGAGTTCGTCCAGTCCTGGTTGATCCTGGAAAATAACCAATAATCCGCCTCCGATATCCTATGCAAAAACCCAGAATGCCCGCCGCTGTCGAGTAAAATCATGGTTTGAAAGATAATTGCTCTAATTTTATGCCCATTAAAAAATGGAGCATGTCATCAAGGTCAGGGATAAAGATACCAAAATTGGTTCGGTTGATTTTGGCAACGGGCATTATTTTTTTGTTGATTATGAGCTTTCTACGTATCGCTCTGTTCCTGTCTTTCAACAAGCAGGGCACCCATTTATCCGATGCGCTCCCCTCATTCCTCCTGGGAATGAGATTTGATCTCAGGGATGTGTCCATTTTGTGCCTTCTCCTGCTGATCCTGGGATCTGTTCCTGCTCTGGATCCGTTCCGCAAGGGAAAAGGCAGCCGGGGCCCCGGCGCCTCTGACCACTCAGGCGGGTCCCGGAGGGGTGGCATCCCAGGTGGCCGGGTGGCTATTTTCGTATGTGGCCTGGCCGCCTTCCTTCTTGTATTCTTTTATTCGGTGGATTTCGCTCATTATGGCTATTTATCCCAGCGGCTGAACGCAAGCGTCCTGAATTACCTCTCCGATACCAGCATTTCAGTCGGCATGATCTGGCAGAGCTATCCGGTCATCCGCATTATCTTCTTGCTGATAGCGGGAACCTGGGTGATCACCTGGCTGATCAGGGTATTGCTCAGGAGGATCGGAAGGGCAGACATCCCCATTATGAGCAGGAAGGCCCGGGCGGGCTGGTATATACCGGTCTTTTTATTGCTGGGACTGGGCATATTCGGAAGGATCGGCCAGTTCCCCTTGCGCTGGAGCGATGCTTTTGGGTTGGGTAACGACTATAAGGCCAATCTTTCCCTGAACCCTTTCCAATCCTTTTTCAGCAGTCTCAAATTCCGCCACAGCATATATGACGAGGCGAAGGTAAGAAAGGCGATCCCCGTGCTGGCCCCTTATTTCAGATTTGGGGATATGCCTGCCCGGGCAGGTGCCCTCACTACCCGGCCCAATGTGGTGGTGGTGATCTGCGAGTCATTCAGCGGATATAAAAGTTCCATGTGGGGCAATCCGCTGAATACGACCCCTTTCTTCAGCGGGCTATGCAGACAGGGAATATTTTTCGACCGCTGCTTTACCCCAAGCTATGGTACGGCCAGAGGGGTCTGGGCTCTTATTACGGGCATCCCGGATGTAGAGATAGCGACCACGACGTCCAGCCGCAATCCTTCCGCGGTGGATCAGCACACGATCATCAACAATTTCGAAGGCTATGATAAATTCTATTTTCTCGGCGGCAGCACCAGTTGGGCCAATATCCGCGGGTTGCTGACCAATAATATCAAAGGATTGCATTTATACGAGCAGGAGGATTATACTTCCCCAAAAGTGGATGTATGGGGTATCAGCGATAAGAACCTTTTTCTGGAAGCCAATAAGGTGCTGAAAACCCGCACTACACCTTTCTTTGCCATTATACAGACCGCCGACAACCACCGCCCTTATACGATACCAAAGGAGGATCAGGAGGAATTCCATTCTGTCAGCGTGCCCGGCGATTCTTTGCGGAAATGCGGATTCGAGAGCGACGCGGAGATGAATGCTTTCCGCTATACCGATTTTGGGTATCAGAAATTCATCGGTGCGGCTTCGAAGGAAAAATATTTCGACAATACCGTCTTCCTTTTTATCGGCGATCATGGCATTGCCGGAGATGCTGGCACGATGTTTCCCCGTGCCTGGACCGACCAGCGCCTCACGGCAGAGCATGTGCCTTTGCTGATCTACTCCCCGAAACTGCTGGGCCCTTTACGAAAAAGCGAATTCTGTTCGCAGGTAGACGTTCTCCCCACTCTTGCCGGGCTTTGTAATATCCCATACCATAACAGCACCCTTGGGCGGGACCTGCTGGATTCGGCTGGCTATACCGGCAAAGGGCTGTCCTTTGTCTATGATCCCGACCAGGGATATATCGGGGTCATCCGGGACGGATGGCTCTACCGCGAACAATTGAAGACGGGAAAGGAAGAGCTTGTGTCGGTGTTGAATAACGATGCCGCTCCACCGGCGATACTGAACGGGTCCGTGAAAGCCGGGATGCGACAGTTGACGGAAGGCATTTACGAGACGGCCAGATATATGCTGCTGAAGAACCAGAAGAAATAGTTATTTCTTTTCTGCGATAAGCAGTAGCCGGGGCGACGCTTTCCGGTCATAGGCTCCCAGCGCATAATCTCCATAAACATCCCGCAGCTCCAGCCCATGACGGGAAAACACAGCGGTAAAATCTTCCAGCGAGAATTTGGCTACCCTTTCCGTAAACTCCAGTGGAGCGTCCAGTGCAGGGTCTTCGATGTGGATCTTCTTGTAAAAATGCTTTTTATCATCCCATTTTGTCAGCCGATACACCGTGTCTCCGATCTCTTTTGTAGACTGGTTTACCAGGTGGTCTATGGAATACTGTACATTCAGGTAATCGAGCACAAAATTCCCTCCCTTCACCAGCGACTGGCTTACTGCGCGGATAGTGGAATCATGCTCTCTCTCCGTCCTGAAATAGCCAAAGCTGGTAAAGAAATTAAAGGCATAGTCAAAATAGTTGATCCGCATCGGCGATCGCATGTCATGAAGATAAAAATGGAGACGGTCGGTCTCATACCGACGGGCCAGGGCGATGCTGTCTGCGGCAAGGTCGATGCCGGTGACGTCAAAGCCTTTTTCCGCCAATATGCGGGAATGGCGTCCCCTTCCACAGGCAACATCCAGCATCCTTGACCCCGGGGAAGGATGGAGAAGCCCGAGCAAGCGGGAAATAAAGGCGCTCGCCTCCTCTTCGTTGTGTTCGAAATAGAGTTTATGATAATATGGAGAATCAAACCACTCTCTGAACCACTCCGGGGAAATCGTCATGGAGTTTTAGATTTTCGGTAAAATTAAACGTAACCATCAGTATATGAAGGGAAATGGATGTAAAATGTGCATATTTAATAAATAGCTATTTGTTTTCTGGCATTTTACTTGCTTCGATAATTCATCTTGTCTTCCTTTTTTTATTTAATATTCAACCGTCTTTTTTTGAAAAAATTCAAATCTTAAGAATACCCACAAAGTGGTAACCTGTCCCGCATGTCAAACCCTTATTTTTGTAAGTAATTAAACCAAGAGACCGTGGCATTGATCAAGAGTATCTCCGGCATCAGAGGAACAATAGGTGGCAGACCGGGTGATAACCTTACCCCGACGGATATTGTCAAGTTCTCGGCTGCTTTTGGAAGCCTCATCCTTGCCCAGGGCAAGGGCCGGAAGATCGTGATCGGCCGGGATGGGCGTATGAGCGGGGAAATGGTCAACAACCTTGTGGTCACCACCTTGCGCGCTCTTGGATTGGACATTATCGATCTGGGACTTTCCACAACGCCCACCGTGGAACTGGCCGTACCGGGCGAAAAAGCAGCAGGCGGCATCATCATCACAGCCAGCCATAATCAGAAAGAATGGAACGCGCTCAAGCTGCTGAACAGTCAGGGAGAGTTTATCAGCGGGGAAGAAGGCGCTGCGATCCTCGAAAAGGCCAGAAAAGAAGATTTTGTCTTTGCTCCGGTTGATAAAACAGGCAGCTATACCCTCAATAATTCCTGGCTGCAGAAGCATATCGACGCTATCGTCCAACATCCTCTGGTGGACACGAAGTCCATTCAGCAGAAGCAATATAAGATCGTTGTGGATACGATCAATTCAACAGGGGCTTTATTTATCCCTCCTTTGCTCAAGGCGCTGGGCGTAAAAGAAGTGATCCTTATCAACGAAGAGATCAATGGCCGGTTTGCCCACAACCCTGAGCCGCTCCCGGAGAACCTGTCAGGCCTGAGCGGGACAGTACAAAAGACCAAAGCCGATCTGGGGATCGCGGTGGATCCCGATGTAGACCGTCTGTGCTTTGTCTGTGAGGATGGGAGCATGTTCGGCGAGGAATACACGCTGGTGGCAGTAGCGGATTATGTGCTTGGCAAGACGCCGGGGAATACGGTGAGCAATATGAGCAGCACCAAGGCGCTGAAGGAGATCACGCTGAAACATGGAGGGGTATATTATCCATCCGCCGTGGGAGAGGTGAACGTTGTGAGCACGATGAAGGCCATGAACGCCGTGATCGGAGGCGAAGGGAATGGGGGTATTATCGTGCCGGACCTTCATTATGGCCGGGACGCCCTCATCGGGATCGGGCTTTTTCTGAGCGCATTGTCTTATCACAGGAATGGGATCAAGTCATTCCGGGCGAGATACCCCGATTATTTTATATCCAAGAATAAGATAGAGTTGCAGAACGGGGTCGATGTCCCAGCGATCTTCGACAAGATCAAAAGAAAGTACAAGAACCATCCGGTTAATACCGAAGACGGGCTGAAGATCGAGTTTGACAACGATTGGGTGCATCTCCGCACGTCCAATACCGAGCCCATTATCCGCATCTATGCAGAAAGCAATTTCGAGACGACGGCAAATAACATTGCCCAGCGGCTGATGAAGGATATAAAGGAGTTTATCTGAGGACCAACCCGCAAGAAAGCATCTGCCGCATTGACGGATCAGCCACTTGACCTGACCAGCCTTTGGATCGCAGGGACGAACAGCACACAGCATATATACGGGAATTGCTATCTTTGCAGCCCTGAAGCATTTTTATGTCCCGAATATATTTTGACAACGCCGCAACGACCTCTCTTGATCCCAGGGTGCTGGAAACGATGATGCCCTATCTGACCGAAAAGTTCGGCAATCCCTCCTCTATTTATTCTTACGGAAGAGAATCGAGACTTGCCATCGAAAGTGCCCGTAAATCGGCTGCAAAGCTCCTCAACGCGCATCCTGCCGAGATCTTTTTTACATCCGGAGGAACGGAAAGCTCCAATACGGCGATCACGGCATCCGTGCGTGATCTGGGCTGCCGTCATATCATCACCTCGCCCCTGGAGCATCATGCTACCCTGCATACGGTAGAACACATGCACAAAAAGGGAGAAGCCTTTGTCAGCTATGTGGACGTGCTGCCCGATGGGCATATCGATCTTGAAGACCTCGGGCAGAAGCTGGCGAACAGCACGGAAAAAACGCTGGTGTCGCTGATGCATGCCAACAACGAGATCGGCAATATGCTGGACATCCATGCAGTGGGAGAGCTGTGTAAGAAATATGGGGCCGTCTTTCATTCGGATACCGTGCAGACGGTTGGACATTTTCCTTTCGATCTGCGGAATACTCCGGTGCATTTTATTACCGGTGCCGGACATAAATTCCATGGCCCCAAAGGCGTCGGGCTTTTATATATCAATGAGAATGTAAAAATACATCCATATATACACGGAGGTTCTCAGGAAAGGAATATGAGGGCGGGAACGGAAAATCTTTATGGCATCGTAGGCTTTGCAAGGGCCCTTGAGCTGGCGACTGCGCAGTATGAAGAAGACAGCAGCAGCATCGGGGCGGTTAAGCTGTATATGATGGAACAGCTGAAGAAGCAGGTGAAGGGTGTGGCATTCAACGGGGATCCTCTTGGAAAAAGCCTCTACACCGTCCTGAATGTGTCCTTTCCAAAATCGGAAAGGTCGGAAATGCTCCTGTTCAATCTTGACATCAATAATATCTGCGCTTCGGGTGGCAGCGCCTGTACCAGCGGGGCCGAACAGGGTTCGCACGTAATAAGAGCCATCAATAATAATCCTAATCAGGTGGCTGTGCGGTTCTCCTTCAGCAAGCACAATACGAAAGAAGAGGTGGATAGGGTAGTCGGCAAGCTGGTTGAGATAATATAAACTACCTGTTCCTCAGAATATCTCTGGGTAATGCACCGAATTCTCTTTTAAAGGCTTTTGCAAAATGGCTGAGATTGGAAAAACCTATCTCACTGCCGGCCTGTTTGATGCTGCACTGACCCGTCACCAGCATTTCCTTAGCGCGCTGTAATCTGCTCTTGTTATAATAATCGTATAAGGTATATCCGTAGACCTGCTTAAAAAGATTTTTCAGCTTGCTCGTGCTCATGAACACTTCATGTGCCAGGTATTCCAGCGAGGGGAAGCCTTCCAGCCTGCTGCTCAGGATATGCTCCACATGCTGCATGCTTTCCAGATCGTTCTTTTTCAGGGTCCTGGGGATAGTGGTCTGCTCCTGTCGGACGAAGGAATGCAGGAATTTTTCACTAAGCTGAATAATATAGGACAGCCTTCTCACCTTTCCCAGCGGATCGTTCTCCGTCATTCCAAAAATATCTTTCAGGGTTTCCCGGTGGGGGAGGCTGATCATGAATTTATTTTCCGAAACGCTGTTCTGCCGGGCAAAAGATCCCAGCTGTTCCAGGAGGGTCGGCGTAAGGTATTGAGCGGCGATCTCGGTGGAATAGAAGATGATCACTCTTTTCACCGTGCTGCCGGCGGGAAGCCTGGTATGCAGTTCATCCTGGGCGTCGGAAAGATAGATATCGCTCCGGGAGCCTTTCTGGTCATTGCCCGGCTCCACCTGGTTAAAGGCAAGGGAGAACCCATGCTTTCCACCCGGTTGGCGCTGAAACTCAAGGTCTTTTTCCAGTTTACAGTTCATAATGAGACAGGAAAGGTTGGCGTTCAGATCGTATGCCAGGATCTTTCCTTTGCCCAGATGAGCCGGTAATGTAAACACATTGCCTTCGAGGCGCGTTTCAAGCTGAGAAGCAAAATCCGCCAGCCATTTTTCGTAATTTCCTTGTTGAAATGCAAACTTCACCATATCCACAAATTTTATGTAGCTGTACGAGAATGAATAAAAAATACGGCAAGTGGTAATGGTTTTGGGGTCCGACAGCTACTAAGGGTCTTTAAAAGACAAGAGGGCAAAATTAAGACATATTATCCCCGCAGATAGCCCGTAGGGTTTCTTTTCATAGCTGTAAAGGGCATTTAACTATATTTTAATAGATATTGCCTTATTTATTTTTGCGGATATCTTTTGGGAGGATACCGAATTCTTTCTTAAATGCTTTGGCGAAATTGCTCAGATTGGAAAAACCGATATCGTATCCCACCTGCTTTACTGAATAATGGCCTGTCTTCAGCATTTCCTTTGCCTTTTCCAGCCGGTTGCGGTTATAGAACTCATAGAGTTTCATACCGTACACCTGTTTGAACTTTGTTTTGAGCTTGGTCGTGCTCATCATGGCCGTTTTCGAAAGGATCTCTATGGAAGGGAATTTATCCAGCTTTTTGTTGCTGAGGATCTGCTCCACTTCCTTGAGCGCCAGAATATCTTTTTCTTTGTCCTTTGATTTTTTGGTGGGCGCCTCTTTGCGTTGAGGGGCCCTGATCAGAAAGGTGCTCAGGAATTTTTCGGCCAGCATGAGGATCCTGTTCTGCAGGATGAGATGGCCAACCGGAGATTCCTTGTCGGCGAGGAACATATCGTCAAGCAACTGCCGGTATTCAAAAGTGATCGGCTCCTTATTGATATTGTTCAGGCGATGATCGGCATACATCAGGAGGTCGAGCAGGATATTTTTTTTCAGACAACGGCCTACAAAACCAGGACTGAAAAAAATACCCACTCTCTTCAGTCTTGAATTTTTGGAATAGGTCATCTCCAGATCATAATTGGTCGAGGAGAAAAATATATTGCTGCGGGTCGGACTGGTGTCGGTGATGGCATCGTTGGGCTCTTTGATCGAAAAAAAGTCGCTGACATTGATCTGGTTAAAAAAAAGGCTCAGGCCAAAGTCGGGAGTTTTTTTCCGGTAAAGGACAAGGTCGTCGTTCAGAGAGAAGTTCATGACCACGTAAGAGATATCGGAATTGATATTGGCTGCCAGCAGATACCCTTCCCCCAATGCTGGTGGTATTTGTAATCGTCCCCCGGTTACGGGGATGTTTAACTCTTTGCTAAAACCTTTGAGCCAGCTACGAAAATCTTTTAATTGATAAGCATATCGGATCATAGGAATAAGTTGAGATGCTAAGGTTTATAGGAATGGGATACCTGGATATCAATTTAATAAAATTCCCCCAGATTGCAAAGGCTAATCAGGACACTATTTTAATAAATTCTTGACTTCCTGAAGTTTGAGAAGGGCTTCCACGGGTGTGAGGCGGTTAATATCTGTCTCTTCGAGCAGTTTCCTGATCAGGGAAAAAGTTTCCGTATGTGCATCGAAGATAGACAATTGCATTTGCGGTGCGGATATCTTTTTTACCTGTTCGCCAATATTATCTCCGACATGATTTTCTTCCAGTTGCCGGAGAATATTCTCCGCCCGCTGGAGAAGGGCAGGCGGCATACCGGCCATCCTGGCTACGTGGATGCCGAAACTGTGGATGCTGCCTCCGGGGGCCATCTTGCGCAGGAAAATGACCTTGTTGCCTATTTCCTTATTGGTAATGTGATAATTCTTTATCCTGGATAATTTACCTTCCAGCTCATTGAGTTCATGGTAATGGGTGGCGAATAAGGTCTTCGGTGCGTGTGGCGAATTATGCAGGTATTCGGCGATGCTCCAGGCTATCGAAATGCCGTCGTAAGTGGAAGTTCCCCTGCCGATCTCGTCCAGCAGGATCAGGCTGCCGGCTGTGATATTATTGATGATGCTGGCCGTTTCGTTCATTTCCACCATAAAGGTGGATTCTCCTCCGCTGAGGTTGTCCGAGGCGCCGACCCTGGTGAATATCTTATCCGTCAGAGGGATCCGGGCCATATCCGCCGGAACGAAGCTACCCATATGCGCCATGAGGGTGATCAGGGCAGCCTGTCTCAGCAGGGCGCTCTTACCGCTCATATTTGGCCCGGTAAGGATGATGATCTGCTGCGAGGATGGGTCCAGTAACAGATCGTTGGCGATATAGGGCTCTCCTGCGGCCAGTTGTCTTTCGATCACCGGGTGACGGCTTTCTTTCAGATCCAGCTCCCGGCCTTCGTGAAGCAGGGGTTTTTTATAATTGTACTGTAGGGCATTGGCGGCAAAACAAAGCAGGCAGTCGAGGATGGCCAGCAGATGCCCGTTCACCTGCATGGGGGCGATATATTCCTGGAGGGCTTGCAGGAGATCCTCGTACAGCTTCATTTCGATCGCCATGATCTTTTCCTCGGCGCCCGTGATCTGTTCCTCGTATTCTTTCAGTTCGGGTGTGATATACCGCTCGGCATTCGCCAGGGTCTGTTTGCGCATCCATTCTGAAGGGACCTTGCTTTTATGCGAGTTGGTGACTTCCAGATAGTAGCCGAATACATTGTTGAATCCTATCTTTAGCGAAGAAATGCCCGACCTTTCGGCTTCTTTCTGCTGCAACTCCACGAGGTATCCTTTGCCTCCGGCGGCGATCTTCCGGAGCCTGTCCAGTTCTTCGTGTACTCCCTGCCGTATGGTATCGCCTTTGGCTGCACTTACGGGAGGGTTATCCACGATCTGCGCCATGATCTTTTCTATGATGGGTGGGCAGCAATCCAGCTTTCCGGAGAGATGGTCAAGGTATGGATTGGATATTTCCGCGAACGTCCCCTTTATCTCGCCGATATGCTGCAGCCCTCTGGCGATCTGCAGCAGTTCCCTGGGATTGATCTTTCGCACGGGGATCTTGCTGACCAACCGTTCGACGTCACCGCATTGTTTGATATGCTGGGATATCTTGTTCCGGAGATCGGGGTCTTTTATAAAAAACTCCACCGCACCGAGCCGTTCATTGATCTGGCGCATATCCTTCAGTGGCATAAGCATCCAACGCTTGAGCAGCCGGGCGCCCATCGGCGAGACGGTATTGTCCAGCACCTTCAGCAGGCTCTGGCCCTGTTCGCGGCCATCGTTCAGCAATTCCAGGTTGCGGATCGTAAATTTATCCATCCACAGATAATCGTCCCGGTCTATACGCTGGATGGAGGTGATATGCTGCAGGTGAGGATGCTCGGTATCTTTCAGATAGTGGAGAACCGCCCCTGCCGCGATGAGGCCTTCGTGCATGCCATCGATGCCAAAACCTTTCAGGGAATGTGTCTGGAAATGCTTCAGCAGGCTGTCCGCGGCATACGCTTTTTCGAAGATCCAGCTTTCGAGGGTATAGGTGTAGAACTTCTGGCCGAATACCTCTTTAAAATGCTTCTGAAAGCTGCGCTGGAAAATGACCTCGGCGGGGCGGAGGGTCTGCAATAATTTGTCGGCGTATTCCGCATTGCCCTCCGCGATAAAGAATTCCCCGGTGGAGATATCGAGGAAGGCGATACCGAGCTTTTCGCCGGGGCGATTGCCGGACGCCTGGCCCGGATCGGCTCCTGCGTGGCCTCCCTTTGCCAGGCTCGCTTCCCCACCTCCTGTACCGCCTGACTCCGGGAAATACATTCCGGCGAGGAAATTGTTGCTGCTTCCTTCCAGCAGTTTGTCATTGGTAGCCACTCCAGGAGTTACCAACTCGGTAACGCCTCTTTTCACGATCCCTTTGACGGATTTGGGATCTTCCAGCTGGTCGCAGATGGCGACCCGGTAGCCCGCCTTTACCAGCTTGTGCAGATAGGTATCGAGGGCATGATAAGGAAATCCCGCCAGCTCGGAGGAGGAGGCGGCCCCGTTATTACGTTTGGTCAGGGTGATGCCAAGGACTTTCGAAGCGATGACGGCGTCCCCGCCGAAGGTCTCGTAGAAATCGCCCACGCGGAATAGCAGCACGGCGTCCGGGTATTTTTGTTTGATAGCCCGGTGCTGTTGCATCAAAGGAGTGTCGGCGCTGCTTTTAGCCATGGGGGGACAAAAATAAGGAAGCATCAACAAACTGCTCGTCGATGCTTCCTTATGGGGATAAGTTGTGACCATTGCGCTGCCGGACCCGGTCCGCCGGTCAACTCATCAGAATCCGCCCCGCCCGGCCGGTCTTGGTTTGGGCAGTTCTTTGCGAGGGAGCTTTTCATCGCGCTGGGCGGCGTTGTACACGAATGCCGCCACGATGGTCGCCGCCTGCTTCAGGTCGTCTTCGCTCAGGTGATCATAGGAGTCCATATTGGTGTGATGCGTTCTGGTGCTGTATTCGATCTCGTCCTGGATGAACTGGAATGCGGGCAGTCCCACGGCATCGAAGGACTGATGGTCCGTGCCGCCGGTGTTGCTGACGGTGACGGTCGCGGCGCCCAGGTCATGGAAAGGCTGGAACCATTGGGTGAAGATATTCCTGCAGGCCTCATTTCCCTGGAGGTAGATACCTCTAATCTTCCCCGTGCCGTTGTCCAGGTTGAAATAGGAAGAGAACTTTTCGTGCTGGGGCAGCAGCTGCATGGTAGCCGGGTCGGCAAAGGTCTTCTTCACATAGCCCCTCGATCCGAGCAATCCTTCTTCCTCGCCGCTCCACAAAGCTATCCGGATCGTCCTTCTGGGCTGTACGTTCAGTGCCTTCAGGATACGGATGGCTTCGAGCATGACGGCGGAGCCGGCCGCGTTATCGGTGGCGCCGGTAGCGCCGTGCCAGGAGTCCAGGTGGCCGCCGAGCATTACGATCTCATCCTTCAGCTTTTTGTCGGTGCCTTTTATTTCGGCCACGACATTATAGGCCTTGGTATCCTCCGTCTGGAATTTTGTCGCCACGTCGGCATCGAGGCTGACCGGAATATTGTTTTTCAGCAGGCGGACGATGGTCATATAATCTTCGAAGGCGATGACGATATCCAGAAAGTTAGCGGGTGCATCCGCTCTGTAGACCCCACCACCCTGAACGAACAGCGTACCGTCATGGCCCCGGGGCGTTTCGCTCAGCAGGGCGACTGCGCCTTCCTGTGTGGCCATTGTCCGGAGCGTGTTCAGCATCGCCATTCCACCCCGGCCACCGAACTGAGCGCGGCGGCGGCGTAATTCTGCGGTATCGACGGGCTTCATCACGATCTTAGCCATGGAGTCGAGCTTTTCGTCGGTATAACGTTCAGCATCGGCCCTGAAGCTTTGTTTGTAGACCTCGTCACGGTCAAGGATGAGGATCTTTCCGGCCAGTTTGCCTTTATAGGCTTCCAGCCCGGCGGAATCCTTTGCCGTGATCAGCAGGACAGCCGCTGATTTCAGGCCCCCCGTGCCGGCGCACCACGCTTTCGGGAAGGCGATCAGGGGTTTATAATAGGGTGCAGTGAGGGCCAGGTAGGATTTCTGGAGTTCCCAGCCCTTGCCGAAATCTCCCCAGGGGTCAAGGGTGGAATTGACAAGGCCCCATTGCGTCAGCTGGTTTTTGGCGTAATTGGCAGCCCGGAAGAACCCGGGGGAATTGGTCAGACGGTTGCCGCTGGCGTCGGTGAGGTGGAACGCGATGTCCATGACCTTGGAATTCTGCAGGCCTTCCTGCCGGATCTTCTGGATAAAAGCATTATCCAACTTTTCCTCCTGTGCGGACAGAAAAGAGGGGATGGCTACCAGTAATAACAGGTAGAAAAAGTATTTTCTCATGTGTAGAAATTTTCCTGAAAATAAGCAGATCGGGGCGGAACGGTCAAAGAAAAGGGCAGAACTCCTGCACAAATGTATGAGCGGTCATTTACCTTTGCGCATGCGCAAACTGGGCATGGATGAGCTGGACCGTAAATCGGTGAATGAATTCAGGGAATCGGAGAAAACTCCCGTTATCATCGTGCTCGACAATATCCGCAGCATGCATAATGTCGGGAGTGTATTCAGGACGGCGGACGCTTTCCTGTTGCGGGGCATTCTTCTCTGCGGCTATACCCCGCAGCCTCCCCACCGGGATATCCACAAGACCGCACTGGGGGCTACGGAGACGGTGGAATGGAAATATTTTCCCACGGCGGCTGGGGCTGTTCTTTCTTTAAAGGAGCAGGGGTTCAGGATCTTTGCGGTGGAACAAGTGGAAAATAGCATTCCTTTGCAGAAATTCGCGCTGGAGGAATTCGGCTCCGGGCCCGCGTTGTCCGCTGGGGTCGGAATGTCCGCTTCCGGAGAATCCGGCCCGGGAGAGCGGGGCGCGCAACATTCCGGTGGGCTCGCTGTTATATTCGGCAACGAGGTAAGCGGGGTAGGGGATGAGGTACTGGCCTTGTGCGATGGCAGCGTGGAGATCCCACAATGGGGGATGAAGCATTCCCTGAATATTTCTGTTGCGGCGGGCATCGTGTTGTGGGAGCTGGTGCGGGGACAAAGTAAGATCTAAAATCAAGTATGAGTACTGTAAAGAATTATTTAAGCCTGGTCAAATTTTCGCATACCATTTTTGCGATGCCTTTCGCGCTGATCGGGTTTTTTCTGGGAGCCCATACCATCATTGCCCTTAACTGGGCAACTTCCGCTGTACCGGGTTGGCATATGACTACTGAACGCAATCTGTCCGGACAAAGCACGGACCGGGATTTTCTCCGGTTAATCTCCCATTATCCCGTTACGGGTACGCAGATCATCGTCCGGTTCATTCTCGTTATCGCCTGCATGGTCTTTGCCCGCAGCGCGGCGATGGGATTCAACCGCTGGCTGGATGTTAAGTTCGATGCGCTGAACCCGCGCACGGCCATCCGCGAGATCCCCGCCGGGATCATTTCGAAGAACAGTGCTCTGCGCTTCGTTATTTTCAGCTGCCTCGCTTTCATTACCTGTACCTGGTTTATCAACCCCCTCTGCTTTGCCCTGTCCTTCGTGGCCCTGGCCGTAGTATTGGGGTATAGCTATACCAAACGTTTCACGCCCTTATGCCACCTCGTGCTGGGCATCGGACTGTCGCTGGCGCCGATCGGGGCCTATCTGGCCGTCACCGGTGAGTTTGCTTTTTTGCCAGTCCTTTTCTCCTTCACCGTGATCTTCTGGGTCAGCGGTTTCGATATCATCTATGCTTTGCAGGATGAAGAGTTCGACCGGAGAAACCAGCTCTATTCCATGCCATCCTGGCTCGGAAAGGCCAAGGCCCTGCGGGTGTCGGAATTACTGCACCTTCTCAGTACGGTCTGTGTGGTAACCGCCGGGCTGTATGGGATATTCGGCTGGTGGTACTGGGCAGGGGTCGCCGTCTTTATCGGGATGCTGATCTACCAGCACCGGCTCGTGAAGCCAAATGATCTCAGCCGGGTAAATCTGGCCTTTATGACCGCCAACGGGATCGCGAGTGTCGTTTTCGCCGCCTTTGTGATCACGGATCTTTTTCTGAGATAATCTTAGTTTTTAACATGCCCCGTATACTCGCCATCGATTATGGTCTCAAACGCACCGGCCTGGCCGTCACGGATCCTTTTAAGATCATTGCGACCGGTCTGACCACGGTGGAGTCGCCAAAGCTGATCCCCTTCCTGAAAGACTATTTTAAGAAAGAGGCAGTCGAACTGATCCTGATCGGCGAGCCGAAGAACTGGGATGACAGTGATACCCATGCTACACCGCTGGTGAGGCAGATCATTATCCGGCTCCAGAAAGAATTTCCATCGATCCCCCTGATGACGGTGGACGAGCGGAATACTTCTAAAATGGCCTCCCGCGCGATGATCGATATGGGGATGAAGAAAAAGCAAAGACGTGACAAGGCGCTGGTGGATGAGATCGCCGCTACGATCATGTTGCAGGAGTATATGGAAAAACTTTAATTTTGCACCAATTTACAATCTATGATTCTACCTATTGTGGCTTATGGTAATCCTGTTCTAAGAGTAGTATGTAAGGATATTTCCCCCGATTACCCAGGCCTGTCCAAACTGATCGAGGATATGTGGGAGACCATGTATTCCAGCAGCGGGGTAGGGCTTGCGGCTCCGCAGGTCAACCGGGATATCCGGCTTTTCGTGGTGGATTCGAGTCAGATCTTTACCAATCAGGATGAGGAGGATAAAGGCAAATACCCCGATGAGCCAGGGACAAAGGGGGTATTCATCAATGCGCATATTACGGGCCTTGATGGAGAAGAATGGCCTTATAATGAAGGTTGCCTGAGCATTCCGAAGATCCGGGAAGATATTTATCGCAATGAGGAAGTGACGCTGTCATGGGTGGATGAGAATTTCGAGCCGCATACCGGCACTTTCAATGGTATCACCGCCAGGGTGATCCTGCACGAATACGATCATATCGAAGGGAAATTGTTCATTGACTATCTCAAGCCGCTGAAGCGCAAGCTGCTTAAAGGCAAGCTGGACGATATCACCCGTGGAAAGATCAGCGTGGATTATAAGATGGCGTTCCCGAGGTGAGGATATGTAAACTTGCCGATCTGTTGTTGAAATATAAAAACTCACTATGAACAAATGGATCATTGCCCTGTCGTGTTGCACGCTGTTGTATTCTACGGCCCATGCACAAACGCGTACCGTTATCCTGTCCAATCCACTCGATGCGACAAGGGCCGATGAACTGATCGTATGGAAAAGGGCTGAGCTTCAAAAAAAACTGGGCGCCATTCCGGCGGGCAAATATATACAGCTTACCGATGAGCGTCAGATCCCTGTCATCGTACAGTTTGACGACCTCGACGGCGACGGCGTCTGGGATGAAGCCGCGTTCATTCATTCCTTTACTCCCCTGGAAAAATTTCAGCTATCCGTCAGCGTAAACGATCAGCCGGCGGCTATAAAAGCTGTGGTGAGAGCCCATGTGCGGATGCGCGAAAAACAGAATGACGATCAGTTCGGCCCCCTGCTGGACAGCGCGGTGATGCCCATCCACAACCCACCCACGAATTTTTCCGTCCACCGGCTGCCGCCCTGGCTGACGGAAGGGCCTGCCTGGGAGAATGATAAAGTGGCTTACCGGCTCTACTTCGACACGCGCAACGATAAGGATATTTATGGTAAGACTACGGCACGTATGGTGATGGATGAAGTAGGATCCAATCCGGATATCAGCTACCATAAACTGGCAGACTGGGGTATGGACATCCTGAAAGTGGGCAATTCCCTGGGAGCGGGCGCGCTGGCCGTTTCTGTGCGGGGTAATCCGGGAAAGCGGGTGCTGCTGCGGCTGGGTGGGCAGGAGGTGAAAAAGGAGACTTTCCGGAAGTTGGCGGATGGTCCGCTGCGCGCGGTCTTTCGCATGGACTATGAATGGGAGATCGGGGGTAAGCCTGTCCGGATCACCGAAGAGATCACCATCGCCGCAGGGCAATATTTTTATACCAGCAAGGTCAGCATCAGCGGCGTGCCACCGGGATCACGGCTCGTGACCGGCATTGCCAATTTTTATTCGAATGCGCCTGGGAATTTCAGACAGGATAGAGCAGAGGTCTTGTATTCTCATGGCCGTCAATCCGAAAATAAGGACTTTCTGGGCATGGGCATTTTAGTGGGAAAGGAAGATTTCTTTTCCTTTGGCAGCCTGCCTTCGGGAGGCGCCGATATCCAGGATACCTACATCGTCTCTCAGTCGGTGAAGAAGGATAAGCCTTTGTATTTCCGGTTCTATACGGCCTGGGAAAAGACGGACCCCGGGTTTGCTTCTCCGGAATATTTCACCAGCATGCTGAAACGGGAGGCCGATAAGTTCAGCCATCCCGTTTCAGTAAAGTGGTAGCATAACCAGGGGTTATGTGGTAGCGAGGACACGGCTCACCGCTTCGGCTCCCTTTGGCAAAATATTCTGATTGATGCTGAAGAAATTATTCGGATCGTATTTCTGTTTGATCTTGGTCAGCCGGTCGTAATTGTGCTTGTAGCTTGCTTTTATACGCTCCTGCCCTTCATTCATGATAAAGTTCAGATAAGCTCCTCCCGATGAATAAGGATGAAGCGCTTCAGAATAGTCTTTACACCATTTTGTGATCTTATCCGCATTTGCGGGGTCTGGGTCAACTCCGACGATGACCCCGGCATATTTTGCATCCCTGTAAGCCCAGGGGGTCGCGTCTTTGGCCACTCTGGCGGCTGCGCCGCTGATCGGGTACAGATGCATCTGTGACAGAGGGGTGGGGATCTTCGATCCAAATTCCAGATGCGTAGCCCTGACTTCCGCCCCTAATTCATTAAAAAAATCGGCTCTCCAGTACCATTGCAGTCCCGGAGGCAGCATGCCATCGAATAAGGATTGCACGGATGGATAGGGCATAACGCCGACATGCGCAAAGATGGGGTTCATGGCGAGTATGGGCTTGAAGGCTTCCTCTGCTTTATCCAGGTCGCCGGCATAGCACCATACGATCCCGCAGAATTGTTTGTTGTGCAGCGTTTCGGGGAAGGGAGGGCCTGGGATCACCAGCGTAGCGATAAAGCCATTCAGTTCGTCAGGAGCAGCTTGAATAAAGCCGTGATACCATTCCATTATTTCATTTATCTTTTCTATAGGCCATAAGGTCGGGCCTCCGAAAACATTCTTGACGGGATGGGCCTGGAATTTAAAGGAAGTCACGATCCCGAAGTTTCCGCCACCTCCGCGTATTGCCCAGAACAGATCGGTATTTTCATTTGCGCTCACGGTAACAAACGAGCCATCGGCCAGGACCATGTCCGCCTCCAGCAAATTATCGATGGTAAGACCGTATTTTCTTGACAGATAGCCTACCCCTCCGCCCAGCGTCAGACCTCCTACGCCCGTGGTAGAGATGACCCCTGCAGGAACGGCAAGTCCGAATGCATGGGTCGCGTGGTCGACTTCTCCCCAGACATTTCCTCCGCCTACCCGGACCGTTTTGTCAAACGGGTCCACGCGTACATATTTTATCCCGGACAGATCGATGACCATACCTCCGTCACAAAGACCAAGACCGCCGCCATTGTGGCCTCCGCCCCTTACCGCCACCAACAGATTGTTCTCACGGCCAAAATTTACGGCATTTATGACATCGGCTACATCTACGCACTTTACGATCATAAAGGGGTACTTATTGATCATCGCATTATAGACCTTACGGGTCTGATCATAATTGGGGCTTTCTTGAAGAATGACCTCTCCTTTTATCTGAGCCGTAAAACCATCAATCAAGGAAGGGTTTAAGTCTTTTGCAGAATTTGGCATAACAGTGGTGTTTTTTTGTAAAACTACAGGTTGGCAAAACTTAATGGTGCAACATTTAGTTCAAATGCTGGTAATTTTGGATCAGCCCGGTATATCCAGGGCAGGATTACTATCCCAGCTGGGCAGAGGGCAGCTGGCCAAACCTTTTCTGGAAGCATTTGGAAAAATAGGACGGGCTGGTAAAGCCTGTTTCAAAGGCAATTTCAGAAATGTTTCCTGCGTTTTTATTCAACAAGGCCAGAGCCTCGTTCAGCCGGTATTCCCTGATAAATGAATTGGGGGATTTGCCGGTCAGCGTGATCAGCTTACGGTACAGTTGGGACTTGCTGCATCCCACCGGTTTGCTGAAATCGTCTACTTTTAAATTGGTATTGCTCCAGGTAGATTCGGTATAATCCATCAAAAGCGTCAGGAATTCTTCATCCGTTTGCGAAAGGAAGAAGAGGCTGTCATGTTCGCCCAGGGCGTTTGAATTCTCGCTGTTGTATAATTCTTTTACGTCTGATGAAAAGATGATCTCGCCTTTGAGGATCTTACACATCCGTTCGGCTAACTTTATAGTGTCCTCGAAGATCGATTTCTTTTCGGTAACGGGTACTCCGGCGCTTAATCCTATTTTTATGATGGTTTCATCGGAAGTTATATCATTCATGAGCCCTTTAAACGACTCCCGAACGGCAAAAGCGGCATTTACTGCGTTTGAGACCGACTTAAAGGAGATCAAAAAATAATTTTCGCTTTGTTTTACAGGTTTCCCCCCATAGATATTCAACAGGTCAGCGACGGAACTGTTGAAATTTTGCAAGGGAGATCCGGCGGGAGAAGGGTTATTTCTGATCAGCAATAATCGTTTCAGATCGATAACCATGATCGTTCTGAAGCCGGGATCATCAATGATATTGAGTTCGGTATTCTGCGTTTTTTCCGGATCTTCAAGTCTGCCAAGAAAAGATTCGACGATGCTGGGGTCCACTTCGATTACCCGGTGGGGCACCTGACCATGCGCTTCGTTATGCATTTTTATAATGGCCTGTTCATCCGGCGCTTCGATCAGACAAAAAGCGGTTTTTCTCTTATCATCAAACCAATAGGTTAATCCCCTGCAGCCAAACCGGTCCTGGATCTTCAGATCTTCCTGGTGGATCTGGGCTACAATTTCTGCAGTAACCGTTTCGGATACGTCGTGACGGTCCATATAAATTGGCATGCTGGTGTTTTTAAGGTTTGTAAAGGTAAACAATCCGGGGTTAAAAGGATCTTTGTATATTCATCTGCTTAAAGATCAGGCGATAAACACAAAAAACGATATTGGCGGCTCAGGTAATTACGAACTCGTAAAGGATTGGCCCCGGCTGCCGGCCGATTTTGGTCTGGGCAATCCGACAGGGCTCGGCATCGACAGCAACCAGCATATTTTCGTCTTTCACCGGGCCGAACGGAAATGGCCTTTGAATGGCCGGATGCCCGATGCCAGCATTGTTTCAAAAACTATTCTGATGCTGGAGAGGGATAACGGGGAAATACTGAATAGCTGGGGCGATAACCTTTTCATAATGCCGCATGGGCTGACGGTGGATGCAAAAAACGATATCTGGGTCACGGATGTAGGCTTGCATCAGGTCTTTAAATTCAGTCATGAAGGCAAGCTGTTGTTTACACTTGGGGAACCCGGCGTTTCCGGGACCGGTCCCGCCAATTTTAATCTTCCGACGGACGTGGCGGTTGCAAAGGATGGTTCTTTTTATGTCAGCGATGGTTATGGTAACAGCAGGGTAGTGAAGTTTTCACCGGCAGGGCAATATCTCTTTGAGTGGGGCAAAAAAGGATCCGGTCAAGGGGAATTCAATCTGCCGCACGCCATCGACCTGGATGATAACGAAAATGTATATGTGGCGGACCGCGAAAATAACCGCGTGCAGGTTTTTGATCCAACAGGAAAGTTTATAAAACAATGGAAGGATAAAAACTTTGGAAGAATGAGCTCGGTGGTATTTGATAAACTGGAAAAAGGATTTGTTGCGGTAGATTATACCCTTTCGTTGTTCAGATCAAAAGTCACAGGCTCGGACATCCTTCTCTTCGATCCATCGGGCAATTTTGTTACAAGGCCTGGAAATGGACGTTTAAAAAAGGAGGGCAGGAGATGCTGGTATCACAATGTGGCGGTCGATGATCAGGGGAGTATTTATATTACGGATATTCTTGGGAACAGGATAAAAAAATTTAAAAAAGTCCCGGAGCAATTGGCAGGCCGGTGAGAAGAGTAATCTTCATTTATAAACCTGTATAACCTGCCGGTCCTGATCATAAACACTGGTTTCGAATTTCAACGGAGACTTGTCACAAGTTAATATATTCAGGTTTTGGCTGTTCCTGATAAACTGAGACGGGCTTATCCCGAACATATTAACCAGCATTTTATGAAAATGGCTTGCATCGGTAAAGCCGGCCTGTATGGCAGCCTCAAGGACCGAGCTTCCCGCCATGATCTGATTGATGGCATATCTGATCTTTCTCCACATGATATATTTATAAACAGGTACACCGACCTTTTCTTTGAATAAGGCTCTCAGCCGGCTTTCGGATAAAAAAACCTGTTCTGAAAGATATTTGATCGTAAGCTGCCCGGGTGGAGTGATGGCAATGATCTCTTCTGCTTTGGCAATCCTGTCATCCGTCCGGTAAGGATCTTGCGGACCGGCGAGCATCCCAAGAATATTGTTGATCACTTTCAGCAAAAGCTCCGGATTGGGTTCGAGGATAGCGCGCTGCAGATCTTCAGGTTGGATAAAAGACCGCAAAGACGATTCAGGGGCGTAAAGGTCACTCTCCAGAAGCAATTTTTCTTTTAATATGCCGGCCACTGCCGTATCGGCATCGAGATAGATGAGGAGCTGTACGCTGTCATTCGTATCCAGCTGATGTATTGCATTTTCCCGCAGGATAAGACATCGGTAGATTTTCCACTCGCCTCCGTTGACCTTGCATTTGAAAGCATCCTGGATATCCACGATGATCTGCATGGTATTGTGGCTGTGCGGGACGGTGACACAGGAGGAAAAAAACATGGCGGAAACACCATTCCAAAGGTAAAAATTGCTTCGGTATGGCTTAGACGGGACTTTCATGCCGGGAGATTTTCAGATCAGTCATATTGTACAATTTTCGGAAAATCCGGTTCTGTACCTTTATACAAGATAACTAAATCTGCATTATGTTAAGCGATAAAACAATCATGGCTTTTATAGCCACTACCGATGCCAAAAAGGCCCGTCCTTTTTATGAAGAGGTTCTTGGCCTGCCTGTCAAGAGGACCGACGAATATGCCATCGTCTTTAATTCCAATGGTATCGAACTGAGGATGACGATCGTCAGAGAGCTGCACCCCGTTCCTTATTCGGTAATGAGCTGGATCGTGCCGGATATTCACGGGATGATAAAAGGGCTGACCGCGAAAGGGGTTGTTTTTGAAAAATATACCTTCTTTACCCAGGATGATGCGGGTGTATGGACCGCGCCTGATGGAACGCAGGTCGCCTGGTTTAAAGACCCGGATGGCAATCTGCTGTCGCTGACCCAATATCCATCAGAATAAAACGCCCACCAGTGGCCACCAGGCAAGAACGACGCCTTTTTTCCCTGCTGGCGTGCCTTCCTTCCTCAACACGATATTGTATTCATTGGCCTCCGAGAGTTTTACCTCCACGGTCTGGTATTCATCAAGGCTGAACAGCAATACCGAGTCGTTGCCGGCAATGGGAATATAATACGCCCCATCCTGCTGGGAGCCGGAAATCTTATCTGTGCCTTTTACTTTCACGACCACCCCTTCCAGCGGCATTCCATCCTCAAGGGATTTTACTTGTCCGCTGATGGTCCTTGCATTCTGGGAATAGCCCTCGTTGGCGGAAAGTACGATCAGGATCGTAAAGAGCAAACTATAGCGGTTCATAAGCTGAGATTATTTTTTTCAAAAATATATAAATTTTATTAGTCTACTAAATTAGTAGGATATATATTTGTAAAAATATTAAATCTGGAAACTATGGCAAAATACATCACAAGGGTCCGGTTACAGGACGCAGAACAAAACGATTTTATCAGATTCGACAGCGAAATGAAAAAAGAAGCGTTTGTCCGGATCAATAAGAGCAAGCCTGCAAAAGAAAACAACGTGATAGCAGGGGAGTATAACCGTCAGGGCAATATCACCATGCAGGATGTCACCGACGCCGTATACCGGGCCGCCAGCCGGACGGGGAAAAAATACTCTTTCACGATCATCAGGGAAAAAGCGGCATTTTCAAATAGCAATTAATACTAATGTGATGACTGGTTGCCTACCCCTCCAGTAGACTAATAAAAATTGGATAGTTTTGAGTATGAACAGGAAAGGAAGGGTTTTTCTGATAGCAGCTATAATGCTGTGCCTTCATGGGACATCCGGCGCCCAGCAGCCACCGGTCCAGGCCAGTAAGGTATCGGTCACCCGCCACGGACCGGAAAATGGTTCGCTGATCATTATCGGCGGGGCCGTAGTGACGGCGGATATCTGGAAAAAATTTACCGAGCTGGCCGGGGGAGTGGCCAGGGCGAATATCGTCGTCATTACCACAGCCGCCGGCGATTCCGCTGCCTACAGGACCAATTCTGTTGAGGAGGTTAAAAGAGCCACCGGCGTGCAGCAGGTTTTCTTATTACACACAAACGATAGAAATGTAGCCAACTCGGATAGTTTCATCGCTCCGCTGAAACAAGCTACTGCGGTATTCATCATCGGCGGCAGGCAGTGGAGGCTTGCCGATTCTTATCTGAATACCCGGACCCTCCGCGCATTATCCGACCTTCTGGACAGGGGAGGAGTGATCGCCGGCACCTCCGCCGGCGCCAGTATCCAGGGATCTTTCTTGTGGAGGGGCGATACCAGAGGGGCCCAGATCCTGGTAGGAGACCATACCAAAGGGTTCGGGTTTCTGAAAAACTCGGTTATCGATCAACACCTGCTGGCGCGCAACCGGCAATTCGATCTTGTCGGCTTTATCCGGAAATCTCCGGAACTGATCGGCATCGGACTTGACCAGTCCACCGCTGTCCTGATACAAAAGGACACCCTTGAAGTGATTGGGGCATCCTATGCGGCGATCTACGATTATAATACCATCATGGGCAAGGGGGCCGGACATGTCACCAAAAACGATAAAGGCGCCGATACGGAAGATTTTACCGCTTCTTCGGGCCCGTTCTTCTTTCTGAGCGCAGGTCAGCGTTACGATCTGCGCAACAGGAAGCTGTTGCCGGATGTGCCGGGAAAAAGGCCGGATACCCGGTCCGTCGTTGAGATTTCGCAGCGCAAGATCTTGTAGCAATAAACTAACACTGTAATTATGAGAATTATTTCTTTTCAACCATCGGTCGCCCGGTATCTGAGAGGCGGTTTGTTTTTTTTATTTCTGATCCCCCTGTTGCTGTCGGCCCAGGAAAAAGCGGCCGTGTCCGGTAAGGTGCAGAACGGATCGGGAGAACCGCTTTCTGGAGTTTCGGTAACGGCAAAGAACAGCAGGACCGGTTCCGTCAGCAGCACCCTCTCCGATGAGAGGGGACAATTCAGTTTTGCTGGGCTGTCATCCGGCGAGACCTATAGTCTTGTCTTCTCTTATGTCGGCTTTGAAACACAGCAAGTGCCCGGATATGTAGCCGGCTCCGGAGCATCGCCCCTTTCTATACAATTGAAGGAAGCATTTTCTTCCCTCGACAACGTGGTGGTGGTTGGTTATGGCACCCAGCGCCGGAAAGAAGTGACTGGGGCGGTATCCTCCGTCCGTTCCAGCGATATAAAGGACAAACCCGTCACCAGCTTTGAGCAAGCGCTGGCAGGTAAATTGCCGGGAGTCCAGGTCCTGCAGAATACCGGCGCTCCGGGTGGCAGCATAAGTATCCGTATACGCGGTCTGAATTCGATCTCGGCAGGCACCGATCCTTTATATGTCATCGACGGATTCCCTATTTCAAACGATCTGAAAAACCTTCAGGGCAGCACCGATGTCGTGAACATCACCGGGCAGGCTTCCTTTCAGAAATCACCCGATCCGCTCAGCACGCTGAACACGGATGATATCGAATCCATAGAAGTTTTGAAGGATGCATCGGCTGCTGCGATCTACGGTTCCCGCGCTTCCAATGGCGTGGTCCTCATTTCTACAAAAAAGGGAAAGCGGTCCGGTGCGCCCAGCATAGAGTACAGCGCCTATGCAGGCCAGCAGCAGATCAGTAAGAAAATAAAGGTGTTGGATGCTTACCAGTTCTCCAGACTGGCCTACGACGGTAAGAACAATTCTTACCTGGACGCCTTTCCCAACGCCAGCATCAGCGATAACAATACGGTAAGGTCCAATGCCAACTATCAGATCCCACCCGAGATCCTGCCTTATCTGGCGGGCACCAAGGGGCTCACCAACACCGACTGGCAGGATGCCGTGCTGAGGAAAGCGCCCATCCAGAACCATACCCTTTCGGCTTCCGGCGGCAACGATAAATTTCAGTATTATATCTCGGGTAATTATTTCGATCAGCAGGGCATCGTGATCAGTTCCGGGTATAAAAGATATGGGCTGCGTGCAAACCTGACGGCCGATCTGACCCCAAAATTGAAACTGGGCGTGACCTTTAACCCCAGCTTCGATCAGTACGATCTCGTCAACGGAGATGGACCATGGACATTCGACGGCATCCTGAGCAATGCGCTCAAAGCGGCCCCGATCTTCCCCGTTTACAACCCCGACGGTTCGTTCGCCATCAATAAACAGAATACCTGGGCCTATAGCTTTTCCGGCGGGGAGAACCCCGTTGCCCTCGCGTCCGAGATCAACGACCAGCTGCATCATGTCCGCAACCTGGGGAATGTTTATGGCGAATACGAGATCCTGAAAGGGCTAAGTTTCAGGACTTTTTTCGGGACGGACATCAATTATTTCGACCGGCAATACTACCGTCCCTCGACACTGGGCGCCTACAAACCCAGCCAGCAGCCGGCGCCAACCATTCCCAAAGGCTCTTCACAGACGGCAACCGCGACGAACTGGCTCTGGGAAAACACCCTGAACTATAAATTCGGGATCGGCCAGGACCACCGGTTTGACGTGCTTGTAGGTTATACTTCCCAGAAGAATACCACGCGGGCAAACGAAACGGATGGCACCGGCTATCCAAACGATGCCGTTCAGACCGTCAATGCCGCTACCATTACCAGCGGTACCTCCACGTCTTCACAATGGTCCTTGCTCTCTTATCTGGGCAGGGTCAATTATAACTACGCAGACAAGTACTTCCTGTCCGCCAGCATCCGCAGCGACGGGTCCTCCCGTTTCGGCGCCAGTAATAAATGGGGTTATTTTCCTTCCGTATCGGGAGGATGGCTGGTCAGCAGCGAGAAATTCTTCAAGATCAGCGCCATTTCCGAATTGAAGGTAAGAGCCAGTTATGGGCTGACCGGTAATTTCCAGATCCCTAACTACGCCTCGTATGATCTGTTAGGGTCCAACAATTATATCCTGGGCTCGGGCAACGGAACCCTGGTCAACGGGGCCGGGCTTTCGCAGCCAGCCAACCCAGACCTCACCTGGGAAAAAACGTCTCAGCTGAATGCGGGCATCGACATCGGATTTATTCAGAACAGGATCTATCTCACGGCGGATTATTATAAAGCAAAAACCAGTAATTTATTGCTGAATGTGCCGGTTCCCCTGAGTTCGGGTTTTGGCACGGCTCTGCAAAATATCGGGAAGGTCCAGAATTCGGGCGTTGAGTTCGGTCTGCTGACCCACAATCTCGCGGGAGCTTTTAAATGGACGACCAGCTTTAATATTTCCGCCAACCGCAACAAGGTATTGCAACTGGGCCCGAAAGGGACGTCCATCCTCTCCGACGGAGGGAATGGCACGATCTCGCAGATGTATATCACAAAGGTCGGCGCACCCATCGGCAGTTATTATGGCTATGTGAACGGAGGCGTCTTTAAGGATCAGGACGATATCAATAAAAATCCTCACTACGCCACGGCAAAGCCCGGCGACCGGAAATTCCTGGATGTCGGAGGCCCCAATGGCAAGCCGGATGGCATCATCGATGCCAATGACCGGACATCCATCGGCAGCTATTTCCCAAAATATATCTGGGGGCTGACCAATGATTTCAGCTATAAAGGTTTCGACCTGTCCATAGCTTTCCAGGCCGTGCAGGGTGATCAGATCATGAACCTGCAGCGCCGGTATCTGTTCAACAGCGAAGGCAATGCCAACCAGATGGCCGAAGACTGGAATTACTGGAAGTCGCCCACCGATCCCGGGGATGGGAAGGCGATGAGGGCCAACCGGGTAGCCAATGCCAACAGCGAACAGATCAGCTCTTTCCATGTAGAGGATGGCTCCTTCGTGAGGCTGCGCAATGTTACGCTGGGATATTCCCTGAAGAGTAAGCTTTTTAATAATAAAATAAAAGGATTGCGATTTTACCTGAGCGCGCAGAACCTGCACACCTGGACAAAATACACCGGATATAACCCCGAAGTGAATGCCAGGCCAGACAGCCCGCTGACGCAGGGTGAAGATTATGGTACCTATCCTTTAGCCAAAACTTTTACAGCCGGGGTCAACCTTTCCTTCTAACGAAAAGACGACCGACATTCCAGCAGTATCAATAAAATCGCAAACTATGTCAGTAAAATATAAAATAACAACAGCGCTTCTTTCTTTTGTGATCATCGCTGTTTCCTGTAAGAAAAGCTTTATCACGCTGGCGCCCCTGTCCAACCAGACCTCGGCCACTTTTTTTAAGACCGTTGCCGACTTCCAGCAAGGGATCAGCGCCATCTACGATGGTTTGCAGAGCCAGCAGACCTATGGTAAGTCCTATTACTACCTCATGGAAGTAAGGAGCGACAATACGGATATATTCGACCGCGGCGCCAATGCCGGGGCGGCTTCCCAGATCGATCTTTTTACGGAAGTCACGACCAGCAGCTTTATTTCGGATGCTTATGCCGGCTCGTATATTATTATAGCCCGCGCCAATGCGGTGCTCGACCGGCTGGATGCAGCATCCATACCCGACTCTTCGAAAAAGCAGTTCAAAGGAGAGGCACTGTTCCTCCGGTCCTTATCCTATTTCAATCTGGTGAGGCTCTATGGGAAGGTGCCGCTGGTGATCAGGACCGAAACCCTTACCCAATCACAGGCCGACAAGAGAAATGCGGTGGCTGACGTATATACGCAGATAGAGACGGACCTGAAGACCGCAGCCTCCCTCTTGCCCGCCTCCTATGCCAATGCAGCCGACCTCGGCAGGGCGACCTCCGGCAGCGCCAATGCTTTATTAGGCAAGGCCTTTGTGACGGAGAAGAAATGGGCTAACGCCGTGGCGGCACTGACGCCCATCGTGAGCGGCTATTCCCTGTTGCCCAATTATGGCGACCTGTTCATTGCAGCCAATGCCCAGAATGCAGAGACCATTTTTTCGGTGCGGTATAAGAAAGGATTGAGCCCATCCGAGGGCAATACGTATTTTACCGATATGGCTCCGGTTACGTTGTATCTGAATGGAACGGTCTATGGAGGCTCCAACAACAACAGACCCACCCATGATATCGTCGCCGCATATGAGACGGGGGACAAGCGTTTTGCCGCATCCCTCGATACTTCATACCTCGCCAGCGCCACGCTTACCCGCAAGGGGAACTATACAAAAAAATATCTGGACCCTCCCGGCGTCACCGGCGACGAGGGCAACAGTTTCCCGGTATTGCGTTATGCGGATGTGTTGCTGCTGCTGGCAGAGGCGTTGAACGAAGGCAGCTACAGTCCTGCCAACGGCGCGGGCACCGCTTTTTATTATCTTAACCTGGTCAGGGCCCGCGCAGGCCTGGCCGCCAGGACATCCACCGATCTTGCGGGGCAGGATACCTTCCGGGATGCCGTCTTTAAGGAGAGAAGGATAGAGCTGGCTTTTGAGAACGACCGCTGGTTCGATCTGGTACGTTATTCCAAAGGATTGCCCGTCCTGCAGGCGCATCTGCTGAGCGAATATGGACTGACGACTCCGGTGCTGACGGCCAACAGGCTGCTGTTCCCGATCCCGCAGAGCGAGATCGACGTGCACAACGACCCGACGAACTTCCCGCAGAACCCGCAGTAAATAAATTACCAAAGCGAAAGGCCTGGTGTTAACCAGGCCTTTCGCTTATCAGTATCCGCTGCGCAGCCGGTGCAATACATTCACCAGCGCGAGCACATCGGAGCAGGTATTGTAAAAAGCAAGGGAGGGCCGGACGGTGCTTTCCAGCCCGAACCTGCGCAGGATAGGCTGCGCGCAATGATGACCCGTACGGACGGCGATGCCCTCCTTATTCAGGGCCTGACCGACCTGGTCATTGGTAAACCCATCCAGCACAAAAGAGAGTACGCTGGCCTTGTGAGGCGCCGTGCCTATAAGGCGGAGACCTGGGACTTCCTTTAATAATTTTGTGGCATACAACAGGAGATAATGTTCGTACTGACCGATCAGATCCATGCCGATCCTGGTCACATAATCGATCGCTGCGCCGAGGCCAACCGCATCGGCTATATTGCCGGTGCCTGCTTCAAAGCGTCCCGGTGCGTCCTGGTACTCTGTGTGCTCAAAGGTAACATCCCTGATCATATTACCCCCTCCCTGCCAGGGCTGTGTCTCGTTCAACAGGGCTTCTTTGCCATACAGGACGCCGATACCCGTAGGGGCAAACACTTTATGTCCCGAGAATACGAACCAGTCGGCATCGAGGTCCTGCACGTCTACCCGCATGTGCGAGACGGATTGAGCGCCGTCTACCAATACCCTTGCGCCTGCGTGGTGCGCCATGGCGACGATCTGTTTTGCCGGAGTAATGGTGCCGAGTGCATTGGATACTTGTGTGAAGGCAACCAGTTTGGTTTTAGGGTTCAGCAGCTTTGCATATTCTTCCAGAAGGAGGTCTCCCCGATCATCCACAGGGATCACTTTTATCTTAAATCCTTTCTTTAATGCCAGTTGTTGCCAGGGAACGATATTGGCATGATGCTCAAGGTGACTTATGATAACCTCATCGCCTGGGCCGATATGTTGCTCTCCCCAGGACTTAGCCACCAGGTTGATAGCTTCTGTTGCCCCGCGCACAAATACGATTTCTTTGGGCGATCCCGCATTTATAAAACGCTGCACTTTGCTCCGCGCTTCTTCATAAGCGTCGGTTGCACGCGCTGCCAGCTCGTGCGCGGCCCGGTGGATATTGGAATTCTCATGCTGATAAAAATAGCTGAGACGGTCGATGACCTGTTGTGGCTTCTGTGTGGTTGCGGCATTGTCCAGCCATATCAACCGTCGCCCATTCACATATTCTTTCAGGATCGGAAAATCTTTTTTGATCAGTTCAACATCGAACGGAGGTTGTGACAGTCCGCTGTGCCCGTTTATATTTACCACATTACCCGCAGAAGGAAAATTGACCGGCAAATGCAGAGGATTGGCCTCTTTTAAAAAATAAAAACTGCCCTCGTTGGCTGCCGGAAAAGGCAGCTGTGGAAGGTGGGTGAATGAGGTTATGGCTGTAAGGATCTCTTTCAGCCCGTTGTCGGAGGAATTCCCCTGCGCATAGGGCAAGGGCTGGGAAGATGAGTGGGGCAAGGGCTGTGAAGACGTTTGTGTCGACGGCGACCGTCCGCTGCCGGCGACGGAGGGAGGTACCCTGCCATCCGAGAAATGCGGGTCCGGCAGGCTGGTCTGCGGATCCTTTACATCGAAGGCATTATTGCTTCCCAGGGCCGAAGGCGATCTGCCGCTGCCTGCAAGAGAAACAGGGATTTTCGTCGCCACAGCAGCAGGCGTCACAGCAGCAGGTGTCGCACCAGCAGGCTCGGCTGCTGTCCCACCCGGACGGAAAAGATGATCACTGGCGGCGTCCTGCGGATTACCACCAGGCGATGCCTTGAAGAGCTCATTCGCCAGCTGCGCTAACGCATCCGTATCGGGAAGCCCGGAATCAATATTTGTACTCATGGTAATTTCCGGTTTCTACATTATCCAATACAGCGATGGCGTCATCGACCAACACCGCCAGTGAACAATACAGGGAGATCAGGTAAGAGGCGATCGCCTTGTCATTGATGCCCATGAACCGTACGGACAATCCAGGCGATTGCTCTCCCGGAAGCCCCGGCTGATAGAGGCCTACCACGCCTTGCCGGCTTTCTCCTGTTCTCAGCAGCAGGATACTGGACTTGCCGTTATCGATCGGCACTTTGTCCGAGGGGATCAGCGGGATGCCTCTCCAGGTCAGAAATTGCGATCCAAATAAGGAAATGGTGGGCGGAGGCACACCCCTGCGGGTACACTCCCGGCCAAAGGCGGCAATGGCCAGGGGGTGTAATAAAAAGAAGCCAGGCTCCTTCCATACTTTGGTGATCAGTTCATCCAGATCGTCCGGTGTCGGCGATCCTTTCCGGGTATTGATCCGTTGTGCGGGAGATATGCTATGCAACAACCCATATTCTTTATTGTTGATCAGCTCGCTTTCCTGCCGCTCTTTGATGATCTCGATCGTCAGCCTGAGCTGCTCGCTGATCTGGTTATAGGGTTTGCTGTACAGATCGGAGACGCGGGTATGTACGTCCAGGACGGTGTTTACGGCGCTCAGATTATATTCACGGGGATTCTCCACATAATCGACAAAGGTCTGCGGCAATGCCTTTTCATCGCGGGAGGAACAATCGACTTCGACGTTGGCGGCATCCTTTACTTTATTCAACCGGTAGACGCCCGACTCGACGGGGATCCAGTTCAGCAGGTGGGTCAGCCATCTTGGCGTTATGGTTGAGAGTTGTGGTACTGTCCGGGTGGCAATGGCCAATTGTCTGGCCGCCACGTCGCCAAGGGCCGTTTGTTTTTTGATTTCTTCCGCCATGATAACTGAATTTTAAGGTGTACTTGCAAGGTATGTAAATAATTATAATATAGCTTTTGGAGATATTTTTTTTATAAAGGTATACACATAACAGCCTGCACAAAGTCCCAGTGCCGATTCCAGAAAGGCAAACAGGATCAGCACGGCATCGAGCGTATAAGCTCCTTCCTTCAGGTCAAATACATTCGAGATCAGCAGCAGGTCCGTCATGATAAATCCGAGCTGCGCCGCGAATAATTTAGGGGCACGGTCGACCGGTTTATTTTTAATGGATAATATTTTCACGAGCCAGCCGCTTAGCAGATTTAACGGACTGTACTGACCATGACCAAATCCCCGCAGGAAAAAATCGACTACCAGACAGGCGGGGATCGACCAATGCGGGATCAGCAGATAGGTCAATCCGGCCAGGAGTACAAATAAGGCGGTAAGCCTCGCCCGGTTCTCATTGATGAGGATGTGATCTGCAGGACATGATATATTGTCTGACATATTAATTTATTAAAGATTCGGGATGGGGAAAATATAACCTCCAAACAACAGATAAGACCAGAGCAAGGTCCAGAAGATGTTAAAGATCTGCGCACCGACAAAAGTAAAGGCAGGCCTGCCGCCCTGTATTTTCACCAGGTCTGCGAACTTCGCTTCCAGGCCGATGGAAATAAAGGCCAGGGCAAACCATACCGTGCGCAGACTGTTTAAAACGGGCCCGATCGTTTTGACCGTTGCCGGTGATAACAGGAAAGAGAAGATCAGGGATACGGCAATAAAGCCGAGCACAAATTTTGGAAATCGTTCCCATACTAATTTTAATCCAGGCTTTTCGGTCTTCACTTTCAGAACGCCTTCTCCAGAACCCTTTGGTTTACGGTATGCCCACCAGATGGCAATAAAAAAGGCGGTCACCCCGATAAATACATTCTGGGAGAACTTGGCAATTATACCGGCCTTGACGGCAGCAGGTCCGACCAACTGTCCTGCCGCGGCGACGGATGCCGTCGTATCCAGGGTGCCACCCAGCCATGCGCCCCCGACTATTTCCGGTATATGGAATACCTTGATGATCCAGGGCTGGACGATCAGCATGGGAATGGCCATCAGCAGCACCAGCGTAGTGACGTATGATAATTTTTTCTTGTCGCCATTGATAGCTCCGGCCGCGACGATAGCCGCCGATACGCCGCAGATCGATACCGCCGAGGCAAGGATAACGCCAAACTCGTCATCCACTTTCAGCTTCCTGCTCAGCCATAAGGAAAAGAACCAGACTGCCGATACAACGATGACAGCCTGAACGATACCGGGCAGGCCGGCCTTGATAAGATCGGATGATAAAATGGTCGAACCAAGGATCACCAACCCGGTTTTAATATAGAATTCCGAGCGGACCGCCTCTTTAAGCCAGGCCGGCAGTGTAGTCAGGTTGCCAAGCAGCAGCCCTATCAGCAGGGCGAACACAACATATTCCAGACCGTAGTATGCGATGGTCTTATTGCCCGCGATGATGAAGGAAAGGATAACGAGCAGATAGAGAAAGGCAAACCCTGTCGCAAACCTTCGCACGCTGCCGCCCGATAACGCAATTGAAAAAGCAGCCAGCGCGAGAAAGACGACGCCGGTTTCGATAATGCGCAGCAGGTTGTCGACAGCCAGGACCTTGCCGAACAGTTCGCTTGTCCCGCTCCATTGGTAAGAAGGTAAATGGAAAGCGATGCCATTGCCATTTGCAAGGAGCACGGTAAAGATAATTACTCCGCCGAGGATGACGGCCCACCAGTCCTCGGTGAGGCCAGCCACGATTGTTTTTTTCAGCGGTGCTGAAATTTGTTCATCGGTAGTTATCGTCGTTGACATGGTTGTTTTCGGTTAAAATGCAGTACAAGTATATGTAATATTTATTAGTCTACAAAATATGTGGAGTAATAGCCATAAACGAGCCCCCTGAACTATTTTATCCGGTAATGTAACGTAGATTTATCCAACTAAATAGTTGCCGTTGGTGCCGGAAACCTGGAAATAAGGGTTAAATTTATTCGTACAATACTTCACGAATGGGCAAGAAGGGAATGGGCAGGCTGGACAGAACGGAATTCGATGCCGTAGTGGTAGGCTCCGGTCCGAATGGGCTGGCGGCTGCCATCCGACTGCAACAGGAAGGCCTGTCCGTGTTATTGCTGGAAGCAAAAGATAGCATCGGGGGCGGGTTGCGGTCGGCGGAGCTGACCTTGCCGGGTTATATGCACGATATCTGTTCGGCCATACATCCTCTGGCTGCCGGTTCTCCATTCTTCAGCACGCTGGCGCTGGAAGAGCATGGACTGGAATATATCTATCCCGGTATTGCTGCGGCTCATCCGTTCGACGGCAGGCAGGCTGCGGTCCTGATCGGATCGGTGGAAGAGACGGCCAGGTTGCTGGGAAAAGACGAGCAGGCTTATCTGGAATTGATGGGACCGCTGGTAAAAGACTGGCCGGCTATCGCTGCGGATGTGCTGGGGCCCTTGCATTTTCCCAGCCATCCTCTTCTCATGGCAAAGTTCGGGCTTAAAGCGCTTAGCGCTGCCGGATATCTCGCCCGCCGGTTTCATACAAAGGAATTGAGAGGATTGTGGGCGGGCATGGCGGCGCATGCCATCCTGCCTTTATCGAAGCTCAGCACTTCGGCTATCGCCCTGGTATTGCTGATAGCGGGCCATCGCAAAGGCTGGCCCCTGCCCAGAGGAGGTTCGGTATCGATCGCCAACGCGCTGGCGTCCTGTTTCGTTTCGGTCGGAGGAAAGATAGAGACGGGGGTGAATGTACGGTCGCTGGCTGACCTCCCTTCTTCAAAAGCCGTGTTGCTGGATCTTACCCCAAGGCAATTATTGCAGCTCGGCGGACACAACTGGTCTCCGCTGTATAAAAGACAACTGGAAAGATACCGGTATGGCCCGGGTGTTTTCAAGATCGATTGGGCGCTGGATGGGCAGATCCCTTTTTCAGCCGGCCGGTGCAGACTTACAGGTACGGTTCATATCGGCAACACGCTGGAGGAAATTGCGGAGGCGGAATTAATTACTTCGAAAGGAGGGCATCCGGATAAGCCGTTTGTATTGCTGGCCCAGCAGAGTATATCCGATCCTTCCCGGGCTCCGGCAGGCAAACATACTGCATGGGCTTACTGTCATGTGCCCAATGGTTCCGGCCGGGATATGACAGCCGCGATAGAACGGCAGGTCGAGCGGTTTGCCCCGGGCTTCCGGGACCTCATCCTCGCCAGACATGTCATGAATACGGCTCAGCTGGAAGAATATAATGCTAATTATATCGGAGGGGATATCAACGGGGGCATGATCGATATCCGGCAGCTTTTTACCCGTCCGGCGCTGAGGTGGTCGCCTTATCGTACTTCAACGGCGGGCATCTATATCTGTTCGTCTTCTTCGCCGCCCGGTGGAGGCGTACATGGCATGTGCGGGTATCATGCGGCACAGAGGGCCTTGAAGGATATATTTGGAAGGAGGACGTAGGCTGAGGCCGGCCTTAATTCTTGTTCTTTGTATAATCCCTCCATTTGTCGACCAGTTGCTGCATGTCATCGGGTAGCTGGCTCTCGAAGACGATCCTCTTTCCGGTGCCGGGATGGGTGAAGCCGATCGTCCGGGCGTGCAGGGCATGACGGGGGCAGATGGCAAAACAATTATCGACAAATTGTTTGTATCTGGAGAAAACGGTTCCTTTTACGATCCTGTCGCCACCATACGTGTCATCATTGAACAGGGGATGGCCGATATGCTGCATATGCACACGGATCTGGTGGGTGCGGCCGGTCTCGAGCACACATTGCACCAGGGTCGTATAGCCAAACCGCTCCAGCACCTGATAATGCGTGATCGCTTCTTTGCCATATTCACCTTCCGGGTAAGCGTCGAATAATTTCCGGAAACGCTTGTGCCTGCCAACATGCGCGATGATCGTTCCGGTATCTTCCGTCAGGTCGCCCCATACCAGGGCAAGGTATTGCCGGGTCATCGTATGATCGAAAAATTGTTTGGCCAGGCTCCTGACGGCCCGCTCTGTCTTGGCGAGCACCATCAGTCCACTGGTATTCTTGTCGATCCGGTGTACGAGGCCGAAGCGAGGCAGGTTCTCTTCACTGATCGATTTGTTCTCCTGCTGCAGGTAATAAGCCACCCCATTGATCAGCGTGCCGGTATAATTGCCGTTGGCCGGATGCACGACCAGACCGGGGGGTTTGTTGATGATGAGCACATCTTCATCCTCGTATTCGATATTCAGCGGCATTTTTTCGGGTATGATCCCCTCGCCATGCGGTTCTTTATCGGAGAACATGATGATCTCGTCCAGCGGTCTGATCTTATAGCTGGGTTGCACCTGCCGGTTGTTTACGAGGACCATTCCCACTTCGAGGGCTTTCTGTATTTTTGTGCGGGAGGCGCTTTCGATCCGTTGCACGAGGAATTTATCGATCCGCATCGGCTCCTGTCCTTTGTCGACTTTCAGGTTCATACGCTCGTACAGCTCATCCGAGCCTTCAGGCACTTCTTCCCCTCCGGTCTCCGGATCCATCTCGTTGCTCATACTGTCCATTTGTGTAAAAGTAAGGGGTTTGCCGAAAATCGGTAATTTTGTCCTTATGCAAAAGATCTTGTTCAGGGATTTGGGCAGCATGGAATACCAGAAGGCCTGGGACTACCAGGAGGGGCTGTTGCAGGACAGCGTGCGCATAAAATCAGAACTGAAGAAGAGGGCAGAGAGCATGCCGGCCATTCCGGCGGGTGACGCACGTTCCGAAGAAGTGCCGGACACCCGGCATTACCTGCTCTTCGTCGAGCATCCGCCCGTATTTACGCTGGGCAAGAGCGGTCACATGGAAAATGTACTGATCGATGAAGAGCAGATGGAAAGAAATGGCACACCCTTCTTCCGGACCAACAGGGGAGGCGATATTACTTTTCACGGACCGGGACAGATCGTTGGCTATCCGATCCTGGACCTTGAAAAATTCTATACGGACATCGGCAGATATCTGCGCAGTCTGGAAGAAACGATCATCCGGGTCCTGGCGGAATACGGGATCCGCGGCGACCGTTCACCCGGCGAAACCGGAGTATGGATCGATCCGGGTGTGCCGGGCAGGGAAAGGAAGATCTGCGCCATCGGCGTCCGTTGCAGCAGATGGATCACGATGCATGGCTTCGCCTTTAACGTCAGCACGGACCTGTCAAATTTCGAAAATATCATCCCCTGCGGGATAGCCGGCAAACAGGTGACTTCACTGGAAAAGGAGCTGGGCAGGCCCGTTGCGCTGGAGGAGGTCAAGGAGAAGCTGCGGCGCTGCTTTGCAGAAGTGTTCGGGGCCGAGCTGGTTTACTGAGCAATGCCCAACCCGCCACTCACACACGCCCACGATCCCCACTCAAGGTTTCCCACGTCGAGGCAGGTTCCCCTCGTCGCTGTCGCTTGCGCGTCGTTCAAAAATCCTTGGGGATAAACAGTTTGTTTTTTTCCTTTAATTTCTCACCATCATAGAGTTCGAAGCGGAACCAGCCCGAATGAAGGAAATTACTCTTGTCGAGGATCAGGGTGGGGTCCCTGATGGCCGACAGTTCGAACATCAGCTTATTATTTTCATCGAAGAATTTAACGCCATAGTGTCTTGCGGCTGCATCGGGCAGGGATACATGGATATTGCCATATTTCCCTGTGAATACCCAGGGAGAGGCCTTGTACACTTCCTTGGCGACAAAAGGCTTTATCGTGAGCGTGTCCCCGTCTACAAAAACAAGCGTATCCCTGGTCTTTGCCAGCAGAGAATCGCGGAATGCACGGATCTTGTTGCCGGGAAGCTCCCCGATCACCGAATCTCCCCGTTTGACAAAAATGGGCTTATCTATTTCCAGCCTGGGCCGTTCGCGGATCCTGGAAGGGCTGTTTACCTGCGGCTTGCCCTGACGGTTATCCTGAGCAATAGCGCTGTTTTCCTGGACAAAGCGGATCCTTTGCCGGTCCGTTTTTGAAAGATTAATATCCGTATCGGTGTCGATATCGTCCTGCTCGGGCTTTACTGCGGCTATATCTGCATGTGGCCGCTGCGATTTGCTGAACAGATAATTGCCATTCTCAAGGACGATAAACAGACGGTAGAAAAAATTCGGGTGAGGGGCCTTGCTGTCTGTAACTCCATTCTGAGGGAGTCTGGGATCGGGCACGGTCAGCAGCGTGGTAAAGTTCTTCAGGCTGTCCACAGACCGCTGGATGCTGATCTGGGTGACGGTTGCGAAATTGTTGTGCCAGCTTATCAGGATCTTTCCCGGGCCCCTGGCCATAACGGAAAATCGGGGAAGCGTGTCCTGTGCCCCGGCAACGGAGCTGAAAGTAAGGAGGGTCAACAAATAAACCAGCTTCCTGCGCATACCTGGCATAACGAATCTTTTGAAAAGATGTTTTAATAAAGCTAAAAATAGGACCTGGCTTTTACCCGGGGATGGCCGGGCATTCATCCAGGTCTCCCGGCAAACCCGCCGATATCCGGCCCAACTACCCAAATTCCGGGCCTAAAAATCCAATATTCCGGGTTCAAGGGAGCTGTTGCCCTGCAATCCACCGCTGTGTATGAGCAACAGCCGCGACCCGGATGGGAAAAAGCCTTTATTGATCATGTCTGTAGCGCCAAAAAACAGCTTGGCGGTGTACACAAAATCGGTGGGTATCCCTGTCTGCCGGTATAAATTGTTCATAAAGTCCAGCAGTTCCTGCGTTTTGCGGGCATATCCGCCGAAATGATAATCGCAGGCAAGCAGGCAATGATCCGCCAGACGAGGACCGGCGCCCGATTCATCCTTCCCCACGCGCAGCCTTCTGGCTTTGGTAAGGAAGTCGTCGATTCCTTTTAATACCGGGACGCCTATGATCGTTTGTCCAGAACGAGCCGCCTCAGCCAGTCCCAGCCAGGTCGTCCCGGTGCCGATGGCACAGAGTATGTGCGTATACAGTGATCCGTCCATGAGTGATAATATCTCCTTGCTGCCCCTGATCCCCGCGTCCCCGGCACCGCCTTCAGGGATAATATAGGAGCCCGGATATGCATCCGCAAGCCCGGTCAGCGGTAGGGTATCGTCAGGTCCTTTGCCGGGGCGCTCTCCCGAAAAGGCCTTTGTCTGACGGGCATATTCTGCGCGGCTTATAAATTGCAGATGCATACCATACGAGGCCGCGGCCTGGAGGGTGAGGGAAAGGTGAAGCGGTTGTTCGCCACGGATGATACCGGTTACGGGGGTGCCGGCTTGTCTTGCAGCAAAGGCCGTTGCGACGATATGATTGGACCATGCACCGCCAAACGTGATCAGCCGGCGGCTGTTGGTAAGGGCAGCGATCCGGAGGTGTTCCTTCAGCTTGAACCATTTGTTGCCGGAAACGACCGGATGGATCTTGTCCAGGCGCAATGCATCCACCATGACGCCGTGCTTTTCGAGTCCGGGTAGATTCACCGGGTCGACGGTGACCGTGGCAGGGTCGATCAATGTTAATTCTCCGGGGAACATAAAACAGTTATGCTGACAGTCATTATTTTTTTATTTTCGCACATAATTTAAAATTACGATAAATGCAACCAACGCTTTTGATTTTAGCGGCCGGGATGGCTTCGAGATATGGCAGTATGAAACAGATCCAGGGTTTTGGGCCCAGCGGGGAGACGATCATGGATTATTCGATCTATGATGCCATAAGAGCGGGGTTCAAAAAGGTGGTGTTTATCATCCGCAAGGATTTCGCGGAGGATTTTAAGGCGATTTTCGAGCCGAAATTAAAAGGAAAGATCGCGACCGATTATGTATATCAGGACCTGAATTCCTATGTTGGCGGATTTAAAGTCCCGGCCGAGCGTACCAAGCCCTGGGGTACGGCTCATGCCATTCTTTGCGCGAAAGAGGCCATTAAAGAGCCGTTCGCCGTCATCAATGCCGATGATTTCTATGGCCGCGACGCCTTCGAAAAGGCGGCTGCTTTTCTCACCGGGCCCGTCAGCGATAATTTATATTCGATCATCGGCTATGATCTGATCCGGACACTGTCGGAGAACGGTACGGTCAGCCGGGGCGTATGTCAGGTCGATGCGGCGGGCAATCTGGTGTCGATCGCCGAGCGTACCAAGATCTATCAGGACGGCGATAAGATCACGTATGAAGAAGGAGAGAAAAAATTCGAAGTACCTTCCGATTCCAAAGTGTCCATGAATTTCTGGTGTTTTGCTCCATCCGTTTTCCCGTATACCGAAAAAATATTCTCCGAATTCTTGGCTGAACAGGGCACCAATCCAAAGGCCGAGTTTTTCATTCCCATTATCGGGGACAAGTTTATCAAAGAAGGTAAGGGAGCGATCAGGGTGATCTCTACGGGAGCGCAGTGGTTCGGGGTCACCTACAAGGAAGACGCGCCCGGTGTGCAGGCAAGCCTCAATGCGCTTATCGCAAAAGGTGAATATCCCTCAAAATTGTGGTAGACAACTGCCACTTCCGGTGTGGATGAGTGGCTGATCTTTGGGCGGGCAGGATCGGTTATCCGTTGCTCTTCACGATAAATATACAGTCCTGGATCTTTTCGACCTGTTGCACGCGGTCCATCCCTTTTACGGAGGAGCCCGATGGCATTCTCAGGTGCGAAAACGAACTATCGCCTTTTTGTAAAACAGAATCCGATCTCATGGCTTCCAGCGCGCGGAAGATATTCCTCGACCGGATCGCAAAGACAAATCCCTGTGCATCCTGCTGGCTGGACCTGACGATACCTACGACTTCTCCATCTTTGTTCAGTACCGGCGTTCCGCTGTTCCCGGGATTGGCGGCAATGGTGATCTGGTAAGCGAGGGTGTCGCCTTCGAACCCTGTTCTGGCGCTCATGTACCCCTTTCCGTATACGATCTCATCGCGGGGATAGCCCAGGGTAAAGAGCTCTTCACCCAGTTTCGTCCCGGTCCTGCTGATCCCATAAGGCAGTGTACCATAGGGTTTATAAGCGGTATCTTCTATTTTAAGGAAGGCCAGGTCCGTGACCGGGTCGATATAAATGATGCGGGCTTTGAATTCATAGCCATCCCTGTTCTGCACATCGACGCGGGTCGAATTCTTTACTACATGCGCATTGGTGACCAGGTAGCCCTTGCCATCGATCAGAAATCCGGTGCCCCCCGATTTGAAATTTGTCTGGGCCTGTGAGCCGGAGCCATTATTATTGATCTTTTTGGTGACGTAGTTCAGCTGGGTAACGGCCGTATTCAAACTTTTGGATAAATACCGGACATCGTCTTTCCGGACCGCAGGGGAAACATAGGAAATGAGCCCGCTGATGCCCAGTGCTACGACGCCCGCAATAGAGGCGGCTACCCCAACAACCCGCTTGTATTTTTTCCAGAGCGTTGTGACCTTCGCCGGCGCGGTGTCTTTGATCTCTCCGGATCTGACAAGCCCGGTATGGATATCGTTCAGTTTGCTAACAAACTCCTTTTGTTCGCCGTATGCGTTCAGCTGATGCAGGAAAATGGTGTGCTCCACCACCATCTGGTCGACCCCGGGATTTGATTTCCGGAGCTGTTCAAAAAACACCCTCTCCTCAGGAAGCATTTCTCCCCTGATATAACGTTCGATGGCGTCCAGCATTACGATCTCTTCCATGTTCACTCTTATTTTTTGTACTGGTTAAATATTTTTTTCAGCCTCATCAGGCATTTATACTTCTGGTTCTTCGCATTATCCGCATTGGTATAGCCAAAATTGTTGGCGATCTCCACCATATTCTTTTTTTGCAGATAATAAGCCTCCAGCAAACTTTTGCAGGGTTCACCAAGGCTGCGCATCGATTTTTCCATGGTCAGGAAATCCACATTCCGCTGTTCGTGTATTTCCAGTTCCTCTTCTACGGGTACGGTCTCTTCGAGGTTTTCCACTTCGGGGGATATTCTCTGTAACTGGTTGAGGCGCTTGAGCCACAATCGTTTACAGACGGAGTAGAGGTAGGTCTTAAGTTGGCAATTCAGTTCAAAAGATCCCGATCTGGCTTTCTCATACAACACGATCATCGCTTCCTGGAAGATATCCCGGGCATCATCCGGATGCCCATTATTATTGACGATCAGGGAATGGACCATACTATAGTGCTGCCGGTAAATGGCCTCGGCGGCCTTCCTGTCGTTCAGAGCCAATCCTTCGAGCAATTTTTGTTCGTTGATCCCAATACTCACGCTGATGCTTTATTTAATACCGAAATTAAAGATTCGTAACCCAAATGCCGTGTAAATATTTTCAAAATAATGAGTTTAGCCTTAGAATTCGCGTCCGTACACATTATAAAAAATAATATTTATTTTTCTTTTATCCTGACCGGGTTACTTTTTTGTATCTCAAGGTATTAACACAAAACCATTCAATTAACAACAAAAAAGATCACAATGAAAAAATTCTTGTTAGTATTAGCTGTTGGCGCTTTCGCAGCGTGTAACAATGCAAGCACAGATGCTAAGGCTGGAGATTCCACAAAAGTAGATACCTCTAAAGTAATGGTTGATACCGTTAAGCACGATTCTACTCATGTTGTAGTAGACAGCGTTAAGAAGGACACGACTAAGAAGATGTAAGTTTTTTTTATATGGCAAGCAATCGTTAGAGGCCGTCCTGTTCTCAGGATGGCACTTTTTTTTGTGGTATAGCCACTGTTTTCCTGCTCCCTTTCTCTATATCCGGCAGCAGCCCGGTCAGCAATCCCAGCAGGGGCAGAAAGGCGCAGACATGAAATACATAGATAATGCCGGTATGGTCCGCCAGCTTCCCCAGCACGGCCGAGCCGATCCCACCCATTCCAAAAGCCAGGCCGAAGAACAAGCCGGCGATCATCCCCACTTTTCCCGGCACCAGCTCCTGAGCGTATACCAGGATGGCCGAGAACGCAGAACTCAGGATCACTCCGATAAAGACGGTAAGAATGCTGGTCCAGAAAAGGTTGCTATAGGGCAGCAATAAAGTAAAGGGTGCAACGCCAAGGATCGAGAACCAGATAACATATTTTCGTCCGATACGGTCACCCACCGGCCCGCCGATCAGGGTGCCTGCAGCTACTGAAAATAAGAATATAAATAAATGAATCTGAGAATTTTGTACGGATAGATGAAATTTTTCCATGAGATAAAAAGTATAATAGCTGGTCATGCTGGCCAGATAGAAGTATTTGGAGAAGATCAGCACCAGCAATATGCTCATGGAAAAGATGACTTTCTTCTTTGTCAGGGAGGGATGGATGTCGCCACCCGGCCCCGACTTCTTTACTCTGTTTACCAGGTTTTTCTTATACCAGCCCCCTGTCTTCAGCAGGATAGCGATGGCCAGCAGGATTGCCAGGGAGAACCAGAGAATCCTGGATTGTCCGAAAGGGGCTATGATCAGGGCGGCAAGCAGGGGACCTAGTGAGTTGCCGGCATTTCCGCCTACCTGGAACAGCGACTGGGCCATGCCCCGGCGGCCACCCGAGGCGAGGTAAGCGATACGTGAAGCTTCCGGGTGAAAGATCGACGATCCTACTCCAACCAGCCCCACCGACAGGAGCACCAGCCCAAAACTGCCGGCCTGAGATAACAGCACGAGCCCCGCCAGCGTAAAGACCATTCCACCCGCCAGGGACCAGGGCATTGGCTTCCGGTCTGTGTACAGCCCGACAAAAGGTTGCAGCAAGGATGCCGTCAGCTGGAAGCAGAACGTGATCAGGCCCAGCTGCCCGAAGTCAAGGTGCAGCGATTGTTTGAGGAGGGGATAGGTGGCGGGGATCAGCGACTGGATCGTATCGTTCAGCAAATGGGAGAGGCTGATCGCCAGCAGGATGGGGAATACCGTTTGCCCAGCGGAAGGGCCGGAAGGCAAAATTGGCGACGAAGGCGAAGGTGCGATGATACTCGGATCTTGTTCGGCAGTTGTCCTGTTCATAGACCGCAAATTTACTGGACAAACTGGTTCAGGTATCTACTTTTTCATCCCATACTCCGAATACAATGTCCGGAAGATCTCTGAAATATAGGATTCGCCTGCCGACAGACGCAGATAGGTCTTTCTGATCTCGGCCAGCGGCTCGTATTTATGGACATAAGCGTCGATGCCGGAGCGGTCCATTTCTGCGATGATGGCCGGGTTATAGCTGGCTGCAAAGAGCATGATCCGGGCTTTGCGGAACCTTCCCTTCAACTCCTCGACCAGTTCCGGTAAATTTTCTGGAAAAACGTCCTCTTGCGAGCCGATTATAATAAGATCGAAGCCGGAGTTTTCATAAACTTTCGACGCCAGCGCTGTAAAGATATTATCGGTGTATTCGACGACGGCAGCGGTATTTACCGTCCTGAAGATCTCCTGCATGGCGAGTGAGACAATGGGCATTTCATCAATTACCAGGATCTTATCCGGGTTCACAGGTATATTGTTTTTTAGAAAGGGCATGGTATTAAAAAGGTAAGGTTAGCTGATACTTACCTGAAATACAAATATATTAAAATCAGATATGTAACCATTTAATTCATGTTAACGATATTTGCCTTTTAAGCAATTTCACCTATGCGTATAGCTATAAATGGAATGGGGCGGATCGGAAGATTACTGTGCAGGAGACTGATCGCCATGGAGGGTATGGAGCTGGTAGCCGTCAATGACATTATGGATCCTGAGAACCTGGCCTATCTGCTCCGCTATGACTCGGTTTATGGCACCCTCGCGGAGGTCTCTCCTTATCAGAATGGCAGGCTAAAGGTTGGCAGCAAGGAGTTTTCCGTGCTCAGACAGGAAGACCCTTCTCTTCTCCCCTGGAAGGAGCTGGGGGTGGACATCGTGCTGGAATGTACGGGCAAGTTCACCAGCAGGCAGTCTGCCGGGATCCATCTGGGAGCCGGGGCACGCAGGGTGCTGCTTTCCACAACGGGGGAGCCCGATATCCCGTTGCTTATTTATGGGTTCAACCAGCATGCGCTGACACCGGAAACTACCGTTATTTCTCCCGGCGGCTGTATGACCAATTGCGCAACCCATGTCCTCTATCTTCTGAATTCCATCGGCATACAGTCGGCGCACCTGAACATACTGCATTCTTACACCTCCCGGCAGGAACTGGTGGACGCCCCTCACAAGCATTTCCGGAGGGGAAGGGCCGCAGCTGAATCCATCATACCCGTGGAGATCGACCTGGCACAATCCCTCGAACGCCTGTTCCCTGTCCTGCAGCATAAACTGGCGACCATCTCCACAAGGGTGCCCGTTGCCAACGGGGCATTAGCCGATTTCACGGTCCTGCTGAAGAACAAGGTCAGCAGCCAGGAGATCAACTCCCTTTTCCGCACCTCTGCCCAGCATGAATATAAGGGCATCCTGGAATACACCGAGGAGGCTATGGTATCGCTGGATATCAAGGGCAACATCCACTCCTGCATAATCGATGGCGGGCTCACCTCCGTGGTAGGCGACCATCTCAAGCTCTTCGCCTGGTTTGACAACGAATACGGGTACACCAGCCGGATGATCGACTGGCTCTGGTACTGGAAGAAATTACTTTTCGCGATCCTTCTTCTGTGCAACGGTATCGCATCGGCGCAGGGAACAGCAGGTCCCGCGAAGCAAACGGCCAGGCATACGCAACAACCAGGGCTCGCACAACGGCCCGGTCACCCGCAGCGCCTTCATGGCGCGCCGGTATCCGCTCCACTTGCTTATGTCGACCCTTATATCGGCACGGGTGGTCACGGGCATGTATTCCTTGGGGTCAGCGTTCCCTATGGTGCGGTGCAGGTGGGGCCGACGAACATCGTCAAGGGCTGGGACTGGTGTTCGGGCTATCACTACTCGGACAGTATCCTTGTCGGCTTCTCCCAGATGCACCTGAGCGGCACCGGTATCGGCGACCTTGGCGACGTGCTGATCATGCCGTATACCGGCAAGCTGCAAACGCGGCAGGGCACCCAGAAAGACCCCGGCTCCGGGTATGCCTCTCATTATACGCACCGGCATGAATCGGCAAACCCTGGCTACTATTCCGTGAAGCTGGAAGATTATGGGATCACGGCGGAGCTGACGGCATCGGAAAGGGTAGGCTTTCACCGGTATACCTTTCCCGGATCGAAACCAGGTACGGGATCTGGCGGAAACTCAGGAGGCATGGCTGGCGGCTCCCATGGTCAGTCCGGGACCAGTAAGCAGGCGCATATCATCATCGATCTCCAGGCTGGCATCGGATGGGATCAGCCCATGGAGACCTTTATCCGTCAGAAGGATGCCTATACCCTCGAAGGCTACCGCTTTTCGAAAGGCTGGGCCGTCGATCAGCGGCTCTGGTTTGCCATCCGCAGCTCGGTGCCTCTCCCGCATTTTTCTGTTTATGAAGGCGATGAGCTGCGGTCGGGAAAAGAGCTCAAAGGAATAAAAGTAAAAGGGCTGCTGTCTTTTGACGCTGATCCCGGACAGGTCATGCTGAAGGTCGGCATATCCCCGGTAAGCAGCGAAAAAGCGCTTGCCAATATAGCGGCCGAGATCCCCGGCTGGGATTTTGCAAAGGTCGTGAACGCAGCGGATGCAAAATGGAACAAGGAGCTGTCCCGGATCTCGGTTAATACGAAAGACGAGGTGGCCCGGCGCATCTTTTACACGGCCTTCTATCATACCATGATCGACCCGGCCCTGTTCAACGACCATGACAGCGCCTACCGCGGTACGGATAAGAAGGTATATGCCCATCCCGGTTTCAATAATTATTCGGTTTTTTCTCTCTGGGACATTTACCGGTCGACGGCGCCGCTGTCTACGATCGTGCATCCCGACCGGGTCAATGACTTTGTCAATTCGATGCTGGCCATTTACCAGCAACAGGGCAAGCTGCCGGTCTGGCCTCTGATGGGCAACGAGACGGATTGCATGGTAGGATACAGCGCCGTTCCGGTGATAGCGGATGCCTGGCTGAAAGGCTTCCGGGGTTTCGATGGCGCGCTGGCCTACGAAGCGATGAAGGCCAGCTCCCTGCGGGATGAGCGGGGATTGAAATATGTGAAAGAACGGGGCTTTATCCCTGCGGATATGGAAGCCGAGTCCGTATCCAAGGCCATGGAATACGCAGTCGACGACGCAGGCATCGCTGCCGTAGCCCACAGGCTGGGCAACGTCCGGGATGAGTATTACTACCGGCTACGTGCAGGGTATTATAAGAATTATTTTGACAGCACTATAAAATTCGTGAGGCCGAAGATGAGCGATGGTAGTTGGAAGACCCCTTATGATCCCTTCCGTTCCATCCACGAGAACGGAGACTTCACCGAAGGCAACGGATGGCAATATACCTGGCTGGTGCCCCAGGACGTAGAGGGGCTGATCGGTCTGATGGGCGGGGATGAGGCCTTCACGACCAAGCTCGACAGCCTGTTCTCCGCCAGCGGCAGCATGGGCGCCGAGGCTTCTCCCGATATTTCCGGTCTCATAGGCATGTATGCGCACGGTGACGAGCCCAGCCATCATGTTACCTATATGTATGCTTTTGCGGGCCGCCAGTGGAAGACGGCCGGGAAGGTCAGGCAGGTGCTCAGGGAATTTTATACGGACAAACCGGACGGCCTTGCGGGGAATGAGGACTGCGGCGCCATGTCATCGTGGTATGTGCTCTCCTCGATGGGCTTCTATCCCGAGAGCCCTTCCAATGGCGTGTATGTGCTGGGAAGCCCTTTGTTCGACAAGGTCTCCATCAGCTTGCCCACGGGAAAGCAATTCACCATAGAGACAGTGGACAACAGCGACAAGAATATCTATATTCAGCGTGTGGAATGGAACGGGCAGAAATATGATAAGAGCTATATCCTGCACAAGGATATTATGGGAGGCGGTCATATGAAAATATTCATGGGCAGCACGCCGGCCACCGGGTTCGGGCAGGCTCCGGCAGACAGGCCCCGGTCCATTTTGGATTAATTATCTTTATCTGACAACTCCTTTCGACCATGAACCCATTTCCCCGCCGGCTAGCTTCTGTAGATGCATTCAGGGCCATTACCATGTTCCTGATGATCTTTGTGAATGATCTCTGGTCCCTGAAGAACATCCCTTCATGGCTGGAGCACGCGACGAGGACGGAGGATAAGCTGGGCCTTGCGGATACGGTCTTCCCCGCTTTTTTGTTCATCGTCGGGCTGTCAATCCCTTTTGCCATCCGGGCGCGGCAATCCAAAGGGGCTTCGCGCAACAGCACCCTCCTGCACATCCTTACCCGCTCTTTTGCGCTGCTGGTCATAGGGATCTTTCATGTCAATCTCGAAGATTACAATAAGGTGGAGGCGATCCTGCCGAAGCCTGTCTGGCAGATAGCCATCACCATCGGTTTTTTCCTCGTATGGCTGGATTATTCCCCGAAAATGACGGAAAAAAAGAAATGGTTCCTGCGTGGCAGCGGTATACTGCTGCTGGCGGTAATGGCCGCTCTGTATAAAGGTGGTAAGCCAGGTGATTCCTCCTGGATGGAGCCACGCTGGTACGGCATCCTCGGGCTCATCGGCTGGTCTTACCTGTTATGCGCCTGTATCAGCTTGTTGGCAAAGGACAAGCTGGCTGTTCTGACAAGCGTCCTGATCTTCTTTATTGGCTTCAATATTGCCGATGAGGCTGGCTGGCTGGAATTCCTCGATCCTGTCAGGAAATATATCTGGATCGTGGGCAGCGGCAGTCTCCCTGCCCTGGTGATGGCCGGCGTAGTGACATCGGTCCTGTACAGACAACTGACGGAAAAAGGTAAAGGGATGCAGAGCCTGCTGATCCTGGGCATTTTTGCGGTGGCCGCGCTGGTTGCGGGTTTTGCCCTGCGGCCCTATGGGGGTATTTCCAAGATCAACGCTACTCCTTCCTGGGTGCTCATCTGCATGGCCATCAGTCTGGCCTGTTTTCTGATCCTGATCTTTGTGATGGATATAAAAGGCAAGCAGAATTGGGTGAGCTGGCTCAGGCCGGCCGGCACCAGCACGCTGACCTGCTACCTCCTGCCTTATATCCATTATGCCTTTATCAATGCGGCCAGCTCGGCCAACAGGCTGCCGCTGGCTTTACGCAGCGGGGGCGTCGGCATCCTCAAATCTCTTCTTTATGCCTTGCTGATCGTTCTGATCACCGGAGTGCTGGAAAAAAGAAGGTTAAGGCTGTCTATCTGAGAGCGCCGGATGGCGGGCCTGCAATACCGCACCCTCACCGCACAGTAAACGCCGCGCTCAGCTTCTCATCGCGGGAATCGCTGCCCAGGACAATTTTGTAAACCCCCGCATAGAGGTTCCACCGGTTCTTCGACAGATCCCATTTCTGCAATTCGTTCAGGGGAATGGAAAAACCGATCTCTTTCGTGCCGTTGTGGCTTAGATTGACCCGCCGGAATGCTTTCAGCTCTTCCACGGGCATTCTTTCCAGTGAAGGATACTGGATATAAGCCTGCACCACGTCATCCCCATCCATGGCCCCGCTGTTATGAACGACAATGGAAAAAGACAGGGTATCCTTTGCCGCATAGGCCGTTTTTTTTAAGGGCTTCTCCCACGTATATCCGAAAGTCGTATAGCTGAGCCCATATCCGAATGGATATTGAACAGGCCCTGTGTAATACCGGTAGGTCCTGCCCTTCATGCCATAATCCCGGTAGGAGGGAAGATCGCCCAATGACCGGTAGAACGTAACTGGCAGATGCCCTGAGGGAGATACTTTGCCGAACAGGATATCCGCAAGGGCGTTGCCGCCCTGTTCGCCGGGATACCAGACAAGGATGATGGCGTCTGCATAAGGCTCGATGGCGGAGATATCCACCGCGCTGCCGGCCGTGACGACAGCAATGATGGGCTTGTGACCCACACCCTTGCGCAGGGCCTTCAGAAAGGCGATATGCGCGGCGGGCAGGCTGAGATCCACCCTGTCGCCACCATGCGGGGCGAGGAAGGCATCCCCTTCTTCTCCTTCCATTACGGGCGTCAGCCCGATGACGGCAATGGTCACATCGCTGTTGGAGGCGGCCCAGATCCCGCCGAAATGGACGGAATCTTTATAGTCGCAGCCCTGGTCATATTCTATCCGGGTTCCCGGACCGACTGCTGCCGTGATGCCTTCCAGAAAGGTTACCATTTCCGGCGATACGCCGTGATAATTGCCGGACAAGGCATCGATGGAAAAAGAATTGGGCCCGGTGATCATAAGCGATGGATATTTTTCTTTTTGCAAAGGCAGGATATTCTTGTCGTTCTTCAGCAGGACCATGCTTTGCTGGGCCGCCGTTCTGGCCAATGCGACATGAGCGAGGTTGTGTACGCTGTCGGCGCCATACGAACTAAAGGGCACTTTCGTCTTCTCATCGAAAAATCCCAGCTTCATCTGCGTCCTCAGCAGAGGCGCCAGCGCGGAGTCCACCTGTGCGAGGTTGATCAGGCCCTGGCCGACGGCTTTGAGCGCATCGTCCTGAAGGATGCTCGAGCAATCCATATCGACGCCTGCCTTTATCGCTGCGGCTGCTGTCTCCACGGGTCCGGCCAGTGTCTTATGTCTGGCAAAAACGTCATCCAGCGCGCCGCAGTCCGTCACGACATGCCCTTTGAATTTCCATTCGTTCCTCAGGATATGTAGCAGGAGGGTAGGACCCGTGCAACAGGGTTCGCCGTTTACGCGGTTATAGGCGCACATGACGGATTCGACGCCCGAGTCCACCAATTTCTTGAAGGCATAGAGATAGGTTTCCCGGAGATCTTTTTCATCGACCTGCACATCGAAGGTATGGCGGTCTGCCTCGGGGCCGCTGTGTACGGCAAAATGTTTTGCACAAGCCGAGGTCTTCAGATACCGGGGATCGTTACCCTGTAGCCCTTTTATAAAGGCGACGCCCATCTGCGCCGTAAGAAAGGGATCCTCTCCGTAAGTTTCCTGTCCACGTCCCCAACGGGGATCGCGGAAAATATTTATGTTGGGCGACCAGAAGGTCAGCCCCATATATTGAAGACTTTTGCCGACGCCGGCCGTCAGGTTGTATTTAGCCCTGGCTTCCGTGGAAATAATGGTCGCCTCCGCCAGCATCAGTGCATTGTTGAACGTAGCTGCCAGCCCGATAGCCTGCGGAAAAACGGTCGCTTCGCCGGCTCGGGCTACGCCATGCAGGGCTTCGTTCCACCAGTTATATGCGGGGATGGACAGCCGCTCCACCGGCTTGCTCCGGAATCCAAGCAGGGATACTTTTTCGGCAGGAGTGAGCTGAACAAGAAGGTCATGGACTCTTGCGGAAACAGGTTGTGTGGCATCCCGAAATACAGGTGGTGTTTGTGCGGAGGCCGCGATGCTGATGAGTAAACAGACCGAAGCGGCGAGGCGTAAAATGTATTTTATTTTCACATCGCCAAGGTCGCTCAAAATCGCGAAACTCCGGCGAATTCCTGACACAGAAATTATGCCTGATAAACCTTTGGGACTTCGGTCTTCCATTTCCATAAGAAGGGCATTTCGAACAGCCCAACCGCCAGCAGGGCCCCAAACACCGGGGCCGCCCAGTATATCCAGTAGCTGTTCCAGATGCCGCTGACCACGGCCGGTCCGAAGCTTCTTGCCGGATTGGTGCTCGTCCCGGAGATCGTTCCTTCCGCCCAGACCATGCTGCAATAAAGAAAGGGCATGAGATATGGTGTGAAACGTTTCAGCTTTTTATGTCCCGTGAAAAAAAAGATGCCGGCGATCAGGAGGAAGCTGGTGATGGTCTCCCCGATAAATGCCACCCCGATCCCTCCCGGTCCGGGCACGGTAGCTCCATAGCCAACGCTGCGGCCCTGGGCTCCCCACAACAGCAGCGGAAGCGCCCCGGCTACGGCCCCTGTCATCTGTGCTATGATAAAACCAAGGGTATGTTGTAAGGACAATTTCTTTTTCAGTAAAAAGGCGATGCTTACGATGGGGTTGATATGCGCTCCGCTGATCTTGCCGACCCGCGAGATCGTGATCAGACAACCCGTTGTGCCGAAAAGCCAACCGGTGACCGCCCTTCTTATTCCTTCACCGGGTATCCAGCCCTTCACCGGCGATCCATCGCCGTTGATAAGGACGACGATGGACAGTCCCAGCAGAACGAGAAAGAAGACGCCGATAAATTCCGACAGATAAATATGAAAAGTCTTTTTTTTAATAATGATCATTTTTGCTGCCGGCCTGTACGCCTATTGAGCCGTCCATTTATTATCCGACTCGTTTGCATCCATCCAGATGCCGGTCCTCAGCTCAACCGACTGGATCTTTTTCCCTCCTGCGGCATTCAGCGTTACCCGGGCGCTTCCCAGATCCGCCTTCCATACCGCAGGGGTCTGGTGTACAGTCGAACTGCTGCCATCCGTATAGCTGATGTAGATGTCAAAAGGAACGGGCGCCCCACCTTTGTTCCGGACGAGCGCTGAATTTCCCTCCACTTTTTCAAGGGTCAGGTCGATATAGTTATTGGTGAAGAACCAGCTGGACCAGAACCAGTTCAGGTTCTGACCCGATGCATCGCTGATCGTATTGAAGAAATCCCAGGGGATAGGATGTTTGCCATGCCAGCGGCCCATGTATTCGTGTAAACACTTTTTAAAGAGCACATCGCCCAGCAGGTCTTTCACGGCCAGGTATCCAAGGGAAGGTCTGCCATATTCCATATCTCCCAGACCGGAGCCTGTCAGTCCATCGCCTGGGGTGATGATCGGGAGGTCTTCCCCGGGAGATCCATCTTCGGCCCAGTTGGTCACCCGGAACTGCTTGTACAGCGTTTCAGCTTTTTCCTTGCCGATGTCTTCACGGCCGATCAGCAGTTCGAAGGTGGTCGCCCAGCCTTCATCCATAAATCCGTAACGGGTCTCGTTGATGCCCATATAGAAAGGCATGTAGGTATGCGCGATCTCATGCTCGGCCACAAACCGGGAGAACAGGGTATCGGCATAGGTCTCATCATTGGCCATCATGGGATATTCCATTCCGGCATAGCCCTGGAAGATGGTCGTTTTCTCATAAGGATAAGGGATGCCAGGCCAGTTATGGGACAGCCAGTCCAGCGCATGACGGCCGTACTGCACCATCGAATGATAATCCGCTGCCGTATCGTTATACGCTGCCTGTACGCTTGCCCTGCGGTGCGCGGCATCGTCGACGAGTACGCTCGCAGCATCCCAGGCGAAATGATCGCTGAGACCGAAGGCCATATCCGGGATATCCGTGGCCTTGAACTGCCAGGTGTTGACGGCGTTCTGCGTCGTAACTTTTTTGGCGGCCAGTTCCTGGCTTGTCGCCACGCGGATCGTCTGGTCGGAACGGAACGACTCTGCGAATCGTTTGGCAAACTCCGGTTGCAGCAGGGTTTCCGGATGCTGCAGCGTGCCCGTGCCCCAGACGATATAATTCTTCGGGACATTTATGCTGACGGTATAGTCGTTGAAGTCACTGTAAAATTCCTGGATATCTATAAACGGCATGCGGTCCCAGCCATTGTAATCATCGAATACGGCTACGCGTGGATAGAAATAGGCAAGGAACCAGCTCGTGCTGTCGATCATTCCCTCCCGGTTGCTCTCGAGCGAGATCTGATAATCCCAGTCGAAGGACAACTTTACGGAATCGTGTGGCGGCAGCGGGACCGGCAGCCTGAAAGGTTGATTGGTGACATAGCGAGGGTTATTCTGCCATTGCTGCGACTGTCCGTTCACGGCAAAGGCGGAGATATGGACACCCGGAGTGAGATAATCGGGGCTGGCCGGTATTACGCGCGGAGCACCGGGTTTGTGGATATTTAAAAACAGCTTGATGACGGGATTTCTCAGCGTATCGGGACTGTTGTTGATATAGGTGATCTGTTCCTTTCCTCTGACCGTGCGGTCAGGAGGAGCTGCATTGATCGTGATCGAATACCGTGCGGAATTCTGCCAGTAATTCTTTCCGGGCCTGCCATCCATGGACCGGGTGCCTTTATCATAGGCCCGCTTTATATCGCGGGGCATGTACAAGGATTGGGCTGTAGAGGACAGAGCGCAGGCTGTGAGCAGAACACAGCAGAGGAGGAGACGATGCCTGAAACGAAGGATGCAATGCATAGCTGGTTTGGTTTGTGAGCCGGAAAGATAAGCGATCGCCGCCATCCTCCCAAGCCGCCAATACCATTCTTAGTGCGCATCTCCGGTTCATTGACCGCTGGTCACTTCATACCAGGCCTGTTGACTTTCGGGCGGTCCCAGATAGGACGGCTTTACTCCGCCCGCATCCACGATTATCCGCTGTAATACCGGACCGGGATCCACCTGCCAGAATTTCAGCACATGTACACCTGGACGCATGATCCGGTGCGGAGTTGCCGAGATCTTTATATTATCGGCAACCATTTTATCCCAGACGCCACGTTCTTCATTCCCTTCGGTCAGCCCGACGATCTGTGGCTTGTCATCGTCGAAGGAGATTCCATAATGCAGGCCTTTGCCGCTGAAGTCGAGCGCGGGCGAGAACCAGGCCTGTACGTTCACGGCGCCGGTGTCGGTGAACAACATCCGATATTCAAGGCGGGGGCTCATGCCTCCGGGCGTAGCAACGGGTGCGGTCACCGGAGAAATTTCCATCCCCGACAGCGTGCGGCCCAGCCCGGGTATGAGCAGCCACTTTCCCAGGGCGCTGGTATAATGTTCGGCCTCAACGGCAATGTAGCCATTTGCTTCTGCGAAGGCTTTATCAGGCCCTTTCCCGCCCGCAGCTGCAATTTTCCTTCGCGCAGACAGGCCTTTCCCGGGGACGCCTGTATTGCAGATGATCGCGTCCACGACAACGCTGCTGCCCGCACCGGTGATGGTGACCGGGACATGATGCGTGCCTGTGGGGACTTTCGGCCAGTCAACGCCGATCCATATTCGCATTTGTTTGTCCACCGATCCTTTTTGCGGACTTACGGTCAGCCAGGGAATGCCTGTTCCGACGGCATAGTCGAAGGGCGCCTGCCCCCTGTTGAATATTTCCAGATAATGAGATCGTTCTCCATTCCTGTCGAATATCGGCAGAACGGCATTTGCCGTGTCATGCGGCCACCAGGAGGCCGAGCCTTCGATGGCAACACCCATTTCCGCAGCGGCAGGGAGCTCGCTGGTCATTACCTCCGGCATCTTGTTCACCGGTGGCTGTTGCCAGTAGGTATAGCCGATATGCGTCTGGTCCATCATATGGTCCCATTTGCCGTCTGCCATTTCTTTATTATAATAGTGGGCAAAGATAGAGTCCTGACCGAACAGGGTCCGCACACGGTTGGCAAGGCTGTCCGTTGCTGCCCTTCCCTGTGCGGCATACAGCCTGTTCTTTCCAGCCGTGACATACAGCTCGTTCAGGTTGGCGCAGGCTTTGACGGGGTAGAGGACGAGCTGGTAGTAAGCATCCTGGTAATCTGCGGGCAGGAGCTTTCCGACCGAATCGGCCTGTTCGGACAGTCGATTATACTCCGCCGTTATATTCTCCGCTTCCCCATAGTTCAGGAGGCTGTAGGTGTCGGGGCTGAGCAACTCTGGTTTACGGCGACCGTTGAATGTTGCATACTTCGTAAGGATCTCCGCTATTGCGGCCGCATGGTCTTGTCCGAATTGTTCCGCAGCCCATTTTCTGGTGTAATCCTTTAAGCTTTCCGCAGGCCACCTTCCGGGAGACCAGGCATAGTCCAGGAAAAATTCGGTGGGGAATTCAAGCGGCTTGATATCGCCTATGTTCACGATCCAGATCCGGTCTACCCCATATTGCAGGGTCAGGTGCATCTGTTCCCATACTCTGGCGATAGGGTTTGTGTTCAGCCACTTATAATTCCTTGGACCGCCTACATAATCGAAGTGATAGTACATGCCATACCCGCCAGCCCGGGTTTTTTCGCCCAGCCTGGGGAGTTTCCGGGCATTGCCCCAGTTGTCGTCGCAGAGCAGCAGGGTCACGTCGTCGGGTACCCGCATCCCTTTATCGTAGTAGTCCTGTACCTCTTTATACAGCGCCCAGGCCTGTGGGGTGGCGGCAGGGTCTTTGCCGGTGACGGATCCGATGATCTTTCGCTGATCGCTTACGATCTGTTCCAGCAGGGCAATATTGCTGCCCTGTGTCATCGGCTTGTCGCCATCTCCTCTCATCCCGATCGTCACGATGCTCTCGTGCGGGCCCATATGCTGTATCCCTTTTCTCCAGAAGGAATCCAGCGTGGGTTTGTTGGTTTCGTAATTCCAGGCGCCGGAGCCATAACGTTTCCATTCCTGCTGTGCGCGCAACATGGGCTCATGGTGGGAGGTGCCCATGACGATCCCATATTTATCGGCCAGTATGGGGTTGAGGGTATCGTCATCATTGAAAGCGTTGCCCCACATGGCGGGCCAGAGAAAATTGGCCTTCATGCGCAACAGCAGCTCGAATATTTTTTCATAGACCTGGTGATTGACGCCTCCGAATTTTTCTTTGGTCCATCCCGAGAAAGCAGGCGCCTCGTCATTGATGAAGAAGCCCCTGTATTTTACCGCAGGCGGTCCGTATTTCCAGGCGCCGCTCCTGATCCAGAGCTCGTTCTTTTTCTTCACGGGCACGTCGGCCCACCAATACCATGGTGAAACTCCGATCTGCCGGGAAAGCTCGAATATTCCAAAGGCCGTGCCTCTTCGGTCGCTGCCGGCGATGATCATGGCTTTACCGATCCCTTTTGCAGGGGCATCGATCACCTGGAGGGAATAAGCTTCCCATTTCCCTTTAAGGTCCGTGCCGTTTATCCGGCGCTCGCCAGCAAGCCGCGCTATGAGGGCCGAGCTGTCCAGGCTGCCGATGATGATCAGGTTCAGGGCTGAGGCCGGCAGGACATGGACGATCTCAGGCTGCCGTCCCGTGACTTTCCGGATATCCTCCTGTAAGAGAGCGGCTGCCTTCTGCACCAGCCAGTGATCTGTCTCTTCCACATAGATCGCCGTTGTGGCGGAGGCCGATACCACCGGGAAAGCGGCGTTCGTTTTTGTTCCGGTGATGATATCCTGACAGCAGCACGCGCAGGAGAGGAGGCTCATGATAGATGCGAGGGCAACTGCATGTTTCATATGCGAAATGAATTGAGCGTTTCAGAATCCGATGGAATTACCTCCGTCTACGGGAAGCACCACACCGGTCAGATATTTGGCCCCGTCAGAGGCGAGGAACAGCGCCGCATCGCCGATGTCCGCAGGGTCCCCCATTTTACCCATCGGGGTCCGGGAAAATACTTTTTGTTTTCTTTCCGTATCTCCGTTCAAGGCTTTTTCAGACATATCGGTCGCAATGAATCCAGGCGCAATGCAATTGACACGGATGCCCTGGGGTGACAGTTCCACCGCCATGGCCCGGGTCATTCCTTCGATCGCCGACTTGGAAGCGGTGTAAGCGATAACCTTCGGTATGCCATACTGGGAAGCCATGGAGCTGATATTGATAATATTGCCGCCCCCGTTGCCGATCATGTTTTTTACCACTTCACGGGACAGGGCGAACATCGCCATCACATTGGTGTGGAGGATACTCAGGAAATCATCATCGCTCACTTCCGTAAAATCCTTTTTCATATTGATCCCCGCATTATTCACGAGGATATCGATCTGGCCCCATTTCTCCGTCACCTGCTTCACCAGTCCGGGTATGGTCGCCAGCTCATTCAGGTCGAGGCATATGTGATGACAGCGTTCCCCGAGCCTTTCGCAGGCTGCTTTTAATTTTTGTTCGTCCCGTCCTATGATAATCGTACAGATCTCATTCTTTACAAATTTCTCCGCGATGGCCAGGCCAATGCCCGAGCCACCGCCCGTGATCAGTGCCAATTTTTTTTGAGTAGCTTTTTTCATCATAAGGTGTTGTTTTATTTGCCGGCCTTCCTGCCGCAGGTCTTATCCCCGGCCCGGCGCATCGGGAAATCTTAATTCTTTATAAAAATCCAGCGTGTGATCGGGGCGTTCATAACCTGAAGGTATGGGAGACTTCGGGAATGTCTGAAAATATAACAGACAGGCATTCCTCCACCAGACCGCTTCGTTCTCCTGGATGGCAAGCAGCATCTTCACCTGACGCCATCTTTCCCCGTCGATGTATTTTTCCATGCCATTCCACGCTTTTTGCATCCATCTCACGGAATCTACCCCCACATTATATTTATAGCACAGCTCCTCCCAGAGTGTCCTTCCGGATTGCATGCGGTGTCCCCAGGCCACGTGATGCCACCAGAGGAGCCATTGATCGGGGCAGGTGTCGAGCCCTTCCCATTGCTTCCGCGCTTCGGGCGCATACTGTTCCAGCGCGTTGCTACCCGTTGCCGTTCTGTCGAACCCGATGCCTGCGGTATCCGCCTTATGATAATACACCGGGTTCCAGTCGGCCCTGCTGGCCTTGTCCCACCAGGGCGCCGGACCATAATGATGACCATAGCCCATGATATGATGCAACCCCAGCGGCGTCATATAGTCGACGGTGACCTCGCGGGAGGCCAGCATCATTTTCTTCACCATGTCGACAAAGGCATGGTCGTTACTGAAGGTCTGACGGATCCATTCGTCGGCTATCTGCGTGGACGATAGTTCCGGGTCCCAGGCCAGTCTGCCAAAAGCATACCAGTTGGCCTGCGCGAAGGGATGCCCGCACCAGTCAAGGTCGTTGCCGATATTGGCGACCCCGGCGATACCGGTGAGGGTGGAGGCGACAGTAGTTCCTTTGCCTTGTCCATGAAGACCCTTTCCATAGGTATCTGCATCCAGGCATTCTTTGAACAGCGGGGCAAGATATACCAGGTGAGTTGCGAATCCAAGATATTCCTGTGTCAGCTGGAATTCCATCATGAGCGGTGTTGCCGGCATGGCGCCGAAAAGCGGATGGAACGGCTCTCTGGGCTGAAAATCGATCGGTCCGTTTTTTACCTGCACCACCACATTCTTCCGGAATTTTCCATCCAGGGGCCTGAATTCAGTATAAGCCTGTTTGGCCCGGTCCTCCGGCGTTTCATTACTGTATACGAAGGCTCTCCACATGACGATCCCCCCGTGAGGGGCCAGTGCGTCCGCCAGCATATTGGCGCCGTCTGCATGCGTTCTTCCATAATCCTGCGGCCCGGCCTGCCCTTCGGAATTGGCTTTTACCAGAAATCCGCCAAAGTCGGGGATAAAGCTGTAGATGGTATCGCATTTTTTTTTCCACCATTCCTGTACGGACCTGTCCAGGGGATCGGCTGTCTTCAGGCCACCGCTCACGACCGGCGCGCTGAATTTAGCGGAGAGATAGACTTTGATCCCGTATGGCCGTAAAGTATTGGCAAGAGCGGCAGCCTTTATAAGATACTCTTTGGTCAGCACCGCAGCATTTGCGTTGACATTGTTCAGCACCGCGCCGTTGATGCCGACCGATGCATTCGCCCGGGCATAATCGGTATAACGCTGATCGATATACAACGGGAGCTTGTGCCAGTCCCAGATGGAAATTCCGGCATATCCTCTTTCGACGGTCCTGTTCAGGTTGTCCCAGTGGTCAAGTATGCGGTAGCGGATAGTGGGAGCATCGGTGATGGCGAGATTGCCGACAGGCTGCTGTTCCTGGATCAGCCTCAGCAGCCTGAATACGCCATAGAGGACGCCGGTGCTGGTATTGCCGGTAATGACGAGGCAATGTTTCCCGCCGAGGGTTGCGGAAAAAAGCGCAAAGCCTTCTTCTCCTCTGATCTCAAGATGCCGGTCCCTGAGCAGTATGGCGATGGAAGGGTAGGAGCCGATGGTCCCTGCGAGGATGGAGCCTTCCATAATATTTTGTTGTTCGGGTATTTTTTTCCCGAGCAATCCCTGTAGCCCGGTAAGCAGTTCTGTTTTTGCGGCGGAAAGGGCGGGAGCTCCGTTGGAGGCTGCCGGACCCGCAAACAGGATCCCGGAAATTGCACTGCGGTATTCCTGCAATATCTTCCCATTCTTTATGAGGTCATAGCGGAGCCAGAGCCGGTAGCCATCCTCGGCGGACAAGCCATGGAAGAAAAAAATGGATAAAAGGATGCAGAATAGTCGGTTCATGATTTATCGGGCTTGCTGCCAACGGTTGACTCCCTGATGATCAGTTCGGAGCGCAGTATGATCGTATTGGTGGAATGAATGCTGGAGGCGCCGGTCAGGTGATTGATCAGATTGCGTGCCGCGACCTGGCCCATTTCATAACCAGGATAATTGATCGTCGTCAGGTTGGGTTCCACCACCGTCGACACCGGGTCATTGTTGAATCCGGCAAAGGCGATGTCCTGCGGGATGCGGATACCCGAATGCTTGAGGGCTACCATGCACCCGACCGCGCAGTTGTCATTGGCCACGAACACGGCATCGGGCAAGGGCTTCATCTGTCGGATCAGGACGGCGGCGTCGGCGCCGGCTTCCTGGCTGAGGTTGCTGATCAGCACATACTCTTCATTATATTTAATGCCCTGGTCCGCCAGCGCTTCCTTATATCCTTTCAGACGGTCGACATATACATTTCTTTTGGGGGTGGCTGTAATATAGACGATGCGTCTGCGCCCCTGACTGATCAGATGCGTGGTGGCTTCGTAGGCAGCCTTGCGGTTATCGATCAGGATGCTTGTGCAGTCATTGTGCTCGGCTACGCGGTCGAAAAAGATCAGCGGGATGCCCTTCCGGACAAATGCCTCGAAATGGGGGATGGCGTCCGTATCGTAGGCCAGGGAGACCATGAGGCCGTCTACCCGGCTGTTGAACAGGGTCTTGGCGCTGGCCATCTCTTTCTGGGCAGATTCGGAAGACTGGCTGATGATCAGGTTATATCCCTCGCTGTTGGCGATGCTTTCCATGCCGGCGATGACCGTGGACATGAAATAGCTGTTGAGCCTGGGGACGATCACACCGATGGTGTTGGTGCGCTGCATGCGGAGGTTACGGGCGAAATTGTTAGATCGGTAGCCCATTTCCTCGGCCAGCTCGGCAATTCTCTTCTTCGTCTTCTTACTGACAACGGGATCATCTTTTAAGGCGCGGCTTACCGTCGCTATGGAGATATTCAGTTTCCGGGCCAGGTCATAAATGGTAATTTCTTTTTCTTTGGGCATACAATCGTTTACATGCTGTTAGTAAAGGTAAATTAAATAATTTTTAGCAAAAAAAATGTAATCGGTTACATTTTTTCAAAAATATTGTTACTTTAGTGTTGCGATTCGGCTGAACTACATTCTTGCCATACCAGAAAATAACGATTGAACAATGTTGCCAGAACAGATCTCTGCCAGTTTTTTTACCTGCAGCTTATCCCGCGGAAGCATGCAGAACATGATCACCATCCCTGCTTTCTGGCATATTTTCTCCTCCTCCTTATTTATTATGGTATACCGGCGAACAGATAGGCATCTGAAGGCGCAGCTTGCTCACCATAAAAGCGGGCCGATTATTTAACCAAAACTTCTAAATTTTAAAACGATCATGCTATGAAAGTTTCGTTTAAGCAAAATGTCGAGGGAGTCGCCAATATCGCATCCGGGCAGCTTTTGAGAAAATTTCTTACTCTTGCTTCGGTTGTCCTGGCGACCTTTCTCGTGGCCACAACTGCACATGGGCAGAATACGATTCACGTCAAAGGACGTGTACTGAACGAGAGCGGCCAGCCCGTGCAAAAAGCCACGGTCCTTGTAAAAGGCTCTACCACCGGTGTCAGCAGCGACGACAATGGAAATTTTGAGATCGTTGCGCCACCGAATGCGACGCTCAGCATCTCCTCCGTCAACTACGCTCCGGCAACTATCCGCATAGGCGGGCGTTCTTCTCTCGACATTGTCCTTTCGCCATCTACGAGCAGTTCCCTGAACGAGGTCGTGGTCGTGGGGTATGGCACACAGAAGAAAAGCGATGTGACGGGCGCAGTCGCCAAGGTCACTGGCGCTACCCTTCAGGAAGTGCCGACGGCAAATTTTATCAGCGAATTAAAAGGTCGTACCGCGGGAGTGGACATCGTGAGCAACAGCGCGACCCCTGGAGGGGGTGGTCAGATCCGTATCAGAGGCAACCGTTCCATGTCGCTAACCCAGGGTGGGAGCGATGGTCTGGACCAGCCCCTGGTCGTATTGGATGGCATACCTTTCGGCGGCAGTGTCAATGACATCAGTCCCGATGACATACTTACCCTCGATATATTAAAAGATGCGTCTGCTACCGCTATATATGGTTCCAGAGGTTCAGGCGGCGTTATTCTCATCACTACCAGAAGAGGGAGGACGGGCAAGGCGGTGGTCACTTATAATTCTTATTATGGCGTATCCAGCGTGCTTGGTGAGCTGAAAGTTTTTAATGGTAAGGAATATGCGCAATTCAAGGCGCAGGCTACAGCCCTGAACAGCGCTACACCCGGCAGCTCATCTTATGCCCTCACGGCGCCCGAGCAGGCCGGCCTTGCCGCCGGGACCAGCACGGACTGGCAGAAGCTGATCTATCAGCATGGGATCACTTCCAGCAACAGCCTTACGGTTTCGGGAGGGAATGAAGGCACGCAGTATTCTTTAGGCGCCGCATATTATGACGAGAGCGGGATCATACCAAACCAGAATTTCAAGAGATACTCGCTGCGTTCGACGATCGATCACGTCATCAACAGGCATCTGAAGATCGGCTTGAACAGCATCAATACCTTATCCTATAGCAACACCCCCGGCGGCTCCGGCGTTCCGGGCACCCTTCTCAGGATGAGTCCGCTGACTGCTCCTTACAATCCCGATGGATCGGTCAATCTGAATCCGCTGGTAGGTTCGACGGACGCTGCTTTTGTGAATCCGCTGACTCTGAAAACGGCCGCTGCGGCTATCCTGGCAAGGACAAGAAGGATAAGGACCTTCAACAGCCTGTATGGCGAATGGCAGATCCTGCCTGGATTAAAATACAGACTTAATGTTGGGCTGGATTATACCCAGGCCCAGTCGGATAACTATAGCGGACCAAACACATATGTGAATAATAATACATCGCTTACTGCGGCCTCCGCCAGCGTTGGCAACTCGGAAGGTTACACCTATACATTGGAGAACATTCTGAGTTACGATAAGACGATCGGTAAGCACCGCTTCACCTTCACCGGTCTGTACAGCGTGCAGAAGGACCATAGTCAGGCCAGCAGCTTCCTGGGTACCGGTTTCCCCGCCGACTACGTACAGAATGGCAATCTTGCTCTTGCCAACTCGGTTACGGCCAATACCGCCGCCGGCACTAACTCCTATTCCGAAAGAGGTCTGGTGTCTTACATGGCCCGTCTGAATTATGCCTTTAATGACCGGTTCCTGCTGACTGCCACCGTAAGGACGGACGGCGCTTCGGTACTGTCTCCCGCTCATCAGTATTTCACCTATCCCGCTCTCGGCGCCGGCTGGAATATAATGAATGAAAAATTCATGTCTGGCATGTCTGTCGTCTCCAATCTTAAATTAAGAGGCGGATGGGGCGTCACGTCCAACCAGGGCGTCGCTGCTTATTCCACGCTTGGTGCCCTCAGCGCCAGCACGTATAATTTTGGACAATCTGCCGCGGGTGGCCAGGCCGCCTATGTGGTGACTTCGCTTCCAAATCCAAACCTGCATTGGGAGTCCACCTCACAGACCAATATCGGTGTCGATTTCGGTTTCCTGAACAACCGTATCACCGGTACCATCGATGTGTACAAGCAGAGCACCAAGGACATCATCTTAAATGAGACCTTGCCTGCCAGTAACGGCGCAACGGGAATTACCGCCAACCTTGGAAGGTCTCAGGGCAAGGGACTCGAGATCAATCTGAGCACGATCAATATCCAGACAGCCAGCGGCTTCACCTGGAGCACGGATTTCAACTTCTCCATGAACAGGGAGAAGATCACTGCCCTGTTACCAGGCCAGACTCAGGATATTCCCGATGGCTGGTTTGTAGGACAGCCACTGACGGTTATCTATGATGTTAAAAAGATCGGGATCTGGCAGACGGCGGATTCCCTTAACGGAACATTGGCCAAGCAGACTTCGCCGACACAATTACCAGGTAATATCAAAGTTCAGGACATCAGTGGTCCTACTGGTAAGCCCGATGGCAAGATTGACCAGAATGACCGGCAGATCCTCGGCAACTTCCAGCCCCAGTGGGAAGGTGGTTTTACAAGCCGCTTTTCTTACAAAGGCTTCGATCTGTCTACCGTCATTTTCGCAAGGATGGGCATGAAGGTGCTGGTCCCTTATCTGACTACGGATGGATCCGCGCAAGGGTATGACTTTTTCATGCAGAGCCGTGTGAATCAGCTGAAAGTAAATTACTGGACCCGTTCGAATCCCACCAATGACTTCCCAAGACCGGACGCAGCATTGCAATCGTTTCCTTTTGCCTCCACGCTTGGGTATCAGAATGGTTCCTTTATAAAAATGCGAAGCATCAATCTGGGATATACGATCCCTTCGAAAGCATTGACCAGGGCGGGTATCACTTCATTGAGGGTTTATGTAACGGCCTTGAATCCCTTTATTTTGTATTCTCCTTTTGTAAAGGCTGGTTATGGTCCTGATCCTGAAGGAAACGGTTACGGTGGCGCTGTCCTTCCTTCGGCAGCGGGCAACAGCGGCGCCATCGGGGGCGCTCCCGTGGCTGGTAGGTCTGATGGCTCCGCCCGCCAGATCAGCGTGAATGCCAACAACCCTTCCACGCGTCAGTTTAATGTAGGCCTGAATCTGAAATTCTAATCGTATAAAATTGTCAATATGAAACGTTTTTTGAAAATAAGCTGTGCCGGTCTGATCGCCATCGTGCTTATCAACAGCAGCTGCAAAAAAGTATTGGAAGAGCATCCCCAGTCGGTGATCGTACCAAGTATCTTTAATACACCCGGAGGCCTCCTTGGTGGTGTGGCAGGAGTCTATAACGATCTGCGCGGTCTTTGGGGCACCGAAGGGTTTTCCATGCAGAACCTCGGCGGCGTGGACGAGACCCTCGAAGCAGCCAGTGCATCCAGTGTTGATTTCTTTACCTACAACCCGATGAACGGCGCGGACGAGAGCAATGGATTCTGGAACAATGCCTATCAGGACATCAATACCCTGAACGGAGTGTTACAGTTCGGCGCCAGTGTGAAAATGGATTCGCTGACCAAACGGGAATATTTCGCACAGTGTAAATTCTTGCGTGCATTCTGGTATTTTTATCTCGTGCAAAACTTTGGCGATGTGCCGCTGCATCTTACCTATATTTCCCTGCCCAGCACCGGCGACACCCGCCAGCCAATGGCCGATGTGTATACGCAGATCATCAAGGATCTGACAGAAGCTTCCACCGAGCTTCAGGTGCAGTCTCTGTTAAGCCCGACTTCTGCACAGCCCTTTGGCGGAAAAGCGGCCGCCCAGGGTGCCGCCCTTTATCTGCTGGGGAAAACCTATCTGACCAGGGGATGGTCGTCAGCAACTCAGCCAACGGACTTTGCCCAGGCAGCCACGACCTTATCGGGTCTTATTACCAACAAAGCCAAATATGGCTTCGATCTGTGGCAGGATTATGCGGATGCATTCGGAGAAAATGCCATCGTCAGAACGACATATGATTATGGAAAAGAAAGCATTTTTGTCAGCGACCACAGTACCGACCCGAAATATGGTCAATACGTTCTTGGTGGAGGAGCATCCGGAGGAGCCGCACAGAATATCCTTCCCTGGTTCGGGATCTGGAATTACCCAGCCACCAGCGGGATCAACTCTTATAAAAATGGAGCAGGTGCCCTTGTCAACCTCGGCACCAATATGATGACAAGAGATGTGGCCAATGGCCGTCCCTTTATCCGCGTAAGGCCCAATAACACGTATATCCTGGGACAGGCCTTTGCGGAAAGAAATACGGACACCCGGTATGACAAGACTTTCCAGACCGTCTGGATTGCCAATACTGCCGGTGTTTCCACTACAGCCGCTACGGCCAATAATTCCCGTGGCATCAGCTATACGCTGAACCCGGGCGTGGATACTGCCGTGTGGATACCTCCGTTTGAAGTTCCGGGCGCACCGCAATTCAACGGAGCAACACCTTTCAAAGGGATTATCATACCTCCCAGCCTGCAGACGAATATTTATTTTCCTGCGGTTAAGAAATTCATGGACCCCAGCAGGACGGCTGCGAATTTTAACGACCCGTCTACCCGGCCGGTGGTATTGTACAGGTTTTCCGATGCCTACCTGCTTGCCGCCGAAGCTTATCTTAAAAGCGGCGACAATGTCAACGCAGCCAAGTATCTGAATCTGGTAAGAGAAAGAGCAGCCTGGAGATCGACTAATAACGCAGGTCAGAATGCTGCGGCCGCAACGGCCATGGATGTTTTGCCTGGCGCCATCACGCTGGACTTTATCCTCGATGAACGCACCCGTGAATTCTACGGAGAAGGTTTCAGATGGTTCGACCTGGTGCGTACCCAGTCGCTGATCACCAGGGTGAAAACATGGAATCCTGTTGAAGCCGGTACACATATCCAGCCTTATATGGCCTTAAGACCGATCCCGCAGAGCCAGATCGACGCCATTTCAACAGGCCCTAAATTTCCTCAGAATATGGGTTATTAATAAATGAATGAGATAAATGAATATTTGCTAAACCAGAAAAGCGCAGCCTTCAGTGCGCTTTTCTGGTTATGTATTGGTTCCACGTTTGGCCAGGTGCGTTTGCCACGCCTCGTGAGTGACAGCATGGTCCTGCAAAGAAATATTCCGGCAACGATATGGGGTTGGGCCGCTCCTGCTGAAAAAGTGACCGTGAAGTTCAAAGAAAGATCTTACCACGCCATTGCCGGAAAGGATGCCAGGTGGTCGGTCAAACTTTTGCCTTTGGATGCAGGAGGGCCTTATGATATGGAGATCGACGGCAGCAACCATATCGTCCTCCGGAATATCCTGGTCGGAGATATATGGATATGCTCCGGTCAGTCTAATATGGAGCTGCCGATGGAAAGGGTAAAAGAAAAATATCCTGAGCAGATCGCCCATGCCGCCAATCCGTCGATCCGGCAGTTCGTCGTAGCAACCCGCTATGATTTCTCCCTTCCCGATGACGATCTTGCCTCGGGTAACTGGCAGGCCGCAACGCCTGCATCGGTGCTCTCTTTTTCTGCGGCAGGCTATTTTTTTGCAAACGATTTGTTTCAGAAATATCATGTGCCGATAGGGTTGATAAAGGCAAGTGCCGGAGGCGCTCCTGTTGAGGCCTGGTTGGATGAGTCGACGCTGAAGGCTTTCCCTGCTTATCTTGAGCTGGCTTATAGGTTCAGGAATGGAGCCTACCGGGATAGTATAAAAAGAAGCGATGATTCGATAAGCAGCCGGTGGTATCTCAATATCTGGCGGAAGGATAGCGGTCTGCATGCGGCCAGACTATGGTATGATCCAACTTACGACGATGCTGCATGGCCGGAAATGTCTATACCTGGTTTTTGGGATACGGCAGGACTGAAGGGAACAAATGGCGTCGTTTGGTTCAGGAAAGAGATCGACGTGCCGGTGGAGATGGCTGGCAGACCAGCAAAACTTTTTTTGGGAAGGATCATTGACAGGGATTCGGTCTTTGTAAATGGCATTTTTGCTGGGACGATCGGCTACCAATATCCGCCCAGGCGATATGATCTGCCTCCTGGGCTCCTCAGACCGGGAAAGAACACGATCGCAATAAGAGTGATCAACAGTTCGGGAAAGGGTGGTTTTGTCCCGGATAAGACCTATCGGCTCACCGCTGGAGATGATCGCATTGACCTCCGGGGGAGATGGAGATATAAATTGGGGGTAAGTTCTGATCCGTTACCGGGCAATACTTTCTTCCAGTATCAGCCTCTTGGTCTGTTCAACGGGATAATCGCGCCATTGCTCCCGCTTGCCATCAAAGGCGTGATCTGGTATCAGGGTGAATCAAACACCGGCAAGCCCCGTGAATACAGACGACTTTTTTCCGCCATGATCACCAATTGGAGAGAGCGTTGGGGTCAGGGGAACTTCCCGTTCCTGTTCGTACAGTTGGCAAACTATGGAGAAGCTAAGGAACAGCCCGGCGAAAGTGAATGGGCGGCATTGAGACAGGCGCAGTTAGAGACACTTGCTGTTCCCAACACGGCCATGGCCGTTGCACTGGACATTGGCGAATGGAACGATCTTCATCCGCTGAATAAAGAGGACGTAGGCAAACGTCTTGCATTAGCCGCCCAAAAAATTGCCTATGGAGATCAAACGGTGGTTGGCTCCGGCCCGGTCTACCAGTCGGCGCAGATCTCAGGAAATAAGATCAGGATCGGGTTTACGAATATGGGCGGAGGGCTTATAAATAAAGGCGGGGAGCCTCTAAGGCAATTTGCCATTGCCGGAGCCGATCATAAGTTCGTCTGGGCGAGGGCGGAGATCGAGGGCGATAAGGTGATCGTCTGGAGCGAAGAAGTGGCTCATCCTGTCGCTGTCCGGTATGCGTGGGCCGATAATCCGGAAGGAGCTAATCTGTACAACAAAGAGGGCCTGCCGGCATCGCCTTTTGAAAGCAAGGAATAAATTTTTTAAAATGGAATATATGAACGCGCGTAAATTATCAATCCATCTCCATTTGCTGGTCGGGATGCTCACAAAAGGAACGATTACGGCATTCATGATCGCAACAGGCTTGTCCCTGCTCCCTGCGATGGCTAAGGCGCAGGGAAGACCGGATTCTGCCGCCCGCATGGCGCAGATGAAGGCTACTGAAGAAGACCACCGCAACATGATGGAACAGCTGCACATCGATTCGGTCCGTCGTGGCGCCGATGGCAACAATCCCAATTCGCCTTTTGCCGCAAACTATGATGAAGCAAAGGCCAATCCTTATCCGGAATTGCCGGACCCCCTGGCGCTGAAAGATGGGAAAAAGGTCACATCGGCAAAGGGCTGGTGGCAGCAGCGACGTCCTGAGATCCTGGAAGATTTCGACCGGGAAATATATGGACGGGTTCCAAAAAATACTCCGGGTGTGAAATGGGAAGTTGTGAGCACGACCAGTGAGAAAAACGGAGATTTTCCGGTCACTGTAAAAAAACTAGTGGGACATGTCGATAATTCATCTTATCCGGCTATTTCGGTAGACATTCAACTGACCCTTACTACTCCGGCTAATGTCACGGGTCCGGTGCCGGTGATCATGGAGTTCGGCTTCGTATTCCCACCCGGCTTTCGCTTCCCTCCACCCGCTGCCGGAGATTCCGCGAGACGAGCGACGGCCCAACCCGCGCCGCCTCCCTCGCCTTCATGGCAACAGCAGGTCCTCGCCAAAGGCTGGGGTTATGCTATCCTGCTTCCTACCAGCTATCAGGCGGACAATGGGGCCGGACTGACGCAGGGGATCATCGGTCTGATGAACAAAGGCCAGCGCCGCAAGCCGGACGACTGGGGAACACTGCGCGCATGGGCCTGGGGCGCCAGCCGTGCATTGGATTATTTCGGGACCGACAAATCCGTCGATGCTAAAAAGGTCGGCATCGAAGGGCACTCCCGGTTTGGAAAAGCCACTGTGGTGACTATGGCCTATGATCAGCGTTTTGCCATCGCCTTTATCAGCTCTTCCGGCGAAGGCGGAGCAAAGCTGCATCGCCGTAACTACGGGGAGACGGTTGAGAATCTCACCGGCTCGGGGGAATACCATTGGATGGCCGGCAACTTCCTCAAATATGGAGGGCCGCTGCACTGGAACGATCTGCCGGTAGACTCGCATGAGCTGCTGGCGCTCTGTGCTCCGCGCCCGATATTTGTCAGTGGCGGGCAGAAAGGCGATAGCTGGGTGGATTCCCATGGCATGTTCATGGCAGCCGCTGCGGCAGGGCCTGTGTACCGGTTGCTGGGAAAGAAAGATATGGGAACGACCGTATATCCGCCGGTAGAGACGCCGCTGACCGATGGAGAGCTGGCCTATCGCCAGCACAGCGCCGGCCACACGCCTGTTCCTAACTGGCCAACCTTTATTAAGTTTGCCGGACGTTATTTATAAGCTTTCCGGACATTATCGCATCTCATTAATGAACACCTTCCTTTAATTGCTCCATGATGAAGAAACACCTTCTTTTTTCGGTATGCCTCTGCGGCCTCGGCGCTCTTGCACAGGCTCAGCAAGAGCCCTACTTAAATCCATCTCTTTCCATCGATGCGAGAACGGCGGATCTTGTATCCCGCCTGAGCCTGCAGGAAAAAGTCTGGCAGATGATGAACAACACGCCGGCCATCCCGCGGCTGCACATACCGGAATATAACTGGTGGAACGAATGTCTGCATGGTGTGGCCCGTTCGGGCATCGCCACGATCTTTCCCCAGCCCATCGGCATGGCAGCCACCTTCGATGACGGCCTTGTAAAGGAAGTGGCGACCGCTATTTCGGATGAGGGAAGGGCGATGTACAATGCCGCGCTAAAAAAAGGCTATCATGCGCAGTTCGGAGGGCTCACCTTCTGGACGCCCAATATCAATATCTTCCGTGATCCGCGCTGGGGACGTGGTCAGGAGACTTATGGAGAAGATCCTTATCTCACGGCGCAGATGGGGGTTGCCCTGGTAAAGGGTTTGCAGGGCGACGACCCGAAATACCTGAAAGTCGCGGCCTGCGCCAAACATTTTGCGGTGCATAGCGGACCGGAAAGGCTGCGTCATAAATTCGATGCGGAAGTTTCGCAAAAGGATCTCTGGGATACCTATCTCCCGGCCTTTCACGCGCTGGTGGACGCTAAAGTGGAGGCGGTCATGTGCGCGTATAACCGTACCAACGGGGAGGCCTGCTGCGGGAATACCTATCTCCTTCAGGATGTGCTGCGCAATCAGTGGGGGTTCAGGGGACATATCGTATCGGACTGCGATGCCATCGCAGATATCTTCGAAGGCCATAAGCTGGTCAGCAACAGGACAGGCGCCGCGGCGCTGGCCCTGCAGCGTGGGGTTAACCTGAACTGCGGGGACACTTACCTTTCCCTTATCGATGCCGTGAAACAGGGCCTGGTCAGTGAAAAGCTCATCGACAGCTCGCTGTCCGTCCTGCTGCGTACGAGATTCAGATTAGGCCTGTTCGACCCGGCCGGCTCCAATCCATACGACCACATACCCGAGTCCGTTATCAACAGCGCGGAGCACAGAAGCCTGGCAAGGACTGTCGCCGAAAAATCGATCGTGCTGCTAAAAAATAATGGCGCGCTTCCGCTGTCCGACGGGCTGAAAAAATATTATGTCACAGGGCCGAATGCGGCCAGCATCGACGTCCTGATCGGGAATTATTACGGTGTCAACAACCGACTGGTCACCATACTCGAAGGTCTGGCAGCCCAGGCCCAGCCTGGCAGCCAGATGACCTTCCGGCAGGGCGTTCTGCTGGACAGGGACAATGTGAATCCCATCGACTGGGCCTCGGGCGAAGCGAAGACTGCCGACGCCACCATCGCCGTGCTGGGCATTTCCGGTATGCTGGAAGGCGAGGAAGGCGAATCCCTTGCGTCACCGTCATTCGGTGACAGGCTGGATTATAATATCCCAAGGAACCAGATCGATTATCTGAAGAAACTGAAGAATGGAAATAAGAACCCCGTAATTGCGGTCATCACCGGCGGGAGCCCGATGAACCTCGCAGAGGTGCAGGAATTGGCGGATGCAGTGCTGCTGGTCTGGTATCCCGGCGAAGAGGGCGGGAATGCCGTCGCCGATATCTTGTTCGGGAAAGTATCGCCTTCGGGCAAGCTCCCCGTCACCTTTCCAAAGTCATACGATCAACTGCCGCCTTATGAGGATTATTCGATGAAGGGTAGGACCTACCGGTATATGAGCGCCGAACCGTTGTATCCCTTCGGTTTTGGCCTCAGCTATTCCAGCTTCAGCTATAGCGGACTGACCCTGTCGAAGACCAGCATTGGAAAGGAAGAAACGGTGTTTGCGGATGTAACGATCACCAATACGGGTAAGATGAGGGCCGATGAGGTCGCCCAGCTCTACATCACGCATGTAGGTGCAGGACCTGACGCACCCTTGTATGCCTTGAAAGCTTTCCAGCGGGTGACCATTGCATCCGGCTCTTTTGTAAAGCTTCATTTCCCGCTTGGTCCGGACCAGTTGTCGGTTGTCAACCAGCAGGGGCGGTCAGTCATTCCAGCCGGGAGGGTCAGGATCAGTATCGGCGGATCGCTGCCGGGCAAACGGAGCGAGGAACTGGGCGCGGCAAAGGCCGTCGTGGCGGAAATAACGGTAAAATAATCAACAGGCCTGTCCATGCACGGCAGGCCAAAATAATCGATCTGATGGAGCATAGTTTTTTAATGGAACAGACGATGCGGTGGTTTGGCCCTTCAGACCCCGTTGGTCTCTGGGATATCCGGCAGGCGGGTTGCACCGGCGTGGTCACGGCCCTGCATCATATCCCTGTCGGAGAGGTCTGGACGATGGAAGAGATCGATAAAAGAAAGGACATGATCACTTCCGCAGGGATGAGCTGGACGGTCATCGAAAGCCTTCCCGTGCATGAGGATATAAAAAAGCACACGGGCGCCTTTGAACAGTATATCCGCAACTATCAGCAAAGCCTGCGCAATCTAGGGAAATGCGGACTAAAGGTGGTGACGTATAATTTCATGCCGATCCTGGACTGGATGCGCACGGATATCTCTTATGAAATGCCGGACAGGAGCCGGGCCCTGCGTTTTGAAAAATCGGCCTTCATCGCCTTTGATCTTTTTCTGCTCAGACGCCCGGGTGCTGACAAAGACTACAGCACGGCGGAGATAGCCGCCGCGAAGCAGCGCTTCACCACCATGACCCCGGATGAAAAGGAGACGCTTTACCGCAACGCCCTGCTGGGTTTGCCCGGCAGCGAGGAGCGGTTCACGGAACAGCAGATCCTGACTGCGCTCAGGACCTATGAAGGCATCGACGCAAAAAAATTAAAGCAGCATCTTTTTTATTTCCTGCAGCAGGTAGCCCCCACGGCGGAGGAGGCCGGTCTCAAGATGGCCATCCATCCCGACGACCCTCCGTTCCCGGTGCTGGGCCTTCCACGAATCGTAAGCACCGAGCAGGATGTGCGGGAATTGCTGGATGCCGCGCCTTTGCACGCGAACGGGCTTTGTTTCTGCACGGGTTCTTTTGGGGTGAGGGAGGATAACGACCTGCCGGGCATTGTGCGGAGGCTGGGCGATCATATCCATTTTGTACACCTGCGCAGCACCAAGAGAGATGCGGAGGGAAATTTTTTCGAGGCCGATCATCTCGTCGGGGATGTGGATATGTATGCCGTGATAAAGGAACTGGTGCTGCTGATGAAGAAGCGGGGAATATCCCTTCCCATGCGCCCGGACCATGGTCACCAGATGCTGGATGATCTGCGCAAGACCACCTACCCTGGGTACAGCGCCATCGGCAGACTACGCGGCCTCGCGGAGCTGCGCGGTCTGGAATGGGGGATCAGCAGCGGGATGGCGCTAAAGCTTGATTGAAAGCTGCAATTTCCCTTTTAACCCAACTTCGATAATCTTTTGCAGGGTGGAAATACGGATATCTTTTATATTATTCTCCACCTTAGAGATATAGGCTTTGTTTGTCCCGCATCTTGTGGCGAGCTCTTCCTGGGTGAGGCCTTTTTCAATCCTTGCCTCATGAATTAATGCCCCCAACTTGAATTCCTGGTAGCCTTTCTCGAATTTTTCCCTTTTTGGGGTCCCTTTTTTCCCATACTCCTCATCAAGGAATTGGTCAAGACCTTTTAAGTTGTTTTTTTTCTTCATAATATTCCTTTTTCAGTTTGGTCGCTCTGGCTATCTCAAGCTTTGGCGTTTTCTGGGTTTTCTTTTGGAATCCATTGATCAGGATAACCAATTTGCTTTCATCAAAAAAACAAAACACCCGGAAAATTTCGCCGCCACTTTGAACACGGATCTCATAAAGTCCGTCTGTCCCGGTTATATGTTTCAGAAAGGTTTCAGGTATTTGTGGTAATTCCTCGATTAATCTGAGCGTCCAAACTATTTTGTCTTTTACCTTCTGTCTTTGTGCAACAAGAAATCTGGTGAAATAATCTTTGTATAAAACAACCGACCTGAATTTCTTCTGTTCCATACACAATACAAATTTATAAAAAGTAGTCCAATCGGACAACTTTTTTGGGTTGTTAAAAAATGGCATTTTATGGTAAGGACCGCAGGTGGTATGCCGGACTGAATGAAGATTTCAGTATTGCGGATACCATAAATTTCCGTAATTAATTTCAAAATCTCGGCCATTTCTTACCTTTCCGTCAAACACGCACACATGACTTCCCGACAATTCTTCAGCTGCCTGCTGCTCTGCGGGTACCTGGCCATTCTTTCCGGCGCCGCAGGAGCGCAAAGCGTTGCCTATGGCGGCAAGCTCAAGCCCGAACAGGCCAATATGGATATCCTCCACTATACGATCTCACTTACCGTGAATATCCCGGACAAGCGCATTGATGGATACACTATTATCGGGCTCACCATCAAACAGCCCACCACCGTCTTATTGTTTGATCTGATGGATTCCATGGTCGTCAGCAAGGTCTGGGTCAACGGAATGCAGAACGCCTTTACACATACCGACCATCTTCTCCGGCTGTCGAATACGGCATCCTGGCCCGCGGGCCAGGCTACCGTGAAAGTTCAGTACGGAGGTCACCCCACGATCGCCAAACGCCCGCCTTGGGATGATGGCTTTACCTTCACAAAGGATTCTACGGGCACAGACTGGGTGGCCATCACCGCAGAAGGCACGGGCGGGAAACTCTATTTCCCCTGTAAGGATCATCCTTCGGACGAACCCGATAATGGAGTAGACCTCTTTGTCAAAGTGCCCCGCGGGCTTTCCGTGGCAGGTCCCGGATTGCTGAAGGGCACCGAAACCAAAGGCAGCTCCAGCACCTTCCACTGGAAGACCATGTACCCGATCAATAATTACAGCATTGTTTTCAATATCGGGAATTACGAGGTGGTGACGAGCGAATACACGACTGTCAATGGAAATAAAGTGCCGATGCAGTTCTATGTGCTGAAGGCCCATAAAGCTCAGGCGGCTCATCTGCTGGAGATGATGAAAAAATCGGCGCGGGTAAAGGAAAAGTACTTCGGGGAATACCCCTGGGTAAAAGAAAAGATCGGTCTTGTAGAGACCCCTCATCTGGGGATGGAACACCAGACGATGATCGCTTATGGCAATGGGTTCCATTATTCAGCCGTTGGAGGAATGGATTTCGACTGGCTGATGAATCATGAATTCGGGCATGAATGGTGGGGTAATAAAGTAACGGCAGGGGATTGGGCCGATTACTGGATCCATGAAGGCATCGGTTCCTTTGGTGATGACCTGTATGTAAGGGATATGGAGGGGGAGGATAGTTATGAGAAGATCTTTCAGCGGTCGGTGAACCGCATCAAGAATGACAAGCCGGTGGTTCTGGGAAAAGACATCGAAGAAGAAGCGGCCTATCATGATGATATCTACAGTAAAGGCGCCTTCTTTATGCACACGCTGAGATATGTGATCGGCGATGCCGTTTTCTTCCCCACGCTGAAGAAGCTGGCAACCGACAGCAACTATACCTACACGCATACCGTGAATACGGATGATGTACAGAAACTGTTCAGTGATGCTTCAGCTACAGACCTTGCTCCCTTATTTAATCTTTATCTGCGCACGATCCAGAAGCTGGAAGTCCAGGTGAAGCAGCTCGATTCGGCAAAATACCGTGTACAACTGGTCAATATCGACATGCCCCTTCCTTTCGACGTTACCACGGATAAGGGTACCACCCGTATGATGCTCAGTAAAAAAGGGGAGATCATCAACAGCAAGACCCTACCCGTGCTGGACAGCAGGGTATTTTATCTGAAGAAGGTAGTGTATGAATAAGCGGACGTTTACTGTATCGTAAGCGTACAGTTATCCGGTCATCCGGCAGCCTGGCATACTGGTTAATAAAGGCCGCATTGGCCAACCCGGTGAATAATTTGCGGACGGAATAGACCTGCGGGGGCCCTCATTTCCTTAACTTGCCCAAAAATGACCGCATGTTCGATAAAAGCATCTACACCGGGCGCAGACAAAAATTGAAACAACAGCTGGGGTCGGGCCTTGTCCTGCTGTTGGGAAACGAGGACAGCAGCATAAACTTTAAGGATAATCTTTATCCTTTCCGGCAGGACAGCAGCTTCCTCTATTTTTTTGGCCTCGACCGGCCCGGTCTGGCAGGCATCATCGATATCGACAATGACCGCGAGGTCCTTTTCGGGCGTGACTCTTCCCTTGACGATATTATCTGGATAGGGCAACAGCCTTCTCTGGCCATGCATGCGGACGGGGTAGGGGTTGCGGAGACGCAGCCCTACGACAAGCTGGGGGCATTCCTTCAGCATACCGGCGCGAAGAGCCAGGCCATCCATTTCCTGCCGCCATACCGGCCCGAGAATATCCTGAAGCTCAGCGCCTGGCTGGGTATAGCTCCTTCCATGCTGAAAGAGCGGTCCTCGGTAGGCCTGATAAGGGCCATCGTGGCGCAGCGATCCGTTAAATCACCCGAAGAGGTAGTAGAAATAGAAGAAGCCGCAGACATAACGGCGGCGATGCATCTGGCGGCCATACAGGGCGCAAAAGAGGGCATGACCGAGGCGGAGCTTGCCGGTGTGCTTCATGGCATAGCCGTCAGCGCGGGGGGCAATCTTTCCTTCTCCACTATTCTCACCGTGAACGGACAGGTCCTCCACAACCATTACGGAAGCCATATTCTGGAGACTGGAAAAATGGTCCTCTGTGATTGTGGTGCGGAGAACCCGCTGCATTATGCCGGGGATATGACCCGTACTTTTCCGGTGGCTAAAAAATTCACTTCCGTACAGAAAGAGATGTATGAGATCGTGCTGTCCTCCCAGCAGGCGGCGGCCGATGCGTTGAGGCCAGGCGTCCTGTTCCGGGATATACATTTCCTGGCGGCTGAAAAGCTGGTGGATGGGCTGAAGGCTGCCGGACTGATGAAAGGCGACAGCAAGGAGGCAGTAGCCGCTGGCGCCCATACCCTATTCTTTCAATGCGGCCTTGGCCATATGATGGGGCTCGACGTCCACGATATGGAAGATCTGGGTGAGGAATATGTGGGGTATACGGATGAGCTCAAAAAAAGCAAGGAATTTGGCCTGAAATCCCTGCGGTTGGGTCGTGCCCTCGAGGCCGGTTTTGTGGTCACCATCGAGCCTGGGCTCTATTTTATACCCGAACTGATGGACCTGCGGCGGTCGGAGAAGAAATTTGAAGCCTTTATCGACTACGATAGGCTGGGGTCTTTCCGTGATTTCGGGGGCATCCGGATCGAAGAAGACTTTCTGATCACCCCTTCCGGGAGCCGGCTGCTGGGCAAACCCCTGCCTAAGACGGTAGCAGATATAGAAGCCCTGCGCGGGTAAATACGCCTCACCCATAGGAATAACACGAGCATTTGCGGAAATACCACCGGTTTTATTGCTATTCCTGGAATAGTCCTCCCAGAATGGGAAGGATACTCACCTGGCACAGCCCCTTAACCCATTCACTATCAATAAAATAGGAACTGGTATGCAGATTGTCTTATATGAACCGTACCCAGAAAACACTTAATCTTTACCCAAATAACGAAACTATGATCTTCTCTAACGGAACACAGGAAACACAGGCTGAAGTTATCAAGCGTAAAATTACAGAACTCGGAAGCGCCCTGTTCTTTACGGAAAGTGCTTCTTTGCTTCAGCTGCCTACCCACGTGGTGATGACTACCGATATGGACGCAGAAGGGAATATCTGGTTTGCGATTCCTAAGCCCGTTCAGCAGATCGAAGAGTTTGAAAAAGAGATACCCGCGAAAATGGATTTTTTCAAAAAAGGGAATGCCTGTTTTGTAAAGGTTACGGGAAAGGCCCACCTGATCACGGATAAGAATGAAATAGATAATGCAGCAGGACTTTCCGAAGAAATGCGTGAAAGAATGAAGGCGGCTGGTTGTATAGCCGTTAAGGTAAAGATCCAGGATACTGAATTTACGGATAATACCCCAAAACCTTCAAAAAGCTGGATACATGCCAGTACCATGCAGTTATCAAGCTGGTTCTTCTAATTGAGTTTTATAGTGCGTGTTACATATAGGAAGCTGAAGTCCGCGACATAGTCGCGGATTTTCGGTTTTAAGGAAGGCGGGACACCCTCAAAAGAAAAAAGGTCCACTGTAGAAACAGCTGACCTCTAACGATTGCTTGCCATATGAAAATTCTTAGAAATCTCTTTGTGTCATCCGCCGGCGCCTCCTTTCCTCTTCATCTTCCGGTTCTTCTTTCCGAGGCCTCCCTTCTGCCCGTCTTCTCTTCATCTTCCGGCTCTCCCTTTTCTTTCTCCCCTTTGACAGAACAAATATAGGGCGGTTTTTTCGGGCTTCGCAAACAACTTAATGTTAATTCTATTATGTCAAAACCGTTAAAAAGACAGTTAAAGCCGCGCCGGTATTGAATTTGGCGAGAGCCGCCGCATGAAGCCCAAACCTGATTTTCCGTATTTATGCGCAGGTGGAAATACGGGAAATACCTGGTTACCGGAGGGCGTCAGGCGCCTGCCCGCTCTTATATGGATAATTGTGTATATTTTTAAGCATGGAAAGTAAGCCCTCCGCGGCAAAGCAGGTATGGCTGGCGATACTGGCTATCAGCGCATGGTTTGCATTGATCGCCCAGTTCTATATCATTGTCCATAGTGCAGCGGCGGAGTTGCCCGAGCTCATCACCCGGTATTTTACCTTTTTCACGATCCTTACAAATATCCTTGTCTCCATCTATTGCACTGTCATGCTGCTGAGTCCCGGCTCTCGTCTGGGGAGGTTCTTTTCCCGGCTGACCACCGTCACCGCCATTACCTTTTACATCGTGATCGTCGGCGCCACCTACAATATCATCCTGAGGTCACTGTGGAATCCCCAAGGCCTGCAGCGGCTTGTGGACGAACTCCTCCATTCCGTTGTCCCTTTATTGTTCTTATTATACTGGCTGATCTTTATTCCTAAGGCCGGTCTCCAATGGAAGAATATTTTCCCCTGGATGGCCTATCCTCTGATCTATATTATCGTTATCCTTATCCGGGGTTCCTTCTCGGGATGGTATCCATATCCCTTTCTGGATGTCACCGCACTTGGGCTGAGCAAAGTCTTGCTCCATTCAGTCCTGTTCACAGCCGTATTCTTTATTCTCGCGCTGCTGTTTGTCGGCGTGGCGAAAAAGATCGGCCGGTAAAACCGGTTGCCGATCCCCTGTCAGCGCTGGTCCTGGCCTGTTCCCGCCCATCCCAATTTTACTTCCTTTAACAAATAATTCACCATTTTTAGGTGCGGATCGGATTAGTCACAGATCGCCTTCCGTATCATACTCCGCGCCGCCCGGCTGCGGTTCAAGGAAGCCAGCTTATGAGGAACATCAGGAAAACGATCTGGATCATTGTCTTCAGCTTTGTTGCCATCTTAGTCACAGGCCTGTGTACGAGCCTTCACGCCCAGCAGACGGGCGTCATATCTGGTATGGTACGATCTTCGGATAAAAAACCGGTAGATGCGGCCACGGTATCTTTGCTGAAGATTAAAGACTCTTCGCTTATAAAGATCTCCGTCACCAGCAAAGCCGGGATCTATGAATTCCTCCGGCTGAAAAAAGGCAGCTATCTTCTTCAGGTCACGGCGGTTGGCCACAGCAAATATCTCAGCGATCCCATCGTGCTCGGTACGGACAGTTCCCGCGAGACGACTGCCGACATCGGATTGCAGCAGCTGCCTGTGGTGATCGGCGGCGTGACGGTGCTTGCCCGCAAACCCCTGGTGGAAAACAAGATAGACCGGACGGTGGTAAATGTCGACGCATCCACAACCAACACGGGTCTTTCCGCGCTGGAAATACTGGAGAAATCGCCTGGGGTTACCGTCGATAATGACGGCAACGTGAGCCTTAAAGGCAAGCAGGGGGTGGTGATCCTGATCGATGGCAAGCAAACGTACCTGAATGCAAAGGACCTGGCGAATTATCTCCGTAATATGCCATCCAATCAGCTGGACCAGGTGGAGATCATGACCCAGCCGCCGGCAAAATATGACGCTACGGGAAATTCCGGCGTGATCAATCTCGTCACAAAAAAGAGCAAGAACGTCGGCTTCAGCGGAACGGCCACCACCAGCGCTATCATTGCCAAATATTTCAAGAATACCAACAGCCTCACCTTTAACTGGCGTAATGGCAAAACGAATTTTTATGGGAATTATGGCTATTCCTGGTGGGAAGGGTTTAATGATATTCATACGAACAAGAGCTTGCGTCAGGATGCGGCGACGCCATTTAACCGGTACGTGGAGCAATATACTTTCGGCCGCTATTCGGATCGTGCCCACACTTTTCGCGCCGGGGTCGATTACTTCGCCGACAAAAAGACCACCCTCGGAATTTCGGTGAACGGGACGGTGGACAAAGGGAGCTTTACCTCCGTATCCCAGGCCAATATTTTCGACAGCCTGCACCATTTCGTACAGGTCAACGATGCTAATTCCCAGACCAGGTCTCCTCAGACCAACCTGGGCTTCAACCTGGACCTTCAACGGAAAATGTCCGGGGACAAAGAGCTCTCCGTGGATGCGGACTATATCTTTTATAACACTCCCGGCACCTCCTATACCAACAACTATTTATACAATTCCGACAAGACGCCTTCCGAAGAGCCTTACCTGCTCGATGGCCAGCTACCCTCCCGTATCGATATTTACAGTCTGAGGAGTGATTACAAACAGTCTCTGAAAGGTAATGCTACGTTGGAGGCAGGGGTTAAATCCAGCTATGTGCGGACCGACAACAATGCCGTCTATACCCTGTTTGACAATTCCCTGCAGAAATGGACCCCGGATACCACGATCAGCAATCATTTTATCTATAAGGAGAATATCAATGCAGCCTACCTGAGCCTCCGCAAACAAATAAAAAAGCTCACCGCCCAGATCGGACTCAGGGCTGAACAGACCGTTTCCGATGGGGACCAGACCGTCAAAAAGATAGCCTTTCATAAAAACTATCTCCAGGTCTTCCCAACCGCATATTTCAGCTACCAGCGGAACGACAACAATATTTTCGGACTTTCCTATGGAAGGAGAGTGGAAAGGCCAGGCTATCAGGACCTCAATCCCTTTCAATCCCAGCTGGACCGGTATACCTATGATCAGGGAAACCCCAACCTTCAGCCCCAGTTCAGCCACAATTTTGAGCTCAGCTATAATTTTAAAGGACAACTGAATGTGACGGCGAATTATACGGTGACGACGGATATCATCAGCGGCGTCCTCCTCACCGTGAAACAACCCGGAGATTCCAACTATACGACCATCAACACTTCCCAGAACCTTGCCTCTCTGAAGACCATTGGCTTATCCGTCAACTACAGCCGGCAGATCACCAAATGGTGGTCGCTCAACGTGTTCGGCAATCTCTACAACAATCATTATATAGGCTCCATCGACGGGCAGGCTATCGATCTGAACCTCACTTCCTTCAATGGGAATTTCAGCAGCCAGTTCAATTTCAGCGGGGGGTGGAGCGGAGAGATCAGCGGTTTTTATAATGCAAAGAGCTATGACGGCGGCGCTGTGCTTTCATATGGGAGAGGCATGTTCTCTTTAGGTGGCGGCAAAAAGATATGGAAGGATAAGGCTGCCATAAAGCTCAATCTCCGTGACCCGTTCTATTTGATGAACTATCATACGGACTCGGAGCTGGACAAAAGCCATACCCAGGCGAAATATGTCTGGGACAACCGCAGGATCATCCTGACCCTGGTTTACCGATTCGGCAGATCCGGCAATTCCGGGCCCGAGCACAAGAGCAGTGCCGGCGACGAGCAGAGCCGTGTGAAGTCGGGTGGGGGCAACAATTAATTAATTTTCCGTCCCGTAAAAATGGAGTAATTTCTCTGTCCTTAATCACTTTTAAAAAACATCGTTATGACAACAGATCAAGCCGTGATGACACCTCAGGTCATCGCCAACCGACTTTTCGAACTTTGCAGCCAGGGCAAGTATCAGGAAGCACAGGAAGAGCTGTACAGCGAAGACGCAGTCAGCGTCGAGCCACCGCATTCCCAGGGCTTTCAATCGGTGAAAGGACTGGATGGCATCATAAAAAAAGGAGCGCAATTCCGGGACATGATCGAAGAGGTGCACGGGGTCAGCGCTTCCACGCCGATCGTTGCCGGCAATAATATCGCCATGGCCGTCATCATCGATGCGACCCTGAAAGGCATGGGCAAACAGCATATGGAAGAGATCGCCGTGTATGATGTGAAGGATGGGAAGATCGTAAAAGAGCAGTTCTTCTACGATCCTGCTCCCAATGCCTGAATTCTTATTTCTACCCAGCGATCCCGCGGCGCAGCCGCGGGATCGCTTATTTCCAATTTCTTCGGTTTTTTCCTTACTTTAGAGTAACCAACTTCAATTGAACATAGTCTGATAATTTTTAAACCGGAAGGTTAATAAAAAACTCATGCACCATGCTGTTCAATTATCTGAAAGTTGGCTTCAGGAATATCCTGAAGTATAAGATCTTTTCATTTATTAACGTTTTCGGACTGGCCGCGGCCATGTCGGTCTGTATGCTGATCATTCTCATGCTCGCCGATCAGAAAAGATACGATCAGTTCAATATAAAGAAAGACCGGGTTTACCGCATTCTGTCCGACAAACCGGACAACCGCCATCCTTATGCGACCAGCCCCTTCCCATTATCCACAGCGTTGAAGGCGGATTATCCCGCAATCGAGGCAGCCACAAGCCTGAGAATGGGAGTAGGAGGGGATGCCACGTATGACCCCCAGGCCGACCGCTTCAGCCCCAGCGCGAGCCCCGGCATCAGCTCCGATGCGAACCCCGGTCCGGGTTCCCGCCCCCGCGCAGACCGCGCCAATTCCAATCCCCGGAGAACGGCGGAAATTCATGGCTTTTTTGCCGACACCTCCTTTTTCAGGATCTTCAGCTTCGAGCTGGCAAAAGGTGACATGACCAGCGCCCTTTCTTCCCCCAATTCAATGGTGATCACCTATGCCCTGGCCCGTCAGCTGTTCGGCGACGAAGATCCGGTCGGGAAGACCGTCAATTTCACCGACCGGGGGCTGAATAATTTTGGGGACACCGAATCGACCAACCCTATTTCCTGGGGCAGCTATACCATAACGGGCGTTATAGCCGACAAGAACTACAAGTCCCATCTGAAATTTGATGTGTTGGTATCCGTCTCCTCTCTGCCCGTGCTGGTGCAGGAAAAGAAGATCGGCGATCTCAGCGGCGACTGGGGCAATCATTTCGTTTGTTATACCTATACGCTGCTGGCCCCTGGCAGGACCAGGCAGGACCTCGACGCATCGCTGAATAATCTGGTCTCCCGTAAATATGCAGGTCTTAAAGATTTTAAAGGCTTTAAATTATCCGGGCAGGAACTGACGCACATTACGCCGGGCCCCCTGCTGGGCAATGAGCCGATGCTTGGATTGCCCCTCGTCGTCTATTATTTTTTATCTTTCCTCGCTCTGGCCATCATGATCTCCGCCTGTCTGAATTATATCAATTTATCCACTGCGCGGGCGCTTACCCGTGCGAAAGAGATCGGTGTGCGCAAAGTCGCCGGGGCGGGCCGGAAAGATCTGGTCTTTCAATTTTTGAGCGAATCCATTCTCACCGCATTGCTGGCAGCCGTTATGGCCGTTCTTATCCTGTTTTTTCTCAGGACAGCCATGCTGCATCTCTGGGTGAATAAATACCTGAACTTTGAACTGCAGGGTGGCGTCGCAGTCTGGCTGATCTTTGCCGGTTTTGCCCTGTTTATCGGCCTTGCGGCAGGGATCTATCCTGCCTCGTATTTGTCCAGGTTCCGGCCGATCCTTGCGCTGAAGAACAGTGACAGCATGGGTTTCGGGAAATTAAGCAGAAGGAAGGTGCTCAGCGTTTTTCAGTTTGTGATCTCTCTGTTCTTTATCATTACTTCCGTTCTGATATTCAGCCAGTTCAAAAAGGTGCTTACATTCAAATATGAGTTTACCTCCAGAAACATAGTGAATGTCGATCTGCAGGGCGTCGACTACCGGCTTTTTTCCAGAGAATTCGGCTCCATACCCGGCGTTGCCGGTATTTCGGGTTGTCAGTATGTTCCCGTCACCGGAAGGACGGAAGGGATCAGCCTGATGCAGACAGGCAGCAGGACCAGCAAAGAAGACTATAAGGCCCTCACGCTGCTGCCGGTGGATGAGCATTTCATAAGTAATATGGAGCTCCGGCTGCTGGCCGGAAAGAATCTTCCTCCTCCGGGAGGCTCGGCCGAACGGTTTGTCGTCGTTAATGCCGCGGCCGTGGCAACTTTGGGGTATAAAACGCCGGCAGAGATCCTGGGGCAGACCTTCCGGAATAAATGGAATGATACGGCCATAGTGGAAGTCATTGGCGTAGTGCAGGATTTCCATGTCCGGTCGGCCATGGAAGAGGAAAAGATCGGACCGATGGTCTTGCAGAACCAGGCGTCGGTCCTGCGGATCGCGAATGTAAAGATCGCTTCCGGTGATCTCAGGGAAACAATGCCAAAGCTGCAAGCCAGATGGAAAGCCCTCGACCCTGTCCACCCTTTCAAATACCAGTTCTTTGATGAACAACTGGCGGTCACCTCACAGGCGATGTTTGACATCGTTTCTATTCTGGGATTTATCGCATTCCTGGCTGCAACCATTGCCTGTCTTGGTCTGCTGGGCATGGCAACCTACAGCACCGAAAGAAGAATGAAAGAAGTGGGCATCCGGAAGGTATTGGGGGCAAAGGACTCGGGCATCGTTTTTCTGCTGTCAAGGGAATTTCTGAAAATATTATTGATCGCCATATCCATTGCGGCCCCGGTCAGCTATATCGTTAATATCCTGTGGCTCCGTAAATTCCCGAACAGGGTCGAATTTGGCTTTGGGACGATCGTGGAAGGCGTGCTGATCCTGCTGCTGCCCGGGCTGCTGGTCATCGGTTCGCAGACCCTGCGCGCCACCCGCCGCAATCCGGTCGAAGCGTTAAAGACGGAGTGATCGCCAGCGCCCGGCCCTGCGGCAGCAGATCGCAGCACAGCCAGCTCTAGCGATACTGTAATCGGAGTGGCCGGGTCGCCGCTGGAACAATAAAATTCGCCCATCATCGCCCCACAACCGCAGCTAGTTCATTTCCGAAAACTGCATTTATTTTTTCTGATAATTTTGGGTCTCATCAAATAAAAAAAGGTTTTTTCATGTGACCCGTCAGAGTTTAGTTTAAGTGAAGGAGAAGGCCCGGCAGTTTTGGATTGCCGGCGCCTTTTTTGTTTGGGGACAGGCCGCCGGTCCCGACAGTCCGCAGGCAGACCTGGCCCCAGCACTATGACCGGAAAACTTCTTTTATCTTGGAAAGAAAAAGCTCTTTCTTCCTCCTGCTGATCTCGACCTCCGCTCCATTGCTCATAATGGCCACCCCACCTTCGCCGCGATGATATTCGCATACATGCTGAAGATTGATCAGATAGGTTTTATGCACCCTCAGAAAAGTAGTGCCTTCTAATGTCCGCTCATATTCCAGCAGCGAGCGGGAGACGATCAGCGGTTTCTTGCCATGGAGATGAATGATCGTATAGTTTTTTTCAGCCTCGCACACGATAATATCCTTCAGTTTCAGTACGACAAACCCTTTGAGTGTAGGGATACAGAGCTTCATTTCATTGGGAGTGCCCGCTTTCTGAAGGTTGTACAGCAAGGTGTCCATATTACTGCTCTCCCCCCCTTTTTGCGAAAGTTTTTTCTCTACCCGCTGCATGGCCTCCGTGAGCCTGTCCTCATCTACCGGTTTGAGCAGATAATCGGCAGCGCTGAACTGAAGCGCCTGCAGCAGATAATTATTATGCGCAGTGACGAAGATCACTTCAAAATTTATCGAATCCATCTCCGACAACATTTCGAGGCCGCTCTTTCCGGGCATCTGGATATCCAGGAAGATCAGGTCCGGATTCAGCTCTTCGATCTTCTGTTTGCCATCCGGGGCATTCGTACAGGTAGCGATCACCTCTACCTGCCGGCAATTCAGGGCAAGCATTCTTTTCAGCAGGCTGATGCCATCGGGTTCGTCATCCACAATAATTGCTCTCATATACTTTTTTTATGGGTTTATTATTTTAAATCTTAGGATCACCTTCGTGCCGGTCAGATCGGGGTCCTTGTCGCTGAGATCGATAATATCCAACAGGCAGTTCATATCGTACTTTTCATTCATGATCTTTATCCGGTTGCGCAGATTGCCCAGGCCTACATGCGGACGTGTATTGCCCTGCTGCATTTTTTCGGACTTGCGTATGCCGATGCCATTATCTTCGATGCTACAGGTCACCATATTGACCATCTGAATAAACCGGATCATGATCTTTTTATCGCCGTCCTTATGCATCAGTCCATGCCATATCGCATTCTCCGCCAGTGGCTGGATCATCAGGGTAGGAATGCTGATATCTTCCTCATCCATATTGGCATCCTTTTCGATCGCATAGGAGAAGGAGCTGCCAAATCGGAGCTGCTCCATGTCCAGATAGGCATGCAGATATTCGATGGTTTCCTGCAGGGTGACGAATGTTTCCTTGGAATGGTTCAGCGTAAGGCGGATCATCTGGGCAAACTTGCCGAGATACCGGGATGCATTCCTGTTCTCATTGTCCAGGATCATCCTTTTGATGCTGTTGAGGGCATTGAAGATAAAATGCGGGTTCATCTGGGCCTGTAAGGCGGTCAGCTGCGCCTCTGCCAGTTTCTCGTTGATGGATGCCAGCTCCTCCCGTTTAACTTCCAGTGAATGTTCGGACTCTACCTGCTTCAGCTTATTACCGACCAGTATGGCGATGGTTGTGAATATCTTCAGGTCACGCTCCTTGAAATAGTTGGGCTCGGTGTGTTCGCTGTCGATAATGCCCAGCAATTCACCATTGTATTTAATAGGCACACAGATCTCGCTGAGACGGAACATTTCATCGGCCCGGTATCGTTTGTCGATCCTTGTGTCGGTGACCACTACGGGTTCATTGGTGATCATCACGTGGCCCACCACCCCCTGTCCGGGAAATACGTCGAATACCCGCCTGGCGAGCGCTTCCGGAGTTCCCTTCGGACCGTGTCCTGCCTTCTGCATCATTTTTGTTTTATCCTCATTCCACATATAGATCATGCAATCCTCATAGCCCATCCGCCCGATCAGGTTCCACGCTACGTCCCAAAGCACATCCGATATATTTTTCTTATCGGAAAGGGAGGAAGAGAAATAATTGCTGATCTGTTCCAGCTCCAACCTGTTCTTGTATTCCTCGGCCTTGAGGTGTTGCAGCTGGCCCTTTGCCCTTTCCGTTCTCCTGACAGCATTGATTTTCAATCCGTAGATTAGGTAGGTCAGCGACAGCAGCATGATACTGATGAGCACGATGAACCAGGCCGTTCTCCAGAAAGGCGGCTTGATAATGATATGCATCTCCTTGGTCCGTGGAGGCCATCGGTTGTTGGCGGCATACAGTTTCACCTGCAGATCATACTGGCCCGGTGAAAGGTTATTGAAATTGATGAGGTCTCCGGTCAGCGCCTGCCAGGATATATCTTTTGCATTGACGATGCGATAGGCGATACGCTGGTTGCTCACATCGTTATAATTGACGCTGCCCACCGTCACGGTGATATCGTTCTTGCGATAAGGTATGGTTACGGTCTCTTCCGGAAGGTAGTAGGTTGTATCGTTCAAAAGCCGGATGCTTTCGATAAAAAGAGAGGGAGGCGACTCGGAATACAATAGACTGTCGGGGTTCCATCGGATAATGCGGTTCGTAAACCCGCAATACAGATAATGTTTTGCCGTATCATAATAGAACTTCGAGCTGCTGATGGGCAACAACGAGAATCCATCATCCGAGCCAAACCTGGAGATCTTATTGGTCATGAGGTTCAGGGAGGCGATGCCCGTCGCGGTCGCGATCCATAGCTTGTCGTCCAGGGGGTATACCGTTCTTATATAATTATCGGGCAGCCCTTCATCGGTGGTAAAATGCCGGAATGTCCTTTTATAGATATCGTAGCCCACCAGCCCGTTGTTAACGATCCCGGCCCAGACCACATTATTTTTATCATATCCCAGGGTCGTAATATCCCTCCGGGGGAACCGGATCTGCGGGAATGAATCCAGATAGAGATCACATTTACCCGACTGCCGGTTGATCCGGCAGATACCATGGCCGGCCATCCAGATATTGCCTGCCCGGTCTTCCGTTATGGCCACAGGCGTAAGGATCTTTTTCATGATACCCGAATCGTAATCCAGCCGCTTCCACCGGGGGGATCCGGCTTCCAGGTTGTACGTTTTGCTGTTATCGTTGGTCGTCACCCATATATTGCCCCGCCTGTCCTTGAACAGGTTGGATACCCAGGTATGGGTCTCGTCCCATTGGTCCAGGACCACCTTCCCGGTCGCGCCCGTACTGGCTTTCAGCCAGAAAAGGGGACCGTTCGTGCCCACCAGCAAGGTGTCCGGACGAGCCTGTATGATGGAGAACACGTTGTCGCTTTCCATATGGTATTTGTCAAGGCTGATCCTGGAAAGATAGGCAAGCGTATTCTTGTCAAAGACCAGCAACCCCCCGCCGGCATCACAGGCAACATATATTTTATTATTATAGACCAGCATCTGCTTGACCCTAAGGTCAGGGTTTTGCTTCAGGAGGTCCGGCGGAATGGATATCTGCCGGACGGATGTGGCATTGTTCGATTCTTTCAGCAGGCCGGTACTGGTAGCGACCCACAGCCGCTGGTCCCTGTCGATGAGAAAATCATTGACGAGATAGCTGGGAAAATATCTTTCAGGATCGATCGATATTTTCCCTGTGCGGGGATTGATATTCATCTTGAAAAACCCCCTGCGTTTTGCCGAAAGGTAGAACAGTGAATCATTGACCTTGTAAAGCTTGCTGTGCCAGTTGAATTCATCGGTCAGCACGGGGATCCAAGTTTCTGATATGGTCTTTCTGTTCTGTCTGGTATCCAGATAAACGATGCTGTCAGTGCCCGCCTTGATAATAATGAAACTGCCAGGTGCAGACTGACGGATCAGATAGTCATAGGATTGTAATCCTGTTATGACAGATTCGATGGGGTGACCGCTCTTTAACTTTTGAAGTTGCCGGGTCACCTTATTATATAGGAGTACCCCGTCAATGGTTATCAGCAATATTTCGCTGTCAGAATACCAGAATAAACCATTTCCGAATGCGAAAGGAGTGGTTTCCGTTTCTTCTTTTGTATAATAATCATACCGGAATACCAGCTTATTGGTGCTGTCGTATTGATAGAAGCCCGAACGGGTCAGGATAAAAATATTTTGCTGCCTGTCGCTCAGGGTCGCCATTACCCTGTTGAATTTATAAAGATATTTTGGATCGGAAGCTGGAATGATGAGGTTGCTGGTTACACCACACAACGTAGAAATGATATGCAGGCCCATCCCGGTATATGCGGCCAGCCGGTTCGTGTCGAGCCAGAAGAGGCTCGAGATGGTTTCATCTGGCAAGGAATTTGTAGTGATGCCGGCATGGATCTGTAGAAAGTGCCTTCCGTCAAAACGATTCAATCCCCGTAGTGTAGATGCCCAGATATATCCATAAAAAATATCCTGAGAGATACCGGTAACGCCATTGTCGCTCAAGCCCTCGCTGGCGGTATACAGTTGAAATTTATCTTCATCCTGCGCATGAAGCTTGATGCCCCAACCGTTAAGCAGAATGAATAGAATGGTCAAAAAGTATAGATAGGAGCGCCGGCCGTTCATGGCGCTAAATTAGAAATAAACCCCAAGCCCAGATACATTTTTTTACGGGCTTTCCGCCTGCCCATCCGCAGGATAAACGGGTCTCTCCCTTTATCCTGAAGACCCCGCCATTCGTCCGGTCATACCTGAAAATAATTTAATAACCCGCCCGGAAGTCCTCCGTACAGGATTTTCCTATGCCGATACCGTTTGCGTATCGGATCACGCACCTCGTCAACGGATCATAGCCAGTTGATCATTTCCCTCCCGCACGCTGCAATTGTCTACTAATTTAGCATGATAATTGGACAATTATCGACCGCTCGACATGACCATTAGTCCTCAATCCTTTTAGTCCTCTATCCTCCCTGCTAATTATACTTATTTAAAACACACAGACATTAACTATGAGAAAATTTATTTTCAACATGCGCCGTATTGGCGTAATCGTACTTTTATTATTTGCCTTCCAATGGAGCTCAGCACAGACCGGATTGCTGAAAGGGATTGTAAAAGATGCCGGCGGGACGCTGCTACCCGGCGCTTCCGTTACCGTGGACGGGAGCAGAAGGGGTACTACCACCGATGCGAACGGCAGCTATTCATTAAAATTATTGCCAGGGCAATACAGAGTAGTGGCCAGCTTTCTCAGCCAGGCCGCGCCAGCAGCCCAGATCACTATCGCCGCAGGTTCCACTGTTCAGCAAGACTTCACAACGACCGGGATCTCCGATCTGAGCAGTGTGGTTGTCGTGGGCTCGCGCTCGAAGGATGCAAGGAGCAAACTTACTACTCCGGTGCCAGTAGATGTCATCAGGACGAAAGACATCAGGCCATTCGCACAACTGGATGTCAGCCAGATGCTCACTTTTGCGGCGCCTTCTTTCCAGTCTTCCCGGCAAACCATATCAGATGGTACGGACCATATCGATCCGGCGGGATTACGCGGCCTGGGGCCCGATCAGACGCTGGTCTTATTGAATGGAAAGCGTCGTCATAATACTGCGCTTGTAAATATCAATGGTACCGTGGGCAGGGGTTCTGTGGGCACAGACCTGAACGCGATACCCGCTGCCGCTATAGATCGTATCGAAGTACTGCGCGATGGCGCGGCCGCCCAATACGGTTCGGACGCCATTGCCGGGGTCATTAACGTGATCCTTAAAAAGAACTATAATGGGTTCAATATCTCCGCACTGGCCGGACAGAATTTTACCAGGATGCCTTACAATGGCGGGGTGAATATACAAGATGGCGTGAACCAGCAGGTGGATTTCAGCGGCGGGTTCGCTAAAAAGAATGGAACATATTTCAATGTCAGCGGTCAGTGGTTAAGAAGATTCAGTACCAATCGCAGCGGCAATGATAATATTCCCCTCATCTATCTGGGCAACTCGGGCGCTTTCCCCACCAATCCTTATACCAATGTCAGCACGTCCGATTACCGGAAATGGCTGATCGCCCAGGATGAGGCCATGGCGAAGCAAAGAGGGTATGACCGGCATAATATTACTTTCGGGAATTCTTATTCACAGAATTTCTCCGCCTTTATAAATACGGGCGCCAAACTTTCCAGCAACACGGATTTCTACGTAACGGCCGGCGCATCCCATCGTGACGGGGATGCCAGCGGGCAAAGCCGTAATCCCAATTCAGCCGCACAGCAACCCGTGCTCGCAGATGGCAGCCGCTATTATGTAGATGGGTTCCTGCCGCATATAGCGCCTACCATCGTCGACTGGTCTTTACTTTCCGGCCTTACCATCAGGGCCGGGGCATGGGATATAGACATCAGCAATACGGTGGGGCGCAACAACATCCAGTACACGATAAAGAATTCGGGGAATGCCTCTCTTGCACCTGGCAATGATGTCCAGACAACCTTCAATGCTGGAAAGCTGGCCTTCCTTCAGAATACGGCCAATATCGATCTCACGAGAAAATTCAATTATAGCGGAGGGAATGCGCTGAACTTGGCATTCGGAGGAGAATTCCGTTATGAGCAGTTCAACATCGGCGCCGGAGAGCTCAATTCCTATGTTAATGGAGGAAGGGCCGTGCATATCGATCCAATACCTCCTTATCCTGGAACGACCACGGGTACTACATTTCCCGACTTCCTTCCATCGGGCAAGCCCGTTAACCCCGCGGCCCCGGGAGCCCAGGTGTTCCCAGGGTTCTCTCCATCCGATGCCGTCACCGCGAAGAGAAGCGTGTATGCCGCTTACAGCGATCTGGAATTGACCATAGGAAAGCTTCTGCTGGATGGGGCCGCCCGTTATGAGAATTACAATGAGAAAGGGTTCAGCTATGATAATCTCAGCGGTAAACTGGCCGCACGCTATGAGGTCAGCCGCGATCTGTCCATACGTGGAGCCGTCAGCAATGGTTTCCGTGCACCAAGCCTTCAGCAACGTTATTTTCAGAATACCTCTACACAGTTCATAGCCGGCTTCCCCGCCAATTCACTTACCGCAAATAACTACAATCCTATTGTACGGAAAGCTTTTGGCATAAATGAGCTGAAACCGGAAAAGTCGACCAGTTTCACGCTTGGGATAGCCGGAAAGCTGGGAACGGGTCTGACCTTCACCGTTGATGCGTATTTTATTTCCATTAAAGATCGTATTGTGCTCTCCACCGCGTTTAACAGGAGTAATCCGCTGATCAACAAGATCCTGAATGATAACAATATCGACTCGTCCACATCCGCACTGCAATTCTGGACCAATGCGGTGAATACGGAGACAAAGGGAATCGATGCCGTCATTACCGAAAAGTTCAGTCTGGGCGCGGGTATTGCCTCCTTGTCGCTGGCGGCAAACTTTAACAGCAACACGGTGGTGGGACGACTGCATACCAATTCCGCCATAGAAGACGCTAAGAATAACCCCAGTCTCACTGACCCAACCGCGAATCCGGCAAATGACCTTGCATTTACCTTATTCGATCGTCAGCAGAAAGGCAGGATCGAGACCGCGCAGCCAAAAAGCAAGATCAATCTGACCTTTGTTTATTCCGTAAAGCGATGGGACTTCCTCTTAAGGGCGGTGCGCTTCGGATCGGTACAGTTCCTTAACAATTTAGATCCGACATCCCGGAGAAAGAGCGATAATTTTTATTTCAATGATCTCGGGCTGGGCACCGACCAGACCTTTGGTGCGAAGACGGTCACCGATCTGGTGATCTCCTTTAAACTCCATCCGGGCATCATGCTGTCGGCTGGCGCCAATAATATCTTTGACGTTTATCCGGACAGGATCTTTATCGATCCAAGAAATGATCCGAAGGCCGTGCTTGCCGACCCGACCGGGCCTGCTGCCGTTCCCGCAGCTGCCAAAACGACTACCGGATATAATGCGGGAAGAGATGCTTCCAACCGTGGCCGCAATCTCTTTGGCCCAAATCAGTTTGGATTTAATGGCCGCTTCTTGTTTACGCGATTGAACATTGAGCTGGGTGAACTAGCTAAGAAAAAGGCAACATCTCATTTATAATAATTTTAGACCCTTCCAAATGAAAATGATCGTTATCCTTGCCGCTGCTGTTTTTTTCAGCAGCGGCTGCGGGAAGAGCACCGATATATCCGCAACCGCGCCTGCAAGGCCGGAAATGAAAATTGCAGGGAGCCGGTTTGTCGAGCCCGAATTAAACAACAACACCATGGTTATGAAAGGTACAAATTGTCTGGGCCCTATCTCCGTCTATATGACTGCCCTGCTGATCTGTCTGATCTGTTTTGCCTCTGGCTGGGCGATAAGCATGTGTACTTATTCGACGCTTTTCACATCGGCCATTGAAGAGGGAATGAAAGATGCATTTGTCGACGGCGGACATCCACAAGGCAATGACCATAAATATTTATAAACGATGAATCAGTCAAAAGAATTACCTGCGGAAAAAGTCATAGCGCAGGTTTACCCAAATCCAATCCGGAACATCTTCAACATGGAGCTGTTATGCGGTGGGCGACAGGATATTGAAATGAGCCTGATCGATCTGTCGGGCCATATGCTGCAACAGAAAAAAATGCGCTGTTTCGAGGGCAGGAACCTCCTGTCCTGGGATCTGAACAGATATGAGTCGGGCATTTACTTCATCGTGTTTGAGAACATGGATCTGAAAATGTTGAAAATCATAAAAAAATAAATGGGAACGCTAACATTAACGGCCAGGCGGGTCGAGTCGATCGATCTCTTAAGAGGCATTGTAATGATCATCATGGCGCTCGATCATGTGCGGGATTATTTTCATGCCGACGCTTTTATCTATAGCCCCACGGACCTGACCCGTACCAGTGCGGTTCTTTTTTTTACCAGGCTGATAACGCATTACTGTGCACCCGTCTTCGTATTCCTCGCGGGCGTATCGGCTCATTTGTATGGTGTTAAGCGCGGCAGGAAAGAATTGACTTATTTCCTGCTCACCAGAGGGTTGTGGCTCGTCTTTGTGGAATGCATCATCCTTTCGCTGGAACGGACATTCAACCCCATGTTTCATTTTTTCAACCTGCAGGTGATCTGGGCCATCGGCATCAGCATGATCGTGCTGTCGGCCCTCATCTGGATGGACAGGCGCGTGATCTTGCTGATCGGCGTTATCCTGATGGCAGGGCACAACCTGCTGGATACAGTGCATGTGCCGGGTACCGGGCTGCCATCTTTTCTCTGGGCGTTGTTGCATGAACCCGGGAATTTTACCTTTGGCCGCTGGACCTTCGAGGTACACTATCCTTTGCTGCCATGGATCGGCATTATGGCCTCGGGTTATTGCCTTGGCAGCCTGTATGCGCCTGGTTATGATCGGGACAGGCGGAAGCTGAAGCTGGTGTCGTTTGGGATAGGGGCCATCGCTGTTTTTATCCTTCTCCGTTCCGGGAATTTCTATGGCGATGCCGCACACTGGTCCACGCAGAAAAATGCCCTGTTCAGTTTTCTTTCCTTTCTGAATGTCACGAAGTATCCGCCATCCCTTCTATATATACTGCTGACGCTGGGGCCAGCTATGCTGTTCCTAGCGCTGGCTGAGCACCCACTGAATGCATGGACGGCCAGGATCTCTGTCTATGGTAGAGTGCCGATGTTCTATTATCTGGCGCATATCCTCCTTATACATATCCTGGCCACCATCGGGGCGGTGATCTCAGGCTACGCCTGGTCCGATATGGTATTGAATGCAAGGGTAATGGAGTCCCCGGGATTGAAAGGATATGGCTTCAACCTGCTGACCGTTTATATTGTATGGATCTCGGTAGTCCTCATTCTGTATCCATTTTGCAAACGCTTCGACCGTTATAAGAGGGCCAATCAGGCTGCGAAGTGGTGGCTGAGCTATCTGTAATCCAAAGGGAAATACCGGGCCCTCATACGATGCTATCAGATCAGGGAGTAAGACGGGGGATATTGACGGTCAGACGATCCGGATAAATGGTCTTTTATAGCTCAGGCATAACCTGGACCGACGCGGCACCACATCGGGGTGCAGAAAGACACAGATCAGCATCAGCAGGGGGATGCCGCCATATACAAGGGTGTCTCCCCAGATAGCGGGAAAGATATCGACCTTTGCATCCGTCGGATTTCCGGCTTGGTACCGGATCGGAATGGGTGTACCCGGTGGCAGGCGGAGATTGCCAAATCCGTTGAACCAGATCGTGTCTTCTTTATACCGGAACCAGATCACTGAATAGTCAAGCCTGATCTGATCCCCGGCGTTTCCCTTTCCTTCAAAGGCCACGATGCCTTGTGTCTTCTCCGAATGCGTAAGCCAGATGATCTTGCTGCCCAGTAACGGGATCAGCAGAGCGAGGAAGAGTGTCACAAAGAATGTCGTCCGGTTTATGAGCATAGGCCGAAGATAACAACAAATACATAAGAAAACAATGCATTTAACAATTACCTATTATAAACCCTGCTCTTCGTGGCGATAGGATCTTTATTCACAATAATACTAAATATATTAGTAATCCCTTATCTTTGCTTTTTAGGTTTTCAATTATTGATAAGACCCTGGCGCCGTAAGGCCAGGGTTTTTTAACGTTAATGCTCCGTAATCGCTGCAATAGATTAAATTTAGATAACAATAAAAAATAGTCAGATGAAAAAGAAAGTAACGCCATCCTCTCATGAGAAAGGTTTTTTAGCGCTTGCCGGAGAAGCATTCAGCGTGCTTGGCGAAGAGATCGTGGAAGGGAAAGACAAGATCGTGGAGGCGGCCGCAATAAAAATTACGGCAGTGAAAAAGGCAATCAAAAAGATAACCCATAAAAAGGCGGCCTCAAAACGTCCTGCCAAAAAAGCGGTGAAGAAGGTGGTTAAGAAGGCCGCGAAAAAGCTGGCAAAGAAAGCTGCCTCCGTCCCCAAAAAGGTTGCGCGAAAAGCCGCGCCAGCGAAAAAGGCCGTTAAGAAAGCAGCGAAAAAGGCCGCGCCGGCTAAGAAGAAGCGATAATGTGCGACCGTTGGGATATTCTTATCTGGAACCTGACATCGTATTTTTCAACTTTTCAATCATTTTTTTGGTTTGCGAATCCGAAGATCGTTTTATTGTCCGATGATATCTTTCATTACTCGTTACCGTTTAGTATAAATTAATCCGCCCAGAATTGAAACCGGGGCAAAGATGATGATGGCGAATAATTGTGTCCAGTGACTGCCTTCCGACTTTATAAGTGAAAAAGCCGCAAAACCTGCAATGATAAGCGCAAGGATATAATTTAGCTTCAAGGTTTTTATCTTTGCAATGAGTTGCGTGATGAGACCGCTGATAAATGAAAAAGTTACTCCGTAAATTACAGTCAAAACCATAAACGCTATTGAGGCATCTGAATGTGGGTCAACGCCGGAGATTTTGAAAAGCGCCAGGGAACTGACCACAAAGATGGCGTAGCCAGTAATTATGCCTAAAATTTGTCTTAGCATTTTTTGGTTGTCATTTTGTAGTCCAAGATATGATCTTCAGTTAATTTCATTTTGCACAACTAAGATAAGAATATTTGGCTCGCCTCCTTCCCCAATGAAAAATGCCACCGCTCGCAGCGGACAGTTGTAAGTGCTGTCCCATTTCACCGCAATTCCAACAGAATATATTTGTAAAATATTATATATTAATGACCGATCACCCCACCAGGTCGCGCAAACGCCCCCCTATATTGTCGCAATAATACCCTGACTAATTGACAAGGACATGGTAAGTTTGAATATTCAAAAATCAACTATTATGTCAAGTGCCAGCGAAAATAAAGCTCAGATTCAGCAGCTCATCGAAGATTGGGCTGCGGCTGTTCGCAAAGGGGATATAAAGGCAATACTTGCTCACCATGCGGATGATATTGTAATGTACGACGTACCTCCACCTTTTCAATCTGTTGGCATCGAAGCCTATCGAAAAACCTGGGACACTTTCTTCACCTATACGAAACCCGGTGTCTTCGACATCCAGGAGTTACACGTTATCGCGGAAAAAACCGTCGCCTTCTGCTTTGCAACCATGAAATGTGCAGACAAAAGCAATTCGGTGGAGTATGTGGACCTGGACTTCAGGTTAACGGTTGGCCTAAAGAAAATTAATGACCGGTGGACGATCATCCATGAGCACCATTCAATACCGAGTGAATAAGGGCGTTCATTCAATAATCTTTGGGCATCCGGCTGAAGACAGATACTGGGGTAGAACCATCAGGGCGGGGCGAACTATGCCAGGTCAGTTTATCCCCCTCAAGCTTGAAATTGCTGACGCGGGTTGTCTCATCCCAATTGGGATAAGAAGCGCGCTCTGTGTAAAAAGTGATGGTGCCTTTTGTTTCGTCAACAGTATAGGTGCCGAAATGACAACTGGCGCTAAGAACGGCATCTTTGTATTCTTCCGGTGTGCCTTTCGCCCGGTCCGCCGAAGCAAATTTTGTATGTTCCGACCGGAATATTTCTATCACGTAATGCCCGTCGGCTGTAAAAATGACAATACCTCGGGGGTCTTTTCCATAATCAACCACCTGGTTGCCGTCCGGCAGAATTTTGTCGGCGGCAGTGAGACGCCAGGAGCCGACAAGCAATTTCGATTGGGAAAACGCGGGAATTGACGCCAATGATAACGCGATAAGGAAAAAGCCCCTTTTTAAGACTGAAAATTGTTTTTTCATGAGTTTTGATTTTTGATGGTCAAAGGTGTCTTTTAATCATCGGCTTCAATAATCTTTTCGACAGGGTTGCTTTTATTTCCAATAGTGACAGCTATTTATTCGACATGGGAAATTTCGCAGCTTTTTACCCAACTGCCTGAATTTTCAGGGCAATTGCAGAGAATAATGGCCCAATGGCCGGAAAAACTGTAAGAAAATATAAAAGCTTGGTATTTTTGAGTATGAAAATGTGGAGGAACGGACCTGGTATTGTTCAACTTCAGCTACTTATCTGGGTGGCCGTTTTATTGTTGATTTTCTTTTCGTTGTTACCGATGGATGGATTTCTGAAATCGGCAATATACACTGTAGTCAACTCAACCTCATACGCAATAATTATATATGGCAACATACTGATCCTGTATCCGGCGTTTTATCAACAAAGAAAATTTATTTGGTATAGCTTGCTGGTAGCGCTTTTTTTGCTCGTAACCGGAATGTTGCGTGGCTTTGCAACCATAGCGCTTTATCAGCATTTTTTACTGATAGAAAAAGTCCCGGTAAGTTTGCTTAAACTGCTTGGCTACGTGCCAGGCGGGATGCTGATCTATGTCCTCAGCCTTGTTTTTCGCATTGCCATAGCCTATTTCACTTTAAAACAACAGACAGAGGAAATCCTTTTGCAAAAAAGTCAGGCTGAACTTAATTTACTCAAATCACAGGTTCAGCCGCACTTTCATTTTAACGCGCTGAACAGCATTTACTACAGGGTTTATAAAGTTGATCCATCGTCAGCCGGCTTGATCGAACGTCTGTCGGACATTATGCGTTATTTTGTTGACGAAAGCCAAAAAGAAGAAGTACCGGTGTCGACCGAAGTTGCTTTCATCGAAAACTATATGGAGTTGGAAAGAATTCGGATCCGGCATGGGGCCAACATTAATTTTGAGAAAGCCTATAACCCGGAACTGCGCATTCCGCCGATGCTCCTCATGACCTTTGTTGAAAATATTTTCAAACATGGCATCGATAAATCGCGAAAGCAAAACCAGGTAACTATTTCACTGGTCCAGCAAAATGACTATTTGCATTTTAAAACAAATAACCGCAAAATTGATCAGGCGGTGGACAATCAGCCGGGCGGGTTCGGGATCATTAATTTAACCAAAAGGCTCAGGATGTTATATGGTGAGAAATTTGAACTGACTATTGATAACGAAGGAGAGTTGTACACCGCATTTTTAAAAATTCCGCTTTAATGAATTTAAGCTGCATAATTATAGACGATGAGCCGGACGCTATTGCCCTGGTGGAACTGCTGATAAAGCAAACTACCACATGGGCACTGAAGGCAAAATGTTATGATGCATTGGAAGCATTGGCGTTCTTAAAAAAACACCAGGTTGATTTTATTTTTTTGGATATTAACATGCCGCAATTAACAGGTATGGAATTAGCCACCATATTACCATCGCAAACCAAAATTGTTTTCACAACGGCATACTCCGAATATGCTGTAGAAAGTTACACCTTTCAAACCATAGATTATCTTTTAAAACCAATCACCTTGAAACGTTTTTTAGCATCGGTGCAAAAAATTGAGCAATACTTTTTTAAACACGAGCTCGAACAGTTGCCGAATGCCGAGCATGGAGATGAATTCTTTTTCGTAAAATCAGGAAAGGCATTTAAGAAGATTGTACTAAAGGATATTCAATATTTTGAAGGGGAGAAAGATTATGTGCGGCTGGTGACAGCGCAGGAACAGTTGCTGATATACCGCCGGTTAAAGGATATTGAAGGGCAACTTAAACAGCCTTTTATAAGGGTACACAATTCTTATATTATTAATTACGAACAGTTGAGAAAAGTTGAGGATAACCATATTTATATCTCCGATAAACGCATACCTGTTAGTGAAAAGTTCAGGGAGCGATTTATGGAAGTTATCAATAAAAATAAGTTTTAATTGAAGCGCGAATTTTGGTAATGTTTTTTAATCGCACATCACGTTAAGGCTTTTTAAATTGCCGATATGCAATCACTACCCGTCTTATTTACCAAGCGATTTCTACATCTTCGTTGAAAAATTTCCCGGTTGGACCATCATTCTGAATAGTTGCATACTTTATAGTTGCTCTTGTACCCTGTTCAACTGTCTTTTCGCCACTATAATTATTAAATTCAGTCGCGGTAAACCCTGGGCAAACACAATTCACCTTAAAATTTGTATCCTTAAGTTCAAAGGCTAACATAACAGTATATGCATTTAATGCAGTCTTTGAAGGGCCGTAAGCCGAAGGTTTCACAGAATAGAATTTCCAAGTTGGATCGCCGTGTTTTGTCAGAGACGATAATTCGGTGCTTACATTTACAATTCTTGGTGCTTTTGATTTTTTCAACAACTCAATAAACTCTTGTATTATTTGTATTGGCCCAAAAAAATTAGATTCAAAAACATCTTTTAATGTTTCAATAGACACTTTAAGCGAAGGTTGCGGAAACCCACCACTGATGCCGGCGTTATTTATTAAGACATCTAATTGCTTAGTTTTATTTTCAAGTTCTTGTCTTGCTGATTTAATAGAATGGATGTTTGTTATGTCCAATTCAATACAATCCACATTCGAATAACCTAGTGCTTTTAATTTTTTAATTGCTTCAAGCCCTTTGACTTTATCTCGGCAGCCCAGATAAACAAAATATCCAAGTGCCGCCAATTGTTTTGATGTTTCGAAACCTATTCCTCTGTTTGCTCCGGTTACTAATGCTGTTTTCATTTTATATAATTTGATGAAATACAAAAGTAGGTTCGGCAAAACAGGTTAGGATGGACTGTTCACTCTAATTACCTAACAAATCCTGAATGTCTGCTAAATAATTGCTAATGCTTTTTTTTGTGCTCTTTTTGAAAAGTCTGGAGAAATAGTCGGGGTCACTAAAACCAAGTTCATAAGCCAGTTCTTTAATTGAAGGTTTGGAATAATGTAATTTACGTTGTGCTTCTAACATCAAACTCATTGTAATATATTCTTTTGGCGAAACACCTGAAAACTCTTTTACAATATTGTAAAGATTATTTGTTGTTATAGAAAGATTTTTGGCAATAGTATTTATAGAATGATGTTCCGTCAAATTTGTTTCAACTGCCACTTTAAATTCAATGTATTTAGAAAGCTTCTGAGGCATTAAACTCTCTTTTACCACATTTCTAAAATAAGCATTATTGATCTCAGTCATAAGTGAATTAAGATGCGCCAAAATAACCTCGCCATCTTTTTGGCCCTTTTTCGAATTCAATATGTTATCCAGAATTTCAAAAAGTGTTTTCACGCGTAATTTTGAAGCATTGTCAAATGAAATAGTTTGTGAATTTAGTGGATTTATTAAAAAAGAAAATGTTTTTGGAAGTAAAGACAAACAGTTATGGTCAAAACTCATTTTGAAACATTTAATGTTTTTTTTCGGCTGTGCAGGTGCAGTATGAATTTGGTTTGGTAAAATAAAAAATAATTGTCCATTTGTAATTGTCAAATCTTTTAAATCAACCTTGTGAGTTACTGAACCGCTTTCAATGAAAACGAAAAAATAATTCGCTTTCCTATGCGGTCGCCTTAGCTTTTTCATAAGCTCGGCCGGCAAATCATTATTTGAATTAGAACTTACCCTAATTGCAAGCTTGTCGTGAAGTTTAATTTGTTCAATTAGTCCTTTTGTTTCCTGCATTACGTCTGTTTAAATAATTAAACCTTATTATATTTATTCTTACCCGATCAAATATATAAAATGAATTTGATAGATGTAAGTTTATCAACATCCGGATTACTTATTGACGGGATGAACGAATCTTATTGGAAATCAATAGATCACGCACATCTACATCTAATGCGTTAGCAATATCAAAAAGTGTTTCCAGGGTTGGCTGTTGATCGTTCGTACACCATTTAGAAACGGTTGTCTTATTCCTGCCTAATTGTTCTGACAGCCAGATGTTTGTTTTACTCTGATCTGCGAGAACACTTTTAATCCTATTAAGTATTTTCTTTTTTGCCGCCATTTTAATTGCGTTTTACCGCATTGAAATGGGGACGCCTAAAGAGAAGCGGGATATTATCGGTTCAATATATCCGGAAAAACTCACTTTTGAGGGAGAGCGTTATCGAACCAAAAGACTAAACGAAGCAGTACGTCAAATCTACCTGATAGAGAAAGAATTGCAGGAATGCAAAAACGGCACAAGCGAAGAAAATTTCGACTTATGCCGTTTGGCGGAGAGGGGGGGATTGCCTCTGTCGCTCCCGCGATCCGGCGATCCCTTAAATGAGGGGCTTAAGTCCCCATCATCGAACCTTCAGGCGGCTAAGGCCGCCCTTGTTTTTTGTTTTCCGCATCCGGATCAAGCGAGCTCGACCGTCTGCTCCAAACAAAAAACCCGCAGCAAAAGCTGCGGGTTCGATAATGAAGACTTGCGGAGAGAGAGGAACGCTCTCATGACCGAAATGAGCTTCTAGTTATTTTTATATCAATGGGTTGCGATTTGGTGCTTTTTCATGTTCACCTTATTGGTCGCTAACCTATGGTAAGAGCTTGTTTGTCAGATAAAGATACGGAAAATATACTTTTATTGGCCAATGGATAAGGGGAAAATCTATAGAAATTTTAATGCCATCCCCCCTTGAACATAAGACTGTAGTACGTTTCAGCTATTCCCTTTTCGCCAATGGCACTTTGCGAAACAGCGGCTGACCAGCACGCAGGATAAGCCAGACATTAAACAACAACGAACCTTAATTCTTTAGCGATCCTTGCCACAAAAATTTCCCAAAACAAAAAAGGGCAAAAAAGAAAGGCGCAGGACAAAACCTGATCTTTTATTCCGCAGTAAATGCTGTGGATGACGATGATGCCAAACCGGTGATGCTCGTGCAGGAACCCACCGCCGAAAATTTGCACCGAACCGTTTTAAGGAGCGGAATCGCCCCAGGTTTTACCTTAGCGCCGCTTTTTGCCCTTTTGTGGAATTTTTGTATTTTTTCGAAACAATCAAAGATTCTGTAAATGGACTTATCTCACAAAATCATAGATAAAATGCCGTTAGTCGACCTTTGGAGGGAAAATACCTTTCTTGAGGCCAAACGCGTAAAATATCTAAATCAGAAAGCGGTATCAGAAATTCTTAAGAATGGACCGATCCGATTTGTTATCGCAAACGTTGGTGACAAACTGATTTGGATAGATCTTGATGAATGTTTTAAGATATACAAAACAGAAATAAAAGAATTCATTATCTCTGACATTGATAAAATTTACCTGCGTACTCTAAAGGATGAATGGGGTTATATAGCAAGCCTTTGGGCTGATCCGTCAGAAAATTCATCATTGTCTTGGAAAAAGTTCACTGAGAAACCTGGTAGTTGTGCACAACTATACATCTTGCTCCGTGCTAGGGCAACGGTCAAAATCCTCGTGTTGATTACAACACTATATCTTGCTCCGGGCTAAAAAGGCCCGGCTAATAGTTGTCTACACAATATATCTTGCTCCATGCAAAAAAAGGAATGGTTTACCTATGATTAGCCACTCCTGTCTTGCAGCTTTAATCATCCTACTATAGGAAGCAAATTAGTTTAACCTGGCCCATCAGAAAACTAAAAAGGTTCATTGATTTTTCGCATAAATTAATTTAAATAGCGCAATAGTCCCCTATACCTCTTTCGGATGCCCAATTCGATGACTGTTTTGCGGCATCACTGGACAATTATTGCGATTAGCGGTGGGGTGAAACGGCGAGAAACGCAACGAAACTGGCAATCTTATGGAACTGCTGGCCCTTTTTCGGATAATTTTGGTACAGAATTCAGATTGCTTAGTTAAAAAGGTCAAAATATTTTAAATTGCACATTGGATGATGTGATAAATTCATTTATTGTGACATTCATTTCAATTAAACGCTTTCATTTTTGTCTAATTGCGATTTGCCTTGGACAATTTATGGTCGATTTTGGGCATTGATGGTGAGTAGACCGGCAGAAAACGTAATGAAACTGGCAATCTTATGGATCTGCTGGCCTTTTCTCTGATAATTTTGGCACGGAATGTAGATTGCCTATCTACTTTTGCCATTAATAATCCCATTTTAAATGCATAATATCAATATTTCAATTTGTAATACCGTTTGATTGAATATTGTCAATACGATGATATAAATTTATTATAGTTGCAAATAATTTTATATTAAATAGATATACAATATATATAATTTATATATGATGATGATATTTATTTTATGTTCATTTGGCTATTTTTAAATTGAAATTTTGGCTGTAATGGTGCCTGTTATTATTAGGGTTTCTTGACGATTCCAATATTAAACTTTAAAAAAACATTTTGACACATAATATTAATTGGTATATTTGTTAAAATACGACAAATATGGATAAGCCGAAAATAACCGAAACAGCAAGCAAAATTGTCGACCTGCTCGAACCATTTGATTCGCAAGAGCGGCAGAGAATAGTTCAAGCCTCTTTGACATTATTAGGTGACACATTTGTTGTGCCTAAATCGTCAGGCCAAACGGCAGTAGAAGAGGTGTCCGAGGATGTTAAAGTCTCAAGTCAGGCTAGGATATGGATGAAGCAGAATCACGTATCGGATGATGAATTACAACTTGTTTTCCATATTGCTGAAGGCAAGGCAGATGTGATTGCGTCTGAAATTCCTGGAAAAGACGGGAAGGCAAAAACAATCAATGCATACGTGCTTCAAGGACTTGGCAGTTTTTTGGTTTCTGGGATACCGAAATTTGATGATAAGTCAGCTAGGGCTTTATGTATCAAATCAGGATTCTATAGCGCGGCCAACCATGCAGTATATATAAAGGCGGTTGGCAATAAATTAACTGGTTCCAAAGACGCAGGCTGGACTCTAACATCTCCAGGATTGAAACATGGTGCAGAGCTCGTTAAAGGAATAATAAAATAATAATTAACCGGGTAGTCAAAGAATATCTATTATGGAACAAGATTTCGTGATTTTATGCACAATCTGCTCAAAACCGTTGCCAACTAGTGGTTTTTTTTGCGGTGCCTGTCTTACTCAGTTTAAATGCAAAAATTGTGATGCCTTTTTAGAAAAAGATTCAATAGGTTGTATTAATTGCGGAACTCCTAAAGAATCAAGGAATAACATTACACCTTCAAATGCATCCGGATTCAACACATTTCGTTTGCACGAAACGGCTACCGAAAGAACTATTGAGGCAACCTTTAGCGACAATGTAGGTAAGGAATTAACCGGAATTCTGAAAGATGCTTACTCGAACCGCCATGGGGGGGCTGGTGGAATTGCAAGGCAAATTTCAAATGGAACTAATGCTGAAGATGATAAATACTTTCACGATACGGAAGCATTGGCAGACAAGGCTACCCATGAAATCATCAACCAGAAGAATTCTTCAACGACTACTTCTCCAAATTATCCTGATCTGATTGCTATTGCAATGAAGAATTTGCCTTCTTCAGAAACTGAATGGGTGATAGTATATTCATTTTATGCGTCAAAATTTGGAAAAGAAATTTTTACTCGGCAAGATATTATTCTAAAATATGAAGAATCAAGGAGAAAAAGTAACGAAAAATTAAGGGGATTAAGCGCATGCATAAAATCTGCTGTAAAATCGGGATTTATTACTCCTCTTCAAGACAGCTTTTCCATTTTGGACAAGGGGGTAAATGCAGCAAAAGAAATTATTAATCGTACTGTTAATAGTGACAAGAAAAGTACAAAGAACTCTGGCAGGGCCAAATCAAAGAAAAATGAAAAGATTTTGGATGGCAATAGTATTCCTACCACCGGGAGGAAAAAACCATCTACCGCTGGGAAAAACTTAAAAAGGTTGGCGAATATCGATTTTGAGCCGAGAGGGAGAGAAAGTTTAGCCACGTTTTATAAGAAATATACCCCTAAAAGCGATTTTGAACGAAATCTTTTATTCGTTTTCTATTTGGAAGAAATTTTAGAAATAAAAGGAATAACCTATGATCACATATATACCTGCTATGACACCCTTGATCTTACCATTTCCGAAAATTTGCAGCAGACTGTGAGAAATACAAAAAGTAAAAAAGGATGGATAGAGACATCGGACGCTACTAACATTACAGCTACGATAAAAGGTAGAAATAAAATCAAGTCGTGGAATAAGAAAGATTGACCTTATGGCACTAGATATTTTTGTTTTAAAAATAAATGGGTTTAATGAACTTGCGCCTAGTCAAAAAATTGACTACTTCGTCTATTTCCTTACCGTCGTTGAAGGAAAAGAAGGGATTAAAAGTAAAGAGATCGAAGATTGCTTTGATAAATTGAGAATAATAAAGTATTCTAATATCCCCTTATACCTAAAGAATAACAGCAAGAAATCTAAGACTAAAGCTCCTAAGTTTATTCTGCAAAATGGACTATATCATTTGGAAAGGTCAAAGAAAAATGAGATCGATGGTTTGATCGGGTCCAGCCCAATTCTTATCCCAACTGACAACTATTTTCCTCTTGAAATATTTGACAATACGAGGGGATATTTACAGTCTATTGCTAAGCAGGCAGCAAATTGTTATGACTATGGCTTGTATGATGCATGTTCTGTTATGACACGAAAACTTTTAGAAGTATTGATCATCGAGACTTTCGAGAGACATAAAATTGCAGCGAAGATTAAAGGGCCAAGTGGATTTTTTTTCTACTTAAGCGATCTGGTGGATGCTTTGAGCAATGAGGCATCATGGAATATAGGCAGAAACGCCAAGCAGAGTATGCCAAATCTAAAAAAAATGGGAGATTTAAGTGCGCATAATCGAAGGTATTTTGCAAAAAAACCGGAGCTCGATAAACAAAAGGGTGATTTGAGAATTGTCCTAGAGGAACTAATTCATCTTATTGATTATCCCACATGGAAATAATTGAAAATTAATTATTAGATGTGATTGTAGTCTACAATTATATTTCTACGGGTAAAAACCCCCAGATACGATAGTTTAAATTCCTACGGGGGGCATGAGTTGAGTATACGTGAAATTACAAATTAATCTTTGCCATTATCCAAATATTTTGCAATGAGTTCTTCGCATTTTTTGAAATGTTTCGTACCACTAATATTTTGCTTTAGAATGTTCAAATAGGTCGAACTTTTTAAAGCAAATATCTTTATCCATTTTTCACCTTCATTACCCCTAATTCCAGTTAAGTTTGAATAAATGTCTGCAAGCTTAATAATATGAACAAAAATGTCAGACTCTATTAGCTTATTTATATATTCCTCCGCTCTTTTCTGACTTGGAAGTCGCTTGTCGTTTGATAGGCGGGAAACTAAAATTGCAACCCTTTCATTACATAGCTCTTCAATGTCTTCAAAATCCGTGTAAGTATCTTCAATCGTATCATGCAAAAGGGCAGCAGATAAAAGATCAATTCGAAGTTCTTGATCAATATGTAGATTTAATTCTAAAATAATTTCACTCACAACTTTTTCAACATCCAACAGATGCACAAAATACATTTCTCCACTTTTTCGTCTCTGGTAGCCGTGTTTTACAATCGCATATAGTCGAACATCTTGTAATTGAGAAGTGCTTCCCGTCACTAGTTTGGGTGTGAGTTTTTTAACTATATCCGTGGAATTAATCCTCAACAAATTGAACCCCCTTTCTAAGGAATGCCCAATATATCTCGGACTGACTATTGTGTCGATCATTAAAAACTTCAAATTCCATTCTTGCCATTCTGCTTGATTATCTAGGATTTTGGTTCCATAAACATGATAATATCTATCTGTAGTTAATAAATAATGTTTTTCGGGAGATATTCGACTTATAACTTCCTCTATCTCAATAAGGGAAATGGGAAAATCTAAGTGTAAGTTCATCATAGGTATGTGCCTAACTCTACCGTAACTATCTGTAAACCTAGAGGAAATAGACAAAAGCGGTCTTTGTGAAGTAGAAAATCTTTCGATTATCGAATGATTTAATATGTCTTTTCCAGCAATCCTAATTGGATCATGCTTGTCAAAAAGGATACCTGAGCTAACATTTGTTATTTTCTGTTGAAAGTCGGGATATTTCTGTCTCCAATTAATTTCTGCACTGTGCAGGATAAGTTCGAAAATGCAGTTTTCAAGGTTTTGATCAGTTATGATTTCCTCAATTACGTCTAATGCTTTCATTTTGAGTTTATTTGATTCTTCACGTAATTATACAAGTCGGCATTTCGCTTTTTAATTTTAATAAATCCCCGCTCGCTTCTTGGCTTCTTTGAAAGCTCAAAATTTCCACTATGGACCTTTGCCCAATTATAATAATCGATGTAAAGAACTTCGTCATTAATGATGAAGCCGTTTTCTATTGGAATGCTATCGACTCTACGGACGACCACATCTTTTACTCTTTTTATTGATTTTAATTTTTCCCATTGAATGAGCCTAGCTTTAATTTCTTCTGTTCTAGATTCTTTTGTTTGATCATCAATGAGCTTCTCTTTGATGTAGCTCTCTGAAGGAATGATAATTTTTATCGCCAGATCTTTTTTTGTTTGGTTTTCAAGATATAGCCTTATACTTTCTGCGAATGAGAGCGAATAGCCAAAAACAACTATTTCATTTAGAGTTTTATATTTTTCAATTTGCTTTAAAATATTAGATTCGTCATATTTTCTCAGGCTTATCGTTTTTAGATCATATACAAGTAAAAATGAAATATAAATCCAAGAAAAAATTAGAAATATTATCAGGACTAATAATATTTTTGTATATATATTATAAATAGAGCTATAAACCTCTACATTATTTGCCGGCGCCAACCATTTAATAATATCATCAAATATTTTCGAATAATTTGCTGCAATTATTGCAAAAAAAGCTAGGCCGATAGATACAGCGCCCCAAGTTTTTTTTATTGCTTCTCGTGAATATTTCATTGTCCAGTATTTATACAATAATTTTTTATTAAATTTATTGCACTTCTAATGTAGAATTTAAATGCAATATTTCTCGTAAAATATAAACTGTATAGATTTTTTAGAAACTTAGCAACAACTCTGTGATTCGTTATTTGTTGAATATTAATAAATTGTAATTGGTGCGATACTGTCGCACCAATTACAAGTATTCGCATTTACACAATCACCTTCAACCTGGAAGATCCTTTCCGGTTCTTATCAAGTCTGCTTTGCAGCAGCTCCATATCGATCCCGATCTTATTCTGTGTCACCCTGGAATAGATCATGGTAGTCGTGATCTTCGTGTGCCCCAGCATCTTACTAATGGTTTCCAGTGGAACGCCATTCAACAAGGTAACGGTAGTCGCAAACGTATGACGGGCAGAGTGAAAGGTCAGGTTGCATTTTATATCACAGATTTCCCCGATCAGCTTTAAGCTCCGGTTCATCTCCTGGTTGCTGACATAGGGAAAGACGCTTTCCCTCGGTGCTGCTCCCGGCTTCACGGCATACTTTTCCATGATGACCAGGGCAGGGGATAGGAGAGGGACGTTAACCGGAATATCCGTTTTCTTCCGGGTGGTCTTTATCCATTTCAGGCCCTCGGTAGTGGTCAGGATATTGGATTGCTTCAGGCCGATCAGGTCAATATAGGCCAGGCCGGTATAACAACTGAATACGAAATAGTCTCTCACCTTTTCCAGTGTGTGATTGCCGAAGTCTCGGCTTTCCAGGCGTTTCAATTCATCCTCCCGTATATAGTCCATAGAATGCGGCTTGTATCTTAGCTTGAAGGAAGCAAAGGGATTTTTTTCCAACCATTTGTTTTTGATCGCCCAGAGCAGCATTTTCTTCAGGCGTTCCAGGTTCTTCATCGTCCCATTGTTCGTGCAGGGAGATTCAGGCTTAATAGGAGTGGTACAGATGTAGGATTCAAAGGCGGTGATGAACTGGTAGTTCACCTCTTTTAATGGTACATCCCCGGACGGATATTTATGATCCAGGAATCTCCGGATATAAATGGCCGTGCTGAAATAGTTCTTCATCGTGCCGGGTTTCACGACTGTTTTCATCTGATCGTTGTGGGCCTCCACCAATTGCCGCAAAGTCATTTGCCCTTTTTCATCCTCCGGGTCGATCCCTAGGTAGGCGTTCTTGACCATTTCTGCGGTGATGGTCGCGCCGGCCAGATTCAAGTCCCTGTAATGGCTGACGATCTTGGAGCGGATCTCTTCCAGGTAGCTGTTCAACTGTTTCAGTTCTTCATTCCGGGGCTTGGGCGCACCCTTGCCCATATTCCAGTCCTCTTTGCGGACATGGCATTTCAACGCCAGCTCGCAGCGGCTTTTGTTGACGGTGATCCGTAAATAAATAGGAAATTTCCCGTTGACGGGTCTGTTCAGGCGTAGCGTATAGTGTACGCCGAAAGTGTTTGCACTTCTCATGACATTACATTTTTGCGTGATTAATATCAAACTGCACTATTCTGGTCTCACGACCACGAAAAATGAACTCAAAAAAGCCTAAATCGAATCAAAGTTCACTGCTATAAACATTTGATGACTAAGTTATTAAGTCGATTTTGTGAACAAAGTTACTGTTCACCGCTTAAAAAACCTTGGCCACCGTATTGGTCGCAGGAAATTTGATCTTTTTTAATCCCGATTGATACCGAAAATTAAAAAGGGCCGTCAACGCTGCGTTTCACGACCCTTGAAATTCAATAAGTAGAATATAAACACTAAATGCGGAGAGAGAGGGATTCGAACCCCCGGAGGTGTGACCCTCAACGGTTTTCGAGACCGCCACATTCAACCGCTCTGCCATCTCTCCGGTTGGTGGATTGAGCCGGCAAAGATAATAATAATTTATTTTCCCCCAAAGGCATCATTCGATGAGAAATCTACCCCGCAGAGCGGCACGCTATGCTGTAGTCCATACAATTTGGCACTATTCTTTCCCTATAGTGCGCTAACCCATTTCCTTTTGATAGTTTTGCCCCATAATTTTGTGCGTATGTCTGCAGGGATCGTTCTGATAATCGATGATGAAGAAAAGCTCCGTGCCCTACTGGCCAGGATCATCCGGCTCGAAGGATTCGTAGTCCTGGAGGCGGACAGCCTGAAGGCCGCTGCCCGTATGCTGGAAAAGGAGCCCATAGACGTCGTCCTCTGCGACGTGAAGCTGCCTGACGGCAATGGTGTTGCCTTCGTGAAAGATATCCGGTCGAAATACCCCGTCGTAGAATCCATCCTCCTCACGGCCTATGGTAACATCGCCGATGGGGTCCAGGCCATGAAGAACGGGGCATTCGACTACATTACCAAAGGTGACGACAACGATAAGATCATCCCCCTTCTGGCCAGGGCCTTTGAAAAAGTACAATTGCAGAAGAGGGTCGTACAGCTCGAACGGCAAGTGGGTAAACGCTATACCTTCGAAGGCATCCTGGGTGATTCGACGCTTATAAAAGACGCCATCGCCCTTGCACGTAAGGTTGCGCCCACGGATGCCAACACTCTTTTGCTCGGGGAGACCGGCACCGGCAAAGAAGTCTTCGCCCAGGCCATCCATCAGGCCAGCAAACGATCTGCAAAGGCTTTTCTGGCCCTCAATTGCAGCGCCTTCGGCCGCGAGATCCTCGAGAGCGAGCTCTTCGGCCACAGGGCCGGCTCCTTTACCGGCGCCGCTAAAGACAAGCGGGGGCTCATCGAGGAGGCCGACCAGGGCACCCTCTTCCTCGACGAGATCGGTGAAATGCATATCGATCTTCAGGCCAAGCTGCTGCGTGTGCTGGAGACCAGCGAATTCATCAAGATCGGGGATACCAGGCCTACAAAAGTCAATGTCCGCATCATCGCCGCAACCAACAGAGATCTTCAGACGGAGGCCGCCGAAGGCAAGTTCCGCGAAGACCTCTTCTACCGGCTCAATGTATTCAGCATTTCCCTGCCACCTCTCCGCAGCCGCAAACAGGATATTCCCATCATCGCGGATTACTACCTCCACATCTTCGCCCTCAAAGGCAGCAAACGCATCGACGGCATGAGCGCCGCCTTCCTCGAACGGCTTCAGCAGCACGAATGGAAGGGCAATATCCGCGAGCTGAAAAATATCATCGAACGCGCCGTGATCCTTGCCGACAGCTCCGAGCTCGGCGTCGAACACCTCCCTCCGGACCTCCAGGTCTCCAGCTTCCGTTCCACCGGCCCCATATCGGCCTTCGATATGGCCAGCGTAGAAAAACTGCATATCCAGCGCGTCCTCAATCATACCCGCGGCAACAAGACCGAAGCTGCCCGCCTGCTCAACATCGGCCTTACCACTCTCTACCGCAAGCTCGAAGAATACCACCTCAGCTACGAAGCATAAGGGGAACCGGCCAGCCGCAGTCCCTACCGGCCACCCAGCAGCCCCTCTGACCAATCCATTTTGGAGCACCGCTTTTTCATTTTGGAAAGCTAAGTCGTCCGCACATTTAGAGTCTTAAGCAGCCTCCATGCCCTGTAACGCCCGCCCGCCGTACATCCTTACGCCTGTCCGGCAGGACCCCCATATCCGGCGCGTGTTTTGGCATCTGTATTCAGCCCGTGGGAACCAACCCTCCCCGAATGGGCCGGCAACAAAAAAACAATTTTATGCAAACAATCATCCTTTTTATCGCCCTTCTCGCTTGTTTCGTCCTGTTCTTCCGATCCATCGATTTTTTTGAAAATGTTTAAAAGCAATCACAATGATGACAATTCTTTTTATCCTGTCGGTCCTGGTATTCATATACTTATTATATGTCTTGCTGAAACCGGAAAAATTCTAAACTTATAAAAATCATGAATACGGAATTAACTGGCGTACTGGTCTCTTTCCTGCTGACGGTCTTGCTCGCATACCCCCTGGGTAAATATGTGGCAAAAGTTTTCAGCGGCGAAAAGACCATTACCGATTTTATGAATCCTCTCGAAAGGTTCATTTTCAAAATCTGCGGCACAGACCCCAAAAAAGGCATGAACTGGAAAGAATTCCTGAAAGCCATGCTTACCATCAACTTGTTGTGGTTGGTGTATGCCTTCTTTATGTTCCTGTACCAGTCGCACCTGCCGCTCAATCCCGACGGCAACCCCGATATGACGCCCGACCTGAGCTTTAACACGGCCATCAGTTTCCTCGTCAACTGCAATCTGCAGGATTATTCCGGGGAGTCCGGCGTCACCTATCTGACCCAGCTCTTTGTCATTACCTTCCTCCAGTTCGTGAGCGCCGCCACTGGCATTGCCTGCCTGGTCGCCTTGTTCAATGGGCTGAAGGAAAAGACGACCAATAACCTCGGTAATTTCTGGGTGATCTTCACGAAGACCATCACCCGTATTTTATTACCACTCTGTATCATCGTGGCGGTGTTACTGGCCTTCCATGGAACTCCGGCCAGCTTCGACGCAAAAGACACCATCACCACCCTTCAGGGTGACACCGTGCAGGTGTCCAGGGGGCCCGCAGCCGGAATGATTGCCATCAAGCATATTGGCACCAATGGCGGGGGATGGTTCGGCGCCAACTCGGCTCACCCGCTCGAAAACCCGGATTACTTTACCAATATGCTGGAGATCGTTTCCCAGGTCCTGATTCCCGTCGCCATGATCTTTGCCATGGGATTCTATATCCGGCGCAAGAAGTTCGCCTATATCATTTTTGGGGTCATGACCGTGGGTCTGTTGTGCCTGCTGATCCCGACTATCATAACGGAGGTCCACGGCAATCCCGAGATTGCGAGGCTGGGCGTTATGCAGCCCACAGGCGCCATGGAAGGCAAGGAAGTGCGGTTCGGCCCCGCTGCATCGGGCTACTGGAGTATCGTCACCACCATCATCTCTACGGGATCCGTCAACTCCATGCATGACAGCTCTATGCCCCTCTCCGGGCTGATGCAGATGCTGGGCATGCTGGTCAACGCCTTCTACGGTGGTTGCGGTGTAGGGATCCTCAACTACTATATCTATATCATCATCGCCGTATTCATATCCGGTCTGATGGTCGGCCGTACCCCTGAATTCATGGGCCACAAGGTGGAAGCCCGCGAAGTGAAGATCGCTGCCCTGGTCACGCTGCTGTCTGCTTTCATTATCAAAGGCTTCACCGCCCTGGCCGCTTATTATTTCGTGCATCACGGCAACAACGACTGGGCCGTCAAGCCATCTTCATGGCTGAACAGTCCGGGCTATCACGGCTTTTCGGAAATGCTCTACCAGTACACTTCTTCCAATGCCAATAATGGCAGCGGTTTCGAGGGGCTGGCGGACAACAACCCTTTCTGGAATATCACCGCAGGCTTTGCGATGATCCTGGGCAGATACCTGCCGATCATCGGCCCAATCGCCATCGCAGGGTTGCTGGCCAATAAAAAATACACCCCCGAATCGGCTGGCACCCTGAAGGTCGATTCGCTCACGTTCGGAGTAATGACCTTTGCGGTTATCATCATCATCACCGCACTGTCTTATTTTCCGCCGCTGGTCCTGGGGCCCATCGCGGAATATCTCAGCATGCATTAGCCGTGCAGGTTCTTAAAAAGCTCGGGCTTTAAAAGCTCATGATCGAAAAAAGAAAATTATATGTCAGACAATAAAAAAAATAAGCTCTTCGAAGCCTCCCTCGTAACGGAAGCGCTGAAGCAATCGGTAGTCAAACTGGCCCCCCGCGCCATGTGGAAAAACCCCGTCATGTTCACCGTATATATCGGGACCATCATCATGATGGGCGTCTGTATATGGATCATGGGGGGCGAGAAGTCGCAGGGCAGCCTCACGTACAATCTGGTCATCTTCGGTGTGCTGCTGATCACCGTCCTCTTTGCCAACTTCGCGGAGGCCATCGCTGAGGCCAGAGGCAAGGCACAGGCGGAAAGCCTGCGCAAGACCCGGGAAGACACCCCTGCAAAGAAAATATTCCCGGTCGGTGAGATCTACACCAATGAGATAAAGGTCATCCCTTCTTCACAGCTTCGTAAAGGAGATGTTTTCCTGTGCGAAACGGGCGACATGATCCCAATGGACGGAGAGATCATAGAAGGACTTGCCACGATCGATGAATCTGCCATCACCGGAGAATCCGCTCCGGTCATCCGCGAGTCGGGTGGCGATAAGAGCTCCGTCACCGGCGGCACTAAAGTGCTGAGCGATCAGATAAAGGTGCGCGTCACCACTGATCCCGGCGAGAGCTTCCTCGACAAGATGATCGCCCTTGTGGAAGGCGCATCCAGGCAGAAGACGCCCAATGAGATCGCGCTCACCATCCTGCTGGCAAGTTTTACCATCATCTTCCTCATCGTATGCGTAACGCTCAAGCCTTTCGCCGACTATGCAAATACCCCCATTACCGTCGCCGCATTCGTTTCCTTATACGTATGTCTGATCCCGACCACCATCGGCGGACTGCTCAGCGCCATCGGCATCGCCGGTATGGACAGGGCATTGCGCGCCAACGTTATCACCAAGAGCGGTAAGGCGGTGGAGACGGCCGGTGACCTCGACACCCTGCTGCTGGACAAGACGGGCACGATCACGATAGGTAACAGAAAAGCCACCCATTTTTACGCTGCGAATGGAGTGGAGGACCATGAACTGGTAGAGGCATGTGTGCTGTCATCCCTGGCCGACGAGACGCCGGAAGGCAAATCCATCGTCGAACTGGGCAACAGCAATGGCTTCAAGAGCCCGCTCCTTCAGCCGGAAAAAGCTAAGTTCATCAAGTTCACCGCCGAGACCCGCAGCAGCGGAGTAGACCTGAACGGCATCCGTATCCGCAAAGGGGCTTTTGATTCGATCCGGGACATCGTAAAAAAAGCCGGTCATGTTTTTCCGCTGGAAACGGAAGAAAGGGTAAAGATCATCTCCTCCAACGGCGGTACACCACTGGTGGTCAGCCGCGATGAAAAAGTGCTTGGCGTCATCGAGTTGCAGGATATCATCAAGCCCGGGATCAGCGAGCGTTTCGAAAGATTGCGCAAGATGGGCGTCAAGACCGTGATGGTAACGGGAGACAACCCGCTCACGGCTAAGTTCATCGCTGAAAAGGCTGGCGTGGATGATTTCATCGCGGAGGCCAGACCGGAAGACAAGATGAATTATATAAAAAAGGAACAAACGGGTGGTAAGCTGGTCGCCATGATGGGTGATGGCACCAATGATGCTCCAGCCCTGGCACAGGCCGATGTCGGCGTGGCCATGAACAGCGGCACCCAGGCCGCAAAGGAGGCGGGCAATATGGTCGATCTGGATAACGATCCGACCAAGCTCATCGAGATCGTGGAGATCGGCAAGCAGCTCCTGATGACCAGGGGCACCCTCACCACCTTCTCCATCGCCAATGACGTTGCGAAATACTTTGCTATCGTGCCGGCCCTGTTCATTACGACCATCCCCGCATTGAAGGCCCTGAATATAATGGGTCTGAAAAGCCCCGAGAGCGCTATTCTTTCGGCCGTCATATTCAACGCCATCATCATCCCGATCCTTATACCGCTGGCCTTGAAAGGCGTGGCCTACAAGCCCATCGGGGCCAGCGCCTTGCTGAGAAGGAATCTGATGATCTATGGTCTGGGAGGAGTGATCGCGCCTTTCATCGGGATCAAGATCATCGATATGTTCCTGGCCTTGTTCATGTAATGTATAAAGTTAGCCCGCTTAGTAAAATAGCTCAAGGGCATAAAAAATAAAAAAATGAAAAAATATATTTTGATCTCGATAAAGATGACCCTGGTGTTCCTCATCATCTGCGCAGTCATCTACCCCTCGTTCATTGCGCTTGTCGGCAGATTTGCCCCTGGTAAGGGCAAAGGGGAGACCCTCTCCGTCAATGGTAAAGTGGTGGGCTACGCCAACATCGGTCAGAAATTCGATCAGGACAAATATTTCTGGAGCCGTCCCTCCGCCGTAGCATATAATGCCGCGGGCAGCGCTGGCAGCAATAAAGGTCCTTCCAATCCCGATTACCTTAAGGATGTACAGTCTAAGATCGATACGTTCATGAAACATAACCCCGGTATAAAAAAGGAAGAGATCCCAGCCGAGCTGGTCACGTATTCCGGCAGCGGACTGGACCCCGACCTCTCTCCGGCTGGCGCCAGGGTACAGGTGCGCCGCGTGGCTACTACAAGAGGGATCCCGGAGGCAAAACTGGATGAGCTGGTCGCAAGCCTTACGGAAAAGCCCCTTCTGGGAATGTTCGGACCACCAAAAGTGAATGTATTGAAATTAAATATAGCTTTGGATAATCTGAAATAACATGCCCGACCAGCAGAACGCGCAACATTTTATTGAGCTGATCCGCAAATCGAGGCGGGGTAAATTCAAGATCTATATCGGCATGAGCGCCGGAGTGGGGAAGACCTTCCGGATGCTCCAGGAGGCGCAGACGCTGCTGCGTAATGGCGTGGACGTGAAGATAGGCTATATCGAGACGCATGGCCGCAAAGAGACACATGCCCTGCTGGAAGGATTGCCCGTACTGCCCAGGCGGAAATTGTTCTATAAAGGTAAGGAACTCGAAGAGCTGGACGTGCAGGCCGTGATCAACCTGCATCCAGAAGTGGTGATCATCGACGAGCTGGCGCATACGAACATCGAAGGAAGTAAGAATGAGAAGCGCTGGCAGGATACCATGGATATCCTCGATGCCGGGATCAATGTGATCAGCGCGGTCAATATCCAGCATATCGAAAGCCTCAATGAGGAGGTGAAGAATATCACGGGTGTCGAAGTGGCCGAAAGGATACCGGACAGTGTGTTGCGACAGGCGGATGAGGTGGTGAATATCGACCTTACGGCGGACGAGCTGGTCACCCGGCTGAAGGAAGGCCGGATCTATACGCAGGATAAGATATCGGTAGCCCTGAAGAATTTTTTTCAGCCCGATAAGATCCTCCAGCTCCGGGAGCTGGCGCTTAAAGAAGTGGCCAGCCAGGTGGAACGGAAGATCGAGACGGAGCTGCCCCGCGGATCGCACCTTCCTCCCGAACGCTTTCTGGCCTGTATCAGCAGCAACCATGAGACGGCAAAGAAGGTCATCCGCAAGACGGGCAGGCTCGCCTCCTATTATCATTCGAAATGGATCCTGCTCTATGTTCAGACACCGAGGGAAGATGGGGACAAGATCGGTCTGGCGGCGCAACGTCATCTCATCAATAATTTCAAGCTGGCCACCGAGCTGGGCGCCGAGGTAATAAGATTGAAGGGGACCAACATTGCCAAGACGATCATGGAAGTGGCAGAACAGCATGCCGTCACCACCATCTGCATCGGCAAGCCGCATCTGACCCTGTACAATGTGATCCTCAGTACGGCCGTATTCAATCAATTGCTGACTAAACTGGCCGCATCCGATATCGATGTGGTAATACTTTCCTGATATGGGTACACGCTTAAAGACCAAATTGTCGCTTGGGCTGATCTTCCTCTTCGTCGTCATCGTCCTTTTTGGTGTGCTGGGGCTATTTTACATCAGCCGGCTCAGCGATGAAGGCAGGCAGGTGCTGCAGAACAACCAGGAATCGCTGTTCTATTGTAATAATATGCTCCGCGCCCTTGAAAATTTCGGGACGCACAAAGATGCCATCGACATTTTCAGGGAGAACCTTGGGAAGCAGCAGCAGAATATCACGGAGGCGGGAGAGAAGGAAGTCACCGAGGAGCTGACCAGACAGTTCTCGGAGCTCATCCATCAGCCAGGAGATCATGCCGTCAACCATCCTGCCAACAACGCATCCGTTCCCGGCGACTCCACGCTGCGGCCCGATATCCGCCGTTCCATCTATCATATTCAGGAGCTGAATGAGATGGCCATTTTCCGGAAGCATGCTGCGGCCCAGCGGACAGCCAGTAACGCGAAGGAAGTGCTGACCGTCATCTTCACGGTGCTCACGCTGCTGGCTTTTACCTTTATTTTCAATCTGCCCGGTATCATTTCCGATCCGATCCGCAGCCTTTCCGAAGGTATTCAGGAAATTGCCGTCAAGAATTATAAGAAACGGATCTATCTGAAGCAGGATGACGAATTCGGCGATCTGGCCAACGCATTTAACATTATGGCGGGCAAGCTGGATGAATATGAGAACAGCAATCTCTCCAGGATCAAATTCGAAAAAAGCCGTATCGAGACGATCATCAACCAGATGCGCGACGGTATCATCGGGCTGGACGAAAAAAGAAATGTCCTCTTTCTCAACGCCGTGGCGGGCAAGCTGCTCGGACTGAAAGAGGAGAATATCTCGGGAAAATACGCACCGGATATCGCGCTGAAGAACGACCTTATGCGGACCCTGTTACAGGACCAGACGGGCGCAACGGATAAGGCGGAGCTGAAGATCTATGCCGATGGTAAAGAGTCCTATTTCAGCAAGGATACCCTCGACGTTACCAACAACGACATGGTCATCGGACAGGTGATCGTACTGCGCAATATCACTCCTTTTCATGAGCTTAACGAGGCGAAGACGAATTTTATCGCAACGGTGTCGCACGAGCTGAAGACGCCCATTTCTTCCATCAAAATGAGCGCCAGACTGCTCACCGATGCAAGAGTAGGGGAGCTCAACGGCGAACAGCAGGACCTGGTGAGGAGCATTACCGATGATGCCGGCCGTCTCCTCCGCATCACCGGAGAGCTGCTCAATATGTCGCAGGTAGAGACGGGGAATATACAGCTGAAGATGCAGCCCGCAGCGCCCGGTATGATCGTGGAGCAGGCCATCCAGGCCGTCCAGTTCCAGGCGCAGCAGAAGCATATTCTCATCAGGGCCGATACGGTCTCCGGACTGCCTTCCATCCATGCCGATCTGGAGAAAACTTCCTGGGTGCTGATCAATTTCCTTACTAACGCCATCAAATATTCGTCGGAAGGGTCCGGCGTTGAGATCAGTGCATTCAGCAAAGATCATCGCGTGGAATTCATCGTTCAGGATCATGGCAGGGGCATCGATGAAAAATACCTGCCCCGCATCTTCGAGCGCTATTTTAAGGTTCCAGGCACCCATGACCGGGATGGCACTGGCCTCGGTCTTTCAATTTCCAAAGAATTTATCGAGGCTCAGGGAGGACAAATTTGGGCGGATAGTAGGATCGGAGAAGGCAGCAGGTTTGGATTTTCATTCCCGGAATAAAATTAATATAATGCCTGCTGGGAGCGGGACTCCCCGTGGGAGGGTTGTTTATTCGTATCAGTACATATGGTAATTATATTTAATGTTTGGTTAAATGATTGGCCCATTTATAATTGGAAACTGGTAAGCTGCAAAAACTTCGTTCAAGATTTTTGCACATATTTCCAAAAAGACCTACATTCATATTCTAATAGGATAAGGTTTAATGGTTATGGTATTTGATTAGAGCGTCCCCGCTTCGGCGGGGATTTTTTGTTTTACCGAGGGATTTCTTAGCCCCAAAAAACCTATATTTACCAAAGAAAACATTCTCAGTTCTAATATTCTCAGGTTCTTCAACCCTTCAATACAACCCATTCCAGTCGCAGGAATGTTTCGACCCAGGCTCGCTGATTAGTATAATTGTTTTTGGATAATCTCCAAATGGGATGCCTGATGCAAAAAACGACCACTAGTCTGACAATTTTGACGGTAGAAGATAACCCAAGCGATCTTTTCCTGCTTGAGCGTATGCTGAGGTCCTCCGGCCTTGAAATAGGAAAATTATTTTCCGCTGACAGGGTAAAGACGGCCATTGAAATCCTTCAGTCCAGGGAAATTCACCTCGTTCTTCTGGACCTTACCCTTCCAGATAGTTTCGGTATCAATTCCTTTCTCATCCTCAAGCCCATCGTACAGAAAATTCCGGTGATCATCCTCACCGGGCTGTCCGATACCTGTCTTGCCGTGGAGGCCATCAAGGAGGGAGCACAGGATTATCTTGTCAAAGGCGAGTTCGATGACAACCTTCTTGCCAAATCGATACAATATAGTCTGGAACGCAAGCGCAATCTGGAAAAGCTGAGAGAAAGCAACGAACGGTTCAATACGGTGGTCAAGGCCACCAATGACGCCGTCTGGGACTGGGACCTGCTCACCAACGAGATATTTGTTGTCGGCGATACCTACAAGCAGTTGTTTGGGTACGATATCGTGAACTCCGTCAGCCCACAGGATCTCTGGGAGAGCCTCTTGCATCCCGATGATAAAAAAAGGGTCATGGGCAAGCTGCATGCCACTATCCGGGAGGCCACCAGGACCTCCTGGGAGGACGAATACCGCCTGAAGAAGCATAACGGGGAATATGCATATGTCCATGACCGCGGATATATCATCTATTCCGCCGACCGCCGGCCGATCCGCGTGATCGGGGCTATCCAGGACATCACAGCGAGGAAGAGGTCGGAAGAGATCATACGGGTATCGGAAGAGAAATACCGGCAGATCTTTTACAAGAACCCTTATCCAGCATGGATCTATGATATCGATACCCTGCATATCGTGGAGGCCAACGACGCGGCACTGGACAAGTACGGCTTTACCAAGAATGAATTCCTGCGGCTGACGATGAAGGATATTCACCTGAACGGCGGCGCCGGCGAATTCAGGGCGCTGATGAAAAACCAGTGGATAGTCCCGGCCTTCGATAAGAAACTCTGGCATCATACCAACAAACGGGGCGATATCATGATCGTGGAGATCACTTCGCATATAATCGATTATTTCGGGAAAATGTCGATGCAGGTCATCATCAACGATGTGACGGAAAGGGTCCGGCTCGAAAAAGAGCTGGCTAAGCAGCAGAAACTGAAGCAGCAGCAGATCACCGATGTCGTCCTGGGGGCCCAGGAAAAGGAGAGATATGAATTAGGACAGGAATTGCATGATAATATCAACCAGATCCTGGCCACGTCGAAACTATATCTGGATGTGGCTATCGAAGAGAACGAGCCAAGAATAGACCTGCTGTCGAAAAGCCGTACAAATATCTCCATGGCCATCGAAGAGATCAGGAAATTGTCCAAGGAGCTCATCACGCCCACGCTCAATGACCTCGGCCTGATGCAGTCGATCAAAGAGCTGATCCGCACCATCCTCGCGGTGAAAAAAATGAAGATCCGGCTGAATATCTCCAGGCTGGATGAAGATTCCCTGGTGCCCGAGAAAAAGATCACGATCTACCGGATCATCCAGGAGCAGCTCAATAATATTCTGAAACATGCCCAGGCATCTTCCGTCCTCATCGAGCTAAGCAATGTAAATGGTCATACTCATCTGCTGCTCGAGGATAATGGTAAAGGTTTCGATATGGCCGAACCGCGGAAAGGAGTGGGGATCTCCAGTATAATGAGCCGCGCGGAACTCTTCAATGGAAGGGTCGAAATAGCATCTGCCCCCGGTAAAGGCTGTCGCCTCGAAGTGGTCCTGAATTCAAAAGCATTGCCCAACTGATCGCACCCGGGCAATCTCACCATTCTCTCTACAGCAAAGGAATATTTCTCCCCTTGTGTTTTACACAGAACGGATACTGATTCGCCAGGGCGTTCAAACGCAGCAGCGTCTCCTCATCGGGAGGCGTATGTTCCGGTTCCTTCTCATTCTTAGAGCGGGGATGGCGGACGATCTTGGCAGTAGCAAACGGTACTAATGGCGTCAGCGACGAATTGGCTGAATTGGTGTGAATGATAACAGGTTTCATCAGATAGAGGCGTTTGAGGTGATAAAGCGTATCCCTTCATTCGTATGCAAGCTGTCGTCAGTAAGGAACGGGGTAATTTAGTGGATAGTCGATCCAGTTCAATGAAGTTAGGACAAAGAAGTAAATAAATGCGGTATTCTGCGATTTATTTTTTGCCACGTTGGTTTACGGAAACGGTTGCGTAAAAAAAACACAAATGATTTCCCAGTTTATAAAGTTCTCTGTACACTTGCCGAATGATGAACAGGGAAATTTACCTTATGGATCAGTGTATGCGATGGTTCGGCCCGGCCGATCCGGTAAGCCTGGCGGATATCAGGCAGGCCGGTTGCACCGGTGTGGTGACGGCCCTCCACCATATTCCTAATGGGGAGATCTGGTCCGCGGAGGAGATCGGTCAGCGAAAAAAAATGATCGCCGCCGCCGGATTGCATTGGAAAGTGGTGGAGAGCGTTCCCGTGCACGAGGATATCAGGACCTGGGGAGACGGAGCGCAGCAGTATATCGACAATTATGGACAGACCCTCCGGCATCTGGCCGCGGCCGGGATAACGGTCGTTACCTATAACTTCATGCCCGTGCTGGACTGGACAAGGACAGACCTGGCCTATACGGTAGCCGATGGCTCAAAGGCCCTCCGCTTCGAAAAAGCCGCTTTTATCGCCTTCGATCTCTTCCTCCTCAAAAGACCGGGTGCTGAAAAGGATTATGAGCCGGCAGCGGTTGCCCGCGCGGCGCGGCGGTGGGAGGCCATGAGCAAAGAAGAACAAGAACAGCTGCAGCGTAATATCCTCGCGGGTCTGCCAGGCAGCGAAGAGAGCTTTACGGTTGATCAGTTCAGGGGCATGCTGGAAAAATATGCGGGCATCGATGCCTCAAAGCTGAGGCAGCACCTCATCTGCTTCCTCGAAAAGATCATTCCCATTGCGGAAGAGGTTGGTGTGCACATGGTTATCCATCCTGACGATCCACCTTATCCGGTCCTGGGTCTTCCGCGTGTTGTAAGTACCGCCGCCGATCTCGGCCACCTGCTGAATGCCGTTCCTTCCCCGAATAATGGGTTATGTTTTTGCACCGGCTCTTTAGGGGTCCGCGCGGATAATGACCTGCCGGCAATGATCAGACAGTTCGGCGATCATATCCATTTCGTTCACCTCCGCAGCACGCGGCGCAACGAATGGGGCGATTTTTACGAGGACAATCACCTTGAAGGGGATGTCGATATGTATGCGGTGGTCCGGGAGTTACTCCACCTCATGCAGGAGAAGAAAAGAACGATCGCCATGCGGCCCGATCATGGACATCAGATGCTGGACGATCTTGGTAAAAAGACCAACCCAGGCTATTCCGCCATCGGCAGATTGCGTGGTCTGGCTGAATTGAGAGGATTGGAACACGGGATCAGCCGTTCTCTGTAGGACGGTGCTTTTCGAAATGGAAAACTTAGAATAATGCCCAAATTTCTGGACGAAAATTTCTTACTGGCTGGCACGACGGCCCAACGCCTGTACCATGATTTTGCAAAGGACATGCCGGTGATCGATTATCATTGCCATCTTCCGCCCGACCAGATCGCGGAAGACCGGGTATTTGAGAACATCAGCCAGGCCTGGCTTTACGGCGACCATTATAAGTGGAGGGCCATGCGCGCCGGTGGAGCGGATGAGGGCTTTTGTACGGGAGACAGGACCGATTACGAGAAATTCGAAAAATGGGCGGAGATCGTTCCCTACACCCTGCGTAATCCACTGTATCACTGGACACATCTGGAACTGCAACGCTATTTCGATATAAAAGACCTGCTCAGCCCCGTTACCGCCGCTGCTATTTATAAAGCGTGCAATGAAAAACTGCACTCCCCCGGCTATTCCGTCCGCGGGCTCTTACAGAAAATGAAAGTAGAGACGGTCTGCACCACCGATGACCCGGTGGATTCCCTGGCCTTTCATCAGCAGATCCGAAAGTCCGGGGCCGGCATACAGGTCCTGCCGGCGTTTCGCCCGGATAAGGCCATGAATGTGGATGATCCCGTGGCCTTCAATGAATATGTAGCCAGGCTCGAAGCCGCCGCCGATATGAACATCGGGAGTTTCAGCCAATACCTCGAGGCGCTCCGAAAAAGACATGATTTTTTTGCAGAGATGGGCTGCACCGTTTCCGATCACGGCCTCGACCATCTGTATGCCGAGGAATATACAGCCGGCGAGCTGGAGAGTATTTTCAGCAAGCTGCGTTCCGGCAGGACGCCTGACGAACAGGAAAGAAAAAAGATCAGATCGGCCATGCTGTTCGAACTGGCGCTCTGGGACTGGGAAAAAGGCTGGGTGCAGCAGTTCCATCTGGGGGCCTTACGGAACAACAACAGCAGGGCCCTGCGCAATCTGGGATCCGACACGGGCTGGGATTCCATCGGAGATTTTCAGCAGGCCAGGGATCTGTCAAAATTCCTCGACCGTCTCGACACCAGCGACCGCCTCGCCAGAACGATCCTCTATAACCTGAATCCCGCCGATAATGAGCTGATAGCCGCGATGACCGGTAATTTCAATGATGGTTCTATTGCCGGAAAAGTACAGTACGGCGCTGCCTGGTGGTTCCTCGACCAGAAAGATGGCATGACCCGCCAGCTGAACACCCTGTCCAACATGGGCCTGCTCAGCCGTTTCGTCGGCATGCTCACCGATTCCCGCAGCTTCCTGTCCTATCCCCGCCATGAATATTTCAGAAGGATCCTCTGTAATCTCTTCGGAGAGGAAGTGGACAAGGGCGAGCTTCCGGGCGATATCGTATGGATCGGCAAGATCGTGCAGGATATCTGCTATTATAATGCAAAAAATTATTTTGGATTCTGACCTCCGGCGGGTCCTCCCGCCGCAACGCCAGATCTGGCCGGCGATTCCCGGCAACCCTTCCGGCCGATGGTTCCCACTGCCCAACGGTTCCCTCCGTCCGATAGTTGCCCCCTGCCCAACGGTTCCCCTCCGCCCGATGGTTGCCCCCTTGCCAGACGGTCCCCTCCGCCCGATGGTTGCCCCCTTGCCTGGTGCTACTAGCTAAAATATTAGTAACGGAAAGTTCATGGGCTAAATCGATTTAGTCGTATATTTATCCTAACATTACTAATATCCTTAATAATTAGCCAATGAAGAAAGTCTCTATTAATGATATCGCCCGCAAGGCAGGAGTCTCCGTTTCAACAGTCTCGTTCGTAATGAATGACAAGGCTGTAAAGATGCGGATCAGCCAGGAGGTAATTCAGAGAGTAGAGAACGTGGCGAGAGAAATGGGGTACCGCCCCAATCAACTCGCGAGAGGCTTACGCACGGGAAAAACCAAGACGATCGGGCTCATCGTAGAAGACATCTCCAATGCTTTTTTTGCCAAGCTGGCCAAGACCATCGAGGACGAAGCCAAAAAATACGATTATAAAGTAGTCTATTGCAGCACGGATAATGATGAGGAGAAAGCACGCGAGCTCATCAACATGCTTTCCCAGAGACAGGTGGATGGATACATCATCACCCCGACGCTCAACCTTGTGGAAGATATCCAACGTCTGCAGGCCGAGAATAAACCGGTTGTTCTCGTCGACCGGTATTTCCCCCAGCATGACGAGATCCCATATGTCCTCGCGGATAACTACGGAGGAGTGGCCGCCGGGATGGAATGCCTCATAAAAAAAGGGTACAAAAAAATAGCACTGGTCTCCATCCAGGCGGACATGGCCCACATGAAAGACCGTGTCGACGCTTTCTACGATGTCCTTGCCAGTAATAATATCCAGCCGGATCCCAATCTCGTGAAGCTGATCCCCTATGGCTGCGTGAGGGAGATAGCCCTGAAGGAAATAGAGGATCTTCTGACGGGGCATACCGACGAGATCGATGCCGTTTTTTTCCTCACCAACTATCTCGGCGTCCTGGGCGTGGAAGCGATCAAAAATTCCGGCATCCGCGTCCCGGAACAGATGGCCGTACTTTGTTTTGATGATAACGATATATTCAGGCTCTATACTCCAACGATATCCGTGATCCGCCAGCCCATTGAAAAGATCGGCCAGCAGGCCATGTCCGCACTGATCGACAGGCTGAAGCACACCGGTACGGAATTGATGCCAGCTCCTGTTAATATCAAGGTGCCGGCAGAGCTGGTGGCAAGAGAGTCCATCTGAGGATTCATTTTTCTATTCCCCTTTTGTGGCCTATTTTCGTTGCAAATTCTCTCCATGAACTTACATGAGTACCAATCCAAAGAGTTACTGAAAAAATATAACGTACCCGTACAGGAAGGCATCCCGGTGGACAACGCCGGTGCGGCCGAAGAAGCCTATAAGAACCTTAAAGTACATTATGGCAACGCTTTTGCCGTTGTGAAGGCCCAGATCCATGCCGGCGGACGTGGTAAAGGAAAGATCGTCGGCACCGAACAGCGCGGCGTAGCCGTAGGGAAGAGCGCGGAAGAAGTAAAGCAGATCGCCTCCACGATACTGGGAGGAACACTCGTCACCATACAGACCGGCGCTGCCGGTAAAAAAGTGAACAAGGTCCTCATCGCACAGGATGTTTATTATCCAGGGCCCAATCCCGTAAAGGAATTTTACCTCTCCGTGCTTCTCGACAGGGCCAGGGGCGAGAACGTGGTCATGTACAGCACCGAAGGAGGGATAGACATCGAAGAAGTAGCGCACAATACTCCGGAGAAGATATTCAAGGAATGGGTTTATCCCGGCGGAGGACTGCAACCCTATCAGGCCAGGAAGATCGCATTCAACCTGGGCCTGAGCGGCGAAGCCTTCAAGAATTGCGTAAAATTCGTCACCAATCTCTATAACGCCTACATCGGGCTCGATTGCTCCATGCTCGAGATCAACCCCCTGTTCAAAACCAGCGATGAAAAGATCATCGCCGTGGATTGCAAGATGAACCTCGATGACAATTCCCTGATGCGTCATCCCGATCTGGAAGCGATGAGAGATATCAGCGAGGAAGATCCTACGGAGGTCGAAGCCGGTAAATACAATCTGAATTTTGTCAAGCTCGATGGCAACGTAGGCTGCATGGTCAACGGCGCAGGTCTGGCCATGGCTTCTATGGATATGATCAAGCTCAACGGCGGAGAGCCCGCCAACTTCCTGGACGTAGGCGGTACGGCCAATGCGCAGACCGTCGAGGCCGGATTCCGTATCATACTCAAAGACCCCAAGGTAAAGGCCATCCTGATCAATATATTCGGCGGCATCGTCCGTTGCGACCGGGTAGCCCAGGGCGTTATAGATGCCTATAATTCCATCGGGGATATCAAGGTCCCGATAATCGTCCGGCTCCAGGGTACGAACGCGGAAGAAGCCAAAAAACTGATCACGGAGAGCGGGCTGAAAGTCCAGTCGGCCATCCTCCTCAGCGAGGCGGCAGCGCTGGTCAACAAAGCTGTTTCCTGACCGCAACCCGTTCATTACCGCAAGCTTAACCGATCAGTTTGCCGCCGCAGGCAATGGCTACCGTATGATCGTTACCGATCCGTTCATTTGCTTCCTTCCATTACCCGGATTGATGATCCAGTAATAAGTAGCTACAGGCAATGCCTGCCCGTTCCGCCTGCCATCCCAGGGAACATAAAAGCCGCTGGACCGGTACACCGGCTGTCCATATCGGTTGAATACCGTGACCTGCGCTGCCGGATACTGGTCGAGATAACGGATCACCCACACATCGTTGACCCCATCCCCGTTTGGAGTGAAGGCATTGGGGACGACGGGCAATTTCAACACTATTACATGTACACTGGCACTGTCGGAACAGCCAAAAGAGGACACCACTTTCAGTTGGTATGTAATGTCCTCCTTTGGCGAAACGGTAGGCGCAGGGATATGAATATCATCTATTGCACTGTCCGGCGTCCAGAGATAGCTTATATCGTTGCCTGCGGCAACGGTGCTGCCCAGCCTGACGGAACTGCCCTCCAGCACATAGGTGTCGGGACCGGTCTCTGGCTTCGGCTGGGGATGCACAAGAATGGTCTGGTTCGCCGTGGCGGGGCATCCATTGGACGCCGTGAAGGTATAATGCAAGGTATCCATGCCCGGTCCGGCTGCCCGGGGATCGAACAATCCTTCCGGCGTGATCCCATTGCCGCTGTAACCTCCCGAGCCTTCGAACCCGCTCGTTTGGCGGGCCTGCGTGATGCCGAATGGACCGACCTCTTCGCACACCGGCGCAAGGGCGTCGAATTCGACCGTCGGGCTGGATCTCAGCGTGATCGTCTGCGATGTTTCGGAAAGACAGCCGGGACTGGAATACACAACGTATTGTATCTGGTAGGTCAATGTGGCGGGGCTGGTAAAGGCAGGGTAGTTGTGCGGAAATAATTTTCCTGGGAATGCCGAATCGTCTGCGGTCTTTGCGGTGGGATCCCGTTGATAGTCCCAGTAAATATCCAGCTCGCTGATCTTTCCGAATACCAATGACGATGCATCTCTGATCGTCACCGCCTGGTTGCTGCACAGCAGCGCGGCATTGTCAATGGTGAAAGCAGCCACTGGCTTGGCATTTACGAGGATCTTCAATATGTTCGAGGATACCCGGCAGGCGGGCAGCCCGATATTGGCGCTGGCGCCTACCGTAAGCCGGTATTCGTACATCCCAGGTGAGGTAGGACGGCGGCTGAACGTGGTGCTGGTCTCACCGGGGATATCTGTCCAGGCGGCTCCGCTGTCCATGCTCAGCTGCCACTGGTAGGCAGGTGCGTTGAAGCCTGCGGAGACGGTGGCGGAAAAATCATGCACCGAGAGATCGTCCTGGCACATGCTGATCAGATCGGCCCCGCCCGCCCCGTTAATCTCTGCGCTTACAGCTGGTCCGCAGGGCCGGAAAGTGATATCGTCCAGGCCCAGATCATTGCCGCAGCCACCCGGCGCATTATTGGTCATCCGCAGCACGATATCGGACACATCGGGAGGCGTGGTGAAATACAGTCCGTACTGGTTCCAGACGGTAAAGCTGGTCACACCGATATCCCCTGTGGTATAGTTCCCCAGGCTCACGCCCTTTGTCGTTTCGATGCTGAACGTGATATTGGGCCGGATGCCGTTGTTCGGGCAATTCTGGCTGGGCTGCATCATATTCAACACCCAGGCGGCAAATTCGTAGGTCGTCCCCCCACAGAGATTGCGGACGGTGTCAAGATAAAAATCGCTTGGCTGGAAAGAGGCGTTTACAAGCATGAAATAACCTCCAGGATTGCCCGTATGATCCGAGGACACCGTATGCCAGCTCGGGGGGAAGCAGTTCGACGAGCTGTTGACCAGCGTGTAGGTACCGTCCTGAGGACAGCGATCGGTCGCATACACGTATCCTGTCGCTGCCGTCTTCAGCTGGGGGCCTGGGTTGCCGCCCGCCCCGAACGTGATATTGACCACCGGGTCTCCCAGACTGCCGGTACACAGCTGTGCCTTCCCCGCTGGAATACAGCCCAGGAACAGCAGAAGGGTCATCGCCATGATTTTCAGGGCTACTTGCAGGAAGATGGGACAGCTCTTTGACATCAGCCATAAAAATAATGTTTAATCCGGGATATCCGCAGCCACTTCTGTACAACGGTCCGCGGCCTGTCCCTGGATCGCCATCATTCTCTGACCCATCCGGGTGGCGGTTTATGGTCCTTCACCGGAAGACGGTCTATTTCGGCTTTTTAATGTAGGTTTGCAGCCGCATATCAAGCCAGTTATGGAGCACACTATCATTCAGAAATTAGAAGATACGATACAGTTCATCCGGACCATTTATACCCATATTCCCAGGGTGGGCATCGTCCTGGGCAGTGGATTGGGCAATCTGTCCAGCGAGATCGAGATAGAAGAAGAGATCCCTTACAAGGATATCCCCAATTTTCCGGTATCCACCGTGGAAGGCCACCATGGCAAACTGATATTTGGGAAGCTGAATGGCAGACAGGTCGTAGTCCTGTCGGGACGGTTCCATTATTACGAAGGATATTCGCCCGAGCAGGTCGTATTCCCCATCCGGGTTATGAAATTCCTGGGCGTGGAGACCTTGCTGATCTCCAATGCAGCCGGTGGTATGAACAAGGCCTTCCGGGTTGGAGATCTCATGATCATCAGAGACCACATAAGCCTTTTTGTAGTGAACCCGCTGCTCGGCACCAACTACACCCAACTCGGCCCCCGCTTTCCCGATATGAGCGAACCTTATGACAGGGAATTGATCGGAAAGGCAAAGACCATCGCATCCGATCTGCAGATCCCGGTACACGAAGGCGTATATGCAGGCGTCACCGGTCCTACCTTCGAGACGCGCGCGGAATATAAATTGCTGCATATCGCTGGCGGCGATGCCGTAGGAATGAGTACGGTTCAGGAAGTGATCGCTGCCAGACACGTAGGAATGGCGGTGTTCGCCATGAGCGTGATCACGGACCTGGGTATCCGCGAAGACGATAACATCATTACCCACGAAGAAGTGCTGCAGGCCGCCAGCGAGGCAGAGCCTAAGCTGACGGAGATATTCAGGAAGCTGATCGCCGTATTATAACCCGCTGGATAAAGATTAACTTTCTTATAACCGCCGATGGCGACTTAATGAGTAACTTGACCGGAATTTTTTTATCAGTGAAAGGGCGCAGAACAGCAGCTATAGTTTTGATGGGAAGCTTATTGGGGATCAGTTTCCATGTGCATGCGCAGAATCCTTTGTCAAGGTTCCAGGGCATGGGAGGGGGCAGGTCGGCTGGTCCGGGAGACACGTTGCAACACCGGAAGGCGGATACGATCACCATTAATTTCCGTTACCTGGACTCCAGCAGATTGCAGAGGCTGGACAGCTCCATCCGGGATTTTTCCAAAAAAGTACCACAGCCACCCACCTATATCAACCTCGGGAATATCGGGACACCCTCCCGTGACCTGGTCTTCACTCCGCGCATGCGGTCTGGCTGGGACCCCGGCTGGCATGCCTGGGATCTCTATGTCTTCAGCGTGGACGACGTAAAATTCTACAACACGACAAAGCCCTACAGCGAGATGGGGTATCTGCTGGGCAGCAAGACTGAAAATCTGATCAGCATCCTCCATACGCAGAACATTGGCCCCAACCTGAATTTTGCCTTCGATTACCGGCTGATCAATTCACCCGGCACCTTTCAGAACCAGAATTCCAATCACAACAACTATCGTTTCAGTGTCTGGCAGCGCTCGAAGAACAAACGCTACCAGGCATTTTTCGCGCTGGTCGCCAGCAAGCTGCAGACCTCGGAGAATGGCGGCATCAGAGATTCCAGAGATCTGAATTCCATCGCTTACACCGACCGGGCTACCCTGCCCGTCAGATTGGGGAACAATCTGGTCCAGTCCATCGGCAATCCTTTTTCTTCCAATGTCAGCACCGGCACCCGCTATACCACCGGCACGTTTTTACTCCGGCAGCAATATGATCTGGGGCAAAAGGATTCGGTGGTTACCGACTCTTCGGTCATTCCCCTGTTCTATCCCCGGCTGAGAATGGAGCACACGATTTCTTATACGACTTATCATTACCGGTTTCTCGACAGGACCTTCCCTCCCGACTATACGCTGGATTCCACGTATTATGCGAACAATTATCACCTGGATTATATCTCTCCCCTTGATACTTTTTTCAGAGAGGTGCGATGGAGAGACGTTACCAATGATTTCTCGCTCTATCAGTTCCCGGATTCGAAGAACCCACAGCAATTCTTCAAGGCAGGAGCTTCCTTTCAGATCCTGACCGGCGTCTACGATACCAGCCTCCTCACGAATGGAAGCCTTACCAATGTCACCCATAAGATGAATGACCATAATCTTTTTCTGCATGGGGAATACCGTAACCGGACGCGCAACCTGAAATGGGATATCGAGGCCTTTGGAAAAATATATCTCAGCGGGCTCAACACCGGCGACTATAACGCCAGCATCAGCCTGAAGAGGCTGCTGAGCAGGAAGATCGGCTTTCTGGAGCTGGGCTTTCAGAATACCAACCGTTCACCTTCCACCTCCTTTGATCCGAACAATTCTCTTTATTATGACACGGCAAAGAGCTTTTCCAAAGAGAATATCACGAATATTTTTGCTACCATCGAGCGGCCGCAGTCTCATTTGCGGTTGAAAGGGTCCTATTATCTGATCAGCAATTATGCCTATGTCTCCAATTATTTCAGGGAGCAGCAACAGTCTACCTTATTCAATCTGTTGCAGGTAAGCCTTCAGAAAGAATTTATCCTGCACGGGCCCTGGAAATGGCGCACCCTGGTGGTCATGCAGCAGGTAGCTGGCTTCTCTCCGGTGCATGTCCCGCTGATCGTTACGCATAACCAGATCGGGTATGACGGCAATCTGGGATTTAAGAGCCTCAACATAAGTTTTGGGCTGGAATTACGTTATTTTACTGAATATAAGGCGGATGGGTATTCACCGCTGACGGGTCAGTTCTATACGCAGGGCGATACGACGGTCCGCCAGCATCTGCCCGATATTACCGGGTATCTGAATTTCCGTATCAAGACCTTTACAGCCTATATACGCACCGAGAACCTGAATACCATGCAGTTTGGGGGCACGGGCTTTGGCTTTAACAATAATAATTTCGTAGCGCCGAGCTATCCCTCTCCGGGCCTGCTGATCCGGATTGGCATTTTCTGGGGCTTTATCAATTAGGAATTCATATAAATTGCCAGATCCGATGCAAAAATTTCTTTATATCCTGACGTTCGTATCTCTCGCCGGTCTGAGCGGCTTTTCACAGCCAGGGACCGGACAGCCCGCACCCGCCATATCGCTTCCGGATATGACCGGGAACAGCGTTTCCTTATCCAGCCTGAAAGGATCTGTCGTCCTTGTCGATTTCTGGGCAAGCTGGTGCGGACCCTGCCGGATGAATAATCCACACCTGGTGAAGCTGTATCATAAATATCATCAGCAGGGACTGGAGATCCTTGGAATTTCCCTCGACACGAAAAGCGGGGACTGGAAGGAAGCCGTCAGCCATGACAAGCTGAGCTGGCTGCAGGTGATCGATGACAGGGGACAGAACGCTGCGTCTGCCATAGACTATGGGGTATACTCCATTCCCGCCTCCTTCCTCATCGATAAGAATGGCGTCATCCAGGCCGTGAATGAAGTGGGATGGGGGCTGGAATCAAAAATAAAGTCGTTGTTGAAGAAATAGCCCGGCGCGCGGGCATATTCCAACCAATGGTTCAGCAATCCGGCTCCTCGCAGGGTGCGTTCTCCGTCTCGATCTCCAGGGTGGCATGCTGGATCTTCTGATGCAGCAGTACATGCTTGATATCCTGCTTCAACTTTTCCACTACCGCCATATCGCTGTGATGGTCCACCACGAGGTGTGCGGTAAGGGCATTTTCGGTGGTGCTGATGGCCCAGATATGAATATGGTGGATATTTTTTACTCCCTTCATTTTTTCGACGACGGCTTTGATCTTATTCAGCTCGATGCCTTCCGGCACCCCGTCGAGCGATAGCCGCAGGCTGTCTTTGAGCAGTTGCCAGGTGCTGAACAGGATCACGATGGCAATGATAAGACTCAGGGCCGCATCGATCCAGAACAGGTTGGTATAGAAAATGATGATCCCACCGACTACCAACCCCGCAGAAACGATGGCATCCGACAGCAGGTGGAGAAAGGCGCCCCGGATATTGAGGTCGTTATCCTTATTGCGCAGGAACAGGAGCGCGGTGATGGTATTGATGAGGATGCCGATGGCCGCCACGATGGATATGGTCTTTCCCGGCAGGGGCTCGGGACTGGCGAGGCGGTTCAGCGCTTCGTAGCCGATCGCGCCGAGCGACAGCAGCAGGATTGCCGCATTGAACAAGGCGACCAGGATCGTGGTCTTCTTATAGCCGTAAGTATATTTTTCGGTGGCTTTTACTTTTAGCAGCCGGAAAGCCATCAGCGACATGGCCAGGCTGGCCACATCCGCCAGGTTATGCCCCGCATCGGATAGCAGGGATAAGGAATGGATCGACAACCCGACGATCACCTCGATGACGACAAAGGCGAAGTTCAGCACGATCCCGATGACGAAGGCGCGGTTCACCTCTTTGAGATCCACCTGGTGATGGTGATGCCCAAACCCGTGGCTATGGCTATGCCCGCCATGGCCGTGGTCGTGCCCATCATGGCTATGATCCTGCTCTCCAGGATTGTGATCGTGTCCGTGCGTTTCATGATTATGATCGTGACTATGTGTATGCTCCATTATTCAACTATCTTTTTTCAGCAGTGATCATCGGAAATCCTCCTCTCCTGCCTGTGGTCATCATTCTTTTCAGAAGTCAGGTCAACGGTAATCATCCCTTGCAGGCGCAAACGAATCGATGATCCGGCAGTCGGTCAGTGCCATGGCAGAATGGGGGACATCCGAGGGGATCACGTGTACGGTGCCGGGTGTAAAATGATATTTTTCACCCCCGATCGTCATCTCCAGTTCTCCTTCCATCACGTAGGTGATCTGTTCATGGATATGATGATGCTCGGGCGATATCCCGCCCTTTTTTATTTCCCAGAATACGAGCGAGCTGCTGTCGCCATGGACCATTTTACCAGAAAAGCCTGGCAGTGTTTGTTTGGAAGGAATATCGCTGAGACGTTGCATGCTTTTTTTTGCCGAATGTACTGAAAATTGCTTACCCTTGCGCAAACTCCCTGGACATGAAAGCCTTGCTTATCCTGTTACTGGCCTCAACGGCATTCCTTTTTTCCCGCGCGCAGACGCAGCAACCTCCTGCCACTCAGCGCCCATCTGCGCAGACCCCGCAGCCCGCTCCGTCACCATCCACTCAGCGCCCTTCCGGCCCCGCCGACACCGCTTTTCAAAATGCTTTTTCCGCGGCTATCGAGGCTGTCCTGCATGACTTCCCGGACAATATGCATCATATTTCCGGAGAGCTGGTGCTTGCCGAGGGTGAGATCGAGAATTTCGCTTCCACGGTAATGCCCCCCGGTGCAGTCAGCTGTATCATCACCCGCTATCATTCGGTCGTGGATACGACGGCAAGCTGGCAGGCGAAGATGTCCGCCGATGAAGATTTCGGGAAGGCCTCCGGCGCATATCATAATCTGTATAAGAGGTTAACGAATTGTTATCTCCGGCTGGCGGACAGCACGCTCCTCTTTCTGAAGGGGGATTGGGAACCCGCCCGGGAATCCATTTCCTTTACGACCAGCACGCTCCGGCTGCAGACCGGCGATCCCCGCTACAAGGAAATGAAAGTGGAACTCGAACTGGTATACCAGTTGCCGGAATGGGTGGTCAATATAAATATTGTCAGTAAAAAAGCCGATGATGAGATGGGCGCCCCGATCCGTCAATAGGTCCTGACTCCGGATCGCTCTGGGTCAATAAGGTGATTTCACCGACCCCCCGTCCACCTGGATCGTCGTGCCGGTGATATAGCTTGCCAGCGGGGAAGCCAGAAAGGTCACCAGCGCAGCCAGTTCGTCCGGCCGGCCGATCCTTCTCAGCGGAATATCCTTTACACGTTCGGCCATTATCTGTTCTTCGCTTACTCCCGGTGCGCCATGCTGCAGCATCGTTTCCCGGATGCGGTCCGTGAGTATGATGCCCGGCGCTACATTGTTCACCGTGATATTATGAGGCCCCAGCTCATTCGATAAGATCTTGGCCATTCCCACCACGCCCATGCGCATGCTGGTAGACAGCACGGAATTTTCAAGGAAGGTCTTTACGGAAAGGCTGACGATGTTGATGATCCGTCCGCTGCCGGTTTTTTTCAGGTGAGGGATCACGAGACGGCATCCTCTCACGGTGCCCAGCAAGTTCAGTTCAAACGCAGCCTGCCAGGCAGCCTCATCAAAGGAGTCAAAACGTCCGAATGGAGGACCGCCTGCATTGTTCACCAGGATGTCGACCCTTCCGAATGCGGCAAGGGCGCCATTCACAAAGGCTTCCGCCTCTTCCGGTTTGTTCACATCCGCCGGAATGGCCAGCACCCTGCCTTTGCCCAGCGAGCGGATTTCTCCGGCCGTCGCCTCCAGCACATCCCGGTTACGTGCGCCGATCACCACATTGGCGCCTTCCGCAGCCAGCGCCATTGCGCAGGCCTTACCGAGCCCCTTGCTTGCCGCCATTACCAGTGCGGTCTTATCTTTTAATTGCAGGTCCATACATCAGGATTTGTTTACAAAGATAGGCGGATATCTTGCTAACTTGCCTGCTGGAAGGAAGTCTTCTATGGAGAAAATATATAAGATATTAGTCGTATTCGGCCTGCTGATGTTCGCGATCTCGTATTCCATCAGGGCCCGCGAAAGAAAGTTCCGGCAATACTTTTTTTCCAAACGCATCCCCCTGTCCTTTCCGGGAGCACCTTCCGACCCCGCGCTGGGACTGCCCGCACCGGAACAGTCCGCAGCCACTCGATCCGCCTCCGCATCATCACCCCGGCCCAACGGCGGATCCGGACCCTACCTCGTCTCCGTCCTCGTCTCAAAAGAAGAAATCGCCGAAGCCGAAGATCTGGAAAACCAGCTGTTCTTTACTTTGGGAACGGCAGATGAAAGACAGCTGGCCGTATCCGACAGACAGACCGGCGATCCCGTGGCGGACCTTCTTCTCGACGAAAGATCCGATGCCCTTATTTTTGATCCCACGACAAGGATGATCTTCAGCTACAGCTCCGAAGGCGCGCTGACCATTATCCGCCAATCTTCCCGGAGCTCCTATAAAATAATGCAGCGTATGCTGGTCCCGAAAGAAGGCCAGTCGCTGGCATTGGACCCGCAGAAAGGAAGGATCTATCTCTATACGGATGGATCTGTATTTGTTTATGCAAATGAATAGGAGCGCACTGTCCGCAATAACGCCCGGCCCATGATGCCGCAATGCGCGCATTATCTTTCAAAATAACAAACGCTTCCCCCTACCCATTCCTTATCCTTGTTGTACCGTACGCCGATCATCTTGCCCTTGCTGAGACGGGCGAGATTGATGGCCAGGACAGGGCGCGGCGCCTTGTCCTTCCAGAGATACATCATGCGGATCTCCACCTTGGCGGGAATATCGGGTGTCGGGATCACATCGGCATAACTGACCTTACGTTGCAGGATCCAGTTCTCCGGGTCTTTGATATTGTCGAGATCGGATGGATTAACATCGATGATGACGCCCTGGCCCGCGAAAGAGAAAAGAGGTTTGAGGACATAATTCTCCAGGTCGGCAGGAGGCTGTTTGATCTCGCTAAGGAAAAAGGTCTTTGGCGAGCAGGGATGATGGATAAAGGGCAGTGTGTATTTGCTGATGCGGTAGAACCAGTTAGGGTGGGGGATCCATTCCACATCCAGTTCCTGCCGGATATCGACGCAATGAGCTGGCAGCTCTGCGGCATTCAGCTCATCGAAGATCACCCGGTTATAGATCCGCCTGATCTCTGTCCGCCGTCCGGTGACGGCATGGTTATAATATAGCTTCCGTCCTTCCTGGCTCAGCTCCGTGAGACAGACGGGCTGGATGCCAAGATAATCCTGCGTGCAGTAAAAATCGATGCGCGTCTTCTGTTCATGCGGGTGCAGTTCCAGCAGGATCACATTCTCTGCGGGAAGACCGCCAAGGATCACTCCGCTCAGCTCTTTGAGATAGCTTTCGCGGTTATAGCCGCCAAGATACTGGCTGTAATTGTCCGGTACGGGAAAATATTGACGCAGCAGATCGGGATAATACACCTGAAACCCATAGAGGCTGGGGAACCCCTGCATTTCGATAAGCTGTGGCTCAAGCCCGCCATCCTCACCCGTACAGACCGCAAAATCGAACACGAGAAAATGACTGTGATCGTTTTCATGGGGAACACGGTCGGCGGCGGGCACCGCGCGGTCGGTGAATTTTTTAAAGTCTGGTTCAAGGATCAGATCGATGATGCTTTCGCAGGCCCCGGTGAGCTTTGCCGCGAATTCGCGGGGTACGAACACCGGTGTTTCGGCTATGCGGAATTCGATGGCTCCAGGATGCTTGCTTTTCAGGTCCTCCAAAAAGGCTTCGTATTGCTGGCGGGAGAAAGCTTCGTTATAGGCCGCCCGTAAAGCTGGTACCATCGGGGAAATATTTGTTTCCGGAATTTACGAATTTTTCGCGAGTCATCTCGCCGCGCTGCCGGGCCGACGCGCGACATCTGGGGGCCGGATCACCGCATACCTCTCAGCGCGTTGTCCAGAAAATTCGGGATCACGTGCGAGTAGGTCCACCGGATCTTATCGGGATCGTCAAGCTGTTCGATCATGCTCCGCCATTTTTCTTCCCCATGCTCTTCAATGACAGTCTTTTTTTTGTCCTCACGCTGCAGGTACATGCTCATGCCCGAGGCATCGGCTTCGGGATGGAACTGAGTGCCGATCATGGATTCGGAGAACCGGATCGCCATGATCGCTCTTTCAAGGGGCACATGCGGACGTTCCTTTTCGATGGCCAGCACATGTGCTCCGAGTTGTTTCATCCTGTCCTGGTCGGGCTGGACCACCTGGTAATCGCGGCTGTCTACGGTGTAGAAGGGGTCGTGCAGCCCAGTGAAGATGGGCTCGCTCTTGCCATCCTCCTGGAGATGAACGGGAAAAACGCCAAATGCGGTGGATTTCCTGCGGGTGATGCCGGCGATCTCAAAATACCGGCAGGCCAGCTGAAAAGAATGACAGATGAATAAAACATGTTTTTTACCCGCCCCCATTCCTTCATTATACTGCTTCAAGGCGGCGAGCCAGTTAAAATAATAGTTTTCCCAGTCGCTGTTCTTGCTTTCAAGGGGGCTTCCCGGGCCTCCGCTCGAAATATAGACATCATAAGAAAGATCGGGAACCTGATGTTCGAGCCTCACCTCGAATTCATCGTGCTGCAGGTCGAGTCCGTGGTCCTCGCCGTATTGTTTCAATAGCTCACGCAGGCAGCGCATACCCTGGTTGGGTTGCCCTTCATAGAGATCCAGGATCGCCACACGTATTTTGGGCTGACTGTTCATCGGGCAAAATTACGAATTCCATTCTATGATCTGGTAGAAATCATCTTTGAAACTGTCCCCTATGGGGATGATCTTCTTGCCGATATATATTTCATTTCTGGCGATAGAATCGATATGGGTCAGCGACACGATATAGGAGCGGTGTACCCGGATGAATTCGTCGGGCGGCAGCTTGAAGGAGAACGATTTTAAATTGTTCAGGGTCAGGATGGGGTCGGTCTTGCCTTTCAGGTACACCTGGGTATAGTCTTTCATGCCTTCACAGAAAAGAATATCCTCGAACCTGACCTTTATGATCTTGTATTCCGATTTGATAAAGACGAAGCGGTTGTTCCGCGCATGCTGTATATAGATCGTGGTGGAGAGATAATCCTTGATCTTGTTGATGATATTATGGAATCGTTCGAAAGAAAGGGGCCGGTTCAGATAGCTGAAGATATCCATTTCCGTTTCCTTTTTCTCCTGTTCGGCCTTGCCGGCGATGCAGATGACAATAGGGTAGTAGCCGGATTCTTTGAGCCGGAGAAGGATGCGGTTGTCAAGGAGACGAATATCCCAGAAAACGATATCCGCCTTGGTCTGGGCCACCTGTTGCAGCACTTCGGACGCCGATTCGCATTTACCGGCAAAATTGAGCTTGGGGGTCTTTGCTATATAATCTCTCAGCAGAGCACTCTGCTTGTTATTATCTTCCACAACGATGCAGTTCAGCACCCCCATGGAAGTGATGCTCTTGCGGTGATGGTTTAACATGCCGCTAATTTACGCGAATTGCTCAGTATATGGGAAAATCTCAGGATTCGGGCCCTAATCGTATTTCCTGCCCTTGGTGTACCAGAGGTCTCTGTAGTTTATGGAAAAGGTCACGTTGAAGTAGCGTTGTTCCACAAGCTGATTGACCTGGGTACCTTTTATTCCATATTGCAGCACGATGCTGTAGGCAAGGGGACTCTTGAGAGAATTGATCCCAAAGCCCGCCGTGACGCCTTTGTCCATGATCTGCTGTCCGGCGACATCAAGGTAGGTAGATCCATAATAGGCCCCGAACTGCCAGTAGCTCCTTTCGATCTTTGTATTGTAGAAAGTCTGATTCTTTGAAAGCTCGAATCCCACCGACACCTTATCGCTGTTCACAAGACTGTAATTGGGAGTATTGTAATGCTGATCGGAAAAAGAGGCGTGCTTATAGTCCGCAAGAAAGGTATATTTCTGGTCCTTGCTTACTGAAATGCCGACCCCGTAGGTATTCGGCAGGGTGAAATAGTTCTGGGACAATTCCTGGCTTCTCAGTACGTTGGAATCCGGCCCCAGCACCTGGATATTGGATACCGCATAAAGATCGGACTGGTTGGCGAAGGTGGCGCCCACCGTGTAGCTCCATTTCTTTCCCACCTTGCCGAAATACTGAAGCCCGTAGTTCATATAGAGATTGCTAAGCTGGATCTCTCTGGTCGTTGAGGCCAGGGTGGTCGTATTGGTATTCTGCAGGATCTCCTTCTGGCTGAGGGAGCCGAAGAGATAGGATGCCTCCACGCCCAGGGACAGGTGTTTGAAGAACTCGTAGGAGTTCGACCAGTATACTTTGTTGATGCCGCCATGGCCCTGGTAATACGAGTTGGCGATCTCGTTCAGGGTGCTCTCGATATAGGCGGGAGAATTGAACTCGTAGTTCTGTGTGCTGAAAGGCACGAGGCCCGCACTGGTGCCCCAGTGTTTGGTGGCCTTTATCCCAATCGCCAGCCTCCGGAACGTAATATCTCCGGACTGGTGGTCGACAGTGGAGACCGGTTGTCCGTAATAGTTGACTATGCTGCCCCGCAGGCCCATCTCGACGGCGAAGAACTGATTGTCCAGGGCGCTGTAACTGGCAGGGTTATTGGCGATCAGAAAACGGCCCGACCGGTAAGCTATGCCCGTATTCGACAGGCCGGAAGTACGGTTGTAATAATTGTCTTCCAGATCACCGATGCCCAGGATCGAATAGGGTGAATTATTGCCCTGTGCAAGAAGGCGGATGGAAGAGATGGAAAATAAGCATATCAATAGCGTAGTCCGGTTCATTTGTTTCATTTGTCGGTGTAAGGTCACGGAAAGAGGAATAAAGAAACATAATATATTTTCAGCGACACCCTTTGTGCGACCGGAGCGGTGTTATCCGCCAGCACAGCTCTGGCAAAGTTCGTGTTCCCGCCCGATGGAATATTCAGGATCAGTCCGTTCTGGTTTACCGTGTTCAGGGCTATCTGCTGCTGCACATAGCTGGTAATATCATAATTATAGGCCGTTGTGGCGCCATAGAGATAGTCGATGAACAGATCGCCGGTCAGCGCGCCGCTGGGTCCGCTGAGCGGGAACTGCGCCAGATTATTCTGGTCCGTCGAATACAGTCCGAGCGTGGTGGGCAGTTTGTAAATAGTGCTGTACGCCCCCTGTGCAGGCCTTACCGTCAGGGTGGCCCTTATCACGCTCAGGTAGTCGGGTCTCAGGATCAGATTGCGCAAGGTGGGGAAGGTCAGCTTCACCTGCAGGCCGGTAGCCGGCTGTAGATAAGCAGCTCCGCCGGTAGCGCTGGAGGGCGTCAGCGGGGGTGTCTGGGGATTTTGTGTCGGTAATACCAGCTTATTCCATGGACTGGCGGTCTTGTCATGCGTAATATTATTAAACTGCAAGGCCCCGTTGGCAATCTCAAAATCGATGAACTTATTCGTAAGGACGACACCCGGCTCGTGGTAATACACCCGCATGATCACACTGTCCTTGAACCCATAAATATCCCCCTTGCTGGCGTCGCTGGGGGATATGCACAGCCCGCCAAACCAGTAATAGAAATTGGTGGCATTCCTGACCGTATCGGAATTGTTGTAGACTTTGTTATACAGGTCCCGGCCCAGCACATCCGATAATTTTATCTTTACCGAGTCACCGGCAAGCTGGGTGGTATAGGATGCGTTCGGGAAGATGGTAGTAGTCTGGGAGCCTAACGGATTGCTGTTATCGAACGGAAAGCTTGAATTGCTGAAAAAAGTGCTTTGCTGGTATGGCAGCTGATAATAATAAGGCAGGCGATAGACATTGAAGGTCTGTGGGATGGTCGTATCCCCATAATAAAATCCTTTGTTGGTCCGCATGATCAGCGCGATGGAATCATAGCCTGCAAAGCTGCTGATGACAGGGAGGGTGGAAGGAGGGCCTATTTGCAGAAAAGACCTCGACATGATCGTTCCGAAAGCAGGGTCCGTGTAACGGCCGATCATCATCGTACCCGTGCCGGCTGTGGCAATGGAATCAAGGTAAACGGTGGACATATTGACGCCGAATGTATCGGCTACGGCAACCTTGGCGTTATTATTGTTCTGCACGTAGCTACTCCCGAAGCTGGTGACAGGCTGCTTCTGGCAAGAGATCAGGGATATTGCCAAAAATGATGATAAAATGACGAATCGATCTATTTTCCGGTAATTATATCTGGTCATGCTGGTTTTCTTATTCTTGGCTGATTGCTTTGGTTGAGTACAGACAATGTTTCGGGGGTGTTTTTTCGCCAATTTGTGCAATAATAAGGGGCCTAACTGTTACTATTTTGTTAGTATGTATTAGCAGGAATAATAAAACGACAAACGCCTGATTTTTATATACTAATAGTAAACCCAGGGACCCCCGTCCACCCCCCTTTACCGGGCTGCCTGTAAACGTCTTTCTCCTTCTTTTTCAGGCAAATAAACGCTGCCGGAGGCATCGGATCGGGGGGAAAACCCGGTAAAACAGGGACGAGCCTTTTTTTCGTCTATAAAAAACTACGGATCGTCTATTAATAACCCATGAAAATACATTTTAACTATTTTGCTAAGGCGACTTCAAATACATTAGCGAAAAATATCAAAAAAATATGAAGCGGATTAACATTGCGTTGTTCTCATTGATGTTACTGGTCGTCTTATTTTCTTGCTCCAAAACTACCTTGAATTATACACAGGATGGTAACTGGATCCTCCGGTCGACTTTCGGAGGCGTTCCCAGGAGTGAAGCAGTGTCGTTCGTGATCGATAATTTTGCTTATGTAGGCACAGGATATGATCCCAACAATCCCAATACACGATTGGCAAGTTTTTACCAGTTCACCCCTGCGGGTACCCAGGGCAACTGGAAACAGGTAGCCGCCATGCCCACCGGCACCGGCAGAAGCTCCGCCGTCGCATTTGCGGTAAATGGCAAAGGATATGTGGGAGGTGGCGTTGCCGACAACAGCTTAAGGCCGCTGAATGATTATTACGTTTATCTCCCCGCTCCCATCAACGTATGGGGACCTATAGCTTCTCTGAAGGATGAGACAGGCGCTCCGCTGCCCCGTTATGATGCCGTCGCCTTTGGGATCGGCAATTTCGGATACGTGACCACGGGTTATGACGGTAGCTACTGGCTGAACGATACCTGGCAATATGATCCCATCGCCGATAAATGGAATCAGAAAGTTAACCTGCCCGGTAATAAAAGATCCGGCGCCCTTTCATTCGTATATAACAATAAGGGATATGTAGTTACAGGCTCCAATGGCGAAGCTTCCAGCACCGGCGCCGTGTTTGATTTCTGGGTGTACGATCCTTCCAAGCCCGATACTTCCACATGGACCAAACTGAGGGATATAGCCAATACCAACACAACCGATACCTACGATGATGGTTATCTCAATATCGTCCGAAATAACGCGGTCGCATTTACCATCCTCGGGACTACCAGTGGCGACAAGGCCTATATTACCGCAGGTAAGAACGGCTCCCTGTATTCCTTTACATGGGAATACGATTTCGCCACAGACCTCTGGAAGCAGAAGACCCCTTATGAAGGACCTGCCCGGGAAGGAGCAGTTGGCTTTACCGTCGAGAACAGGGGTTTTGTTGCGACCGGTATCAGCGGCACCACAGCCTTTGACGATCTGAGGGAATTCCATCCCAACGAAGTGTACAATGCGAATGACTAAATTTTTATCTTCCAGATGGCTTACGGTCTTTCTGATCATCGGTATTGGAACAGCGGCGGTAAGTGGTTACTGGCTGAGGCGGAAAAGGGATAAAGATTATGTTTTCGTGGAATTACGCGCTTTTCAGACCCCCGGCGGATGGGGATATGATATCCTTCAGGACAAACAGCTCTATATTCACCAGGATATCATTCCGGTCTTTCCAGGCAAACATAGTTTCCGGACCAGAGAGGATGCGCTGGCGATCGGCAGAAGGGTTCTCGACAGGATCCACCGCAAACAACTATTCGATGTCACTCTTCAGGACCTTAAAGAGGAACACATAGATACTATCCAGACCAAAAGCCCGTGAGCAAATCCTCACGGGCTTTTTATATCTTTTATTTTTAATCAATTATTTCGTGAGTCATGAGTAAAATACCCATATTGTTGTTTATGCTCGTTTATGGCGGGCTTGCCAGCTACGCACAGGCCCCGGCCTCTCCCCGTTATTACCAGCATGCCGCCTTCGATCCGCTCTTCTATCCCTCAACGGGCACGGTCTACCGGAGCGCCAGCGGTGCCCCCGGTAACAAATACTGGAATAATAAGGCCGATTATAAGATCAACTCTACGCTCGATACTACCCTGCATGAACTGAGCGGCTCCGTTACGATCAGCTATACCAACAACAGCCCTGACGACCTGCCTTTTTTATGGCTTCAGCTCGATCAGAATATTTACCGCAAGGATTCCCGTGGCGTGTCCGTGACCCCCGTCACCGGAGGCAGATGGGCTAATAAATCCTATACGGAAGGAGACGTCCTTAAGTCGGTGACGCTGATCCGGAACGGTCAATCCTTCAAGGCGGACTATCTGGTGACGGACACCCGCATGCAGATCAGACTCCCCGAAGCGCTGAAAGGCAACGGTGGGGCCATCCAGCTGAAGATAGATTATTCTTTTATCGTGCCCGAATATGGCACCGATCGTATGGGCCGCCTGAAGACCTCCGGGGGCTGGGTCTATGAGGTGGCGCAATGGTACCCGCGCATGGCCGTCTATGATGATATCTATGGCTGGAACGTGCTGCCCTATCTGGGACAGGGTGAGTTCTATCTCGAATACGGGAATATCGATTATACCGTCACGGCCCCATCGGATATGATAGTGGCTGGATCGGGAGAACTGATAAACCCGACGGAAGTGCTTACTCCGGCGCAGATCGGCCGGCTTGCAAAAGCAAGGACAAGCGACAAGACAGTAATGATCCGCTCGGCTTCGGATGTAAAAGATCCTTCTTCGCATCTTCCCCGCGAGAGCCTGACTTGGCATTTTCATTGCAACCAGACCCGCGACGTGGCCTGGGGCGCGTCGAGGGCATTTATCTGGGATGCGGCGAAGATCGATCTGCCCAGCGGCAGGAAGGCGCTGGCCCAATCCGTTTATCCCGCAGAGAGCGCGGGAGATCAGGCCTGGGGCCGGTCGACGGAAATGGTGAAAGGGTGCATCGAATTATATTCCAATGAATGGTATGAGTTCACCTACCCCGTGGCCACCAATGTGGCCGGGATCGTAGGCGGGATGGAATATCCCGGCATCGTGTTCTGCTCGCATAACAGCAAGCAGGGCGGGCTCTGGAACGTGACCAACCACGAATTTGGCCACAACTGGTTTCCCATGATCGTGGGTTCCAATGAAAGAAAATATGCATGGATGGATGAGGGCTTCAACACCTTTATCAACGGGGTGGACACCAAAGTATTCAACCATGGCGAATTCGCCGAGAAAGAGGACGCGCAGAAACTGGCCAGGTTCTACTTCAGCCCGGCCTCGGAAGCCATCATGACGGTTCCCGATGTTCTCCAGCAGGGGAATAACCTTGGAGTTGCCGCCTATGCCAAACCTGCCATGGCGCTGAACCTGCTCAGGAAATATGTGCTGGGGGAAAAAAGATTTGATTTTGCATTCCGCACTTATGTCAAACGCTGGGCATTCAAGCATCCCACGCCCTGGGATTTCTTCCATACGATCGAAAATGTTTCGGGTGAAGACCTGGGATGGTTCTGGCGCGGGTGGATCCTGAATAACTGGAAGCTGGACCAGTCGATCAAAGAAGTGAAATACACGGATAACGACCCCGCCAAAGGTGCACTGATCACGCTGGAAAACCTGGGCGAGATGGCGATGCCCGTTGTGCTGGCCATCGGCCAGGAGAACGGACGCACGGATACCCTCACGCTGCCGGCCGAGATCTGGCTGAAAGGACCGACCTGGACCGTACCCTTCGCCTCCACGGCTAAGATCAAATCCATCGTCATCGATCCCCTCCACGAATTCCCGGACATGGATCCTTCCAATAACAACTGGAACGGGACGGCGATGGTAAAGCCGGTGCCTCCGGGCGTTACGGCGGAAAAGGTAGTGGCCACCTACCTGACAAATATCGGCGGTAAGGAAAAGCTTACAGCCATCACCGATGCCACGATCAGTTCCACAGGTTCCGTGCAGGGGCAGAAATTAGCCCAGACCCAGAAGTTCAAAGGGGCGGATGAATATCTTATGGAGATCAAACTACCCGATCTGAATATGACTGCCGTAAGATTGTCGGTGAACGGGGACAGCGTAAAGATCACCCAGATGGGACAATCACCCGCTCTTGATGACGACACGCGGAAGGAGATCAAAGAAGGCGCAAGGCTGTTCCCCGAGCTGGCCTTTTCAAGCCCGGGATATACCACGGAGCTCACCAGCATAAAGAACATCAATGGCAAGGACGCCTACGAGGTCAAAGTGACACACGGCAGTTCAGTGTCTACTTATTATTATGATGTCAATACAGGATTTAAGGTCAGGGCGGTGATGTCCGATAAGCAGGGCGGCTCATCAAAGACCGACTATGATGACTATCGCGAGGTCAGCGGCATCAGATTCCCTTATCGCATAAGCGCAGATGAAGGCGACAACACGCTGGATCTTACCGTACAGACGATCAAGCTGAATTCGGGCCTCACCGAGGCAGATTTTAAATAGGCGCGCTCAACCGGCCCCCTCCGATCCCCGTTCTCACCAGGACGGGGATCGCTTTTATATCCCGTGCAGGAATTGTTCGTGTATATAATCCATTACGTTCAACAGGCTGCCCGTTTCCTCGAACACCTTTAGCTGCCGGTCTGCCCCGGTGCCGTTCTCAAGCATTTTCTTGGCATAGCTGGTCGCTTCACGACTGCCCAGAGGATCCACCACATCGTCTACGAAATCGAGCAGCTCATAGATCAGCACACGCGTGTTCACTTCCTCTTCCTTGCCAAAATCGATCAGGTGCCCGTCGATGCCATACCGGCTTGCCCTCCATTTATTTTCGTTGATCAGGGCCCTCGAATACTGGATATAATTCATATTCTGCAGACGCAGCTTGTATATCTTAACACAGATGGCCTGGAACAGGGCCGTGATGCACATGGTCTCGTCTACGGTCATCGGCACATCGCAGATGCGGAATTCGACGGTGTTGAAAAAGGGATGCACGCGCAGATCCCACCAGATCTTTTTGCCATTGTCGATGCAGTTGGTCTTTACCAGCAGCTTCACGAAATTATCGTAGGCCTCGATGCTTTCGAAATATTCGGGTATGCCCGTACGTGGGAATTTATCGAAGACCTTTGTGCGGAAGGATTTATAGCCGGTCTTGCGGCCTTCCCAGAAGGGGGAGTTGGTGCTGAGCGCGTAGATATGCGGTAGAAAATACCGGGTCGAGTTGGCGATATGGTTGGCCATCTCCCGGCTCTCCATCCCGACGTGGACATGCAGGCCGAAGATCAGGTTGCTTCTCGCTGCCTCCTGGAGTTCATTTACGATCTCGTTGTAACGGGCATGGTCCGTAATGAGCTGGCTTTCCCAGTGGCTGAAAGGATGCGTGCCCGCCGCGCCGACCCAGAATCCCAACTCGTCGGCGATCCGCGAGATCGTCTTCCGCAGGATGGAGACATCCTTGCGCGCCTCCTCAATATTCCGGCAGATATCCGTGCCTACTTCCACGACGGCCTGGTGCATTTCCGCTTTGACCTTGTCCCGGATCACCTTCTGTCCTTCCGTGACGATCTTCTGCTCATGGCTCTTCAATTCCCGGGTCTTCGGATCCACAACCATGTATTCCTCTTCCACGCCAAGGGTGAAATTGTTATAATTGATCTCTGCCATGCTGATATTTATTTTATAGTTTTACCTTATCCGCACTTCTCTTTATATATTCTCCCCAGGTGAGGTTGTCCATCCCTTCCTGGTGCGCAAGCGCACGCTCGATCGCATAATCGGCCGAGGTTTCCACCACCCAGCGGAAATTATCGTCGCCCACGCTGCTCCGCTCCGCGTCCGGCGCCGGATTGCAGAAATCGATCGCATACGGAACGCCATCGCGCAGCGCCAGCTCCACCGTATTGAAATCGTAGCCCAGGCATGCATTGATGCGCAGCACGATCTCTTCCATCTGCTGCAGCCTTTCAATGGTTGGGCTGAAATCCGCGGAATAACGCAGATGGTGCGGATTGCGCGGCTCATAGGACATGATGCGCGTGTACTTGCCCCCGATACAATAACAGCGGTAATACTCGTCGAAAATGATCTCTTCCTGCAGCATCATCACCAGTTGTCCCGTTTCGCCATGCTTCTGGAAAAATTCTTCCTGGTCATGCAGCTTGTAAACATTCTTCCAGCCACCTCCCGCAAACGGCTTCATATAAGCAGGGAAGCCCACATACCGGAAAATGCCTTCCCAGTCGAGGGGGAAGGCGAGATTGGAAAAAGACCCGTCCTTTGTGTCCACAGGAAGTTCCCGGGAAGGCAGGATCACCGTCTTCGGAACAGGTATCCCGGTCTTCGTCGCCAGACAGTTATTAAAGAATTTTTCATCGGCGCTCCACCAGAACGGGTTGTTGATGACAGCCGTTCCACAAAGCGCGGCATTCTTGAGGAAAGCGCGGTAGAACGGCACGTCCTGGGAGATCCGGTCGATGATCACATCGTATCCGCAGGGCTCTCCCTGCACTACTTTATCGATATAGACGGGCTCTGCGACGATATCCCTGATATTCCTGCGGTTCACGGCCTCGATGAAGGCGGTGGGGAAGCTTCTTTCCTGCCCGGATAAAATGCCTATTTTTTTCATGACACCATTTTTTACATGTACTTCGGTTCATCCCAGCAGCGACAGATAATGCGGGAACATCTCCTTCCATACCGGCCAGTCATGGTTCCGGTCTGGACGGATATCGAGCCAGTGATTGATATTCTTCGCGGCCAGCAGTCCGCTCAGCCGCTCATTCTGACCCCGGCAGCTGTCATGTTCCGCCGTGCCAAGCACGATCCCCATCGTCCAGAGACCGGGGTCATTCGCACCGGGAAGGAAGTCCACCGGATTATTATAATAAACATTGTCGTCGTAATATCCGTCCGCGAACGAGCGTATATCGAAGATGCCGCTCATCGGGAAGCAATGGCTCGTGATGTCCGGATGGCGGAAGGCGAAATTGGCCGCATGATAACCTCCGAAGCTACAGCCGGCCACGGCTACCCTGGGATAACCCGTTTCATTGCGAGCCCTGCTGTAGATCTCGTCGGCCAGCAGCCGGTCATAAAGGGACTGATTGTGCGCACGCTGCCAGGGTGGAATGGATTTGTTATACCAGCTCATGGCATCCAGGCTGTCCGGACAATAGATCTTTACTTTTCCATTCTCGAGGAACCACCGGGCCGTTTCGATCAGTCCCTGGTCTTTGTTCTGATAATAGCTGCCCTGTGAAGTGGGGAACAGGATCACGGGATGGCCGGCGTGACCGAATACGAGCATTTCAAACTCTCTGCCGATGATCTGGGAATGCCATTTATGATACTCTTCGCGGAAAGCCATATTAACAGGGTAATTGTATATAATCCGTGTAATTCAAACCTACTGAAAAAAACTCATATGATTATGGGACATCGGCCTCTATGCCACAAAAAATATATAGTTTTGGCGATATGCAAGTTGAAAAGAGCAAACGGATCACACAGGAAAGCATAAAATTGGAATCAGCGCACCTCGATCGCACCGTCCAGGTGGATCTCTATTTCACCGGAGGAGCAATCGCCCCGGACAACCGGGCCTCTCTCTTACCGGACACCAGCCTGTTGCTGATCAATGATGGGCAGGACATGGAAAAATTGGGATTGGCGGATCTCCTCGATGATCTCTGTGGCCAGGGACTTCTCTCACCCCTTTTATGTGCAGGCATTCATGCAGGGCCAGAACGGATCATGGAATACGGGACGGTGCCCACACCCGATTGCCAGGGCCGTGGCGCCCGCGCCGCCGACTATACCCGCTGTATCCTCGAAGAGGTCCTGCCGGCCATCCGCCAGAAGTACAAGGTTGCCGGTTTCAGGGAAAAAGCATTTGCCGGGTTCTCCCTGGGCGCCCTCAGCGCCATGGACATCGTCTGGCATCATCCGCAGGAATTCACCCGTGCCGGGCTCTTCTCGGGTAGCTTCTGGTGGAGGACCCGGGATAAGACCGATCCGCAATATAATGAGCTGACGGACCGCATCATGCAATGCCAGGTGCGCAACGGTGAATATTATCCCTGGCTGAAATTCTTCTTTGAATGCGGAACGGAGGACGAGCAGGAAGACCGCAATGGGAATGGTATCATCGATTCGATAGACGATACACAGGATCTTATAAAAGAGTTGATGGCCAAAGGTTATGTCCCGGAGAGGGATATCCGCTATCTGGAGATAGAGGGAGGGAGGCACGATGTGGCCACATGGGCGCTGGCCATGCCCGAATTTTTGAAATGGGGATGGGGTAAATAATAAAAAAAAGAGGCCAGACGGCCTCTTTTTTTTATTCGGGTTAAATAGTTATCAGTTGAACAGATACCGGATACCGAATTGCATCTGCCAGCGGGAGAAGATGCTGGTAGTTGGTGCAAAGCTGTTGACCAGGGGTACCTGGTTGGTAGCGTCGGCATAAGGGAAGGAGAACAGTGGCGTCTTGAGGTCCGCTGCAATCCCTTCGAATTTCAGGAAGTTGGAGATGACCGGAGCCCTTGCCACACCCCAGTTCCTGTTCAGCAGGTTGCCCACATTCACTACGTCCATGCTCAGCCGCAGGGTATGCCTGTCCTTTGAACTTCCGTTCTTGGTAAAGAAATAAATGTCTTCTGTAACGTTCAGGTCCAGATGCTTGTAATAAGGCTGTACGACGGAGTTGGACTCGGCATAATGCCCTTTGTGCTTGTACAGATAGTGGTCCTGGTTGATAAAGTTGTTCAGTTGGGTCCAGATCTGTGCAGAAGACCTTGGATCGGCTGCTGTACCTGTGGTGGTACCGATATGCGTGGTCTTGTTGTAGGAACCGGCATCGATCAGATGGATATCGCTGGAACTGGTCGGGATGTAGATCAGGTCATTACCCGTGTTGCCATCGCCGTTAAGGTCGCCATTGTAAACATAGGAACTGGCCCCATTGCTTTCCATCTCATATACCGCGCCGATCGAAGTCGCGAAATGTTTGGCATATTCCGTCCTCCAGTTGAAGTACGCGATCACCCGGTTGGGCGAATACCACGAAGGGCGGCCGATGGTCGCTGCGTTGGGATCTGTATTGGCAACTGGCCGGGAGCTCCATAGCGAGCTGGCCGTGCTGCCGTTCTCCATCGTCGATTTCGTATCGCTGTGCGTATAGGATACCCCTGTCTGGAAGTTGCGGATCGTTTTCGATATCCTGGCCGTAGCCGCGTAGGAATAGCCCTTTGAGGAATTACCAAGCCAGATGACATTGCCCAGGTTAGGGTTGTTCAATGTCGTACCGGCATAGTAGGTGCTGCTGGCGTTATAACCGCTGACGGCCGTAGGGTCTGAATTATACCGGGCACGCTGATCGCCTCCGTTGTTGATGGCAAACGCGGACTTCGTCGTGTTCAGGTTCTGATTCGCCATATAGGTGGCGTTGATGTCCTTGGAATAGGTGAACTCGCCGGTAATTACCCAGTCATCCGGCAGCTTCTTATCCAACCCGATGCTGGTCCTTAATTTGGTAGGGTATTTGAAGTTCTTCGAGATCACATTCACGGAATAACCCGTAGGTGTAGACGTCTGGCTCTGACCGGAGGTGGCCAGGTAATTGTTCAGACCCGCCTGGGCCGTAGGGTAGAAGGGTACATTCTTGGACGTAAAAGATCCCAGCTGCACACCGTTGTTGGCGGCCTGGTTCTCGATCCATACGAATGGCGGTGCGCCTTCGAAGATACCCGCGCCGCCTCTCAGCTGCCAGGACCTGTCGCCGGTGATGTCCCAGTTGAAGCCGACACGGGGAGATACCACCAGAAAGCTGCTGGGCGCCGAACCTACATTATAGCTGGCCCCGTTCTTAAAGGCGAGGGCATCGAAGTTCGGATTATCGGTGAACTTGTTCTGATAGGATGTATAGTCGAAACGGATACCGTACACCAGCGTGAAGGTAGGCGTGACACGGTATTTATCCTGCGCAAAAAGGCTCAGGTTGGTCGCCCCTGCATAAGCGAAGGGGAATGCACCGCCTTTCAGCGTGGAATACGACTGGGAATAAGAGGCTGCGGTCCCTCCGGCCAGGAACTGGTCCAGGCTGGCGAACTGATAAGCGCCCTGATAGCCGGGCGCAAATGCGTTCTGGTATTTTTTATAGCTGTCCTGTGTTCCCAGGGTCAGCTCATGCGCACCTTTATACGTAGTAAAAATATCCGTGAACTGGTAGGAATCCATGTTCAGCTTGTTATTATACGTGAAAGGCTCGTAACCGAAAGTAGTATATACATTGCCCCCGTTGAGGATATCCACCAGCGGAAAATCGCCTGAGGGAGAGTGCGGGCTGCGGAAATCCCTTTCCTGGGTAAGGCCGAGCTGCAATTTATTGGAGGCGCTGTTACCAAACCTCGTGTTCAGCTCGGCAATATAGATATTCAGGTTATTGTTGATCTTGTAGCCGGCTGCATAGTATGGCATGGCAAAGGTGCCGGGGCTTTGGCCACCGACCAGACCTCCCGCACCCACCGACCGGCTGGTGCTGGCGAACTGGTCCTGATAGGATTTCAGGTAGTTATATTTCAGCGTAAGGGTGGTGGAGCTGCTGATGTTATAATCGATACGCGCATTGATCTTATAGCTGTTGGTCTGAAAAGAATATCCCTGATAAGCGCCTGGATCGTAATTGTATTTCGTCTTCAGGAAACTGGACAGGAGGTTCAGCGTATCCGCATTGGCCTGGGAGACGGTATTGCCCGATGGGGGATGTGTCGCATCCGATGCGATCACGCTCGTAGCGGGGGCAGTCTGGATATCCCGCTCGGCATTGACGAAGAAGAATAACTTATTCGGGATGATAGCGCCGCCAAGACTGGCTCCCTGTACTTTGAGGTTGAGGGGTGTTTTGGCGACCACGTTGTTATCGGCCTTGTAACCGATCGTGTTCTGATTTTTAAAATAATCATAGACGCCACCTTTCCACTGATTGGTGCCGCCGCGGGTGACGGTGTTGATACCGGCGCCGGTAAAACCTCCCTGTCTTACGTCATAAGGAGAAACGTTCACCTGTACCTGGTCGACCGCGTCCAGCGCGATCGGCTGAGCGCTCGCCTGGCCGCCCAGCGTTCCGGAGAGACCGAATGAGTTGTTGAAATCGGCCCCGTCCACGGTTATATTGTTCATACCGGGGTTGGCGCCGGCAAAGCTCTGGCTGCCGAAATTGGAAATGGCTGTTGGTTCCAGCCTGGTAAAATCCTGCAAAGAACGATTGACAGTGGGCAATTGCTCCAGCTGTGCCCGGTTGAGGATCTCCTGGCTGCCCGTATGGCTGTTGTTGAAGATCTTATTCTGACGGGCTGCCGACACCGTGATCCCTGTCAGTTCCTTGGATTCGGCTGTCATTGTAAAATCGGAGGCAAAATCCTGACCGATCGACAGGAAAATGTTCTCCTGTTTTTCTTCTTTAAAACCTACATAGCTGATTGTCAATACATAAGGACCGCCAACACGAAGGCCGGCCAGATTGAAACGGCCATCTTTACGAGTGGTGGTCGTGTAACGGGTTCCTGTCGGGGTATGCAAAGCCACCACAGTAGCTCCCCCCAGACCTGCCTTGCCATCGGAAACGCTTCCCAGCATCTGGGAAGTAGTCTCCTGAGCAAAGGAAACATAAGCAATTAGAACGGTGAATGCCGATAATAGCAGTCGTTTTATCATATACAATTGTTTTGCGGATGCAAAGAAATGCACGAACTATGTAACTCTAGTCACTTGTGCATTATGAAATTATTAACAGCTTGGCGGGGCAACCGGTGGTTTTTGCGAGGAGTAGGAATAAAAGTAAATTAAATGTTAAAGAAAGCCAAAACTAAAAAAAAGCTGCACGGTACGGCTCATTTTATACTGACAAATTATGAACAGTTAGGCGATCCCGCTTGAAAATACCCATTTCCGGGTCTTTCCTCCCAGCCCGGAGGGCAAAGGCATCCTTTGCAACCTTTCCGGCGTTTTTATTGTTAATTTTGCAACTAAACCATTAGAGAGATGTTGGCTACTATTGAAAGCGCAATTGAAGATATCCGGCAGGGCAAGCTTGTGATCGTGGTGGATGACGAAGACCGGGAGAATGAAGGCGACTTCATTACGGCAGCCAGGAACGTGACCCCTGAAGTGATCAATTTTATGAGCAAATACGGGCGTGGCCTCATCTGTGTCCCATTGGTAGAAGAACGTTGCGACGATCTGGGGCTCGAGCTCATGGTCAACAATAATACAGCCCTCCACGAGACGCCCTTTACGGTTTCCGTCGATTTGCTGGGCCACGGCTGCACCACCGGTATTTCCGCGCGTGACCGGTCGAAGACTATTCAGGCGCTGATAGACCCTGCTACCAAACCGGAAGATCTGGGCAGACCGGGACATGTTTTTCCTTTAAGGGCAAAGAAAGGCGGCGTACTGAGAAGGGCCGGCCATACAGAGGCCACCATCGATCTGGCCAGGCTGGCAGGATTCGAATCCGCCGGTGTGCTGGTTGAGATCATGAATGAGGATGGCAGCATGGCCCGCCTGCCCGAACTGCTGAAAATAGCCGGCAAATTCGACCTGAAAGTAGTCTCCATCAAGGACCTTATCGAATACCGGCTGAAGACGGACTCCCTTATCGAGGAGATCGTCCGGGTGGACATGCCCACGCAGTATGGCCATTTCAAGCTGGTCGCGTTCCGCGAAAAAAATACCAGCAACGAGCACCTGGCTCTGCTGAAAGGGGAATGGAAGAAGGACGAGCCCGTGCTGGTGCGGGTACACTCTTCCTGCTTCACCGGGGATATCCTGGGCTCCCTCCGCTGCGACTGCGGCGAACAATTACACGAAGCCCTGCGTCTCGTGGAAAAAGAAGGCAAGGGCGCCATACTTTATATGAACCAGGAAGGCCGTGGCATCGGTCTTATCAATAAATTGAAGGCCTACAAACTCCAGGAGAACGGCATGGACACCGTAGAGGCCAACCTGCACCTCGGATTTCCGATGGATAAAAGGGATTATGGGGTAGGGGCGCAGATCCTGCGCTATCTGGGCATCACCAAGCTTCGTCTCATCAGCAATAACCCAAGGAAAAGGGCCGGCCTGCTGGGATATGGGCTGGAGATCGTCGAGACCGTGCCCATCGAAATAAATCCCAATCCCCACAACGAAAAATACCTCCAGACAAAAAGGGATAAGCTCGGGCACGAGATCCTGAAATAACCGACTGCCTGTCGCCAATCCGCACGCCGCGATCGGGAGGGTACCCTTTTACCCCGGGTCTTTGCTCACCGTTGTATCTTCCTTGGGTGGGGTCGCCGGCGGAGGCACGTGCTTTTCTTTCTTTTTCTTCTTTTTCCCTTTGAACAATTCATCTATCCGGTCGAACTCTCTCCGGTAGGATATGCTGCTGCCCGAACTGTTTTGCGTATGGTTGCCCCCTGAGAGATAATTATAAGAGTCCCGGTAGAAAAAAGTGAGCGCCACTCTTCCATCGGGCGTGATCTTGTATTCCGCATTGATATCCGGCAGGAACTGAAAAGACGAGGTCTGCGCCTGCTGTGCGGTCACGCCAAAATCCAGTGCGCTGCCAAAGGTCAGCGTCAGCTTTTCATTCATAAAGCTCTTTCCGATGGAAAAGTTCAGGTCCGTACGGTCCAGCACCAGCCTGCTCTGATCGACATTATCGACCAGATTGCTCCCATTATAAAGGGTCGTGTTGAAATTCACCCGCAGGCTCTTGTCTTTGAAGATCCGTTGCAGCAGATTGTACATCTGTTTGCTGAAGGCGTTGGATATGATCCCGGAAATACTGTTGACCACCACTCCGGTAAAGGCATTGCCGGCGTCAAAAGCATTGGTGCTGCTGGACAACGGTACGAAACTGTTCAGCACCACCAGACAGGAGACCTGCTTGTACAATTCATTCTGATCGTTCTGGATCTTTTGCAGCAGGGCAAGGGCCTCCTGGTTATTCTTCAGCGTGCTGTTTGGCGGCAGGTCGATCTGGAATTTGATATCGGGTTTCATCAGCGCGCCCGAGAGATCGGCCGTGACGATCACATCCCCCCGGTAACGGTTGATGATATTATCGCTGCTGATGGATATGCCACTGGAAGGGGAATTGAACCCGAGATCGCTGAACCGTACGTTCTCCGCTCTGTACACGGCTTCGATGCCGATACGCGCGTCATAAGGGTTGCCGGTCCACTGGATATAGTTGCCTACTCCTTCGCTGAGGATAAAAGGCTTGTGGATAAAGGACTGGAACGTGAAGTTGTAATTACCCCTGTCGATATCGTAACGCCCGGTGATGCTCAGGTCTTCGCTGGTCCCCACGGTCATGCTCAGGGTACCATGGCCATTGGCCTTGATGATGTCCCCGCTCAGCGGGTCAAGGATCATATAGACATTTGCGTAATTATTTGCCGTAAGATCCATGGAGACATGGATATTGGTGCCCTTTTTATCGGATGGCTGGACCTTCATTTCCTTACCATAGACCTTCCAGACGATGAAGTCGGCTTCCCCGCTTTCCCGCGTGACCGATGGAGGCAGATAGATATTGGAGCTGTCGGTTGGCGCCCCTTTGATGCTCATCTGCATGTTTTCTTCAGGCCCCGTGAGGGTCATATTGGCTTTGCCGATCACCGTTCCATAGAACTGATTGTTATCCGTCGCCTTGGTGTCCAGCAGCAGCAGCCGGTTAGTATTGAAGGCGAAGTCAAAGGCCAGATCGTTGAAAGCATGGTGAAAAAGCCTTCCTCTCGTCAGTTCAGCAGTATGGCCGAATTTATCTTTCAACTGTATGGAGCCGAAGTCGATCGTGTCTTTTTTAAAACGGATGGTAGCCGAGGGGATCTTATACGTACACTGGGTATAATTCACCTTCATGGAACCGTCTTTCAATTGTACGGTTCCCAGATACTGGAGATGGTCCGCCGGCCCGATCACCTGCAGCTTGCCCGTAGCATTCCCGCTCAGGTTGCTGAAGATATTGCCGAGGTATTTTTCCAGCAGCTCGATCCTGGTGTCCGTGACATCCGCGGTGATATCGATGGGCGGGGCCTTCGCGCTGTCGGAGGTATTGATCACGCTCTTTATATCGAAATGATAGTTCTTATTGTCGGAATGCGCGGCGCCATTGATCACGCCACTTGCCTTATTATAGGTCGCGGCGAGCCCAAGCTTGCCGATCGAGTCGTTGTTAAACCGGAACTCCTGCGCCTCACCGCTGAAATTGAGGTCCGTCTTCCCGAAAGGATCGGTGATGTCCGCGCTGCCGTTCAACAGGCCTTCGACGCGCTCGGTCTTTACCAGGAAAGGAGTGAAATCACCGATGTTTATCTTCTTCAGCTCAACATGGATATCATTCCAGTTCCCTTCCTCCGATGGATGAGAGGTGATCTGCACCTGTTGATCGCCGTTGTAGATCCGCAGGCCATCCGCGGAAAGGATATTATTGGTCAATGCCAGCTGCCCGTCCTTATCGATCGTCCAGGTCTTGCTGTTCAGATCGAATGTGGAGGGCTCGAACCGGATATTTACGCCGGTCCGCGAGGTCCTTACGTCCGCTGAGATATTAGCCGAGTTCAGCGTCTGATTGGCGCTGGTAGTGATCTGTACTCTGGACTGGTCATCCGAAGAGCGCAGCTGGATATGCGTCCCGGGGAAATGCAGGCTGTCGTTAAGATAGACTTCTCCAATGGTCGTTTCCATGGAAAGGCTGTCCAGGTTACCCCTGCCTTTCAGGTTGAGATTGGAAAACGCGATGTTCTTATAATTGAATAAAGGAAATTCCACGTTAAGGTCCAGCAGGTTGTCACGGGTATTGATACGACCGCTCACGTTGCCATTGTTAAACCCTTTGAGGTCCTTATTAAAGAAATCGATATACTCATCCACTTTTTTCGTGGTGATGACAAAGCTGAAATTCTGGTTGCCCGGTTTCGTTTTCGCTGGCTCGATATAGCTCGGGTAATATTTGTTCAGGAAGGTCTGGAAAGATGCGGGCAGATCCCTGATCGTAAACTCCCCGACGATGGCCCCGTCAAATTCGTTGCTCACCACCGTGATCGTTTTATTGTTATCCACGATGCTGGACTCAAGGGTCAGCGAGTCGAAGGAGATCCTTTGTCCGTTCTTGCGGACGGAGGCGTCATAGATACGGGCGCTGCCCAGAAAATTGTCGATATTATCACCGGTGAAGTTTACCCGGAACTTTCCATTGAACTCTACCTGCTTGCCGATGATGTGCAGTTTCGTTAGATCGGCCTTCGAGACGTCCGCCCCGAAGTCGAATTTCGGATGGTCCAGACTGAAGTCGATAAGGCCGTTGAGGCTGGCCGTCAGATTCGGATCTGCGAAGACCAGCCGGCCATTGAATTTCTTCTGCGCGACGGTGCCGTTGACCTGGATATTCTGGTAGCTGTAATTATTAAAGTCGAGGTTGCGGACGGTGCCATCCAGCGTCGCATTCAGCGTAGCGGATTTCAGGCCTGTGCCATTCACCTTTCCCTGAAAGGATATTTTTCCGAGCTGGTCGTTATCCATGAATTGTCCAAGATCGAAATTATCCGTGCTGATATTTCCGGAATAGACCGAAGGCTTTGACCCGGATAATTTCATATTCACATCGGTCGTCACGGTGCCCAGGTTGGTCTCGATCCTGCCATTGGTGACGAAATCCATGATGTATCCGGTAAAATTGCCCGAAAAGCGCAGCCATTCGATGCGGTCGATCCTTGGCTGTTCAATGCTTTTTATCTGTGGGACAAGCGTGACCATATCCCGGTACACCGTCCTGAAATCGTTGGATTTAAACTCGATAAAGGTCTTGTCGATATCTGGAAGGCCCTTCATGTGGAGGTCTCCGTTGAGGTAGGTGCTTTTCCCGGCCTCGAGGACCAGGTTCTTTCCATGCAGGTCTGCGATGGTCCCCCGGATATGACCGGTTAGACGGATGCTTTTCTTCCAGTCTTTTAATTCCGGAGCGAACCAGGAGATATCGTCACTGTCGACCGTCGCATCGTTAAAATCGGCCTCCAGCCTGACCCTTGTAACGAAGTCCGACATATCGTCGAGGGTCCTGAAGCGCATGGCAAAAAAGTTCCGCAGGTGGCTTTTGCCTGTCTGAAGGTCCAGCCGGTTAAATTCCATGGCTTCCGGGAACCATTTGATCCTGGCCGTCAGCTTTTTGACTTCGAAGCCACTCCGTTCTTTGGTAGTAAGCGATATCTGTGAGGTGATCGTATCCTGTTTGAGCCGCAGGTCCGCAAAATCCGCATTGACGGAAAAGAAATTTATATGGCTGCCGTCAAAATGTTTGCTGGGATGCGTATCGGCCAGCTTATCATCGCTGAACGAGCCATTCAGGATCTTCAGCGTTCTGGCGGTCACATCCCATCCATCGGGGTTCAGCCTCAGGTGCAGGGGATCGTTGATGATCTTTTCCGTAGTATCGGGTGGGACCGTCCTTCTGCCCGCATAATTCGAGATGGCAAACCGGGGCCCGGTAAATTCGATGGAATTGATCCTTGCAACCTTCGCGGAAAAATTTAGCTGCTCCGCATCGAGGTCCATGGCGGACAGATGAAGGTCCATGTCTTCTCCCCTCCATTCGTCCCTTTTCAGAAAATGAATATGCGTCAGCACCAGTTTTTTCAGATCGAGCTCCAGCCCTTTTTTCGCTGTGTCTTTTGGACCGGACCCCGCAAAATAATCCGCAAGGAACTGATAGTTCCAGACCGAATCCTTCCTCTGGAGCTTGATCGTTGCTTCGTCGAGCCCGATGTATTGCAACACTGCCTTATCCTTCAGGAAGAACCAGTCCGTTACATTCACCCTGGCCTCCCCCGCGTACAGGAGGGTGTCCTTGTTGTTGTCTTCGATCAGCGTGCCTTCCAGCAGCATTTTATTGAAAAGGGAAAAATCGACATGTTTTATGCTGACCCTGGTATGCAGATCGTGAGAGAGCTTGCCGGTCACCTGACCGACCAGCCAATTCTGGACAAAAGGGGTCTGGATAAGCAACCATAGGGTCACTAGTAATAACACTAAAATCAGCAATGTGTAACGGAGTATTTTCCAGATCTTTCTCAGGGGGTTGACAATTACAGGATGTAAAATTACTATTTACATCCTGATGTGCAAATTCAATACCAATTAAAGGCGTTTTTTGCTATAAAACCTTTGTTTGCAGGCATTTCACGGTTTTTTAGCAATTGAGGCCCTTATTTACCTCCCTGCATCTGTTTATTATAATCCTGCGATTGCCCCTTCGGGATCGAAAGGCTGGTCCAGGAACCATTTCTGATAAGCTTGCCGATATAAACGATCTGCCCTATATGATGGGGGTAGTGGGTGAGCTGACGATTGATGGCATCTATGGCCGTGAGCGGTTGGTGGCGGATATAGATCGTTTTCAGGAGGTCTTCTTCTTTCAGGGACCGCAGTGTGTCCAGCAGGCATTTCCAGCCCTTTTCCCATATATCCAGCAACTGCGTTCTGCTCAGGTCCTGTTCGCTGAATTCCGTGTCCCGGTTGCGCCAGTCTTTTTCGCCATCCTCCGTCAGGAAATTGGTCCAGCGGCTGAGCATATTCCCACTCACATGCCGGACAATAATGGCAATGCTGTTGGATTCGGAATTGGGCTTATAATTGATATCCTTTTCCCCCAGCTGGGCAAAGGTTTTGTCGCCGAGCTCCTTATAGTTGAGCAATCGTTTGACAATGGATTGAAGATATATTTCTCCCAGTGACATAACAATGATTTTTTACCTGTTAATTAATATCCATCCGCCGTATCTTCTCCACGGCCGTCTCCAACGGCTTCTATCCTGCCTCCGTCGATCCTGATGACCTCGGTACGCCCGATGCTGCCGCGCTGGCTGACCTTGTATCCCATTTTCTCCAGCTGTCCCCGCACGTCGGCCGGGAAGCCGGGTTCCACGAAGATCTCATCGGGTAGCCACTGGTGATGGAATTTGGGTTTGTTCACGGCGTCTTCCGTGCTCATCCCGAAGTCAAGAATATCGATAAGCGTCTGGAAGACGGAAGTGGTGATCGTAGTACCTCCTGGAGTACCTACGACGATGATCACCTTGCCTTTGTCCAGCACGAGTGTCGGGCTCATCGAGCTCAGCATCCGCTTGCCCGGAACGATCGCATTGGCCTCCGCGCCTACCGCTCCATACATATTCGGTACGCCGGGCTTGATGCTGAAATCATCCATTTCATTGTTCAGCAGAAAACCGGCCCCTGCGACCACCACCTTACTCCCATAGCCACCGTTGAGCGTAGTGGTGATAGAGACGGCATTGCCTTCTTTGTCATAGACGTCCAGATGGGTCGTCTCTTCGCTGAGCGGCGAAATGACCCCGGCCCGTATGTCCTTACTGTTACCTGCTTTATCCGGATCGATCTGGGCCAGCCTTTTATGGAGATAGGCGGAACTGGTAAGCGTCTTTACCGGCACCGAATAATAATCCCGGTCACCGAGGTATCTGGCCCGGTCGGCATAGGCCAGGCGTTCTATTTCCGTCATGATGTGCACGGCTTTTAAAGATGCAAACCCATATTCCTTCAGGGGCTGCTCTTCGGCCATTTTCAGCATCTGTTGCAAGGGTACACCCCCGCTGCCAGGAAGCGGCATCGTCACTACGGTATAGCCTTTATATCCGAATACGGCGGGCTCTCTCTCTTTCGCCTTGTAACCGGCGAGGTCGCTGGCCGTGATGATCCCCTTGCCCCGCTGCATTTCTTCCGTGATCAGTTTCGCCGTCTCCCCCTCGTAAAACCCTTTGGCCCCCTTGTCGCGGATCCGCCGCAATGTGGCGGCGAGATCTTTCTGCACAAGCGTATCCCCCGCTTTCCAGCCGCCATCCTTTACGAACACCGGCCTGACCGTATTGTATTTTATAAAAGCTTCCTGTGTCGAGTTGAGATTCCTGGCCTCTGCCGCAGTTATGGCAAATCCCTTTTCCGCCAGCTCGATGGCCGGTCCCACCAATTTTGAAAAAGGCAGCTTTGCATAGTTCAGTTCGGCGAAAATGCCTGCGACCGTTCCCGGTACACCTGCCGCCAGATGCCCGTTCACGCTGAGATTCGGCTGCGGGTTGCCGCTTGCATCCAGGTACATATCACGGGTTGCCTTGGCGGGGGCCCTTTCCCGGTAATCCAGCGTGATGTTCTTCCCGCTTGTCAGATGCGCCACCATGAATCCACCGCCGCCGATATTGCCCGCGCCGGGATATACGACGGCCAGGGCAAGTTGGGTCGCTATAGCCGCATCGACAGCATTGCCCCCCTCTTTCAGGATGGACACGCCGGCCTGGCTGGCGAGAGGATGGGCCGATACGACTGCGCCATGGGTGACGTCGACCTTTTTGCGGATACTGTATTGATATGGGGTGAGACCCGTCTGGGCACAGAGGACGGAGTGAATGCAGGCCAGCAGCAGACACAGGATCTTACCAGTTGGATTATTGGTCATGATAAAGAAAGATTTATAAGTAAAGTTACCATCAAAAATTCTATTTGGGCAGTTTTGGGTCATCCCTGGTGCAACATTGAATTAAAAATGCCGGAATATGATGGGCTGCTTTTTTTATTTTGCCGCTTTACTTACATTCACCGCTCATATTATAATTCTGGGTAAAGCATGAAAAATATCATTTCTCTTTTTTGCGGTTTATCGATCTTCATTTGCCATCTGGTCGCCCAGACGGTGCCCTCCCCCGGGTCTTTTCTGGGATATCCGCTGGGAAGCCGGTATACCCCGCATTTTAAGATCGTAAATTATTTTAAGCAGGTGGCCCAGACCGCACCCGACCGGGTGAAACTGGAGCAATACGGTGAGACCTATGAAGGACGCCCGCTGTTGCTGGCCTATATTGCCTCGCCTGAAAATATGCAGCGCCTCGAATCGATCCGGCTGAATAACCTCCGGCTGGCGGGTGTCGCCAATGATAAAGCGGCGCCGGACGAAGCTGCGCCCGCTATCGTTTGGCTCAGCTACAATGTACATGGCAATGAGCCTTCCTCGTCCGAGGCGGCGATGAAAACCTTGTACGAACTGACGGACCCGAACAATGCAAAGGCGAAGGAATGGCTTCAGCATACGGTTGTCATTATCGACCCCTGCATAAACCCCGATGGGCGCGACCGGTATGTGAACTGGTACAATACCGCGGTGGGCAAGGACCCCAACACGGATCCGCAGTCGAGGGAACATATGGAGCCCTGGCCTGGAGGCCGCACCAATCATTACAATTTCGATCTCAACAGGGACTGGGCCTGGCAGACCCAGCAGGAGACCCGTCAGCGGCTCAAAAAATACAATGCCTGGCTGCCGCAGGTGCATGTGGATTTTCATGAGCAGGGTGTGAACAACCCTTATTATTTCGCTCCGGCCGCCGAGCCCTATCACGATGTGATCACGGCCTGGCAGAGAGAGTTCCAGATCATGATCGGAAAGAATAATGCAAAATATTTCGACGAGCGCGGTTGGCTGTTCTTTACCAAAGAGGAGTTCGATCTTTTCTATCCCAGCTACGGGGATACCTACCCGACCTACAGCGGTGCGATCGGCATGACCTTCGAGCAAGGCGGCGGCAGCAGGGGCGGGGTCGCGGTGATCACTTCCGACGAGGACACCCTCACGTTGACCGACAGGCTGGAGCATCATTTCACCACGGGCATGTCCACGGTAGAAGTGGCTTCCAGGAACTCGGCCAGGCTGATCAGGGAATTCCGTAAATATTTCAGTGACGCAAAGACGAAGCCGACCGGCGAATTCAAAGCCTGGCTTATCCGCAACGACCAGTATGGCGACAGGCTGGAAAGATTGGAAAGCCTGCTCGAAAGGAATAATATCGAATGGGTGCCCGCCGGCGGTGGCGCCTTTACAGGCGTGGATTATGAAACAGGAAAAACCGCCAGCTTCAGGACCGGTCCCGGAGACATCGCCATATTGGCCAATCAATCGCGATCTGACCTTTTACGGGTGCTGTTCGAACGCAGCTCCCGCATCAGCGATTCGGTCACCTATGATATAACGGCCTGGTCTATCCCATTTGTGTATGGCCTGCAGGTTTATGGGCTGAGCGTCTGGAACGGCCCTTCCACGCCTGTACGCGCAGGAAACACGCCCGGAACGGCTCAGGGTATCACCGGTAATGTCACCGCCAACGGCGCAGCACCCGTTACCGTCACCGGCCCGGCATCCGCCTCCGCAGCCCAGACTCAGCAGGGAGAATATGGCTGGGTTGTCCGCTGGACGGGCATGAACAGCGCTAAATTCCTGACCGACCTGTTGAAAAAAGGCGTGAGAACACGCTATGCCGAACTGGCCTTTCAGTCAGGAGGAACAGCATTCGAAAAAGGAAGCCTTATCATAACGCCCACCAATAATGGCTCAATTCCTGGAACGGGCGCTGCCGGTAAGAACCTGGCTGCTGTCGTTACCGAGGCGGCGCAAAGGACTGGCGTTATCCTTACTCCCGTGGCCTCCGGATTTGTGGAGAAAGGCGCCGATTTCGGCAGCGGTCGCGTCCATCTTATACACCGGCCAAAGGTAGCCGTGCTTACCGGTGAGGGAGTCAGTTCACTGAATGCCGGTGAGGTGTGGCATTTCTTCGAACAGGAGCTGGACTATCCCATCAGCCAGATCAATGCCGACGATGCCGCCCGCATCAACTGGAAAAATTATGATGTCGTTATCCTGCCAAACGGCCGCTATAAATTCCTGAATGATAAAAGCGCCGCCGAGCCCTTCCGGAACTTCGTAAGGGAAGGAGGCCGGATCATAGCCATGGAAAATGCGGTAGTACAGCTGTCGAAATTGGAATGGGGGATCAAACTGAAAGCCGGAGATGAAAAGAAAGAGGGGGACAAGGATAAAAAGGCCGAGGATTATTCGGCGCTTCATCGCTATGAGAACAGGGAGAGGGAACAGGTGGCCAGTTCAGTGCCCGGGTCCATCTATAAAGTGGAACTGGATAATTCACATCCGCTGGCCTTTGGCTATCCCGATCATTATTATACGCTGAAACAAGATGATCATGTCTATGAGTTTATCAAAGATGGCGGCTGGAATGTCGGTGTCATCCGGAAAGATAATTATGTCAGCGGGTTCACCGGCAACAAAGCCAAAGAAAAGTTAAAGGATGGGCTGATCTTCGGCGTCCAAGATATGGGCAGGGGTGAGATCGTTTATCTTGCCGACGATCCTTTGTTCCGCAGTTTCTGGGAGAACGGGAAATTGCTTTTCTGCAATGCCGTGTTCCTCGTGGGGGAATGATCGGCTTCACAACCGCAACGGCCTTGAACACCGGTGATCGCGCGGGCCCGGAGCGCAGCGTGACGATAATTTAAAAAAACAGTGAATGAGAAAGACAACGGCCTTATGGATGGTATATAGTTTGATCCTGAGCGCATGCTTTTTTGGGCCTGCCCTGAGGTCGTCCGCGCAGGCGCCGGAGACGCTGGGCTCCGCGGAGATCTTCCTCCGGCTGAAAAAACTGAATGTGCTGGGTTCGGTGCTGTATGTCGCCGCGCATCCCGATGATGAAAATTCAAGGCTGATCGCGTATATGGCCAAGGACAGGCTGTACAGGACGGGCTATCTGTCCATGACAAGAGGAGACGGCGGGCAGAACCTCATAGGCGACGAGCAGGGCGTGGAACTCGGATTGATAAGGACACAGGAGATGCTGGCCGCAAGGCGGATCGACGGCGCCGAACAGTTTTTCACCCGGGCATTCGATTTCGGGTTCACCAAGACAACGGAAGAAGCGCTGAAGACCTGGGATAAAGAAAAAGTATTAAGCGATGTCGTCTGGGTCATCCGTAAGTTTCAGCCCGATGTGATCATCACCCGCTTCCCTCCCGACGGCCGTGCCGGGCACGGTCATCATTCTGCCTCTGCTCTGTTGGCGCATGAGGCTTTTGCCGCGGCCGCCGATCCCACCCGGTTCCCTGAGCAATTAAAATATGGAGTAAAACCCTGGCAGGCCAAACGGTTATTGTGGAATACCTTCAACTTCGGCTCAGCCAACACGACCAGCGATGACCAGATGAAGATCGATGTCGGTGGTTACAACCCGATCCTTGGGAAAAGCTATGGGGAGATTGCTGCCGAGAGCCGCACTCAGCACAAAAGCCAGGGCGCCGCACTGACCCCTGCCCGGGGACAGTCGCTGGAATATTTTACCCTCGTATCCGGCGACGGAGCGCATAACGATCCGATGGAAAATGTAGTCGTATCCTGGAGCCGTGTGGATGGCGGAGAAAGGATACAGGTATCGGTCGATGCGCTTATCAAAGACTTTTCTCTCTCAGACCCGGCGAAGTCCGTTCCAGGACTGGCCAGCCTCTACAAAGATATCTCGCAATTAAAGGACGGATACTGGAGGACACAGAAGCTTAAGGAAGTGCAGCGGCTGATAGAAGCCTGTAGCGGCCTGTGGCTCGAGGCGTCCACGCGCAGCGGGTATGCGGTGCAGGGAGACGCGCTCCCCATCTCCTTTGTGATGAACAACCGGCTGAATGCAAAGATCTCCGTCAGCGAGATCACCGTCGATGGCTTCGACACGCTCTACAAACAGGATCTTTCCGGGAATAAGAATTATTCCTTCGCACAGAATATAAACATCCCGGACCAGCAACCGATCACCCAGCCTTACTGGCTGGCCCAGGACATGGCGCCTGGTTCTTACAACGTAAAAGATCAGATGCTCATCGGGGATGCGCAGAGCAGACCAGCACTGGAGGCAAAGTTCAGGCTGAATGTCGGGGGGCTGGATATTGTTTTCACCCGACCGGTTCAATATAAATATACCGATCCGGTGAAGGGGGAATTATATCAGCCGTTGACCATATTGCCACCCGTCACCGGCCAGTTCGACCCCGAACTGGTGCTGTTCACAGATGGAGAGCAGAAGGGGTTCGAAGTACTGACAAAGATCGAGACCAGCCGGGATATCCAGCCAAAGATCAGCCTTACGAAATCCAGCGATATTGCCGCCGCCCAGACAGGCGGTGGTCTCACCAGTTTCACCTGGTCGGCCAGGCCGCTCAACAAAGAAACAAAGCTCGTTTATTCCGATCTGCTGTTCGACAAGAATGGAAGGTCCGATACCGCCAGGGAATTAAAGACCATTTCTTACGATCATATTCCCCGGATCGATTATTTCCGTACTTCGAGGGAAAAGTTCGTGATAGCGGATGTCCGGATCTCGGGCAAGCGGATCGGGTATATCGAAGGCGCGGGCGACAAGGTCCCGCAGGCCTTGCAGCAGATGGGCTATGAAGTGGTATTGTTAAAAGAAAAGGACATCAGCTCAGGCAACCTCCGGCAGTTTGACGCAGTTCTTACCGGTGTCCGGGCCTATGACGTGCATCCCTGGCTGATGGCGAAATATGATATCCTGATGGATTATGTGAAGGAAGGCGGCAATCTGATAGTGCAGTACAACAGGAATAATATCGGTAATGCAAAAACAAAGATCGGGCCTTACCCCTTTGCGATCTCCAACAACCGGGTGACGGAAGAGAATGCAAGAATCGATTTTCTGCAACCCGACCATCAGGTATTGAATTTCCCCAACAAGATCACGGACAAGGATTTTGATGGATGGATCCAGGAGCGGGGCATCTATTTTGCCGGCCAGGCCGATGCAAAATACGAAACGGTATTGTCTATGCATGACGCGGGGGAGCCCGAACAGAAAGGCAGCTTACTGATCGCCGGTTACGGACAGGGAAAATTTGTTTATACAGGCCTCGTATTCTTCCGGGAATTGCCGGCCGGTGTGCCGGGAGCCTACCGTTTGCTGGCCAATATCATTGCGTTGAATCATAAGAAAGGGTTTTAAAAAATAAGTATGAACCGTAGAAGGGATGTCGCTATCGTAATAGCTATAGTGATCGCATTGGTGGTCGGGCGCATTATCAAAAGGACCACATTCGGATTGTTGCTGGGTCTTGCCGTGGGCCTGCTGGTCGCCTCGCTGATCTCGAACAGGGAAAAAAGGAAATAGATAGATAAAACAACTTGCCATGAATGAAGATGAACCAGAAGATAAATCGCCTCTGTTCCCCAGATGGAGCTACTGGTATGCTCTGGTGATCGGCTTCCTGCTGGTGATCATCGCCTTCTTTTATTTTCTCACCAACTATTTTGCATGAGCAGGCCCGATTGGATAGTGCTGGTCCTCACCCTGCTGGCCATTATCGCCTATGGGCTGTACAAAAGCAGGACGACCAAAGATCTCGACGGCTATTTTCTTGGCAACAGGACCCTGCCCTGGTATATCGTGCTGATGAGCATAATGGGCACCCAGGCCAGCGCCGTTACCTTTCTTTCCGCGCCCGGGCAAGCGTACACGGATGGCATGCGTTTCGTACAATATTATTTCGGCCTTCCGCTGGCGATGGTCGTTCTCTGTATAACATTCGTTCCCGTCTTTCACCGGTTGAAGGTCTATACGGCCTATGAATTTCTGGAGAACAGGTTCGACCTCAAAACCCGTGCGCTGACCTCCTTTTTATTCCTCCTGCAGCGTGGCCTTTCCACGGGTATCAGTATTGCCGCCCCGTCGATCATCCTGTCCTCGCTGCTGGGCTGGGACATCACCTGGACCAATATCTTCATGGGAGGACTGCTCATCATCTATACCGTCACCGGAGGGGCAAAGGCCGTAGCCTATACGCAGCAACTTCAGCTGATCGTTATCTTCGCCGGAATGTTCATGGCCGGCTATATGGTAGTGCATAGGCTGCCTGCTCATGTTGGCCTCCTCGATGCGCTGCATATTGGCGGACAGGCGGGGAAAATGAATATCATCACTACCGGCTTGCGCGAAGGCACGGCGGCCGGCGGCAGGGGAGGGTTCGACTGGAACGACCGCTACAACCTGCTCAGCGGTATCATCGGCGGCTTCTTCCTCGCCCTTTCTTATTTTGGAACGGATCAGTCGCAGGTAGGCAGGTACCTTACTGCCCGGTCGATGGGCGAGAGCAGGCTCGGACTGCTGATGAATGGATTGGTAAAAGTGCCCATGCAGTTCCTCATCCTCCTGCTGGGCGTGCTGGTATTCTCCTTTTATCAGTTCAATAAGGAGCCCGTCTTTTTCAACAAATCACAGATTACGTTGCTTGAACATTCCAGGTATAAGGATTCGCTGGTCCTGGTGAACAGAGAATACGATGCGGCGGAGACGATGAAAATAAAGGAAAGGAACTGGCTTTCGGCCAACGAAGGGAAGAAAGGGCAGGCCATCTATGTGGAAGCGGAACAACGGCTGCATCAGGCAGAGGGGCTCAAGGCCTGGGCCAGAGGAGTAATCAAACGCTGGCTTAACGACAAACAGGTAGGAGGAGATAACAACGATACGAACTATATCTTTCTTCGTTTCGTGACGGATTTCCTTCCACGCGGTCTTATCGGTCTGCTGATCGCCGTGATCTTTCTGGCTTCGTGGGGATCGATCGCGGCCACGCTTAATTCTTTGTCCTCCTGCACCATCGTCGATTTCCACAGGCGGTTTACAAAAAAAGAGCTGACCCCCTATAAAGAATACAAGCTCTCCCGCATGTACACGCTTTTCTGGGGTGTTTTTTGCGTCGGGGTGGCTCAGCTGGCGTATAATATCGGAAATAGCCTGATCGAGGCCGTTAACCTCTTGGGATCCTTATTTTATGGGGTGATCCTGGGCATCTTCCTCGTGGCTTTTTACCGTAAGAAGATCGGCGGAACCGCGGTATTTGTCAGCGCCGTGATCATCGAGGCGTTCGTGATCCTGCTGAATGTCCTCAATAACAAGGGGATCGTCCACCTCAGCTTTTTGTGGTTCAACGTGGTAGGGGCCGTAGGGGTCGTGGTGCTTAGCGAACTGATCGGGTTGGTCGCCCCACAAAAAAAATAATGCGCCCCGGATTTTCAGGGACGCATCATGCCCGTTATATGCCGCAAGCGGGGGTCTGCAAGCGATGGGTCTTTTATTTCGTTATTTCAGCGACGCGATCAGCTTCTCGTTCAAGGTTACATAATCGCTGTTCTTTGCCTGCTGCGCCAGCTCTATTCCTTTCTTTGCCGTAGCGATGGCATCCTGTTTTTTACCCAGCTTTGCCTGGCATCTGGCCTTTTGATAGACCACAAAAAAAGCAGTCGGATCCTGCTGGAGCGCTTTGTCGAACCATTCGAGGGCCTTGTTGAGATCCTTCCCGTTCTCCAGGTAATAGAACGCGGCTGAATAATAAGGACGGTTGTCTTTATTCAGGCTGTTGTCGATCTGTGTCATGATCTTTGTGTCCACCTCGGTCTTTATCGGCAGGCTGACAAAGGTCTTATCCCAGATCAGATCCAGCGAGCAGGTAGTCGGGGTAAGATTGCTGAACAGGATGGAGAAGCTCTCGAGCGAAAAAGACAATTCCCGGGCTGGGACCGTCACCCTCAGCACGTCCTGGTCCTGTTTGTACGCAGCAGGGGTGGTGACGTCCAGTTGTTTCGTGATAATGATCGTCCATTCTTTTTCGTTTGGGATCGTGAGCAAGCCGTATTTCCCTGCGGGTACTTTTGTGTCACTGATGATCACGTCGTCACCAAATACAAGAGTAGTAGCCTGATTGGCGCCGGTACGCCATACTTTCCCATAAGGCACAAGATCACCGAATATAGTACGGCCTTTCACTCCCGGTCTTGAATAGGACAATTCGATCGAGGAGAGGCCGAAATCCTGTTTTACATATTGAGGGGCGGAAGGCGCCGGGGTCCTCAGCTGCTGAGCTTCCCCATGGATGCAGGGAAATGTTACAAAGGCAAACAAGATCAGATATTTGTTCATCATACAATGGTTTTTGAACGCCGAATTTACGGTAATGAGGATGAAAAGGCCCGTTAAGTTTATATGAGCGGTGTAGTGGACTACCCTGGACCGGGAATCGGTCCCCGACACCGCTTCAATACGAAACGGTTACTACAGCCCGACCCTTCTTACCTTTCAGCGGCCGCCATGCCGGACCCTGCCGGATGAGGCGTATAAAGGATGAATCGTGTGCGGGAGAAAGCGATTGCTCTATTTTAAAGGAGGATAAAGCCCCTTTTTTATCTACGTTGAAAGAAATGATCTCGTCACCTCTGAGCGTGGAATCGGAGCCGTCGCTGCCTTTCAGGCCGGTCACGACTGTCCCTTTATTTTTTTTCAGCCAGGTCTCATATTCCTGCCAGCCTTTCACCGGGACAGCGCTTCCCATAGCCTCCTCCGCTGTTTTTTCTTTGTCGGCTTCCCCCATTCTTTTCCTGCTGGCCGGATCCAGTCTTAGCTGGCTGCCCAATCTGGTCACCACCACTTCATTCAAGGATTTGGTGGCCTCGGGCTGCAGATAGATGATATTGCTGCTGGCATTTTCCGTGCTCATGGAGATAACGGTAGGTTCGTATCCGGCATAGTTTGCCATAAGCCGGTAAGCGGAGTCCTGCTGCCGGACATTCAATTTGAAAATCCCATTGTTGTCCGATACCGTCGCAAAACCTGGATGATCGACCAGGGTAAGGCTCACACCGGGCAGGGGCCTGTTATGCTGATCGAGCACCTTTCCGCTGAAATTATAATTGGATCCCCCTCCCACAGGAAGATTCCCATAGGCCCCGGCGCCTGCATCTGAAGACTTTGCCAGCAATCTGGCCTTGGGGTTGAGACCTGCGGAATCTTTATTATAGACACCAAAATCCCTGCTGCCCACCTTTTTCTCAAGGTCTGCATACAATCTCAGGGAGTCCAGCTCCTGCCTGCGACCATTGGCATAAAAGGCGTTCCTGAGCTTGTCTATTTTCATTCCTTCCGAGTCTTCTGCTCTGGCCGTAGCGGGCAGGTTCCGGCGAAGCGGGGCCGTTTTCGGAAGTCTGGCCCGGGCAGGCGCTGACAAGGCTCCGGCCGGTGCATCCTTTGCGGCAACCGCTTCGCTTTCTGCCGATGGCACGGTTGCCGGTTTGACCAGGGATCTGCTGGTATCGGCCTGTGCTGCGTTGCTGTCGCTGTGTGCAGCCTTCTGATCCATTACGGCCAGCGGAGCATTTTCTTTACTGCTGACAAGATACCGGTAGCTGATCGTGGCAAGCCCGGCAAGCAGGATAACGGCGGCAGCTACCCGCCAACCGGAACGGAAAAAAACGATCGGCGTGCGCATGTTTTTTTTGTTTGTCCTGTTTTCCAGCCGTTTGTTCAGATCGGCCAGCTCATGCTTCAGCGAGACATCACCGCGGAGAGCGCGGGCATTCCCGATCCCTTCGATGGCATCGGCAAGGAAAGGATCTTCGAGAGCCGCTTTTTCGAGGGCGTTCATTTCCGGGCCAGACAATTCCCCGTCCAGATATTTTTGAATATCCGTGGCCGTATACCGGGTCATATTTTTGTTGTTCCCGTTCATTTTGACAAGGTAGCTTCCTCGTTCTTTTCCATACACATTTTCAGGTTCCTTCTTCCATTCTGTATAAGGCTCCTCACTTTATTCCAGTCGAGGCCGGTCAGTTTCTCGATCTCTTTATAAGATTTGTCCTGCAGATAAAACAATTCTACGGTCGATTTTTGTTCGGGAGACAGCGTTTCCAGGCATTTCGACAGCTTGTCCAGATGCCCTTCTTTCTCCAGCATGCCATTCAGATGCACATCTTGCTCCATTTGCATACGTTCCGGGTCGAGTTCGCTGGTCTTTATTCGTTTTGAGGAGCGCAACTGCATCAGACAGTGGTTCTTAGCCAGGGTATATAGCCAGCCTCTGAAGTTCTCCACCTCGTGTCTGAGCAGCTTTTGCGCCAGCTCTTCGAAGACCGCCATTACTGCATCTTTGGCTGTTTCGGGGTCCGGGAGATATTTCAGGCAGACGCCATAGACGAGCTCCATATAGCGCTGATATAAAGCCGCCAGTATTTTAAGATCGGCGGATTGGCGGTATAAGGCGACCAGTTCCTGGTCTCCGGCAGAATGGGTTAATATGGTTTTTAAAAATGGCAATAGTCCCCGGTCTCTAAAGTAAGAAAAATTCACAACCCATTTTATGTAATTTCCCATGTTCGGGCATCTGGTTAGTAACTCACATTCCTTATAAAAACGGATGCCATGTCAAAAAATCTACAAATACACATCGCCGAACCCTGTCATGAGAGCTGGGAAAAAATGGATGAGGCCGGAAAAGGCCGGTTCTGCTCCTCTTGTTCGAAGACAGTTATCGATTTCACCCTGATGAGCGATCAGCAGGTGCTGTCGTATCTGAATGATCCGAAGAGGAAGGTCTGTGGCCGGTTTGCATCAGATCAGCTGGACAGGGACTTCACCGTGGTAAAAGAGCGGGGTAAGAAGCCCTGGTCCGTGGTCTGGCGACTTGCGGTGGTCGGCATGCTGCTTTCTGCGAAGGGGCAGGCGCAGCAGCGATATCCGAAGCCCGGTATCAGCAAGCTGGTGAAAAAGAAGGCGGCAAAAAAGATCGTGGGCGCGCCGGTGAGTGAAATGGGTACAGTGGGAATGATTACCCCAAGGATCGTAACTGATACGGACAGCTTTGCCCTGCCCGGTGGTATTTATTTTGTAAGGCTCAGCTCAACCGGATCGGGCGCGGTATATACGCAGAAGCTGGTAGTCCTGTAGGTTATCCGCAACCGCGCGAGCGCGTGCAAACCCTGGCAGCATTTTCCACGCGCTGCGAGCTTCGGACAATTGCCGAAGACGGCGCTCATGCCGTCAATGCGTTTGCCGCCCCCGGCCTCCCTGCTGCGCGGTCTGTGGACTTTGGAATGCCGGATGATAGCGGTGCAGGGTCTCGCGCAGATATTCCCGGTCAAGGTGGGTATAGATCTCCGTGGTAGTAATGCTTTCATGCCCCAGCATTTCCTGGACGGCGCGGAGGTCTGCTCCTCCTTCTACAAGGTGCGTGGCAAAGGAATGGCGGAAAGTGTGGGGAGATACATTCTTGTGGATGCCTGCCTCTCTTACCAGGTCCTTCAGCACCAGGAAGATCATGACCCTGCTCAGTTTGCTGCCGCGACGGTTGAGAAAAAGGATGTCCTCATTCCCAGGCCTGACCTGAACGTGGACGCGGAGCTCATGGAGATAGATGCCGATGTATTTGATCGCAGAGCTGCCGATGGGTACCAGACGTTCTTTATCTCCTTTTCCGATTACGCGGATGAAACCGACATCCAGATAAAGACAGGAGATGCGGAGGTTCACCACTTCGCTGACACGAAGCCCACAGCTATACATTGTTTCGAGGATGGCCTTGTTCCGGCCACCTTCCGGCTTGCTCAGATCGATCTGCCCGATAATGGCTTCGATCTCCCCAAAGGTCAGCGTATCCGGTAAGGCCCTTTTCAGCTTCGGAGCTTCCAGCAGGGCCGTGGGGTCTTTTTTGGTAATCTGTTCTATGGAGCAATACTTATAGAATGAACGGACCCCTGAAATGATCCGGGCCTGTGAGGCAGGGGTGAGACCCGATTCACCGATCCACCGGATGAATTGCCGCAGGTCTTTCAACTCGATCTCCGCAGGCGTTTTGAGAGAATTCGTGGCTTGCAGGAATTGCGTAAGCTTTTCTATATCCCTTCCATATGCTTCAACTGAATTATCCGAAAGAGACTTTTCCAGTTGGAGCCAGGCCTTATATCCTTTTTTATAGGGTTCCCACATGCGGCAAGTTTAAAGTTTAATATGCAAAAGCGGAAATTTTCTTTGAAACTCTCTCTCTTTGAGGCATATTTGTATTTATAATATATTTTCAAGTTACTCTTCATTCATGGCAACAGTTAATCTACGATCCTTCAGGCAGATAGTCCGTCACCATAAAAAGCGCATAAAAAGTTTTCTGAGCAGGTTGGAAAAGAAAGCCCCCCGGGGACTGGACAGATTTGTCGTAGAGGCGGACAAGGAAGTCTGGAAAAAAACGGATTGCCTCGATTGCGCCAACTGTTGCAAGACCATGTCGCCCACCTATACCCAGAAGGATATCAAACGTATTTCTACCCATCTGGGCATGAGCGGGAAGGCATTTATGGAAAAATGGCTGTACAAAGACAAGAGCGGAGATTGGATGAATGTAAAGCAGCCATGCCAGTTCCTTGACCTGCAGACCAATATGTGTAATATTTATGCGGTCCGGCCAAGGGATTGCGCCGGCTTTCCACATCATACCAAAAAGAGGATGGTGGATTACATGCACATGTACAAACAGAATATAGAATATTGCCCCGCAACCTACCGCCTCATCGAGACGATTATGGATAAGGCAAAGAGCGGAACGCTGAAATGACCTTGTGTTATTCTGAACAAGAAGACGCACGCGGGTGCAGCTGATCCTGGAAGCACCAGCAATGAGCGCGGGTCACTCCGATCTTAGACTTTTCACCGGGTTGGCCCATGCCGCCTTTGCCGCCTGAAAGCTTACCGTCACCAGGGCGATCAGCAGCGCGATGACCCCCGTCAGCAGGAATACCCAAAGGTTAACAGGAATATGGTAGGCATAATTTTGCAGCCATTGCCTCAGCACATACCAGGCCACCGGCCACGCGATCAGATTAGCGATCAGCACCAGCTTGATAAAATGAACCGATAGCAGGGAGACGATGCTTTGCATCGAAGCGCCCATAACTTTCCGGATGCCGATCTCTTTTATTCTTTTTTCCGCCGAATATGAAGCCAGCCCGAACAGGCCCAGACAGGATATGATGATGGCAAGCGTTGCCAGGATGCCAACCATCTTGCTCACCTGTGCATCAGCCTGGTAAACGGTCTCAAAATGCTGGTCGAGGAACTCGTATTCGAAAGGATGATCGGGGAATAATTTTTGCCAGGCGGACTGAATAAAGGAAATGGCCTCTTTGGTCTTTCCTCCGTTGATCTTTACCGATACGGTCGAGAACCCCCAGTCTTTCTGGTTGAAGATGAACATGGTCTCGATCTTGTATTGCAGCGAATTGAAATTAAAGTCCTTCGCGATACCGACAATGGTCCCCAGCGAATCGAAGCCGAAGGGTTTGCCGATCAGCGAACGGGCAGGAGCTTTTGGATGATCCTTTAATAATTCCTTTGCCAGCGTCTCGTTGATGATGTATTCTTTTCCATTGGCTGTTTTTTCCGGGGAAAAATTCCTTCCTTCTGCCAGCTTGAGCTGGTACAGGGTCAGATAGTCGTGGTCGACGATCAGCCGCGTCGTAACGAAGTCCCTCTTAGGTCCGTCTCCCCTGAAGGTTACCCCCGACTGATCGAGATGGCTGCCCAGCTGGTCCTGCGCCGCCGTCACTCCCTTCACCAGCGTGCTGCCGGATAATTCTTCTTTCAGCAGCTCATATTTCTTGTAGGTCATCTGATCCAGTGGAATGGTCATCACCTGGTCACGGCTGAACCCAGGGTCACGCTCCTGCATATAGCTGAGCTGCCTGACTACAAAGACGGTAGCGATCATGAGAAAGATCGCGCTGGTGAATTGTCCGACGACCAGGATATTCCGCAGCGTTCCCTTGTTCCTTCCCGTCTCGAACGAGCCTTTCAGGACCTTGATGGGCTGGAAAGAAGATAAATAAGCTGCGGGGTAGATCCCTGAAAGGATACCGAGGACCAGGGTGCCACCGATGAGGGAAAGCAAGAGGCGGAGATCGGAGAATACATGAAAATGAAGGCTCCGCTGGCTCAGCTTATTGATATAAGGCAGGGACAATTGAACGAGCACCGCTGCGAATACCAGCGCGATCAGGGACAGCAGCAGGGTCTCGCTGATGAATTGAATGGCCAGTTGTATCCGTTGTGCGCCAATCGACTTTCTCACCCCCACTTCTTTTGCCCTTTCTGCCGAGCGGGCAGTGGCGAGGTTCATAAAATTGATACAGGCAATGACCAGGACGATCAGGGCGATGAGAAAGAAGATATTGGTATAGGTCTTGTCGAATTTTTGGTAGTTGATATAGTCAAGCCCGATATCGGCTGCATTGGCATGTACATCGGCCAGGGGCAGCAGAAATAATTCGTAATATTTCCAGTTATCATCACGGGCAAGGTATTTTTTTAGGTAGGCGGGGAATTTTTTTTCCATCGCAGCCACGTTGGTATTCGGCGCCAGCTCGAAGTAAGTATCCAGCCAGTTGCCGCCCCATCCGTTCATCCAGTCCGGTTTGTAAATGGTATTGAAGGACATCAGCCCATCGAATTGCAGCTGTGAATTTTCAGGGACATTTTCCAGGATGCCCGTCACGACAAAGCTGGTGGTATCGTTTTCATAATGCGTCACCCTTTTTCCAACAGGGTCTTCCTTGCCGAATATTTTTTCGGCACCCGCCTGGGTCAGCACGATACTGTTTGGCTCTTTCAGGACGGTTTCCCTGTTGCCTTTGATCAGCTTAAAATCGAAAATCTGCAGAAAGGTAGAATCGACGAAAAAGGTCTGGGGGAGATAGACCCTTTTTTCCTTGTAGGTCATCTGAAACTTACTCCTCCAGGTGATCCGGGTATAGTTTTTTATTTCGGGGAATTCATTTTTCATCGTGGGCCCCATGGGGAACATGGAAAGCGCTACTTTCTGCGAGGACAGCATGCCCGGTGGTTTCTGCACCTCATTGAGACGATAGATGTTCTTCGTATGGAATTTGTCAAAGCTCTTTTCATAGGAAACGAAGAGCATAATGACAATAAAGGCAGCCATTCCTATCGCAAGACCGATAATATTGAGCGACGAATAGACCTTGCTTTTCCAGAGATTGCGCCATGCAATTTTGAAGTAATTTCTAAACATAGGTGCTTTTTAGATAGTTCAGGTAAGACGTATCCCGCCATTGTAAGGTTACCAGGAGAGTGCCATTTTTTTATCGAGTTGATGATCATAGGATTAGGGGGCCAACAAAATACGAAATTGTTCGTTTTCGATACAGCCATTGTACGGTCCATAAAGGTCGGATCGCCGAATTCTGATCGGGCTCTGTTTCGATCAGTTTCTGCATCGGTCCAGCAAGTTGCTCCCACAAGTCCACCCCCGCTTTATTCATACACATCCCCGATCAGAAAATATTCCGGTGCTTCGCCTTCACGGATGGTAATGGCCAGCACATCGTACTGGATCCTTTTGGGACCGGGAAATTGCTGTAGCCATGCGGCGGCGCCCTTCATCATATTCCTTATTTTTTGCTTGCTGACTCTTTCTTCGGGGTGACCGTAGTCATCCGACCGGCCGGATTTGACTTCGATGAAATGATAAATACCCTGGTGGCGGGCAATGATATCCACTTCATACCGTCCCTTCCGCCAGTTCCGGTGAAGGATCTCATATGCTGAGGAAATGAGCCATGCTTCCGCCAGGTCTTCTCCTTTTTTCCCAAAATCAATGTGCCGGGCCATTATTCTTCTTTTTTGCTTTATTTTGCCGCCTGAACGGCATAACGTTTGTGGCCAGAGCAGGCATGGTCACATCCCGAAAGGTCGCAAAAAAGCAGACAGCGCAGCGCTAAAATTATCATGTATGATGGAACAGGATCAACCGGAGCAGGAAAGAACTAAACAGGACAACCGCATATTCAGGCTGAATGGGAAAGTGCAGCATTACGCATGGGGAGGATATTCTTTTTTACCTCGGCTGTTGTCTGTATCCGACACGGAGGGGAAGCCTTTTGCCGAGTACTGGCTTGGCGCCCATGATAATGCTCCTTCGGAGCTGGTCTTTACCCCGCCGACCGGCGACACCGCGAACTGGTCGCTCACCGTAAAGCTGAATCAATATATCGGGGAATGGCCTGAGGACCTGTTAGGGGCTGCTATTGCACAGCGTTTTGGGCGATTGCCCTATCTGCTGAAGATCCTCGATGTAAGAGACATGCTCTCGATCCAGGTACATCCGTCAAAAAAGAATGCGGAAAAAGAATTCGCCGAAGAAAATAAAAAAGGGATACCGTTGTCCGCCCCGGACCGGAATTATAAGGATGACAACCATAAGCCGGAACTGATGCTGGCGTTGAGTGATTTCTGGCTGCTGCATGGCTTCAAGCCGGAAGATGAGCTGGAACAGATCTTGCAGCGCACTCCTGAACTGCGTTTTCTGTGGCCTGTATTTGTGGAACAAGGATATCAGGGATTATACAAGACCGTTATGGTAATGGAGCCTTTGAAAGTGAATGCTATCCTGCAACCTTTACTGGACCGTATCCTTCCTGCTTATGAGAATGGCCGGTTATCCCGGAGAGAAGAGGATTTCTGGGCTGCCCGCGCAGCGCTGACCTTCAACGAGCCGGGCAGGATCGACCGGGGCATCTTTTCCATTTATCTGTTCAATCTGGTCAACCTGCTTCCCGGTGAAGCTATCTTTCAGGACGCGGGACTTCCACATGCATATCTGGAAGGGCAGAATGTGGAGATCATGGCCAATTCGGATAATGTGTTGCGGGGTGGACTGACGCCCAAACATATCGATGTACCTGAATTGCTGAAACATATAAAGTTCGGAGAGACCTTGCCCCAGGTGCTGCAGGGAGCAAGGGACGACGACCATGAAGGGCATATTTCAGTGTTTCGTACGCCCGCCCCGGATTTTGAACTTAGCCGGATCGGATTGCCCGGGGATGAGATCATTACCATCGGCGTCAGATCGGTTGAGATCTTCCTGGTGCTGGAAGGAGAGCTGCTGGTAGAAGAGAATCCCGGAAATTCTTTCATTCGGATGAAGGGCGAGGCCTTCGTAGCGTTCGACGGGGCCCGTGTCAGCCTTAAGGCGCATAAGGATAGCGTCGTTTACCGGGCTGCCGTACCTCAATAGTGCCCTTTCAAAAACCTTTACTTCGCATTTTCTTTTTCAAACTCCTCATCCACCTCCAGATCGCGCCCGTCGGCCGCGGTCGTGGCGAGTATATCGCAGCGGTTGTTGTTTACATTGTCCGCGTGCCCACGTACCCATTTGAAGCGGATATGGTGTTTTTGCGCAAGCTCATCATAATCCAGCCACAGGTCCCTGTTCTTTTTGCCACCCTTGAAATTTGTGGCGATCCAATTCTTCAGCCATCCCTGTTCCACGGCCTTCACTACATACTGACTGTCGGAATAAACAGTGATCCGCATCCCCTCTTTTTTAATGGCCCGCAGGCCTGCGATGACGGCCATCAGCTCCATCCGGTTGTTCGTCGTACGCCGGTATCCGCCGGACAGTTCTTTTACATGGCCACCCCACATCATGATCGTTCCATAGCCCCCGGGGCCGGGGTTACCACGGGATGACCCATCCGTGTACATGGTGATTTCGTTATTTGACAATGGTTTCAGTTTAATGGATTACACCTGTATCACCCCTATTTTAAATTCCGGCATATCCGGGTTATGGTCCGCAGCCTTCAGACCTTCTGCAATGACCTTGCGGGTATCCGCCGGGTCGATGATGCCGTCTACCCACAGACGCGCTGCGGCATAATAGGGTGTGGTCTGTTTTTCATATCGCCCTTTGATCTCATCCAGCAATTTTTTTTCTTCCGCGGGGTCGATCTCTTTCCCTTTTGCCTTCAACCCGCCCACCTCTATCTGAAGCATGGTCTTTGCCGCCTGCTCGCCGCCCATGACGGCGATCTTTGCGGTGGGCCAAGCGTAGATGAACCTCGGGTCATAGGCCTTCCCGCACATCGCATAATTTCCAGCTCCATAGGAATTGCCGATGATGATGGTGATCTTCGGGACCACGGAATTGGCGACTGCATTCACCATTTTGGCTCCGTCCTTGATGATCCCGGCGTGCTCGCTCCGGGACCCGACCATAAATCCGGTGACATCCTGGAGGAATATCAGCGGTATCTTTTTCTGATTGCAGTTCATGATGAAGCGGGCCGCTTTATCCGCGGTGTCATTATAGATCACCCCGCCCATCTGCATCTCTCCTTTTTTATTCTTTACGATCTTCCGCTGGTTGGCCACGATGCCCACTGCCCAGCCCTCGATGCGGGCATACCCACACAAGATCGTCTTGCCATAATCTTCCTTGAACTGTTCGAATACGGAATCATCTACTATCCGTTCGATGATGTCCAGCATATCGTATGGTTTGCTGGCATCCGCGGGAACGATGCCCTGCAATTCCTTTGCATCTTTCCTTGGCGCTACTGGTGCTGCCCGGTCAAACCCTGCAGACGCTCCACCCGGCCAACGACCCGCCCCGCTTTGTTCACCCTTTCCCGAGGCCCCGCTCCGTTCACCCCGTTCACCCCGTTCAACTTCGTGGACTGCCCGGTGGCCCAGACGGCCCATGATCTTTCTGACCTGGTCCAGACATTCCTGTTCCGTCTTGAATTTATAATCGGCGATCCCGGAAAGTTCGGTATGCGTAACGGCGCCGCCCAGGGTCTCTGTGTCGACGTCTTCTCCGACCGCCGCCTTTACGAGATAAGGACCGGCCAGGAAAATAGAGCCATTCCCTTCCACCATCAGGGTTTCATCGCTCATGATCGGAAGATAGGCGCCGCCTGCCACACAGGCGCCCATCACAGCGGCGATCTGCGTGATACCCATGGCGCTCATACGGGCGTTATTGCGGAATATCCGGCCGAAATGCTCTTTGTCGGGGAATATCTCGTCCTGCATGGGGAGGAATACCCCCGCGCTGTCCACCAGATAAATGACGGGCAGATGGTTTTCCATGGCGATCTCCTGCATACGCAGGTTCTTTTTGCCCGTGATGGGAAACCATGCACCCGCCTTCACCGTCTGGTCGTTGGCCACGATTACGCACTGGCGCTGGCTGACATAACCAATCCCGGCTACCGTTCCTCCGGCAGGGCAGCCTCCATGCTCTTCATACATTTCATAGCCGGCAAATGCGCCGATCTCGATGAAAGGACTGTCCTCGTCGATCAGGTAAAGGATGCGCTCCCGGGCTGTCAGTTTGTTTTTCTCCCGCTGCCGTTCGATCGCTTTTTTACCGCCGCCCAGCGCGATCTTATCGAGCCGGGTCCTGAGCTGGCCAAGCGCTATCAGCATGGCGTCTTCATTTTTGTTAAAATCCAGTTTATCCGGGTTCATTGCTGGTAGTTATAGACCGCAATTTAACATGGATGCTGTAATATTGGGCGTATTTTTAACGGGTATGCCCATGAAACGAAAAATAATATGGATAGGCCTGGCTCTTCTCGCCATTTGCATCAGGGTCTTTTCCTTGTTCCCGGGGGCCGTGGAGAAATATTATTCCAATGGGCTCTATCTGGTGATAGCCCGTTTGCAGCGGATCTTGTTTGGCTGGATCCCCTTCAGCATCGGCGATATTTTTTATCTGGTTGTGGCAATATGGCTGGTCTACAGCCTGGTCCGGTTTTTAAGAACGATCATCAAAAAGAAGGCCACCCGGGGATATTTTTGGATTGTCGCCAGAAAGATCCTGTTCTCCGTGCTGCTCGTATATGTGGCGTTCAATCTTTGCTGGGGTTTGAATTATGACCGCAAAGGCATAGCCGAACAATTGCACCTGCAACCCTATCGTTATGAGACGAAGGACCTGACCTTTTTCCTGCAGCTGATCGTCGCCAGATTGAATGAGCTCGACAGCGCTGCAAGAGTGAACAGGCCGCCCCTTGCCTATAAATCCAATCTTTTCAGGGGTTCCGTTCAGAGCTATAATAATCTGGCGGAAAAGGACCCGCATTTCGTCTATCATTCTCCATCCGTCAAACCCTCTATCTTCAGTTATCTGGGAAATTATCTTGGCTTCAGCGGATATTACAACCCTTTTTCGGGAGAGGCGCAGGTGAATACGACCACGCCTGTGTTTACCCAGCCTTTTACAACCTGCCATGAGATCGGCCACCAGCTAGGATATGCCAAGGAGAATGAGGCCAACTTATCGGGTTATCTCTCGGCCCGTTCATCCGGCGATCCGGCCTTCCGGTATTCCGTCTATTTCGATCTGTATTATTATACGGCAACGGAATTGTATTTCCGCGATTCTCTTCAGGTGAAACCTTTGCGCGATCAGCTGCACCCCTCCATCCGTAAAGACTTTCAGGAGCTGAGGCAGTTCTATCGTCGGTATCAGAACCCGCTGGAGCCGCTGATCACTCATCTGTATGGGAATTATCTGAAGGCGAACAGTCAGCCACAGGGCATGAAGACCTACAACGAGGTCATTGCCTGGGTGATGGCTTATTATATCTCGAAAAACGGAAAGGAGGGGATCTGAAATTCTACCATTTATTCTTCCACATCATGCTCTCGACAGGCTTATTGATCTGGCCGCTGTATTTGGCGTCCTTTTTCTGATTGTATTTGACCATTATCTCTCCGTCCACCGGGAAATAGATGAGCTGCCCCACCGGCATATAGGGGTACACTTTCACCGGTTGTTTTACCGAGATCTCCAGGGTCCAGTTGCCGCAGAATCCGACATCTCCTTTTCCGGCCGTTGCATGAATATCGATGCCCAGACGTCCGGTTGAGGATTTGCCTTCCAGGAAGGGGACGTGTGCATGCGTTTCCGTATACTCCTGCGTCACGCCCAGATAAAAGATATGAGGATACAATACGAACCCATCCTCCGGGATCTCAAAATATTCTATCTCGTTATGCTTTTTGGCGTCCAGGATATGTTCGCGGTAGGTGGCCAGCCATTTCCCAAGGTGTACGTCATAGGAATTGCTGCCCAGACAGGTGCGATCATAGGGTTCGATCTTTATGGTGCCTTTGTTTATCTCCTCAAGGATACGCGTATCGGACAGGATCATAATGAAATTAGTTAAGTTTGCAAATTTGGCGCAGTTGCAGGGAATGCAAGTTTGGCGCAAGCAGCGCAATCTGCAAATATGCCTTTATAATTCATAAAATGCCTTTATTTTATCAACATAATATCAACCAGGATACCCGATTGGGCATCTGGCATATCAAAGAGCCGGAATCTTTTTTTCAGGAAAAAGTTCCGGTAAAAAAGGATGTATCGCATCCCGCCAAGCGTTTGCAACACCTGGCTGGCCGTTATCTCCTGTCTTTTCTGTTCGATGATTTCCCCCTCGAAGAGATCCGCATCGCAGACACCCGGCAGCCTTTCCTCGAAAGTGAACAGTATCATTTTTCCATTTCACATTGTGGCCATTATGCGGCAGCGATCGTCAGTCGCAACAGCAAGGTGGGGGTGGACATCGAGCTCATCACACCCCGTATCGAATCCGTAGCCGGGAAATTTCTGAGCGAGGACGAGATCCATTTCTTTAATGAAGATTATGCGATGTTCCTCGAACAATGGGGGCTCCGGGGTCGTGTGTACCAGGAATTTCTGACGCTGATCTGGAACGCCAAGGAAGCTATCTTCAAATGGTACGGGCGGGGTGAGCTGGATTTTAAACAGCACATGCAGCTGGAAGATAATATCAGTCTCGACGGTGACAGCATCCTGCTTCCTTTTGCCTTTAACAAAGGGAAGAAGACCCATCTCATCGTCGAAGGCAGGGTCTTTGACGAACAGGCGCTTACCCTGGCCTGGGTGCTTACCTAGTCCAGGACCAGATCGTCATCTCCATCCTCCAGCAGGTTGATGTCGATGACATCCTTGCCGGCAATCCCTTCGATGGAGCCGCGGACGTGTGCGGCATTGAGCAATACCTTTTCGAGTTGTTTTTCCCGGGCTTTCCATAATTTCTCCATGGCATCCCTTTCTTTCTGGATCGATTGCTTCATGGAAAGGAAGCCTTCCCGGATGGCCTTCCACTGCTCGCCGAATTCGCCGCTGGTGAGATAATCGTACAACAGGTGCATCTTATCGCCCCTGTTCTCCCGGGACCTGGCGGCGTTGAACAGCTTGACGATCCCATCTCTCAGTACATGAGAGAGTGCCTTCACTTCCGCGAACGAGCAGATCCATACGCCGTTCTTTTCTCCGAAACGCTCCATATCCTTTGGCATGGCCTGGGTGACGATCACCGCTACCAGGGCTCCCTGTCCGCGCATATCCGCTTTTAGTTTCTCGATCCAGTCCTGTGAGAAATCACGCGTGCGCTTGCTCTCGAAGATGATCTTGCCGCATTCCTGTCCGAAATTATTCCGTATGGTCATGATGCAGTCGGCGCCCTTCACTCCCTTGCCTACAGGCCCGATCTCGTCGAAGGGGAAGCTCCCCCTCAGCAGCTCTTCGAGGGCCAGCTCCTGCACTTCCCCCTGTAGCTGCATAGAGCCCTGGTCTGCCTTACGCCTCATTTCCTCCGCGAGCTTTTTCTGATCGTCGAGCTGTTTTTCCAGCTCTTTCATCCTCAGCTGGTATTCCGTTTCCCTGGCCGCACTCTTTTGCTCCTCAAGACCGCGGATCTCTTCGGACAGCTTGCCTCTTTCTTCCTGGAGCTTCCGCTGTACGGAGAGTTCCAGCTCCGCAGCCTTATTTATCAGCTCCTGCTCTTTTTTCAGGAACTCGAATTCTTTCTGACGGGATGCCTTCAGCTTTTCCTCGCTGTCCTTATTGGCCGTTTCCAGCAGCTTCAGCTTATTTTCAAAATCGGTGGAGATCGACTTACGGAGAGATTCTTCCAGCGTCTGCTGCAACTGCCGCTTTTCTTCCCCCAGGCGCCTGGAGAATTCGGATTCCTGTTTCTGCGATTGCAACTGCCATTCCTGTTCCTTGCGCATAAACTCCTCCTGCCTCTTCTGCAATTCTTTCTCCTTGTCCTTCTTAAAGGCCTGCATCTGCTCTCTCAGCTCTTTCTTATACTCTTCTGAGACGGCCTCCTCCATGGGAAAGAGGTGACCGCAATTCGGGCATTTTATATCAGTGGCCATCAGGCTGTTTTTTTTGCAATGTACTCGAAAATATAGAAAAGAATTTGACAGGTTTTTTCCTCACCCGATCCCATGCTCTTTCAGATAATGCTGCGGGCTCTTACCCGTAATCATTTTGAAGTTTTTGTGAAAGCAGGTGAAATTATTGAACCCGCTCTCATAGCAGAGTTGCTTGATGCTGATCCGGTTGTCGATAAGCAGCTTGCAGGCATGCCCGATCCGGATCCCGGTGAGGAACTGCGTATAGGTCTTGCCCGTCCGGGATTTGAAATACCTGCAGAAAGAATTGGGCACCAGCCCTGCAATGGCCGCTATCTCCTCGAGATAGATCTTCTTCGAAAAATGGCGGAAGCTATGATCGTAGATGGCATTTATGCGGTCGTTCTCGGATTCGGAAAAATCGTGCTGGAAACCGATTGAAGAAAGCACATGTTGCCGGTCCGAGCTCGCAAAGCGCGAAAGGCATTCGATCAGCGCTATGATCCGTCCCACACCTTCGGCGGTACGGAGCTTTTCTATCAGCTCGGCTATTTTTTCGCCTTCTTTTGCCGTCACCAGGATTCCCCGGTGCGCCTTGTCCAGCAATGTTTTTATAGGTTTTGTCTCCGGCAATCCGAGAAAGGGCTCGCCCCAGAAATTTTCAGAAAAATGGATCACGGTGGAATGCACCAGTTTCTTATCATCATCCCGGAAGTAAACGTCGTCATACCTCCAGTAATGAGGTAGGTTGGATCCGACCAATATGATGTCCCCGGGATGAAACCGCTTGATATGGTCACCCACGAACTGCGTGCCGCTACCCAAATGGAAATAGATCAGCTCGACTTCGGCGTGATAATGCCAGCGGTTGTTTATAAAAGGGTCCCTGTCCTCCCGGACGCTGAAAGAATGCGTGGGTGTTCCTGGGACCTTAAGGTATTTAGGCTTCACAAGACAAAGGTAAGACGTTCCGCGCATCACCCCGGTCTTAACGGATCACGACAATCTGCCCACTATATCCGGGGCATTCCCGCGTCCTAGAACTGCAGATGGAAGCTTCCCAAAACCCCGAAATGCGGCCCCTGGTTCGGCTCCGGCACAAGCCGCCACACCAGGTCGAGGCGGAAAAATTTACAGATATTGTCAAGCCCCGTGCCCGCTTCCATATAAGGGGCTCCCTGCAGAGAACGAAGATGATAGCTGCCCAGCTCGGTCCGGTTCAGCCTCCGGTTCTCCGGTGAAAGGTCCCCCCATACGGCCTTGAAGGTCCAGAATTGCCGCATATTGGTCCTGCGGATCAGCGGCAGCAGGTTCAGCAGTTTCTTCCCGAAGTTATGCTCGACCGTAAACCCCGCAAACTGGTCACTGAAATATTCAAAGCGGTTCATGAGATTGAAGGCCTGTTTGCTGTAATACCAGACTTCATTGCCCGGATGCAGCTCCAGCAACATGAAAGGCAGCGCATCACTGAAGATCTTACCCGCATAGGCCCGGTAGCTGACCTTTCCCCAACGGGGTATCCGGAAATCCTGGGTCACCGACACATTCACTTTCTGATAGGCATACTTTCCACCCATCACATCCGGCAAACCTCTTGAATACCGGGCCTCGAATACGGGATCAGAGCCAGCGAAGCGGATCTCTTTGCGGGCGGTTATCACTTTGTTCTCACCCGGCGCATACCGCAGCCTGATCCCCAGATCGGTATTGATCAGGTCTTTCTGATTGATGGCGATCTGCCATTTGGGTGGCAATGGATTGAATGTTTCATAATCGCTCCGGCTGAATATAAGCTGCGCGGAGAGGTTGTTTTGCCATGCCTTTGTGACCGATCCTTTCATTTCATCGACCTGCAGGAATTTTTGCCGGATACCCGGCCTTCGAATCAGCTGGCTGAACATATTGTCGGTGGTCGGGTCCTCATCGTTATAACGGACACGACCATTGTCGAGGTCGTGCAGGTAAGAAGCTTGCAGGGTAATGCCGCTGTGGCCTGGGATCCGGTAGATGGATTCCGCCTTTCCTTTGAAGGCCTTGTCCGCAAACCCATAGGCGAGATAGCCGTGGAGCCTCAGATGCTCGGAGAATTTTGCGGTGGTCGCAATATCGAAACGCAGTCTCAGTCTTTCCCGCTGATTGCCGCTGATCCATTTGAACCAGGGACCGATCTCGATCTTGCCCAGCTTCTTCCTTCCATCTACGACAAATTCCACGGTGTTGGTATATTTCCTGAACAAAGGAATGTTCTTCAGCGTATCGATCATTTTATAGACCTTCTGCTCGTTTACGCTCAAAGGCTCATACCGCTCTTTCTGCCAGTATTCCGTGCTGCGCATTGTGGCGCTGTCGGTCATGATCACCTGTTCTTTTTTACTGTTCTTTTTCAGGTTTTCCGAGATCAGGGACTGATCATATTGTATGTTCCGGTATATGCTGGTCTTTCTCGCAATCAGCGATAGTTTGTCTTTTTTCAGCGGGGACAGCTCTACCACCAGCTTGTCTTTCCCGAAGACCCAGGTGCTGTCATTCACCTGTGCGAATTCCTGGATGATGTTCATCCGTTTCACATAGTTGATATTGGCCAGCGGACTGACGGTGAGGTTCACCTTTTTGATCGCCCAGGTCTGATAGTGTATCCAGCAATCGCCCGAGAAAACATTCTCCGTCTCGCGTTTGGGCGAAAAGAAAAGGTGCAGATAACGCTGGCCCGAAACAGTCTGGGTATCCCCGCCCCGGTAGTTGTAGAAGTTCCCGCCGATGCTGCCGAGGGGGCTGATGAACTCCTTGCCGAGGAGGCTGATATAATTTTTATAGCTGTTTATTTTTGGGTGCATCTCTTCCAGAAAGTGAAGGACCATTTCATTCTTGATGCCATTGGTCTGGATCGCTTTTATTTCTTCCCGGGTCTCCCAGGGGTCCGTGCTGATATAATAATCCGAAAGGCTCTCGGTCATGAATACGGGAAGAAAGGGATTGTTCTCCGACAGGCTGTCGATATTATCCAGGATGAAACCGAAAGGCCTCAGCAGCTTATAATGATTGAATCCATCGCGGTGGATATTGTTGATGTCCAGCTCGAGCTTGTTGTATAGCTCACAGGAATAAGCTCCTGATCTTTCAGGGTCATTTACGGGCTTGTTCCTGACGATCTTCTTCCACCACATAAAGCCTCTGTTATACTGGACTTTTACCAGCACGCTGTCCGCCTGCTTTCCTTCGGAAAGATAAAGGCTCAGGTTATCCGTTGTTTTGAGAATGTCCAGTGGGACATGCAAAGAGATGAAACCACTATAGCTGACCACCAGCGTGTCATGGGGCATTCCGCTGAGCTGTAAACGAAAGTTTCCCGCGCTGTCCGTAATGGTTCCCGACCGGGCTTTTTGCCACGCAACACTGGCGAATGAGATCTTTTCCCTGGTGAATGGATTGGTGACGCTGCCCCGTATCCACCTGTGCTGTGCACACAGGCAAGCGCTGATCAGACAGCAGAAAAGGCATATAGCCAGTCGCCGTCGCAGACGTTTATGGTTGTAATCCGGGATCTGGGGGTGTTTTTATGTTAGCGGCTTTCAGAAGAGGCGGATGATCAGCGTGGGCAGCCCGGCTGCATTGGCTGTGATGCAATATATGAAATTCCTTTCCCGGAAAAGACTAGTTCAGTAGTATATCGATAAAATTTTGACAGGCCCGGAAAAAACGGTTAATTTCATGAGCAACGGTCGTTGCCATTTCATCTTCAAATCAATTTCTCAGCTATGGCAATAAGGGTCGCCATCAATCATACAACGACTTATAGTTACGACCGTCTGGTCTCCTTATCCCCCCATGTGTTCCGGTTGAGGCCCGCCGCCCATTGCCGCATTCCCATCGAAGCCTATTCGTTCAAGGTAAAGCCAGAGAAACATTTTATCAACTGGCAGCAGGATCCCTTTGGTAACTATCAGGCCAGAGTAGTGTTTCCCGACCAGACCATGGAACTGCGGGTGGAAGTGGAGATCATTGCCAATATGGTCGTGATCAATCCATTTGATTTTTTTGTCGAAGAATACGCGGAGAAATACCCCTTTGCCTACCAGGGCGAGCTTCCCAAAGAACTGATCCCATATCTGGAAATAAAAGAGCATGGCCCCCAGCTTATGCAATGGCTGTCCCAGATCGACCGGAGAAAGGTAATGACGATCAACGATTTCCTGGTCATGATCAATCAGAAGATCAATACAACTATCGGATACTCCGTTCGTATGGAGGTGGGCGTACAATCCTGTGAGGAGACGCTTGGACGGGCCATAGGCTCCTGCCGGGACTCTGCCTGGCTGCTGGTGCAGGTGTTAAGGCATCTCGGATTGGCTGCCCGCTTTGTTTCCGGATACCTGGTCCAGCTCACGGCCGACATCCCATCGCTCGACGGTCCGGATGGCCCCGCAGCCGATTTCACCGATCTGCATGCCTGGACGGAAGTATATATTCCCGGGGCTGGTTGGATCGGGCTCGATCCTACTTCCGGGTTGTTCGCCGGAGAGGGGCATATCCCGCTGGCCTGTACCCCCGATTATGCCAGCGCTGCCCCGGTGGTCGGAGCCACCGACAAATGCGAGACGACGTTTTCCTTTTCGAATACCGTCGCGCGGATCCATGAGGATCCGCGGGTAACAAAGCCTTATACGGAGGAGCAATGGGCTGCGATCGTCGCGGTCGGCGATAGGGTCGATGAGGACCTGGAGCGCGGAGATGTCCGTCTCACCATGGGCGGAGAGCCAACCTTCGTCTCGATCGACGACATGGAATCCCCGGAATGGAATACTGCAGCAGATGGCAAGACCAAACGTATCCTTTCTCACGACCTCATCTTCAGGCTGAGAGAGCAGTTCGGACCAGAAGGAATGCTCCATTACGGTCAGGGCAAATGGTATCCCGGCGAACCGCTGCCGCGCTGGCAATACGGGCTCTACTGGAGAAAGGATGGCTATCCCGTCTGGAAAGATGCTGCGCTGATCGCCCACGAGAAGACCTGGCATTTTCACACGGAGGAAGATGCCGCCCTGTTTGCAAAAGAGCTGGCCAGAAGCCTTGCAGTCAGCGAAGAAAATATCAGTCCGGCTTATGAAGATATCTTCTGGTATCTGTGGACGGAAGGCAAGCTGCCTCTTGACATTGACCCCAGGGTGGCCGATCTGAAAGATCCCATCGGGAGAAGAACACTGATGCAGCTGCTGGACAAAGGCCTGGAAAAGCCCGCCGGCTTCGTGCTGCCGCTCAGATGGAATTACTGGACCGGTAAATGGCAGAGCTGCAAGTGGCTGCTGAAGAGGCCGCATCTGTTCCTTGTGCCCGGCAATTCTCCTGCAGGGCTCAGGCTTCCGCTGGATTCTCTGGCCGACGCCGCCCTCGAAAAAGATGAGGAGAGGGTAGAGCGCAGCCTCTTCGATGAGCTTCCCCAACTGGAACGGTTTCACGAGACCATCACCTCCCGCTACGGAACGGTGAGCCTTCACCCGGAGCTGGAATTACAGCGGATCTCTCCGCAGAAGCTCGCCATATCCATGCAGGAACGAAATGTAAAAGGCGAACGCATCTGGCCCAGAGAGGAACGTCGCATTCCCACAATAAGGACCGCTCTCTGCGTGGAAGCGCGCGATGGCATCCTGTATATATTCTTTCCTCCGTTGCAATACATCGAACACTATCTCGACCTGATCGCGTCCGTCGAAGCCGTGGCCGCCAGACTAAAGATGCCGGTACGCATAGAAGGATATGAGCCTCCCCGTGATTACAGACTTGAACGGCTCATCGTGTCACCCGACCCCGGCGTGATAGAGGTCAATATTCATCCGTCTACCAACTGGAAAGAACTGGTCAGCACGATCGACACCCTGTATGAACAGGCCCGCCTGTCGAGACTAGGCACAGAGAAATTCATGCTGGACGGCAGACATACCGGCACCGGTGGCGGCAACCATATCACCGTTGGCGCCTCCAGCCCTTCCGACAGTCCTATGCTGAGAAGACCCGACCTGTTGCGCAGCCTGATCACCTACTGGCAACATCATCCCGGTCTTTCCTATCTGTTCTCCAGCGCCTTTATCGGCCCGACCAGCCAGGCTCCGCGGATCGATGAAGGACGCGATGAGAAATTGTACGAGATGGAGATCGCCTTCAGCCAGGTGCCTGAAAAGGGGTTTACCCCGTTCTGGACCGTTGACCGGATCTTCAGGCACCTGCTCACGGATATTACGGGAAATACACACCGCTCGGAATTTTGTATCGACAAATTATATTCCCCCGATACTTCGTCGGGCAGGCTCGGCATTCTGGAATTCCGCGCATTCGACATGCCTCCACACCGGCAGATGAGCCTGCTGCAGATGCTCCTTATCCGGGCGCTGATCGCCCGCTTCTGGGACAAGCCATACAAGAAAGACCTTGTAAGATGGGGCACAGAGCTGAATGATAAGTTTATGCTTCCGCATTATGTATATCAGGACATCGGAGAAGTGGTGAGCGAGCTCGCGGATGCTGGTTATCCTTTCCAGCTGGAATGGTTCGACCCCTTCCTGGAGTTCCGCTTCCCCCATTACGGGACGGTGAGCCTGCATGGCATAGAGATGGAGATCCGCATGGGGATCGAGCCCTGGCATGTGCTGGGCGAGGAGATGTCCAGTTCCGGAACGGCCCGCTTCGTCGACTCTTCGCTCGAAAGGGTGCAGGTGAAGCTCCGGGGGCTTAACGGATCGAGATATGTTCTCCTCTGCAACGGGATCCGCGTTCCCCTCAAAGAGACCGGCGTCCTGGGCGAATGGGTCTGCGGGATAAGGTACCGCGCCTGGCAGCCGCCTTCGGCGCTGCATCCTACTATCGGTGTGGATGCACCGCTGACCTTCGACCTGGTGGATACCTGGAACAGCCGATCCATCGGGGGATGCACCTATTATGTGTCCCATCCTGGAGGCAGGAGCTATGACAGCTTCCCCATCAACAGCAATGAGGCCGAATCGAGACGGTTCAACCGGTTTGGCGATACCGCCCATACCCAGGGTGTCCTGAGCCCAAGACCGTACCTGACCGGTCTGCGACGTTATATTGAGCAGAACAGACTGCCGTTCGCAGCCGACGTTTCACAACCTACCCTGAATAAGGAATACCCTTGTACGCTGGACCTCAGACAGTTCCATAAACGAACGGATTGACCGGCCTTTCCCGCAGCGATCGGCATCTCCCCGGCAATCAATGATTTAATCTTTCAGAGAAGCAAACCTTCTTTCAAATTTTCACGTATTGTAGGGAAAGCAGGTGCCGGATGCCGGTCGATACCCACCGGATTGGCGTTATTATTCTATGATTTACGGCTTTATTGATCGATATTTGACATGGGTAAAAATCCGTAATGTTCATGATTGTTCGTCTGGTAAGATTTCTCTTATTTGCCTTATTTGTGCTCCCTTTTTCCCAGGCGTCCGGGCAGGATCAGGCATGTCCCGTCAACAGCAATTTTTCCCAGGGTACGCTTACGAACTGGTCGGCCTACACCGGTAACAACAGGCTCGGCAACGGTGAGATCTCCATCAAAGAGAGGTATCCCGAGACGGCCAACGCCCCGGGTGGCACCATCGGCGCAGTCGCGATCCCCGAATACCAGCTCCCCTCCGTCAGCGGGATAAAAATAATCACCACATCCTATTCGGATCTGTTCGGCGGATTTGCCACCATACCCAGGATCAATGGATATCAGTATGCCGCCTCGGTGCTGCTCGGCTCGACGTCGATCTCACGTGGTGGCAGCGGTGGGGCAGTGCAGGGAGGCTATACCAGGGGCATCAGCTATAAGATCAATGTGCCCTCCAGCCCCTCCACGCAACCTTATACCATGACCTATGCCTATTCCATGGTGCTGGAGAATGGTGCGCATAATTCCGATCAGCAGCCGCTGATCTCCGCTACGCTCAGCGTCCATGACTCCATCATCACCTGTGCCTCCCCTTCCTATTTTCTGCCCACCCGGAACAATGCCTCGACAAACGGCGGCGGAGCTACTCTGGACAGCGCCGTGGCCTTTGCAAACGGATTTTCTCCAAGCCCGGTGGCTTCCCCCAATCCGAGCCAGAACGGCGGGGCCCTGCTCCGTGATGTCTGGACAAAAGGATGGACGGAAGTTACTTTCGATCTGTCGCCATTCCGTGGTCAGCAGGTCACCCTCACCTTTGAGGCCGATAACTGCGTCCCCGGCGGCCATTTTTCTTATGGATATATCGCGCTGAGGAACACCTGCAACGGGCTTACCATCAGTGGCCCTAAAGTAGCCTGCATCAACACCGATCTTATCTACTCCATACCTGCTCTGGGGGAGGGCAGCTATGAATGGCTTATCCCATCCGACTGGAGCATCGTCGGCGGCGCAGACGGCAATATCCTCCAGGTAAAGGTCGGCAATGCACCCGGCAAGATCATTGCCCATGAGGTCAATGGTTGCGCAGATCTGCGCGATACGATAGATGTCACCACATCGCCTCCCACGATTGCCGGCGCCCTCAGCGGGGACAACCAGGTCTGTGCGGAGAATAATACCGACCCCCTTGTGCTCAGCGGCCAGAGAGGCACTGTATTGAATTGGATCGCTTCGACTGACAATGGGATCACGTGGACGAATATACCAGTTGGTACGGCGAACTATACGGCGCTTAACCTGACGGCCACAACCCTTTTCAAGGCCGTCGTGCAGAATGGGGAATCCTGTTCGGTCGATACCAGCACGGGCGCCACTATCCTCGTCGACCCGAAAAGCGTCGGTGGGATCATCGATCCACCCGTCAAGAATATCTGCATCGGACAGAACCAGGACGCCCTTCTCACGCTCAACGGGAGCGTAGGCTCCGTGCTGAACTGGCAATCGTCCCCCGACGCGACGAACTGGACGGATATCGCACCCACGAACAATGACACGACGCTGAATATTGTCGGGCTGAATGACCCGACCCAATACCGCGCCATCGTAAAGAGCGGTGTATGTCCTCAGGATATCAGCGCCATATCAAGCGTCAATATCATCCATGTTGCCTTCCCCCAGGCAGATACCGAGCCCGCCGATACGGCCATCTGCTATGGTGGCACCGCTACGCTGAACGCGCTGATCAGGATCGGCACCAACTATACCTGGACGAATGGCAATCCGCTGATAGGCGCGGGCAGCGGCGCCATACCCTCCAATCCCTATGCTTTCAGCGTGACGACTTCTCCGCAGAAGACAAGCGATTATGTGCTGACCACCGTAAACGCCGGTTGCCCAAATGCATTGAAGGATACTTTTCATGTATTCGTGCACAACCAGATCATCGTAAGCGCAGGCAGAGATACATCCGTCGTCATCAACCAGCCGCTGCAACTCCAGGCAACATCCAGCGATACGGCAGAGGATTTGTATGCATGGACGCCGCACACCGGCCTTGACAATCCAGCTATCTCCAATCCCATCGCGATCTTTGGAAGAGGCATCGACTCCGTCCGGTTTACGGTGAGGGCGACTGCAAATTCGGGTTGCTATGGAGAGGCGCAAAAGCTGGTAAAGATTTTTACGACACTGCCTGACATCTTCGTCCCCAATGCATTCACGCCAGGCAGAAGTGCCAATGGTATTATCCGGCCAATACCCGTAGGCATCTCCAAACTCCAGTATTTCAGGATCTTTAGCCGGTGGGGCCAGCTTATATACAGTACTTCAGTTATCGGACAGGGTTGGGATGGCACCCTCAATGGCAGGCCGCAGGAGACGGGAAGTTTTGTGTGGATGGTCCAGGGCACGGACTATACCGGCAAGCCGGTCTTCCGGAAAGGCACCCTGATCCTGATACGGTAAAGACCATGGCTCCCCGTCACGTCGGCCCAGGCCTCCGGAACTCCGCCCAGACCGCGTTACCTTTGCAAGCGTTCACATGATCCTCCTCACGTCGACGGACACCGACAATTCATGCGGGCCGCTGCTCACGATCACGCCTTTCAGCGGGGTGATATCCGAATAATCCCTTCCCCAGCCGACGATCAGATGCTGATCGGATGGCAGCTGGTTATTGGTGGGATCCAGATCGATCCAGCCGGCGCCCGGTATGAACACAGAGAACCAGGCATGCGAAGCATCGGCCCCGGTCAGCTTTTCTGTTCCTTCCAGCGGGATCGTCTCGATATAGCCGCTGATATAGCGTGCCGGCAATCCCATGGAACGAATGCAGGCGATGCCCAGATGGGCAAAATCCTGACAGACGCCTTTACGTTCCTTCATGACCACCGAGAGGGGAGTGGACAGCGTGGTAAAACCAGACTGGAACCGGAACCCGGAAAAGATGCGTTCCATCAGGTCTCTTGCCGCCGCATACAGCGGCCTGCCCGGTGTAAAGGATTGGAGGGCAAAATCCCTGATATCCTCATCAGCCGCAGTCAGCGGGGTTTCGGGGATATATTGCAGGACATCCGCATACTCATGTCTGGATGCCATCAGCTCCTGTCTGATCTCCTCCCATGGCAGGTGCCCGAACAGATCGATCTGTGGTGCGGCTGCTCTTGTTCTCGTGATCTCGGAGGACACGGTCACTGTCAGCGAGCGGTGTTCCTGCTGTATGGCGAAATAAGTCACCTTGTTCCCAAAGAAATCCTCGTATTCGTTCAGCACATCGGGCAGGGGATCGATCGTCATCTGGACGCTCCTGCAAGCCTGCCCGGATGTGGAGCGGGGGATCAGTCTCGCGATATTATGACAGAGGCTTACCGGTTCGTGATAAGTATAGCGGGTGGTATGAAGGACCTTGTAATGCATAATAAAAAGGGTCAGACGATAAAGGCGGAGAACAGTTGTTTCTGCGTCTGCGCGTGTTTGAAATAAGTGTTCGAGATAATATCGGGTATTGCTGACAGTGATGCGTTCATTTTCGACAGGAACAGTTCGAGTGCGCTGTATTTCAGGCTGTCCGTTCCGGGCTGCGACAGCTGGTCCTTGTCCGACAGCTTCAGCAGGGCATAAGCCTCCCAGATCAGCCGCTCGTGTTCGGGCAGGGCATTGCCTGCCTGGGTGCGCGGAAGTCCGGCCAGATAGGTCTTCAGCCTTTCGAGCTGATAGATAAGTGACCTTGGATTGTTCGGGTCCAGCAGCATCAGATCGAGCACCAGCGGGAGTTGTATGGGCGCGCGGTATTTATACCGGTAATTCACCAGCGTCTCATTGCTGATCAGCACCGACTCCTGCATATCGTATTCCGTCTGCTCGTCATATTTATCCGTAAGCGTGGAGCGCAGCATGTTCACCAGTAAAAGGCTTTGTTCGGTCTTTCTTCCTGTGTCGAGCATGATCCAGCCCTGCTCCCTGGAAATGCTTTCCCTGTTCAGTCCGATAAAGGCCACGATAGAGGTGATCAGCCCGTCCAGCGCCT